>ENA-ORBV01014526-ORBV01014526.1-microbial-mat-metagenome-genome-assembly--contig:-NODE-14526-length-11751-cov-7.765376_pt1 | contig 11751 bp, 19 predicted proteins | sample MGYA00237777_ERZ505514 | MGnify/ENA primary metagenome ERZ505514 (study PRJEB26160, sample SAMN06269048) | microbial mat metagenome | isolation source: Oligotrophic lake microbial mat | place... | reverse complement strand
TATTTCTGTAGGATAAACCATGGGACTCTTCTGACAATAGGAAAGTCATAAAGTGTGTGATTGCTCTATGAAAACAGGAGCTTGCTGATAGGTAGGGCACCTTGCTAGCCGTCAAGGTTTTTCTGGAGCAAAGAAAGTCGCGTCAGCGGTGCGACAATTGCTGCGTAACCTTGGCCGCTTCATCACGGAGCTCGGTCGGGACTTCTGCTTCGTCGGCTCGAAGTCGGACTACGACCACGTAAAGCAACTTGGTGACGAATACCGCTCGCAGAATCCGCGGAGCGTGGCGGAGCACTCTTTTTGGTCTTGGCCTGGGCAGACGAAACGAGTTCGAGTCGGTAGCCTAACGCAGACGCGAGCTCCATGTAACGGGAAATCACGCCACGTTGGGCAACTGGCGGGCAATGGATTGGGAGGGCTGCTATGCTGTGAGGGTGAACCAGCCGCTCCCCCTCGAAGAGGCCATCAAGGCCCTTAGGCTCGATCCGACGCACCCGTTGCGAGTCAAGGTGGACGATGAGCTGACGGTCGAGGTGCGCGCGGTGGCGGCGGCGGCGGCTAGCAAGGAGCCGCGTGCTCTGGCTCCCGGTGAAGAATCAGCGGCGGACGTGTTCCGCGAGATCGGTCCGTGGGAGGGCGAGACGCTGGACGAGCTACTTCAGTTCTTGGCTGAGGCGCGGCGTCGCGGCGGTAGTCGCAGCGTTCCTGAGCTGTGAGGTATGTCCTTGACACGAACATCGCGGCGGCGGCGTTGAACGCCCATCCGATGGTGTTGTCACGGCTCGCGACGCTCCCCAGCGACGAGGTGGGACTGCCGTTGCTGGCGCTCGGTGAGCTGTTGTTTGGCGCCTACAACTCGACGCGCGTGGCCGAGAATCGCATGAAGCTGGAGGCGTTGCGCCGGCGCGTCCCGATTCTTGCGGTGACCGAGGCCCTGGTCGAAAGGTACAGCATCGTCCGCGCCGACCTCGAACGCCTTGGCCGTCGCAAGACTGACATTGACCTCATCATCGCGTGCACCGCGCTGGAGCACGACGCTACGCTGGTCACGAACGACGCTGCGTTGAAGGACGGCTCGATCGCCGGCTTGTTGGTCGAGGATTGGCTCGAATCCACCAGTCTCTGAAGCCCCCTTTCGTCACTCTTTGTCGGGGCGGGCAGATTCGCGACCTGCATTTACAAAGGGAAGGCGGTCATTCACGCGCAAACAGCATCAAAACCGCTGGGTTCGGGTTGAATGCCTCGACTAGAGGTGACGCAAAGTAATGGGAAATCACGCCACGTTGGGCAGCTGGTGGGCAACGGATTTGGAGGGCTGCTATGTTGTGACGGTGAACCTGCCGCTCCCCCTCGAAGAGGCGATCAAAGCCCTTAGACTCGATCCGACGCACCCGTTGCGAGTCAAGGTCGATGATGAGCTGACGGTGGAGGTGCGCGCGGTGGATGAGGAACCAGCGCGCGCCAAGACGGTTGGAGATCTACTACGTGAGATCGGGCGCTGGGAGGGGGAAACGGGGGAGGAGCTTGATGCTCTTTTTACGGCTTGCTCCCCTCGAGCTAGACAGCGTGGGCATGCCGCTCGTCGTGTTTGCTGAGCTTCTGTTCGGCGTGGAGAAGTCCGCGCGTAGCGCGCAGAACCGTGCCCGCCTTGAAAGGTTTGCGGCAGGTGTGACTGTTCTCGCCTTTGATGCCCATGTTGCTGAACGCTACGCCGTGGTGCGCGCAGCGGTTGAACGGAAGGGTCGCCCGAAAAGCGATTTTGATCTCGTCATCGCGTGCACGGCACTTGAGCACGATGCCACGCTGATCACCAACGACACAGGATTGAAGGACGGAGCGATTGAGGGATTGATGGTTGAGGATTGGCTCGGCGGGGGTTAAGTCGAACCACCGAACTTACGATCTCCGGTGCCCCGACCATAGCCAATGTAAACGACGGCGTCGAAGTCGGATGGCTTCTCAATATCGCCCGAGACGAGGGCACAGACTTTAGCCGGTCCGAGCCTTCCAATGAAAAATCCGAGCTCAAAAATCACGTTCTGCATTGCGCGCGCCCTCCGACTCCTAGCACGACAACCAGGTTCCGGTTGAGCGTAAATTCCCAAACAGCCCTCAGTTTCTGAAACCAATTCCGACTTCCGAATTGCTCGCCCGGCAACGCGTATGAGACTCCCGATCGCGAAGTGACACGACGAGATCACGTTCCGGTGCTGCTCTGTAGTCAAGTGATCTCTTGCGAGCAGCAAGGCCTGCGGCGCATCGATTGACTCAACCCAATAGCAGCGCTGCCAATTGGATCTGCGTCAGGGATTCGGCTTCAAGAGAGATTCGGCATCAATGCGCTCGACCTTCACCGTGGCCGGCGTCAGGTGGTCGAAGTCTTGATCGGTCGTGACGACCACGGCGCATTGCACGGCCGCGATGGCGGCGATCCAGAGGTCATTATTGCCCACACGGCGCCCGAGCTGTCGGCTTTCGTGGTCGATACGAGCGGTAAGCCTGTGCTCTGAAGTGCCTCGCTCAGCTGAGCGTCTGTCTCGTCGCCAGGCCATTTGCCAAACCACGCATCGAGCCCGGTTTCATTCCGAGGCAGACGAGGACGCGAGGTCAGCGGCTCAGCAACCGGCATGCTCGACCAGATGCTATTGCCTGCCTTGGCAGCAGAGATCGATTCCACTTCGAGTCGGATGGCGTCACCCGAAGGCCGGAACGCGACCACGCCTTCAACGACCACGTCAGTCCCCAGAAGCCGCTTCAGTTGTTCAATCGGGACCGCTCCCGCAAACCCCCGTAGTGCGCGACCATTCTCGAGTCGAAGCACCATCGCTCGTGTGCTCATAGTGAGCGCGTCGAGCACGCCGCGAACACGTGTGACGCGTCCCGGCGGCGTCTCGTCAGTCAGCTTGCCCTGCCGAGCACTTCGAGTACACCAGCATCGAGCCTGTCGCTGTCACGGCGGCCCGCCGCTGCATCGTCGGCGGCGTCGAGAAACAGGTCGAGAGCCGTTGAGTCGGATTCGGCCGGCGGCAGGAACATAGACTGCTGCGCGAAAGCGTCCGGAGCTGCATCGACCAAACTCTTGCAGGTCAAGCCCAAACGAAGCGAGCCGCGCTCGAACGTAGAGACATGAATGTCCGCGGCAGCAACGGCCCAAGCGGGAGCAGTCCCACGAGCTACGCTTCGTCCCTCGGCCACCAGCCGGGCGCAACGCTGCGCGCCCTCTACAAACAGATCGCAGAGATCACGTAGGACGCTGAGCGGAAGATCCGCCGCGTCAACGCCCTCGAGCAGCACGGAGTAGTCCTTCGTCGTCAAGCCACCCCTAGCTTACCCTGGAGCCGTCTGCTGTCCAGAAATCGCGGCGAATTTTCGCATGATTTGGGGCAAGAATCCAAGAATGGACGCTGGAAAACAGGTCGCAGGAGCTGCATGGTGAGCGGGCCTTCGATACAACTAATGGACTCCTGGTAGTTGGGCACACAACGGACTTGGACCAGCGCATCCACATCGAGGTGAGCGAGTTCAGACCTTCTGGATCAGATCGAACAGTTCCCGCCTGTCGAGTTCCTCGTTCCAGTAGCGAAGAAGCGCATCGCGGTTCTTGTTCACGAACTTTACGACTTCCTGCGTGGTCTTGCCTGGCAGATTGCCCAGCACTTCAGGAGGGCTCGTGAGCCGCACCGACACGGTGTCCTTCAGCCCCTGGGCTGCCTTCCTCCAGGAGCCGGGCGGAGTTTTAAGGTCACAAATTGTGACCTTAAAACCGGGCGGGAGTGGAAAATGCAATACCGCCATCCGCGACTTGATGACACCACCGCAACGATCAACGCTGGCGGTCATCCATGAATACGGAACTCGGTCCGATCTACACGAAGGGCACGTCCTATCGGGCACGTGCTGAAGCGCGGCAGCGGGAGTACCGCGCCCGCGTGCTCGACGTCGCCCATGGACGCTACGGGCACTTCCTCACCCAGAAAGCAGCGGACGAGGGGCGCAACTTCGTGCTGCCTGAAGCGTTCGATGCTGCTCAAGCGAGACAGGGTGCGGGCAAGGGCGTCGCCCGGCGCACCTTCGAGAACATGCTCTCGAGCCAGGCGATGTGCTTCAACGTCTTCGCGCCGCTCAGCACGCGCCTGGAACTCGCCGGCGTGGTGCTTCGGCCATTCGTTCCTGGCCTCGCGGCGGTGAAGGCGATCGCCATCGAGCACACGCCGCCTGCGGACATCTTCAACGACCAGTCTGGGCTCGGTGGCGTCGACTGCGATCTCTTTATCGAGGGGACAAACGCCCGTGGCGAGGGCTTGGTCCTGGTGATCGAGACGAAGTTCGTCGAGCCCGAGTTCAGCGTCTGGGCTCCTTGCGGAAGGCGCGCTCGGACACTCGGGATGCCCCTTCGCGGGCAGCAGATGGCAGCTCTGGGTGAACCTGGCTCGCGCATGAAGAGGCCAAGCGTCGAGGCGCCACGGACATTCGCTTCGCCGTCTGCACGTCGGAGAACAACGCCGCGCTCCTCGATGCCGCAAACGCCACCGCGGCCCGCAGGTGCTCAGGCGTCAAGGTGGGAAAGTTCTTCAAAATCTCCTCGAAACTGGTCCCCTCGGCCAAGCTCGCGAGTACAGTCCGCAGTGGTACACGTGTTCCCCGAAGCACCGGCTGACCTCCGGCGATCTTCGGATTGCGCTCGAATGAATTCTCGAAGGTTCTCACTATCGACCTTTATACCATAGTCAGCAGCTCGAGTCCGCTCATCAGCGCCATCGATCCCAATGTACCGCCTGGCCGCTGGGCTCCGCACGTGCAGATCGGACAAAAAATGTCAGAGGTGGTTTGAGCGGCGAGTGACCTTGGCGGAGCATGCAAGGCATGGAAGTACGCGAGCAGCAGCGGGAACGCCTCCGCAAGACCATCGATTGGGCGCGACGGCTTCGAGCCGAGTTGCAACCAATCCAGCATGCTCATGGCGATCGGGTTCACTTCCGCCCCTCGTCCACTGGCGTCGCAATGGTGGGGCTGCTTCCCGATCGACCCCAGCGCGGGAAGAGCGGCATCACGAACCTGAAGTCCATCACGGCTGCGCGACGACTTCGTTCCTCGACCGGGAGCCATGCGGAAGGTCGGCCCTGGTTAGCAGGCTAGCCTCATTGAATTCGGAAGCAAACATTGGCGCTGGCAAGAGGCTCAGAAACGCTGCCCTAGCCTTAAGAAATGTATCGCGGCCCTAAAAGGCTTAAAAAGAAGCTTGCGGCGGCGGCAAAGTGACTGAGTCCGCGACAAGATCCCGGCGCAACGGATCTCGTTCGCCCTCGAAGCCCCAGCCGTCTCGAGAGAAGGTAAGGTCCCTGTCGAAGGTCCACGGTTTAATCGACCGATTTCGCCCAGGCAGCGGCAAGACAACCGGTCAATGCCTTCAGTATCGACTCGTTTAACATCGACGGCGAGCCAAGCCGCTGGCTACGTGGCTCGCGGTCGCCGCACGCGCACTTTTCTATCGGTGACGACGACGAGGCAACCCGCCCAAGCTTCGACCGACTCGGCGGCAAGCACGGCTAGCACGCGTGTTCGAAGGGCGGCCAGACCAGACCGCCTTGTTTGCTACCCGAACCGAGTCGGAATACGCTTGCCCCGTGACGGTTGCCGTGCCTCGCATCTACATCCTGGCGGGCCCCAACGGAGCCGGCACGACCACGTTCGCTCGCGAATTTCTCGTTCGAGAAGGCGACTGCCCAGCTTTTATCAACGCCGATCTCATCGCGGAAGGAGTGTCACCCTTTGCGCCCGCGCGTGCTGCCGTTCGGGCGGGCCGAATCATGCTGGAGTTAATCAAAGACGCTGTTCGAAAACGGGAGAGCTTCGCCTTTGAGACGACCCTCGCGGACCGGACATACGCAAGGTTCATTCGCAATTGGCGAGAAGCGGGCTACACGGTAAGACTGCACTGCCTCTCGTTGCCCTCGGCTGATTTCGCCATCGCTCGCGTTGCTGAGCGAGTACGCCAGGGAGGCCACGACATCCCGGAAGAGGTGATTCGCCGCCGCTTTGCAGTCGGCAGGCGCAATTTCGAAACCCTCTATAAACCGATTGTCAATACTTGGACCCTGTACGACAGCGCCCCGTCCCTCCCTATCATCGTCGACCATGGAGAAAAGCCATGACAGAAATTAAGCCTCCAGTTTCCCTTGAAATCACTGACCCTGAGGTCCTCGGCGCCTATGCGGCTCTGCTTCGGGCACAGAAGCGAGCGGAGGAAATCGCGGCACGAACGGGCACTGCGCTCATTCAGCAAATCGACGGCAAGATCGTGCGCGTGTATCCCAAACTTCCTATCGTCGATCGGTGAATTCAGGAGTGTGTGGCTCTTTCATGATGTGACACAATGAGCCACATTCACATGAAAACGGTATCCATCCGCGACCTTCATGCCCGCACTGGCGCCTTCGTGCGCGAAGCCGTACGCGCGCCGCTGCAGATCACCGACCGTGGGCGTGTTGTCGCGATTCTACAGGCGCCCAGCGCAGCGGCACGGGCCGGAGTGCCTCTGCCTGACCGCGAAGCGTGGATCTCGAAGCTGCCGAAGCAGAAGTCCGATTCGGCCGATATCATCGGCAACAACCGTGAGCGCTGATGCTCTATTTCGATTCGAATTACGTTCTCAAGTGTTACCTGCCAGAGCCGGGTGCCGAGCTCGTACGAGCCCTGGCGGCGCAGCCGGTCACGAAGTCCTGCTCGCGGTTCGGTCGCTCGGAGATCATCGCGACTCTTCACCGCAAGGTCCGAGAGGGTAGCTTGACGCGGGCGCAGATGAAGAGTGTGTGGACGCGGGTTCGCGCGGACGAGACCGCGGGCGTCTGGAGCTGGCTTCCCTTCGATCCGACCGTCGAGCGTGCCGTTGAGCAGGCGTTTCTGTCCCTCGATCGCAGAGTGTTCCTGCGCACGGGCGATGCGATTCACCTCGCGACCGCGAGCCTCCACGGGTTCACCGACGTTCACTCGCACGATGGTCACCTGCTGAAGGCTGCCGCAGCGTTTGGGTTGAACGGCGTTGACGTGATCGGTTGAAAGCGAGGCGGAGGCTGGAGAAGAACCCTGACCTCACGAAGGCTGAGATGGACAGCGCCTGCCAGTTGGCGTCAGACCTACAAGCGGCTGATCCGGAGGTCGTGGCCCAGGCGAAGTTGAAACTTGCTATGGGTGCGCACAAGTGGCTCACCAATTCGATTCGGTGCCATCTTGCCACACGCTTCGCCTCGCTTGCACCAACCAAAGTCACAGCGATTTCCCACTCGCCAAGGCATTCTGACGCCAGGCAGCCTGGCCCGGTTTTCCGCAGTGGTGTAGAATCCATTGCATGACGGACCCGGCCCGTGTTCTTGAGGACGCCCTGATGCTCACGACCAGCGATGGTGCGCGCATCGCGCATGAGCTCATTCAGAGCCTGGAGCCCGAAGAAGTGGGGGCGTCTGCCGGGTGGAGCGCGGAAATTAAGAGACGCATCGATGAAATCGAGTCGGGGACTGCAGAGCTTGACGACTGGGAGACCGTCTCAGCGCGACTTGAAGCTGCCAGTCGAGCGTGATGCGGATCCGCTTTCATCGTGCAGCGACCGCTGAAGCCGAGGCGGCAGTTCGTTGGTACAATGAGCGCGTAGCGGGACTTGGCGAGGATTTTCGATGCGAGCTGGCAGACACTATTGATCGGATCACGCGGGCTCCACTGGTGCGGTGGCGCATACCCGGCGGGCTCCAGGTTATTGGATCCGGCGCATGTGCTCGATCGACTGATGTATCTGATGAGCGGCGAGTGCCTCACACGCGACGAAGTGTGGCTTGGCCACGGGTGTCCTTGCTCCGAGCAAGGCGCCCCGTCTCCTGCAGCCCTAACGCGTTTGGCTGCAGGAGTGCAGCAACGCGTCTTGGTCGGAGGCTCTGTGGCCCAAGAATGGCCCAAGAACGAAAAACGCGGAGGGCTCACTGCGAGCTAACTCCGCGTTTTTACTCAGATGCGCGGGGAGGATTTGAACCTCCGACCTTCGGGTTATGAGCCCGACGAGCTACCAGGCTGCTCCACCGCGCGACAAGTTGGACGGGCAACATAGTCAGCAAGACTTTTGTGTCAAGCGTTGGGCGAAGTTTTTTGGGGGGATGGAGTTGGAGGCGAAGCGTGAGCAGCAAAGGCCGAAAAACAGGCCAAACGAGGTGGTGCACCTGCCGAGCTTGCACAGGGTGGTTCGTGCAGCCACGCTCGCAGGCGTTCCGTGAAGCGCGCGATCTACCTCGATCATCAAGCCACGACGCCTGTGGACCCGCGGGTGCTTGAGGCGATGTTGCCGTATTTTACGGAGCACTTTGGAAATGCAGCCAGCAAGGCGCACGCTTTCGGTTGGGCCGCTGAAGGGGCGGTTGCTGAAGCTCGAGAGCGAATTGCTAGAGCGATTGGTGCGGAGGAGCCTTCGGAGATTATTTTTACTTCGGGTGCCACCGAGAGTAATAACCTGGCGTTGCGCGGTGCGGCTCTCGCCTACGCTCGAAATGGGGGCGGCTCGCGGGGTCATTTGATCGTGACGGCGATTGAACATCGCGCGGTGTTGGATCCGTGCGCGGCACTGGAGCGCGAAGGCTTTGAGGTGAGCACCGTGCCGGTGCCAAAAAATGGCGTGCTGGAGCCCGCGCAGATCGAAGAGGCTTTTCGGGACAACACGCTGTTGGTGTCCGTGATGGCCGCGAACAATGAGATTGGGACGCTCCAGCCGATCGCTGAAACAGCCGCATTGTGTCGGGCGAGAAACGTTCTATTTCATACGGATGCGGCGCAGGCGCTCGGGCAGCTGCCGCTCGCCGTGCACAGGGATGACATCGATCTCGCTTCGCTTTCGGCGCATAAATTCTATGGTCCCAAGGGAGTAGGCGCCTTGTACGTGCGGCGGGTTTCACGCCAAGTACGGCTCGTGCCTCAGCTGCTGGGTGGCGGGCATGAGCTCGGGCTGCGTTCAGGAACGCTCAATGTGCCCGGGATCGTTGGGATGGGTGTTGCGGCGGAGTTGGCGGTGCGCGAGCTCGAAGCTGTTAACGCGCAACAGCTGCGGTTGCGGGAGCTGCTCTGGCAACGTCTCGTGGCCACCGTTCCGGCTATTTCGTTGAATGGAGACAGCGAACGGCGTCTTTCGGGAAACCTCAATCTGCTGATCCCCGGAGTACGCGCCGACAAGTTAATGCTCGCTCTGCCACTGCTGGCGCTCGCGAGTGGTTCTGCGTGCAGCTCGCTCACTGGCGTTCCAAGTCACGTGTTGCGAGCGCTTGGCTTGGGAGAAGAAGCAGCCGCGTGTTCGATCCGGATTGGGATGGGTCGCAACACCACCGAGGAAGAGGTTTTGCTCTCGGCCGAACGGCTTGAAGCGGCCGTGGCTCGGTTGCGGGGACGTGCTCAGACTCCATAAGTATCGCTAATTCCTCCGTGCAATGGGGCAGCCGGCCGAGGGAGGGTACGTCAAATGCCTGGCGGGTTGGGTCCTCCCTAAGCTTCCGAAGCACCTGGCCGTTCTTGGTCTCAGCGAGAGATGAGAGCCCACAAGCTGATTCAAGGTTTCTGCTGCGTGCTGTTGGCACTCGGGTTGCCGACGCGTCGGGCGTCGGCGCAGCCGCTACGCTATCACCTCAAGTTGGATGCGGCGCGCGCTGTCACGGGGCATCAAGCTAACGAGTTCGGTTGGGGAACGGGCGTTTTCGGAGCAGGGGAGCTCCCGCTGTTTCGACAATTGGGGTTTGAGTTGGAGTTCGGTGGGATTTGGTTGAGTGAAGGTCGGCCCCCGTCGAATCCCATGTATCAAGCCCAAGGCGCCGCTTCAGGTCTTACGGCTGCACTCGGACTGCGTGTTCACCCGTTCCTAGGCGAAGCTAGGCCAGCAACCTTCTCACTGGGCGGGCTCTGGTTATCCGCAGGAGCTGGTGCCACCAGCACGAAGAATGTTCTCGCCCCGACACTGAATGCTAACCTCGGTTACAATGCCCAACTGACCGAGCACTTTGCCCTGGGCCCAACTGTCGGATTGGCCCACATTTTTCAGCCAAATACTGCGCTTCGCCCGGATGACGCCAATCTGTTGTTGGTGGGCGTGCAAGGCACGTTCGACACCGAAGAAGCTGCTGTAGTAAGCGATCGTGATCACGATGGGTTAAACGATGACAAAGATCGCTGCCCGGACCAAGCAGAAGATCCCGATGGCTTCGAAGACGGAGATGGCTGTCCGGATTTCGACAACGACAAGGATGGCGTGCCCGATGCTATCGATAAATGTCCCGTCGCTCCGGAAGACAAGGACGGTTTCGAGGATGCCGATGGCTGCCCCGATCCCGACAACGACCACGATGGGATACCGGATGCCAAAGATAGGTGTCCGCTCGAGGCTGAAGACAAGGACGGCTTTGAAGATGAAGACGGTTGCCCGGATCCTGACAATGACCAGGATGGTGTTCTAGATGCCCAGGACCAGTGTCCTGACGAGGCCGAAACGCTGAACGGCTACGCGGATACCGATGGTTGCCCTGACGAGCAGGATATCCGAGTGGTTGGCGACAAAATAGTTTTGGATGATCGCGTGCATTTCTGGAAAAACAGCCACCTGATCCGAAACGAGAGCGACGACCTCTTGCGCAGAGTCGCCAAGCTTATCAAGGAGCACCCCGAGTACATCCGCGTTGAGATCGAGGGCCACACCGATAGCCGAGGTCCTGACAAATACAACAAACCTTTGAGCGAACGCCGCGCAGAACAAGTGATGAACGTCCTTGTGGAGAATGGCGTTGAGGCGTGGCGCTTGGGCTCTGCCGGTTTCGGTGAAGAGCAGCCACTCGTGGAAGGCGATTCGGAATACTCCATGTGGATGAACCGCCGCGTGGATTTCCGCATCACACGCCGACCTTTGCCCGAGAAGCTACCCGAGGCCGCAGCAACGCCCGGTGCCCCGCAAGCGGCAGAAAAACCCGAGAAAAGCTCGGAAGAATCACCCGACGAAGGAGAGGAGCCGTGACCCAACGATCGCGCTTGTGGAGGTGGACGTTGGCGTTAAGCTGTACGTTAGGATTGGCCGGTGCTTGTAGCGGCGGCGGGCTCGTGGGTGGTGAGTGCCGCAGCGGACTCAATCAGTGCGATAAATTGTGTGTGGACCTCAGAAGCGACGTGGAGAACTGTGGGGCGTGCGGCATGACGTGCGCGGCGGACCAATTCTGTAACGTGGGCGTGTGTCGACTTCATCCTGCGGGCGATGGCGGGGCGGCGGGTGCAGGTGGTGTGGGCGGTAACGCTGGATTGGCGGGTGCCGTGAACCTGGGCGGCACTCTGGGCTTGGGTGGTGGTGCTTCAGGCGCGGGCGGCGTGTTCCAGGCCGGTGGCGGAGGGTTGGGGATCGGCGGCTTCGGCGGCAGTGCTGGCGTGTCAGGAAGCGGTGGTGCTCCGGTTTCGGGCGGCAGCGGTGGTGTTCTGGCTTCGGGCGGCAGCGGCGGGATGGCTGGTACAGGCGGCGATCCGAATCCCCCACCGGTTTGTGATCTACCGACGATTGCATGCGGGCAATCCTGCGTGGACACCTTGACCGATCCTGGGCATTGCGGCGGTTGCAATCAACCGTGTGCTTCTGGCCTCTGCACCGGTGGCGCGTGCCTGGGCACAGCTTCCGGCCACATCGTCTTACTCCTGTCTCTTATACACATCTCCGAGCCCACGAGACTAAGGCGAATCTCGTATGCCGTCTTCTGCTTGAAA
>ENA-ORBV01014525-ORBV01014525.1-microbial-mat-metagenome-genome-assembly--contig:-NODE-14525-length-11752-cov-6.237088_pt1 | contig 11752 bp, 7 predicted proteins | sample MGYA00237777_ERZ505514 | MGnify/ENA primary metagenome ERZ505514 (study PRJEB26160, sample SAMN06269048) | microbial mat metagenome | isolation source: Oligotrophic lake microbial mat | place... | reverse complement strand
TGATACGGCGACCACCGAGATCTACACCTCTCTATTCGTCGGCAGCGTCAGATGTGTATAAGAGACAGTCTTTGCTGTGCCCCTCCCAGGATCCTACTGTACTCTTAGCTTCTTGCAGCTCCAGAAATGGAACTGCTCTAGCACACAATCTTTACGAGCAGCTGTGCTACCATATTGTCATAAAACTCCCCATGTGCTGGCCCCCGTTATCCTTCGACCAGGTAGCATCAACACCAGCACTGGTACACAATAATTAGTAGTACCAGTTTAAGGTGGGTTATGAGCCATCGGAAATTTACAACCGAAAACTTTATAATGATCGACAACCTAATTTACCAATTAGCTCAATGACAATGACATAAACCAATAGTTTTAACTGTATTAGTCTCTTCTTTATGTTATCAAGTAGCCATGGTTCATTTTATAGTTAGTTTATAGCTAGTCTAGTTGTTGAAATATCGACATGAACAACGGCCCGATTGGCTCATTAATGTTCGCGGATTGAATGACCACCCGTAAACTTGCTTTAACATTGTTGTAGATGAAAGAAAGTGGCTCAACACTATGCAGGCCTCTCCATTAAACATACCAGAAGAGGAAGCCATCACTCAGGAGAAGATTCTCCATGCCTCTGGCATCATTGCCGCCGGTAAAGGGAAGATCAAAATTCGACAGGCAATGAAGCTGGTTGGATTCACTGCCGAAGTTAAGAACATGACGTTGTATCAGAAGGTGAGAAGGAAGGCCATGAACATTTGTGTGGTGGAGAAGGCATCGTTGCCAAAAGCGCCACAGCAAATTGGCGATGGGGCAGAAACAGTGGCATCTGCACTTAGCAGTGCTGATCGCACCGACCAAGAACCAAGTGTGTCTGGTGAGACGTTGGCATTTATTGGCCGAGTGCGTTCCACTACCGAAGATGTTGCAGAAGATGGCACAGTCAACACAGAAAGAACTGCAGCAGCACCTAGGCGTTTGTTGGACAGCACTCCTAGTGTAGGTTCAAAGAGAAGTGCAGTTGCCGTGACTGGCACGCCGAAAAAGAAACATAGACGATCATCAGGGGAAGCACATGGAGAACAGGCCAATGTGATCATGAAGACAAACAAAGAATCACAAGCAATGAAATTGGCTGCAGTCAGGATTGCACATAACAAGGCACTGCCACCGGGTCACCCCGACAAGAAGTCAACAAACGAGATCGTTAAGGCAGTGAACGTCTTGTGCAACAGCAACACAAGTCCTAAAACTGCAGGTGCTTATGCAAGAAAGGGTTTGGTTGACACCTCACCACTTAAAAGGGGACCCTGTGGCGAGTTCTCTAAAGCTGTCTTTGCTTCATTGAAGGGAGCATACTCAACGTTTTTGATGTTAGAACAGGCCGAATCAAAAAAGCAGTCTTCTATAAAAGAGATGGCCCTACCACGTCAATGGCTGTGTCAATGTTGCCGGTCATGTAAAGGCAAGGGATGACTTGTCTCGTAAGTTAAGAAAAGAAACGGCTGACCTTTTTACTGTTGGTAAAGCGAACATGATTGAACAGAGGCGCCTACAATGGACGACCCACCATAACCTCAACCTGTGGTTCTCCACTTTCAAGACGACGTTAATTGAGTTAGGCTTTGGCAGAGCAACAAATGCAGAAGAAGACGTTGAAGTTGAGGGCGAGATTGTTTTCTTTGACAATCAGAAAGAACGCATCGTCAACTTGGATGAAACAGATGGCACGCTTGATGAATCAAACAAAAATGGAGGGGGACGACCACCTATGGTGTTCACAAGCCCGGACATTCCTGGTGGGGGCACTGCCACCAATGAGAGTGGATGTTCTTCCACCATCATCTGTGGCTCTAATGCCGCTGGTGAAGCCTTGCCACCTCATTTCCAATTAAAGACACTTGCAAAACATGACTCCAATCAGAAGATTTCGGTTGATTGGTTTCTGCATGCTGCCAACGTGGTTGGTAAATTCGGTTTCGACGAGCCAAGAGTGCTTCCGATGACCTTCGGTTTGAACAGCAAGGGAGGAATGAACTCACTTGAGCTTGATAAGTACATCAAAAAGGCCATTTTGCCACTCTATCCAGATGTGGCTGACGTTGCCGGTAAACGTGTTTTGTTGAAGGTTGATAGCGGACCAGGCCGAATGAATGTGGAGATGCTTGCCGACTTGAGATTGCAGGGTGTGCATCTTGTTCCTGGCGTTCCTAACACAACCCATGTCACACAGGAAACAGATCAGAATTACGGCTTGTTTAAAAGCGGGTTTTGTTCCAACCTCCGATTGCTCTCGGAGAAAAGACAAGCCAAAAGAAGAACGATTGGAGTGAGTGACTTGCCTTTGCTTGTGTTTGGGGGATACAATTGTATCACCCAGAGTCGCTTGTCAAACGCCTTTGAAAGAGCCTTCTCGCAAGAAAGAAACTTAGCGTGCTGGAAGAAATGTGGGGCTGTTCCTCTGACACGGCTACCGCTTGAATCACCTCAAGTGCGACACGAACTTACACTTGACGGTGAAACCGAATCAAAAGAAGCCATGCATTTGAAGGAGATTGCCCAGGCCAATAAATTCCACTGTGAGGTTCTCACCGCAAATGGATACTTGGGTGCCTCTCTATTCAAGCAAGCGCCAAGAATGAAAAAGAAGCTTCCGGCCGTGACAATTCCCCAAACCAAAGAAAGAATCAAGGCAATTCGAAATGCAAAGGCTTCTGGACAGTTGTTCCATGCCACGGGTGGGCAACACCTCAATTCGGATGAGTTCTTCAAGGCAAGAGCGATGGTTGAACGAGAAGAGGCTGTCGTCAAAGAAGAGAAGACAAAACAGAACCGCATTCTTCTTCTTGATTTGGAGAAAGAAGCTCGTGCCTTGTTGGCCATCAAAGGGCCTTTGACAGTAGAAACAGCCAATGCTCGGGTGTTCTCAAAGGCCGACATCAAACTCTTGTGTAAGTGGAAAGGCACCAAAAACACAAAAATTAATGGGAAAGTTCCAGATAAGAAAGAAAACTTTGCAAAGCTTTATTTCGAAACTGCGGATCCGCCTCCACCCAAACGTTGGACTGAAGAAGATGAAGAAGCCCTCCGAGTGCTCAAAGAAGACGATGTGCCATTGGAAGAAACCCAGCTTGGTGTTGCAGCAAGGCAAATGGCTGTGGCAACAGCCAACAACATGTCAAAACTTGACAGAAAAACACGCAATGAGCTTCTCGAATCAATTGCTGCTTTCGACATGGCTGCCAGGGACACTCCTGAGTAGATTGTAGGCATTTTTATTAACTGTCATCAACATTGTTGGGCTCAAATTAGCGCCATCGTCAACTTTATCTTGTATTTCGTTTTATAAATTCTGTTGAAATCGCGTAACCCCTTACAAGGATTAGGTGCACCCATTAGGGATTTTACACACATTTGAACTAAGGTCGGTTGAGGGATGTCTTCCGTGTAGAAGTCTGGTACTAGTCTACGGTAAATCCCTAAACTGCCCTTAAACTCGTAATTGCTGCCGCCGTCATCAAGCTCTCTACAAGTACTCTCCTCTATTATTCAATTGTGCTAATACTTGTAGCTAGCTGGCAGTGCTGCTTTAGTTGCAGAAGCGTCGCAGTTTAGCGAGCTGAAACTGGTAATTGCACTACTGTACAACAGGAGCTTGGAGTAGACGAGAGGAAGTGAAGTATTCTCGCGTCGAAACAACCCACTTCCGAAGACAACATTTTCAAAGCAAAAATGTCGAGTACAAACAGAGCAGCCCGTTACAGGTCAGGAGATGGTCCCCAATTCACTTCGCAAAAATGCCCCCCTGGCGTCGGTATGGAGCAGTGCTGTGAGCTTCCTTTTGGCTACGTCTATACGCCAATGGCACCGTGTGCGTCTGAAAATACCTCCGTGGTTGACTGCAAGAGTGAAGCACTACCTCCTGTGCTTTGCCTTTCCTGTCTCACCTACATAAACAAGTTTGCGAAACTTGATCCCACCAAAAACGTCTGGGAATGTCCTCTATGCGGCAGCGAAGAAAATGTCATGGATCCATCTTTGATTCAACAGGGTGGCTTGCTATCATCCGTATTGTCGACGCCTATCGTGGAATATCGCCAGCAAATTCACACATCACAATTAACGGACGATGGAACGAATAAACCCTGTCGAAATTATATTTTGGTGCTGGATTCCAATTTGAACTCAGAGGAGGCCCATGCTGTCGCAATAGCAGTGCAAACTGTTTGTACGCCCAAAGAAGGAGATGATTCTGATGTCCAGATTGGCTTAATTGTCTTTGACAAAAGCATTGCCATGTATCAACTCGGCCTTTCTGGCATGGCCTCTGCCGACCTTTGTACTATTAAGCAAGCGAATAGCGACGAGCACCTTGCTAATCGAAGGAGTCAAATCCTGAAGCGCCCATACCTTGCTACAGTCAGACCTGGAAATGAGGATGATATGTCTTATCTCTGGCGATGTATCTCGGCAGTTTATGGAACAACATTAAGTGGGGATAGTGGAGATGTGCAGTCATCCCCCGAAGAGGCGCCTCAGCCAATGAGCCGGCTGGATAAGTTGAAGCAGCGCAAAGAGGCCCGACAACGGCAAGAAGCGCAAGCATCTGGTAAAATTAAAGCCTCCTCGACCCCGAATGAGTCTCCATGGGTCAGAGCGAAGTCCAAGGCTGCCTCAGCGCACCCATATCGATGTACTGGAGAAGCATTGCAGTGCGCCATTGATTTAGCCACCATCAGTCAGACAAAAACCTTTGGAAGGTCACAAATTTTGCTCTTTACGAACGGATGCCCGAACGTGGGGGATGGAAGCGTAGTGGCGCCTGACTATGGAGGTAATTCACGGCGTGCTCTGAATTCGTCGTCTCATAGACAAAAACCGGATGTCATCCAACAGGAACGATTGTCGAGTGCCGTCCAGTATTTCGAAAAACTGGCAGAGGTGGCACAAGAACACGAAGTGGGCGTTGATGTATTCTGTACCGGTACGAAACAATGCTATAACTATTGGCTTGCTAGCTTGTTAGGTGCGATATTCTGTAAACCCGCCCGCTCACTATGCACGCAACGAATGCATCAGGTGCCCACGAATTGGGCTTGCCCGTCTTCCAAGCGGTGGTCGAGCCCTCCGGTGGGTATGTTATCCCCCATGAATCGTTTACCACGGCACACCTGCGACACAACATGGATTTCATCTTGAGTGAGACTTTCCTGTCCAAGTCAAAAGCGCACAGCTCCGATTCTACTGTGAATCCTTTGCCCTCGCATAACTCCACCGACCTTGAAGGATGCATGGTAGATATGCGAATTTCTGGGTGAGTGCTCTGGGAGAAGTGCATTTCCTTGTCGTTCACAAATTGCGTTATTCTGACATATTTGTCCTTATCTTGTCGAAGTACAGATTTTTGTCTGCAACACATCTTGTTGGATCTGGTGAGTTGCTGGACGAAGACCAGAAAAATCTTCTTAGCAACGAGAGGTCTGCATTCGCAATCGGGGCTTCACTGGCCGCCAGCCATGGATTCCAGACAAATGAATTGCCAGCCACCGAAGCTTTGGAGGAAACCCTCACCCGCCTCTCGCTTGGTCGTTTTGACCCACTTGCCACACTTTCTGTTATGCTTCGCGTAAACGACGAGTACCCAATGGACGAAGTTGCGTTCTTCCAGTGCACTGTGCGGTACGTCGAGAAGGATGGCAAGACGCTGGTGACTAGAGTTTATAGCCACCAGCTTCCAGTTGCATCGAGCGTGAGCGATTTCCTGGACTCGGTTGATGAGGAAGTCGTACCTGTCCTTCTTGGAAAAGAGGCTGTGTACAGATCCATGTACGGGAGGGAAATATCGGACGAAAATGATGTCGTCCTAGCACCGGATAGAGATCAGCTTGAGCACCTTGCGTTCGAAGCTCAGCGGGATCTAGATGCGACGATTCAACGTGTATCAGGGGCTTTTAGGTTGCTCCGGCTGGAACAAAGTTTGGGCGGGTAAGGTTATAGTGTTTTCTTCCTGTTTGCCTGATCACATTTTGGATTGGCTCAACACCCAACATAAATCACTTTTTTGTTTGACTTCTGTTTCGCAGGCTATCTATGAGACCAAGCGGCGGAACAACTTCATTGGACTTTGCATTTCCGCCCGAACTGGCCGGGGCGCTCCGGCGGCTCTTTCACATGAGACGCGGCCCGCTTCTTAGTATTGGCCCCATTCAGTCGAGCGACGATCGCGCCGAAATTAGATCCATGTTTCTCCGATTGCCACTGGAAGATTGTTTGAATATGATGGCGCCATCCGTGTGGAGCTCAGGATCCGTTTATGGGACACCATCAATGGAATCTGTTCCAGCAGAAACGTTATCTTTGTGGGATCATGTAAGTGCTTTTGATAGTCTTGCCATGCAGACCATCCGATCGGCGAGTGCACTCAACGTGGCTTTGACCATGCATTATTTATCACAGTGTATCATTGCGGCAGACCATGAAGACAATCTTTTTGTTTGGTCAGGACAGGCGACCGTGGAAAAACCTGAGTACGATGGCATTCGCGAGGAATTTAAGCAATTCCTCCTCGAGCGTTCGAAGAATCGCTTTCCAATGCCCCAGCTCCATCTGCTTTCCGAGGGAGACTCAATGAGCCGTAGATTCACCTCGAGATTGTCGCCGTCTCATGCCGATCCTCCAGAGCAGCAACTTGCTCATTTCCCAGCGTTGGCATCATTATCAACGGAGGAATTGACATCGCTCCGCTCCAAATTTCGATTTTATGATCCTGCCACGGACCCGAGTTTCCGAGGCTGGTTCTGGGGAGTGGCCAGTGCGGCAAGTTCGAGCAAAGACCAGGGGCTGTCTCTCTGTGAGTAGAGCGCGTTAAAATTACTCCACTCCCTCAGCCATCCCAAGTTAACGGATTGAGAAAGAGGCTTCTCTGATCAGCAAGAAGGCGGCGAACAAGTTTCGTTGCAGACGAGGCTGCTTCTTTGAACGTTCTAGTATTTGACATGACAGCGTAGCTGTGGTGTCGTAGGACAAGACGTAAATTGTTAGCAAAATGTAAAAACCTGACATCGCCGTGATGCATTCCGTAACTTACTATTCGTAGTCAGGCCCATTCATCCCAAGATACAGCTCGGTGCCATCAATAACGTACGCAATCCCGTCCTTTCTTTCAGGCGACGAGCTGGCAAAGCATACTGCCGGACAACTCAGGTCCATCATTGACGCAGCCGTCTCAGCAGTTGGCGAAGTAGAACCGAATGCCGCCATAGTCGACTCAGGTGTAGCCGACCCCAAACAAAGACGCAATCGGAGTTTTGTGTAGGTATTCCATACCTTTCGCTTGGAAGCCTCGTCTAAAAACGGATATCCCAACCGTGAATTGATACTCTGAGGAACATTCCCTGGATGGCCTTGCCGAATGGCGGCTGGAAGAGGCACATCTAATCGGAATACAAAATGTAGAGCCGATCCGATTGATAGATAGTTGTCCATGGTACTTCGTATAGTCTCTGGCTTACAGGCTGCTCTAATCTCTCTCAGGAAAACCCCACAATCTTCTCCGCTCGTAGATTTCGAAGTACTCTTAGGGCTAGGCAGATAGGGTATCATTGAATCACCATCGCCTGATGCGTCTACATAACCCTGCTGATTCTCATTCATATCCATGTTTCGTCTCCACTTGACATCCCTCGATGTAACGTCGCCGGCGAGTTCCGGCCTGGTGCAGCTATTGGGTGACGAGCGACCTTCGGTGGATTCTTGTGGCAAAATCTCCAATACCGACTCAAAGGCCGCCGGCAAGTCTAGCGACCGGCGAATTGTAGCTGCAGCTTGTCGAAAGAGCTGGAATTGTTGGGTAGTGCTCTGCTGGCTGACCATTACAAGGCAAAGCTTGGAGGCGGTATCTAAACACAGCGCGTAACAGAAGAGGAAATCCTCCGACGAAAACCGAGGGAGACAGACTGGAATCCATAATTCACTTGTGCCACCCAGAAGTGCTGGTTGTCGGTTCAGAACATGCAGAAGTAAATGAAGATCAGATACTCGCATCTGGTGTGCTGGAAAGGAAGGTTGGATCATTGTGATCAATTTGTCAGCTATGGTCAAGAGAGAAAAGGCAGTAAACTCTGTCTTGATACCCACAGTCTGGAGGACAGTGGAAGCTCGGGCCCGAAGAGATGGAGAAATGGGAAACTGTGTCTCGATAGCACCAAACAGATAGTGACCGAGATACCCATTGCCATTATTGCCAAAACTAGGCGAACATTCATCCAAAATACCATGAATGACAGAGTCCGTATTGCCCAGCATTGTTCTTAGGTCAAAACTAAGATCAAACGCAAAATATTCTTCCACGACGCGAGCCGTTAAAGTGAACATGATTTGACCAAAGATATACTCCAGCTGCAGTTTTAGATACGCATCTGCGTCGTCCTTGCCTCCAATGGCCACCAATGTGAGGGATCCTACGGACATAAAGACCAGACAAAGACGACCAGAGCGCAGCGATCGAATATCGCCCAGTTGATGATGGTTGGATTGAATGGAAGACCGAATTGCTTGCAAAAGTCCACAAATGCGCCCCACTTGTTCCTCATCCCCGCGTCGAGAATAGATTGGTTTGCCAGCATTGCTCATTACAAGGAAATTACAGCTTCTCTCTGGTGATGCTTGTTGCTCCACGCGATGATTTCCCCCCTCATTTTTCTTACCATCAATGCCGTCACCTCGCGAGGCCATGGCGTCATCTCCCAGCAATTTATCTGGGACCAACTACCACAAATAGGGATAGATTATGAAAGATGCCTGAGAAAAGTACACCAGGTTGAACTCTAACAATAGAATGACAGCAACAATGATTGTAAGCTTAAGTGGAGTGACAAGTTGATAATTATCATCAAGGGACATTCATCAGTGCGTAGTACTTAATACCAGTTAGGTCTCACATGAGATCGCTAAGATTGGGGAACTGCCTGAAGCTATTGGGAAAAAAATGACAACAACAGAAACCATCATCATGGCTTGGCACTTCCTGCACTACTTATAGAAAATTATGGTAAGTCTGGCTCACTAAATAATCCAGTGCTTCATGTCATTTGCCCTCCCTTTTCCCACACAGTGAATTGGGCTCCCATGTAGCTTTTGTGCTGCTGTGTTTTGGCCTCAACAGTCGCGAATCGGCTGATTCTTCTAACAGATGACCGATCACTTCGGCTTTTGTGCAGGCTTGGCAATGAAACCTATGGAGTTGTACCCTAATTGCTTGGGTGGGAGCAAGACCATCTGAAAAAAAATGTTTTTTTCTTAATAGCAGAAGGCAGTAGTGAACCTTGCATTTGATCGTTCATGGGCTCTGCAAAAGACAACTTGAATCCAAGTCAGGCTAATGTGCAGCTCCCTCCACATGTAGGCTCATCATAATGTTGCATTATCCCCAAAAGAGCCCCACCTAAGCCACCAGTGAGCTCTGAGCCTCCATCACCAGTGAGCTCTGAGCCTCCATCTACTAGTAGAAAAGATTTTTTATAAGTGTGAAGTTAGAGCTAATCACACTTTGAAACTCTTTTTCATGCCAACCAAGCATGTCATGGGCTCTCTCTTCAAGTTATCATAGTTTATCTGGCATGATGCACAGAAGCTGTTTCTGAGGGTCAAGTGTGCAAATTTTTGAAGCTCTTCATGTGCTTTTTATTTAAGTTTCTAATAAACAATTTTCAACACAATAGTCCAACAAAAGTTCCCAACTAAGTAGCACAATGAGTTGCATCAATTTTAGACACCATAGAGTCAGACAGTTTGCAAACACGAAAATATCGAGTTTCTTTTTCTTACTCTGATTTAAAAAGAAACTCTAAGGATGACTGATCAACTCTTGGTAATCAGAAGCAAAAATAAAGTAAGAAAGAAAATTGAGCATTCTAATGTAATAACATTGGATCTATATTTATCAATTTCAAGGGGCCAGAAAAATAAAAATAATTGTTTCTTATTCTGATTTTTCAAATTGCTGACCACTAACTATGCAGAATTGAGGGGTATAAGCATCTACTGTTACCAAAAGCAGGTGCAATAATTTTTTTGTTAGTGAACTGAAAAGTGCAAGCTTATATTGAAGTTAATCACCCAGAGCAAATGACATGTGGTGGGAAGGTAGTTCTCACCATGCCATAGATGCAGCTGAAAGTTGGGAATCATTACTTACATATATCGCATAAAAATTCTGCTATAAACGCATCACTTCTATTAGCACAGGCACTGTACCCCAGCTAGTTACCCATTAGATCAAAACAAGGTTTTTAATAAAGCAGTGACAATGACAAGTTTAATACTTACTATATTGCATCTGCTTATTCTCTCTCTATCCGAATAAAGATATATTCGTTCATGTTCCCTCATCGTGTTTAACAGATTGGTTTAGTCAAGGAATGGGCACTAGTATGAACAAAAAATGATAAAATTGGAATATCAGCAAACGACTACTAGCTACCGGAAATGCAAGAAGATGCCAGGTGTTGCTTGCACATCTGCGTTGCAACCCGTTGTCTTGCATACGAGAGCACGTCCACTCTGTGGCAGTACGAGATACGGCTACTTCCATCACGATGAATGAATCCAATGGAATAATTGCGCAGAAGCTAGTATTATCATTTTATTTCAATTGTAGGTAGCCTAATAGCTCTCTGAAGCACTCCATCATACAAAGCAAGCAAGCAAGCCAACAACTTATCGTAAAGTAACCGACCAATCCGGAACGCACGCAAAGGTAGAGCCCAGTAACAAGCTCAATCATGCACCGCATGCAGCTTGTCTCGCTTCATCCCGTCTAACCTTTCGCACATTCGCAAATTTTCGAAGAATCCAGCTATCAAGTCATTCCGCCAATCAATCAATCCACAGCCAGTAATTAATTAGTATGCAAGTATCTATTTATTCCTTCTCGGCATCTTTCGCGGGTTCCCCCGACTTCAATGCATCGGCTGCTTGCTTTTCTCCCTCTGCCAATCCCTTTTGGAATTCCTTTGGGACTTCCTTGAGTTCGCCGGCAATCTTTCCAGCATCCTTTCCAAACTCGGCCAACTTTTGGGGTCCCAGCAAAAAGGCAGCCGCCACGAGAATAATAACAAGTTCGGGCGCACCCAAACCAAACAAACTCATCGTCTGGACCGGGGCGATAGACTTTCGTTGCCTCTGAAGTGCCGCAGGGACGAAGGGGTTGTTGTTAAAAGAAGATGATTTCGAAGCTGTAGTAGGCATCGTCGAAGACAGGGGGGCAAACGCCGTTCGTGAGGGGGACACAAAGGCCATTGTGGATCCCACCATCAGTAGGAAAGACAGAACGATAGAAAGGTATTGCTTCATGATGATGATGATGATCTTGTTGATTCGATTCTTGACTGGTTCTCAAAAGAAGGGGTAATTGAAGAAGTGGATTCTCAACGAAATATATGTGAAAGTTTGGGATCTAGTGAAACTACTATAGTATGGAAGAAACACAAGTTTGAGCAAAACCTTTGATAGCTTGTGCGATTGATTCACGAGGTAGATGATTCTTGAACCATGCAGACGAAGATCAAGTGTGTTGGGATATTAGCGGTGATACCGGTACCAGTACGTCGTAGTTACTAGTAGCTAGCTATACAATTGTAGTAGTTTGATGGGTGGTGCTGACCAGGATTGGATTGATGCAAAATGCTGTCTCTTATACACATCTGACGCTGCCGACGAATAGAGAGGTGTAGATCTCGGTGGTCGCCGTATCATT
>ENA-ORBV01014523-ORBV01014523.1-microbial-mat-metagenome-genome-assembly--contig:-NODE-14523-length-11753-cov-5.186536_pt1 | contig 11753 bp, 10 predicted proteins | sample MGYA00237777_ERZ505514 | MGnify/ENA primary metagenome ERZ505514 (study PRJEB26160, sample SAMN06269048) | microbial mat metagenome | isolation source: Oligotrophic lake microbial mat | place... | reverse complement strand
TGAGTGCCAGATCAAGAATTGCGAAGCAATGTTGCTCTGGCACCGACACTTTGTCGGATGTTCGGATGTTTACCTTGAGTGCCAGATCAAGAATTGCGAAGCAATGTTGCTCTGGCACCGACACTTTGTCGGATGTTCGGATGTTTACCTTGCCTGTCAGGGCCTGAATTGCGCAGCAAACAATTGGAATCTGACCCCCATTTATCTGGACTGATATGGCCATCACCCACTTCTCCTTCCCCACCCCGATCCAGTTCGGCGCCGGCGCGCGCAAGCGGGTTGGCGCGCACCTGCTTGAGCAGGTCTGCAAACGCCCGTTGATCGTCACCGACAAGGCGCTGGGTGCGTTGCCGGTGTTGGCCGAGTTCCAGAGTCATCTGGGCGGGCTCGAGGTCGCGGTTTTTTCCGGCGTATTCGGCAACCCGACCTGCAGCCAGGTCATGGACGGCGCGGCCGCTTTCAAGGCGCACCAGGCCGACTGCGTGATCGGCTTCGGCGGCGGTGCGGCGCTCGATGTGGCCAAGATCGTCGGGGTCGTGGCCACCCATGAAGGCGACATCCTGGAATATGTCTGGGACCATCCGCAAGTGCGGGCGATTACCAATCCCCTGCCGTATTTCGTCGCCTTGCCGACCACGTCGGGCACCGGCTCCGAGGTCGGACGCTCGAGCGTCGTCAGCGAGAACGACACCCACCTCAAGCGTGTCGTGTTCAGCCCGAAGATCCTGGCAAAAACCGTGTTCGCCGATCCGGAACTGACGTTCGGCCTTCCGCCCCTTGTGACCGCCGCCACCGGCATGGACGCGTTGACGCACAACATCGAGAGTTACCTGTCGCCGGCCTACCACCCGTTGTGCGACGGCATCGCGCTCGAGGGCACCCGCATCGCGGCGCGCGCACTGTTGACCGCCGTCAAGGAGCCGACCAATCTGCAAGCCCGCTCCGACATGATGATGGCTTCGATGATGGGCGCGATCGCGTTCCAGAAGGATCTCGGTGCCGTGCACTCCTGCGCCCATGCGCTGGGCGCCGTGTGTGACCTGCACCATGGCCTGGCCAATGCGCTGATGATCGACACCGTGCTGGCATGGAATTACCAGACCGTGCCGCAGAAGTTCGATGAACTGGCGCATGTCTGTGGCGTGGCCGGTGGCGGCAAGGCCTTCGTGCCCTGGTTGCGCGAACTCAAGGCCAGTGTCGGCATCCAGGGGCCGCTGGGCAAACACGGCGTGAAACCCGAACATCTGCAGCGGCTGGTCCAGATCGCGACCGCCGACATTTGCCACCAGACCAATCCGCGGCCCTGCACCGCGGCGGATTTCGAAGCACTGTTCAAGGCGGCGATGTAACCATGGCGCAATCATCCAGGGACCGCGCCAAGATCGGCGTCAGCGCCTGCTTTTTTTACCCGGACCCGGCGCGTGCCGCGTTCGCGCCCAAGACGCTGCAGTACGTGGAGCAGTCGGTGCCGCACTGGGTCATGTCCGGCGGCGCCCTGCCGGTCATGATTCCCTCGCCCACTGGCGACACCGCGCGTGGCGACATTCGTTTTGCCGACTATGCCTTGTGGCTCGATGGCCTGGTGCTGCATGGCGGCGCCGACGTCTGGCCCGGCAGTTATGGCGAGACGCCGCTCAAGGACGCCTGGAAGGGCGACCGCATCCGCGACGAATACGAGATTGCGTTGGTCAAGGCCTTTGTTGCGGCAGGCAAGCCGGTGTTCGGCATCTGCCGCGGCCTGCAGCTGATCAACGTCGCGTTCGGCGGAAGCCTGTATCAGGACGTGCAGACGCAGCATCCCGCGTCGTTGCAGCATCGCGACGCCGCCGCCTACGACCTGAACTTCCACCAGGTCGAGCTGGTTCCGGACACCCGACTGGCGCAGCTGTTGCCGGGCGAGAACCGCCACACCATCAACAGCGTGCACCACCAGGCCATCAAGGTGCTGGCCAAGGACTTTGTCGTCGAGGCACGCAGCCCGCACGACGGCATGATCGAGGCCATCCGCTACAGCGCCGGCCCCTGGGTGGCGGGTGTGCAGTGGCACCCGGAATTCCACAAGGAAGAACACGGCACGCTCGACGACGCACCCATCCTGCAGGACTTTCTTTCGGCAGCGCTCGCTACCCGCACAGGCTGAACAACCCATGGCTCAACTGACCATCCACAATCCCGCCACCGGCGCCGCGATCACCCGGGTGCCGGCCGATGATGCGCAGTCGGTCGCAGCCAAGGCCTGCGCCGCGCGCGCGGTACAGCCGGCCTGGGCCGCGCAGCCGATCGCCGAGCGCCGTGCCTGCATCGTGCATTTCCGCGCCAGCATCGTGGCCCAGCTCGATACGCTGGCCGCGGTGATGACGTCCGAGACCGGCAAGCCGATCGCCATGTCGCGCAACGAATTGAACGGATTGCTCGGACGCATCGATTTCTTCCTGGACCAGAGCGCACCTGCGGTGGCGACCGAGACCGTGTTCGACGACGCGGGCATGCGCGAGCAGATCGAACACATTGCGCTGGGTGTCGTGGCCAACATCTCGGCCTGGAACTATCCCTGGTTCGTTGGCTGCAATGTGATCATCCCGGCGCTGTTGACCGGCAATACCGTGCTCTACAAACCATCCGAACACGCCACGCTGACCGGCCTGGAGATCGGCCGGCTGCTGCACGAGGCAGGGGTGCCGCGCGAGGTGTTCTCGGTGCTGGTCGGTGGTGGCGAGGTCGGCGCGGCTTTGCTCGAGCAGCCCATCGACGGCCTGTTCTTCACCGGTTCGCATGCCACCGGGCAAAAGATCGCGCAGGCGCTCGGTCCGCGCCTCGTCAAGCTGCAACTGGAGCTCGGCGGCAAGGATCCGACCTATGTCTGCGACGACGCCGACCCGAAGGCCGCTGCCGCATCGCTGGCCGATGGCGCGATGTACAACACCGGCCAGAGCTGCTGCTCGGTCGAGCGCATCTACGTGCATGAGAAGATCCACGACGCCTTCGTCGAAGCCTTCATGGACAACGTGAAAGGCTTTTCCGTCGGTGACCCGACACGCGACGACACCTACATCGGCGCCATCACGCGTGCGCCGCAACTCGATGTGTTCGATGCCCAGGTGCGCGACGCCAAGGCCAAGGGCGCCACCTTGCACTGTGGCGGCGAGCGCCTGCCCGGCCCTGGCAACTGGTATCCGCCCACGGTCTTCACCGGAGTCGACCACACCATGGAGCTGATGCGCGAGGAAACCTTTGGCCCCTTGATCGGCATCCAGAAGGTGGAGGACGACGCGCAGGCCGTGCGGCTGATGAACGACACCCGTTACGGCCTGACCGCCGGTGTCTACACGCCCGACGAGTCCCGCGCCCATACGCTGCTGGCCCAGGTGCGTGCCGGCAGCGTGTACTGGAACTGCTGCGATCGCGTCAGCCCACGGCTGCCCTGGAGTGGCGTCGGCGATTCAGGCGTGGGCCTGACCTTGTCGACCTACGGCATCCAGACCTTCACCCGGCCCAAGGCCTGGCATCTGCGACGCGGATGACGGATCGACTCGCTTTATTTGACCTCGATCACACACTGCTGCTGGGCGACAGCGATGTGTTGTGGTGCGACTTCCTGATGGGCCTGGGCGTGCTCGACCGCGACGTTTTTGCTGCGCGCGGCGCCGACATCGAGATGCGTTACAAGGCCGGCAGCGTGGACGCGGCCGAGTTCGCGCATTTCTACCTGTCCACGCTCAAGGGTCGAACCCCCGCGCACTGGGAGCCGCTGCGCCAGCAATTCCTGCGCGAACAGGTGGTTCCGCGTATTCCGCGCGCCTCGCTCGATCTGGTGCGCGAGCACCAGCAGCAGGGAGACCTTGTCGTGTTGACGACGGCCACCAACCGCTTCCTGACCACCCTCACCGCCGAGCACCTGGGCATCGCCGACGTGATCGCCACCGAACCCGAGCTGATCGATGGCGTTTTCAGCGGCGGCACCACTGGTGTGCTCAACATGCGGGGTGGCAAGGTCACGCGCCTGCATGCCTGGCTGGAGCAACGCGGCCGGCAGCTGGTGCAATTCGACAGCACGGCTTACAGCGATTCGATCAACGATCTGCCCCTGCTCGAAGCGGCGAACCATGCAGTGGTGGTGAACGCGGATGCGAAACTGTCGGCAATTGCGACCCAGCGGGGCTGGCGCGTGTTGAACCTGGTCTGAGAGCGTGAGAGGCAATCGCTTGAACCCACGCAAGACCCCGCAAACAGATCCTGGCGCTTCGGGCCACTGCCGGTCGCGGGGTCTTGCCCTGCGGGCCGGGACCCCCAAGGGCGCCGTGCGGCGTTGCGCCGCTTGCCCATGTCCCGACATGGGCTGCGCGTCGCGCCTTGCCCGCCACCCTTGGGCACCCCGTCGTGGGCCCAATCGATTGCCTCTCACGCTCTGAGCGCTGGACCGCAACCTGCAGGATGACCATGAACAACGATTTCTTCCAGGACCGCCATGTGCTCGTGGTCGGCGGCAGCAGCGGCATCGGTGCCGGCATCGGCGCCGCCTTTCATGCCCAGGGCGCCCGGGTGACGGTCAGTGGCGCGACCGCCGCGGAGGTCGAACGTGCCCGCACGTCGCCGGAGCTGGCCGGTATTGCGGTGGTGCAGCTCGATGTACGCGACGATGCTGCCGTGAACGCGGCCATCGGCAGCCTGGAGCGGCTCGACGTGCTGGTCAACTGCGCGGGCATCATCCGCCGCGGCGAGGAGCTCGACCCCGCGGTGTTTGCGCAGGTGCTCGACATCAACCTCAACGGCAGCATGCGCGGCTGCGCGGCCGCGCGCGGCCTGCTCAAGGCGTCCAGGGGCTGCATCATCAACACCGCGTCCATGCTGAGCTTTTTTGGCGGCGGCCTGGTGCCGGCGTATTCGGCCAGCAAGGGCGGAATCGCGCAACTGACCAAGTCGCTGGCCATCGCCTATGCGGCCGACGGCATTCGCGTCAACGCGCTGGCACCGGGCTGGATCGCCACGCCGCTCACCGCGGCGTTGCAGGCCGATGCCGCGCGCAGCGGCCCGATCCTGGCCCGCACGCCGATGGGCCGGTGGGGCACACCGGCGGACGTGGCCGGCGCGGCTCTGTTCCTGGCCTCGCCCTGGGCGAGTTTTGTCACCGGCACCGTGCTGCCGGTCGACGGCGGCTACTTGATAACCTAGGTTGAAACTGCCCCCGCGCTCACTTCGTTGGCCGACTCCCGACGGGCCGTCAGCCCCTTCGGCGTGGCCGGGCGCCACTGACATCACGAGAAAGCACCAACATGATCATCCAGCAAGCCGGCATCCAGCCCGAAATCGCCGTTCAGGCTATTCCCGACGACGAGCGCGTCTGGGTGCCCCAGGCGCCCGACGTCTGGTTCCGCCCGTTGTTGCTCAACACGGTTACCGGCAGCTGGTGCAACCTGCTGCGGGTGCGCAAGTCGGGCGTTTTGTCGCGCCATATCCACCCGTCCTGGGTCACCGGCTACGTGATCAAGGGCGCCTGGCGTTACCTCGAACATGACTGGGTCGCCTCGCAGGGCTCCTTCGTCTACGAGCCACCGGGCGAGATCCACACGCTGGTCGTCGACGAGGTCAGTGGCGGGGCAGAGATGATCACCTTGTTCAACATCCACGGCGCCATGGTCTACCTGGACGCGGATGGCAAGCAAATCGGCTACGAAGACGTGTTCAGCAAGATCGCGATGTGCCGCGCCCACTACGCCGGGAACGGGTTGGGCGCGCAGTATCTGGACCCGTTCATCCGCTGATACGGTGCCGGGCAACTGATGTGCGCCGGCTCGCTTGCGCTGCGGCCCTCCAGGGCCGTGATGGCGGTTGGCCCGCCGCGAGGTGTCAGGACAGGTGTTTGCCGATCAGCCCTGCCATTTCGAACATCGTGATCTGCGGCTTGCCGAACACCGGCAACAACTTGGCGTCGGCGTTGATGGCGCGTTTGTTTGCTGCGTCCTGCAGGCCATTGGCCTTGATGTAGTCCCACAATTTCTTGACCACCTCGGTGCGCGCGACCAGCGAGTTGCCGATGACCGCTGCCAGCGCCGGGCTTGGACGCAGGGTTCCGACCGGCGCGGCCTTTTTCGTCGCCGCTGTCTTGGCGGGCGCCTTTTTCGCAGCCGGGGCCTTGTTGGCCGCCGGGCGCTTGGCCGGTGTCCTGGCTGGTGCTTTCACCAGTGTTGCCGACTTCTTCGCCGCCGCTGCGACGACAGTCTTGGCGGCCGCGCCGGCTGTCGTTTTGCGCGGTGGAAATTTTGACGGTGCAAACTCGAACCCGACCTTGCCCGCTTCCGGGTCCCAGGCCAGCATGGCCTTGAACGGACGGCGCGTACGCATCGAGACGAACTTGTCGAGCATGTCGGTCTTGCCGCGCGCCAGCAGCTTGGTCATCTGCTCGCGGCTGACCGGTTGCTGCAGAATGATCTGGCCAGTCTTGAAGTCGCAGCTGGGTGTTGGCTGATCCGCGGTCGGCACCGATTTCACGCAGACATAGTTCTTGCCATGGTCGTAGACCGCGGCGCCGCACTTGGGGCAGGCGCCCAGCGACAGCTGGCCGGCAAAGTCGATCAACTCACCGGTTTCCTCGCCCTTGCGGTCGTCGCCGAAGTCGAATTCGAGCTTGTAGTTCTTGGTTTCGTCGTCGAACTTGATGACCATCTCGGCAGTGAACGGCCAGCCGGCCTTGGAGCGGAAACCCTCCAGCGGGCCGATCTTCTTGTCGCGCAGGAACTGCTCGACCTCGGCCACCTCGAAGGTGCGTCCGGCCGGCGTCTTGCCGAACGAAAAGCCGCAGCCCTCAACGGCACCGGGCTTGCCGGTACAGCTGTAGCGTCGGTAGTTCTCCTTGACAACACCGCCGCAGTTCGGGCACGGTGCCTGCAAGGTCGCATAGTCGCCGGGAATCGTGTCGCGGTCGTATTCCTTGGCTAATCTGACCATGCGTTCGGTCATCGCGGCGATCTCGGCCATGAAGGTTGACCGACTGAGCTTGCCGTGCTCCATCTGGGCCAGCTTGTATTCCCATTCGCCGGTCAATTCGGCGCGCGAGAGTTCTTCCACGCCCAGGCCACGCAGCAGCGTCATCAGCTGGAACGCCTTGGCGGTCGGTATCAGCTCGCGGCCTTCGCGCAGCATGTATTTCTCGCTGATCAGGCCCTCGATGATGCTCGATCGGGTGGCCGGAGTGCCAAGGCCTTTTTCGTTCATCGCGGCGCGCAGTTCGTCGTCCTCGATGGTCTTGCCGGCGCCTTCCATGGCGCCCAGCAGCGTGGCTTCCGAATACCGCGGCGGCGGGCGCGTCTGCAGACCCTTGGCATCGACCGCCTCGGCCAGCACCTTTTCACCGGGTTGTACCGGCACCAGGTTGGCCGCATTCTTGTCGTCGCCGTCCTTGGCTTCCTCCTGCGCCTCCTTGCCGTAGATCGCCAGCCAGCCCGGCTTGACCAGCACCTTGCCCTCGGTCTTGAAGCTGTGCGCGTCCACCAGCGAGATGCGGGTCGTGACCTGGTATTCGGCGCTGGGGAAAAACACCGCCATGAAGCGGCGCACGACCAGGTCGTAGATCTTTTGTTCCGCGTCGCTCAATCCCTGGGCCGGCTGCAGCGTCGGGATGATGGCAAAGTGGTCGCTCACCTTGGCGTTGTCGAAGATGCGCTTGTTGGCTTTGATGTATTGGCCCTTGAGCGCTGTCGCTGCATGCGGGGCCAGGTGCTTCATCGGGCTTTTGGCCAGCATCTCGAAGGTCTCGCGCACCACCGGCAGGTAGTCCTCGGGCAGGGCGCGCGAGTCGGTCCTTGGGTAGGTCAGCGCCTTGTGGCGTTCATACAGGCTTTGCGCGATGGACAAGGTGGTCTTGGCGCTGTAGCCGAACTTGCCGTTGGCCTCGCGTTGCAACGAGGTCAGGTCGAACAGCAGGGGGCTGGCCTGCGTCGTGGGTTTGCTCTCTTCGGTGACGGTGGCGCGTTTGCCCCGCACTGCATCGGCAATGGCCTGTGCCTCGGCCCGGGTCCAGAGCCGGTCGGCCCGGAGTTCCGGGTCGGCCTCGTCGACGTTGCCAGCCGCCAGGTTGGCTGCCGCCTTCTTCCACTTCGGGTCGAACCACTTGGCGTCGTACAGGCCAGCCTGAGCCTGGAAACGCGCATGGATTTCCCAGTAGTCACGGCTGACGAACTTGCGTATCTTCTCTTCGCGCTCGACCACCACCGACAAGGTCGGTGTCTGCACCCGCCCCACCGTGGTCAGGAAGAAGCCGCCATCGCGCGAGTTGAACGCGGTCATGGCACGCGTGCCGTTGATGCCCACCAGCCAGTCGGCCTCGGAGCGGCAACGCGCCGCGTCGGCCAGCGGCAGCATCTGCGCGTCGCTGCGCAGGTTGGAGAAGCCGTCGCGGATCGCTTGCGGCGTCATCGATTGCAGCCACAGGCGGCGCACCGGATGCTTGACCCGGCTGTATTGCTGAATGAGCCGGAAGATCAGTTCGCCCTCGCGTCCGGCGTCGCAGGCGTTGATGAAGGCGTTCACGTCCTTGCGCTTGGCCAGCTTGACGATGGCGTTGAGCCGGCTCTTGGTCTTGTCCATCGGTTTGATGTCAAAGTGCGGCGGGATCACCGGAAGATTCGCGAAGCTCCACTTGCCGCGCTTGATGTCGAACTCCTCCGGCGCCTGGATTTCGACCAGATGGCCGACCGCGCTCGATACCACGTACTTTTCGTTCTCGAAATGATCCTCGTGTTTCTCGAACTTGCCCGCCACCGGTGTGAGCGCGCGCACGATGTCCTGGGCCACGGACGGTTTTTCGGCAATGACTAGGGTTTTCATCTGACTACAATCCACATCCTCGCGTGCGCACACGCGCACACACACGTGAGCGCGCACCAGCGCGCGCCCATACGAGTTCACATTACCAAATTTTCAGCCGTGTCCGCCAAATCCTCCGAAGTGTCCGCGGCCGAACATCGCCGTATTCAGACCCGCCGCTCCGGCGTGCATGGTAAAGGCGTCTTTGCCCTGCGGGATATTCCCGAGGGCAAGACCGTCATTGAATATGTGGGCGAGATCATCTCTTGGAAAGACGCACAGAGGCGCCATCCGCACGATCCGAGCGATCCGAACCACACGTTCTACTTCCACATCGACGAGAAACGCGTCATCGATGCCAAGGTGGGCGGGAATTCTTCGCGCTGGATCAACCATTCGTGCCATCCCAACTGCGAGGCCGACGAAGTCGATGGCCGGGTCTTCGTCAAGGCCTTGCGCAACATCGCCGCCGGCGAAGAACTCAACTACGACTACGGCCTGATCATCGATGAGCGTTACACACCCAAGCTCAAGGCCGAATATCCCTGCTGGTGTGGCGCGAAGCAGTGCCGGGGCACCTTGCTCGCGCCCAAGCGGCGCGCTCGCTGAGCGCCGGCGACTCGACCGTGCCGGCAATGGCCATGGCCTGGCCGATCCCGGAGCTGGAGCAGGCGTTGAACGCGACGCTGCCCGGTTGCATCGTTGAGGTGCGGCGCACGCTCGATTCCACCAACACCGAACTGATGCGCCGCGCGCGCTCGGGCGCCGTGTCGCCGGTATTGCTGATCGCGCAGCATCAGACCGCAGGCCGGGGCCGGCTCGGGCGCCGCTGGCACGGCTCGCCGGTTGGCGCAGATGATGCCGATGCGCCGTTGGCCGGGCCTTGGCCTGCGCTGACCTTTTCCTTGGGCATGCCACTGGCACCGCCGGACTGGTCAGGCCTCTCGCTGGCCGTGGGTGTCAGCGTGGCGCGTGCACTGCATCCGGCACTGGGCCTGAAATGGCCGAACGACATCTGGTGGCAGGACCGCAAGCTGGCCGGCATCCTGATCGAGACCGCCGCCGTCGGTGACAGCCGATTCGTCGTGGTGGGTGTCGGCATCAACATCGCGCCGCGCGATCCGGCGGGCCTGTCCACCCCGCCGGCCTGGCTGCAGGAGCTGCTGCCGCAGATCGATGCGCCCGCAGCCTTGGCGCGGCTGGCTCAGCCACTGGCGCAGGCGCTGCGCCTGTTCGAGACCCACGGCTTTGCTGCGTTTCATGCCGCGTTCACGCAACGCGACGTGTTGCGCGAACGTGCCGTGCAGCTGAGCGATGGCGTCAGCGGGATTGCTGCCGGGGTCGATGGGCGTGGTGCCTTGCTGGTGCATACTTCGGCCGGTATGAAGCTTGTGAACAGTGCGGAAGTCAGCGTGCGCCCGGTGCCAGCGCGTCGCGGCAACCACTGAGCCCCCCAGGAAATGACTGCGTCATTCCCGCCCCCAGGGGTCAAGCAAAGTGGCAAAGCCACATTTGCTGCCGAGCACCCCCAGGAAATGACTGCGTCATTCCCGCCCCCAGGGGTCAAGCAAAGTGGCAAAGCCACATTTGCTTGAGAGAGCGTGAGAGGCCCGAGGTTGTTGCGTCTGCTGGTCCTGCTGCTGGTTTTGCTCAATGCGGCTTATTACGCGTGGTCGCACGACATGTTGCGCGTCTATGGCTTCGGCCCCTTGCGCCAGGACGAACCCCAGCGGCTGAACCGGCAGATCCGGCCCGAAGCCCTGGTCATCTTGTCGGTCGAGGCGGCGCTGCCGGCCGACGCCCAGCCCCGTGCGCAGGCGCCCGAGGCGGCGCCCACCTGTCTGCAGGCCGGCTTGTTCGACGAAGCCCAGGCCACGGCGTTGCGCCAGGGTGTTCAGGTGGTGCTGCCGGCAGCTGTCTGGTCGCTGAACGAAGTGCTGGTGCCGCCACGCTGGATCGTCTACCTGGGCAAGTACCCCGATGCCCAGGCACTGGCCCGCAAGCGCGCCGAGCTGGTGGCCTTGAGCCTGCGCGTGGACTCGGTGTCGAGCCCGGCGCTGGCACCGGGCCTGTCGCTGGGAACCTTCGAATCCCAGGAGCGCGCCACGAGCGAAATGGCGGCGCTGGTCCGGCGCGGCGTGCGCAGCGCGCAGGTGGTGCAGGAAAGTGCCGAGTCACGGGCCAGCATGCTGCGCATCACCCCGGTCGACCAGGCGGTGCGGGCCCGGCTCGACGAGCTTTCGCCTATGCTGGCGGGCAAGACGCTGCTGCCTTGTCCCTGAGCCTGCCAGCCCTTCTCCAACGGCGCGCGCATGAGGAAACGCCGGGCCGCGCACCCTCTCGGGGGGCCTGGCAAAGCCAGGGCTGGGGCTGATCAATACTGCACCCTTGCGAAGCGGCTTTGTTGCGCCGCAGCGCGTGCCTGCCCCAGTGTGTGGATGCCCTTGTCCGCCAGCAACGGCACCAGCTTGAGAAACACCTCGGCGGTCACGATGGCGTCACCCAGCGCCGTGTGGCGGCCCACGATCCGCACACCCAGGCGTTGCGCCAGCGCCTCCAGACCGTGCGACTCCTGTTGTGGATGCACCAGGTCGGACAACAGCAGTGTGTCGAGCACCGGCTGATCGAATACGACGCCGCTGGCAGCCTCCTTGAGCTGCAGGAAACGCATGTCGAAGGCCGCGTTGTGCGCCACCAATACGGTGTCTAGCGCATAGGCGTGGAAAGCGCCGAGCACGGTTCGGATATCGGGCTGGCCCTGCAACATGTCTGGCGTGATGCCGTGGATCCTCGTGGAAGCCACCGGCACCGGGCGCTGCGGGTCGACCAGCTGTTCGAAGCCCTCGTGGTGCAGCAACTTGCCATTGACGATGCGGGTGGCGCCGATCTGGATGATTTCGTCGCCCCTGGACGGGTCCAGTCCGGTGGTCTCGGTGTCGAACACGGTGTAGGAC
>ENA-ORBV01014521-ORBV01014521.1-microbial-mat-metagenome-genome-assembly--contig:-NODE-14521-length-11753-cov-34.434567_pt1 | contig 11753 bp, 11 predicted proteins | sample MGYA00237777_ERZ505514 | MGnify/ENA primary metagenome ERZ505514 (study PRJEB26160, sample SAMN06269048) | microbial mat metagenome | isolation source: Oligotrophic lake microbial mat | place... | reverse complement strand
TTTTCAAGCAGAAGACGGCATACGAGATTCGCCTTAGTCTCGTGGGCTCGGAGATGTGTATAAGAGACAGTTATAGTAATTTATGGCAGCCAGTAAATGCAAACAAAAGGAGTTTAAAGAATAGATTGGAATTATTTAATTGGTGGGCTTTAGATATTTAATTTAAATCGATGATGGTGTTTGCAATGACAAAGCGCACTCCTACAGGTATGATGGGACACTAGAATATATTTATTATTACAAATTAGATAAACTGCTTAAACAAGAATCATATGAAAACGGTCTTTTGGTTAAAACTGAATTTCTAAATAAGTATGATCCATATTGAAACTTTACGCATTAAATGAAGCAGGAATTGAATTATTTTAAACCCCTCACACCCTCAACCTCCCCTTCAAATCCGCTTTCAAAATAAAAGCAGAAAGCATGTCTTTTACAATCTCTTACTGCTTTTGGTTGGTAAGCCCCCGACAAAGCACGTTCGCTAAGATTAATGAAAAACATAGTTATTCCGATTTTTTCCAGTTGTTTGGTAGTAATAAATGTAAATCAGCAAGTTTTGTATCTGAGATTTTTCTTAATACTTCTTCCAGCCATTCTTCAGGATTTATTCCATTGATTTTACAGGAACCAATAAATGAATACATGATTGCTGATCTTTCTGCACCGTTATGTGAACCGGAGAACATAAAATTCTTTCTTCCCAATACAGTGGGTCTGATCGCATTCTCTACAAGATTATTATCGATCTCTAAAAAAGGATGATAAATATATTCGCTGAGTTTTTTCCACCTGGATAAAGAATAACTGATCGCTTTTCCCAATGGTGATTGCGGTGTTGTTTTTCCTGAGAGTAAATTTTCTTTCAGCCACTGCTCCAATGCATTCATTACCGGTAATGATCTTTCCTTGCGCATTAAAACAATTTCTTCGCCGGTAATATTGTTTTGTTTTATTTCCCTTTCCAAAGCATACACTTCCTGCAGTTGTTTTATAAAATATGCAGCGGGCTCCCGATTGCTGTCGAGTGCTTTTTCAAAATATCTTCTCGCATGCGCTAAGCATCCGGTGAGCGTAATATTTTTATTTAATCCAAATTCATCATACACTGCATATCCATCGGTTTGTAAAAAACCTGAAAAGGTTTCAAGTAATTCTTTTGGCCCTTCTCTTCCTCGTCCTTTCCGGTAATCAAATAAAACTAATTTCTTTTCCGGGGATCGGTACACCCATAAATATCCGCGATGCGTTTTTTTCTTCACTGCCGAATCGAGCACCGGATGCGGCGTTTCGTCTACCTGTACATAATTTGATTGCAGCACCTGTTTTTTTAATTCTTCATACAGAGGAAGCAGTTTTGGAACCACCTGCCCCGGCACATCAACAAGGGTAGAATATTTTATATCGATGCCTGCTCTTTTTAAGCGCTCCTGCTGGCGATGTAATGGCAGATGGTCGCAGTATTTATCTGTCAGGATGCGCGTCATTAATTTTTCTCCGAACAATCCCTTTTCAATCAGCCTGGAAGGAAGCTCAGCGATTACTATTTTCCCTTCGGCATTTTTATATTTTGGCCGCTCAATTCTTTTTACATAAAATTTGCCCGGTATTTCTTCAAGTATTTCTGTTACCTCAACACCGATCGGCGGTTCTGTGGTGGTTTCATCAAAACCTTCCGGGTAGATTGTTGTTACCTCCCGGGGAAGTGATTCAGGAAATGGATGACGACCCTGGTGATTTTTATTTTTTTTATTTGATCGTGCGTGCGCTTCAACTATAGTTTTTTCTTGCTCAACAGGTTTAATTTCTTCAGTTGCGATTTCTAATTTTAATTGGGAAGGATCGGCAGAAATAAACCTCTCACTTTTTGCGCCGAATATCATGCGCTTTAATTGTGTAAGCTCATTTTCTAATTTAAATATACGAAAATCTTTTTCCAGCAGCAGGATATCCTTATCTTCAACGGCAAGATTTTCATAATTATTCATGCCATCAAATATCAATAATTAATTCATCACATTCAATTTATTTTCATTGATTTTATTAACATCTAAATGGTGATATCGTAATCTTTTTTTAATGCTGGATAATTGTATTCCTTCCATGATCAGCATGAGTTGCTGAGAAGAAATAAGTGCAGCTGATCCGGTTGTATTTTCAACAAGTTCAAACGTTCCCTTTTCCAATCTTTTATAATAAATCGCAAAGCCATCGCCCTGCCATTGCAATAATTTAATTTTAGTTTTTGTGCGACTTAAGAAAATAAAAACATCACCACTTAAAGGATCCATTTTAAATCCAGATATCACGATGCCACATAAGCTGTCAAAGCCTTTTCGCATATCAACCACACTACCAAATAAAAAATACCGCTGTTGATTATTAATTGAAAGCATCAGCCGATTAATGCTTTTATCATTTGCACCGAACACCCTGCAGGGAAAACAAAATAACTTCCGTTGGTAAAATGATATTCAATACCGGAAGAATTTTTTTCCGGAACATCGATCCGGATAAATGAATTTGGTTTCTGGGCAGGAGCAGTTTCTTTTTTCTTCATGCGACTTGCATGATACATAAATGTTTGGTAGGATATTTCTTTTTCTTTGCAATAGCCGGCCATCGTGCCGCCAACTTCCTTCCATTGATTTACTTGGTACGGATAATCTATTTTATCTTTAATCATAATGCAAAGAGAACGCAAGAGGATTAATTTTGGAAGACGTGGTTCAACGTGCGGTTACGTTGTTAGACGGATTACTACCATAAGATGCGTCAAACTCATCTGTAATATCCAGTGTCAAAGGAAACCAAGGATTTGAATATTCATACGCAACTGAGGAAAATCTATTTTTCCCATCAGCTAAAGTATTGATTACGTTTTGAATGAATGATATTTCTTCTACTATAGTGATCATTGCATGAGTAATTTGTCATTTTTCCATGGTATTCTTTTACTGACACTTATATAGCTAGAACATTCAGCCGCTTCTATATAATAATTAAGTGAGAATTTACTACAAATATAATGTGCTGGTAAACTATTAATACTGTCCATAAATTAGGACTCACTGTTTTCAGTGAATTTAGGTCATTTCATGAAAAAATAACCTTAAAAATTTGGATTGCTAAAAGGGTGGGTTTAGCTTTCAGATTATTCTATACTTACTTACCTAAATCCTAGAAAAATGAGAGCTAAAAGAATTCTTCACCCCTACACAATCTTGGTATCACTATTTTACATATTAAATTTTCCTCAAACTAAAGCTCAAACACTCGTTAATGAATTATGGGAAATTGAGCTCAATTACCCTGATACTATAGAATGGAGTGCAAGCAAGCTTTACAGTAATAATTTATATGCTACTGGTAACACTTGGCATAATGCTACCCAAAAAACTAATATTGTCACCACCAAAACGAATTCAAGCGGTTCGGTAATCTGGCAAACAGAGTATAACGGAACTCTTTCCGGCTTTGATTATGGTGCGGCGATTACTCTTGATGGCAGTGGTAATGTTTTTGTTGCCGGAGCAACTCACAATACCGACAGTTATACCTTCGATGTAGTTGTCATAAAATATAACTCTAGCGGTGTTCAACAATGGGCAACAACATATAATGGAACAGGTAGTAATAATGATATTCCATCGTCTATTTTAATACTTGGTACTGATATTTACGTTTGTGCTGCTAGTATTGGAAGCAGTTCAGCCTACGACTATGTTCTATTGAAATTAAATTCATCTGGCACAACGCAATGGAATGCACGATATGATTATACAAGCTTGTATGATATACCTGGACATCTTGCATCAAACGGAACCTATGTGTTCGTAAGCGGTGCAAGTCAATCTTCCACTACAAATTGGGATTACACATCCTTAAAATATAATACATCAGGCACCTTGATTCAAAGTCAAAGGAGTGCGGCCAGTGGATATGGATTTGACAGACCTACTGGAATGGTTACGGATGCAAGTGATAATTTCTATATATCAGGCTACTCATTTAATGGTGATGATTATGATATGCGCACTATTAAGCTTGATGATGATCTATCTCCGCTTTGGACAGTGAGTGAAGATGATGGGGCAGAAGATGGAAGTAATGCAATTTGTATTGATGGCAGTAATAATGTGTATATAGCTGGATTTGCTGAAAGTAGTTTTGGAAATAAATTAATGAAAATTGTTAAATACAACAGTAGCGGAACATTGCAATGGGAAGAAATTTTGCAAAACAGGGATAATTATACTGATGCGGAAGCAACTGGAATTACGTATAATTCTACAAGTGAGCGTGTGATAGTTTGTGGTTTTTATGAATATACGACTGGTAAAAAAGAAATTACAACTTTTGCAATGGAAACTAGCGATGGTGATTTAGCGTGGAAGAAGGAGTATCCTAATCTAAATTCTAGTATTGATGTTCCGACTAAGATTCATGAAAGTGGAAATTATGTTTGGGTTCAAGGTCGTAGAACTGAAGATGATACTACAAGGTATGTAACTATTAAATATGAAATGTATGATAGAGAAAATGAATTTTACGAGGATTCACTAGGGAATAATATTTATCCACTTAATTACGCGATAATAAGTTTTCATCCTGATTCTGTAACCACTGAATTTGTAAACAATATACAAAAAGAATTTAGCAGTTTAAATGAAGTTATTAATTCCGAAACTTATAATTCTGTTTTACCATTCTTAAAAGGAAGTAATCAGCAATTTGTGCCTAAAGCTATTAAAATATATAAAAGGATGACAGAAGGTGACACCATATCTATTTCAAGACTTGGCGATTCTGTTTTTGTTCCTAAATTATGGGCAGATTTTGTAGTATCAATTGATACCACTGTAAATATTAATCAATTAATTGACTCCTTAAAAACAAAAAAATATATTTATAGAGGCGTATTTAAAGACTATGTTGCTGTGCAATTTGGTATTCCGAATGATCCACTTTATGATGAGGATCAGGAAAGTCTTCACAATACTGTATTGACTCCAACTGCACATATAAATATAGAACCCGCATGGGATATGTATGATTTTGGCGGTAGACCAGATATTAGAATTGGCGTATATGATGGAGGCATAAACTGGGGGCATGAGGATTTTGGAGATGGTACTTATGGCGGAATAGGTGGATCTAAAGTTATTGGGGGAAATAACTATTTTGATGGAGTAGATATATTCTCTGTTGCACATAATGATGAAACGGGTCATGGAACGGCCTGCGCAAGCTTAACTGGTGCCTTGAGAAATAATTCATTAGGGATTGCAGGGATTGCTGGAGGAAATGTAGATGATGATGATAATCCCGGAACTTCTTTATACGCAATGAAAATCTTTGGGACATCTGATTTGGAGGATGATGAATCAGCAACTACTTCAGAAATCTCTGAAGCAGTCGCTGAAGGAGCAATTAGCCCCCCTTATGGTTATGGTTTAAATATAAGTAATCATAGTTATGGAGTATTATTAGATTTTGATCATGTTGAATGGGATGAAAATGATTATGATGGCATTTATTTACAGTATGGATTTAAACAAATGTTTTTAAACCAAAGCATCTGTGCTGTTGCATCAGGTAATGAAGCTCCGTGGTTAGGGATTGAACTAGAAACCCCTGTTTATCCCGCGAGCTTTCCAGATTATTGGGTAATTAAAACTGGTGCAAATGATGATGATGGAGATAGAGCAGATTTTTCAGTGTTTAACAATTTACTTGATTTAATTGCTCCGGGAACAAATGATTTATATATGGCTTGTGCACCATTAGCCGATGACGTTTATACTGATTTGCTTCTTGGTGGTCCTTTATCAGGAACTTCATTTGCAGGACCGCATGTGGCAGGAGTTGCTGGATTAATGCTTTCATACATAAATGGAAGTCCTGGTACTTGGAATAATTTAGCTCCGGCGGATGTTGAGGAATTAATGCAGAGGTATATTACGGATGTGGCCCCAACAAATTATGATATTTTTAGTGGGCATGGGAGATTAAATGCGGGTGCTATATTTGATGTGATTGAATTGCCAAATTATCAAGTAAGGCACTACGAACCAGTGGTAAGTACTGTATCAGCGGATAAAATTTCAGAAGATGAAGTATTTTTCTTATCTGAACCTTATGGTGACCTTTCAGCAGGAAATTATAGTTGTGACCAATATGAATTGACAATAACAGTGTCACATGATATCGGTGATGCTGACTTATTAAATTGGTGGGATTTAGATGCAAGCAATAATGTTTGGGGATATACGGACTATGCAATTAATCCGTTGCCTGAAATTGTGATTGAAAGTTGCAGTGAAACATCTGCCACCCTGAGAGGATATTTTTATCATTTTAAGTACGAGGCAGTGTATCCCTTTGATGAGGTGGAATTGTGGTATCCGTGCGACAACGCAGGAACAACTAAACTTGCATATACATTACACCTGTATGATCCCACACCTGCATCTGCAATAGAGGATATAAATTCTGAAGATCGTTTAAGTATTTACCCCAACCCGGGGTCAAATTATTTTGAAATTTTTGATTCTGCTTTAACTGAAAATAATTTTAATAAATTGCAAATTACAGATATAACAGGGAAGGTAATTGTAGAAGACCAAATAACATTCAGCAATAAAAAATATATATCTAACTCAGGTCTAGCAGAATTGCCACCGGGCATTTACCTGATTAATTTGCAATCAGAGGAAAACAGAGTAAGTTTGAAATGGATTAAACTTTAATAGGGATGAATTGCCCATTAATTAAGATTTATTTTCTTGCAGGAGGGCTTTTTTTCATAATTAGTTGTGAAAAAGACCCTCCTGTAGGAATTATTGATGATTGTCCAGAAGTTTATAATCCGTGCCTTATTACTGCTTATGGTGAAACGTCTCAGCAGTTCAAAGCACCATATTTCAATCCCAATAATGGATCTGAGTTTGTATATATTGAAATAAACTATGACTCAGGCTACAATCACATTTGCACCTATAATTATATAACTGGAGAGAAAAACATAATAGCTGATAATGCATTTGATTTAAGTCAACCTAAGTGGAATGAAAATAATAAAATACTTTTTAATGTTGACGCCAAAGTTTATATAATAAATTCAGATGGAACAGATATACTTCAGATCACTTATGGAAGTTTAAATATATGGCCAGATTGGATAGATGCCAATAATATTTGTTTTACTGACAATGAAGGCGGGAATGGCATATTTTTAAACTTGATTACCAATGTTTTCGATACGATAACTACCTTTCCGCTTGTATTAGCAGATGTTTCAACAAATTCAATATTAGCTGCAGCAAATGGCTACCGTGACGCACCTGATCTTACAATTACTGAAACTGATGATCTCTATTTTGATACCTTATTAGTAAACACAAACAATAGCGGTTATGACAGAATTCAATGTATAAATTGGCACCCTAATAACCAAGACATCTATTACACAAAATATACTCTTGGATTATTCAAGGTAAATATTTTTAATAATGCATATGAGCAGATTGTGAAGGGCTGTTTTAGTAAATGGTATAGATTTTTTTGTATTTCTCCTGATGGGAATAAAATAATCGCAGAGCGAATAGATACATATGCACAAGATTGCATTTATTATCAAACATCATCAATCGTTTTATTGGATATTGACGGCACTAATGAAATCACTATTTTACCGAAACCAGAATAAGTATGAAAAAAATAATAATTCTATTTCTAACATCCCGTACTTTATTATTGACAGCCCAAAATAATTTGCAAATTTCATTTTCCTTGGGAGAAGGCAACGCTAGCTGGAAAGCAAGTCCAATCGAAATAACTTATACGGATATTTTTGGAGAACCTGATACAACCTTCGTTTTGGACACTCATGGCAACTGTCCCACAATTTCTGCATCAATAAACACCATGTATGAATTCAATCGGTTAAAACTTGGTTTAGGTTTTACAATTCAGCATTATTTTCTCAATGAATTAATAACCGAAGCAAATGGAAGTTGGCAACCAACGTTATTTATAGCAACAAACAATCCTCAACCTACACACTATAAATTCTACCCACATATAGAATATTCTTTTGTTAAGCAGGATAACTTTGAGATATTTGTAGCACTAGAAGGTGGCACATTTTTAACGCATGATGGTGTAGATAATGAAATTGAAACATTTCACTGGTTTGGAAATGCTGCGACAGGCGTATCCTTTAAACTCAACGAAAATATAAATTTTATGTTTGCGCCAACTTTCGATTATTCACGATATAATACAATGCTTACAGTAAATCCAAATAAACAAAAAATATATTACAATATTTTTTCCTTCTATTTTTCAGCAGGTATAAAATATAGTTTTACAAATTAATCATAAGAGATGGTCTTTAAATCGGAATTCATGAATTATGTATATAATTTCAAATTATTCGGATTAGACCTCTTTTATGTTTTAAAAGAAAAAGAATTGTAAGGATGCCTTTCTTAGTTTTAAGTATAATTACATTTTAATTTTTTAATAGTTAAAACCAATAAATTATGAGAACTACTACCTTCCCCCAGCATTTAGCAATTCTGTTTTCAATATTTTGCATATTGAATATAACCAAAATGAATGCTCAAACATTAATAAATCAATTGTGGGAATTCGAATTAGCCTACCCCGATACTTTGCCATGGAGCGCTTCTGTTTTAAATAGCAGCAGTGATCTTTTTTCCACAGGAAATACTTGGCATAATGCTACTCAAAAAGTTAATATAGTTACAACAAAAACAAATTCAAATGGGACTGTTTTATGGCAAACGGAGTACAACGGTACTTTGTCAGGATTTGATTATGGGGCAGCTATTTGTCTTGATGCTAGTGGAAATGTTTATGTCGCCGGAGCGACACATAACACATCTGCATATACTTTCGATATTGTCATAATTAAATATAATAGTAGCGGAACACAACAATGGGCAACCTTATTTAATGGCAGTGGTAGTGGGATGGATATACCATCCGGAATTACACTGGATGGATCTGGGAATATTTATGTTTGTGGTGCTAGTATAGGAAGCACAACCGGATATGATTATGTTACTATAAAATTAAATTCTTCAGGAACTTCTCAATGGTCAAAAACCTATGATTATGCAAGCTTATCCGATATTCCTGGATTTATTGCATGGAACAGTTCTACCTCAAAAGTAGGAATTGCAGGAGCGAGTCAAAGTAGTGCAACAAACTGGGACTATACAACTCTTAAATATAATTCAAGTGGAACTTTAACTAATACAAATCGGAGTAGTGCTACAGGTTATGGATTTGATAGACCCAGCGACTTAATCACTGATGGATCAGATAACTATTATATAACCGGTTTTGCCTACAATCGTTCTGACTATGATATGCGAACTATTAAACTGGATGATGATCTTTCGCCTATATGGTCAGTAACCGATGATGATGGAGATGAAGACGGAAGCCATAGCATTACCATTGATGGCGCTAATAATACTTACATTGCGGGTTTTGCTGTTGGTAGTGCGGGAGGTAAGAGAATGAAAATTGTAAAATATAACAGTTCTGGTGCTTTACAGTGGGAGACTATATTAGAAAATTTTGATAATTCCATTAATGCCGAGGCTGTTGCTATTTTTTACAATCCAGTAAATAGCACACTGGTAGCTACTGGATTTTACGAATATACAACTGGAGAAAAAACCATCACAATCTTTGCTTTGAATCCAAGTGATGGTGAATTAAGTTGGAAAAGAGAATTTCCACATGTCAGCGGCAGTATTGATAATCCCACAGACATGCATGTGTCCGGTAATCATATCTGGGTTTTGGGGACGCGTAATGTAAATGATACAATAAGATATATTTCATTAAAGTATGAAACAATGGATTTGCCATTTAACTATTTATTTGACATCAATGAAAACCCAATTGTATTAAACAATCAGTTGATAATAAGATTTAATCCAGAGATTGTAGATATGGCTTTTGTTAATGATGATCAAAAACAATTCGCGGATTTATCAGATGTAATTGACCCTTTAGCTTTTTCAGCACTTGAGCCAATTATGAATGATAACTTCCAATTTACTCCAGTCGCGGTTAAAATATTTAAACATTTTTCAGAAGAGGATTCAGTTTCAATATCAAGATTAGGAGAAACAGTTAGACTACCAAAAATGTGGAGCTGTTTTATTGTAACGCTCCATGAAGATATGAATATCTTTGATGTTAGAGATGCATTGAATCTAAATGACACGCTTATCTATTATGCCCATCCAAATATTTTAGGTGATTTATATGACATCCCAAATGACTTTTATGTAGTGGAAGAAGATCAGGAGAGTTTATTGGAAACTACCTCTTATCCTGATGCTGATATTAACCTGAATTTGGCATGGGATATATCTCCTGGGGAATCTTATATTAAGCTCGGAATTTGTGACGCCGCTATTTATTGGGCTCATCCGGATTTTAGCACAGATGGATCTTATGAAAATTCCAAGATAGAAGGTGGGTATGATTATTTTTCAGGAGGAGATATTTCGGCAACCACTGAATGGTTGTTGAGCCATGGAACATCTGTTGCAGGAGTAGCGGCAGCTTTTAGAAATAACAGTGAAGGCATTGCTGGAATTGCAGGTGGTGATGGTAGTTTAGGAAATCCGGGGGTTAGTTTGTATTCTCTAGCCGCAGTTGCCGATGGGGAAACAACTTTGGCTTCCGCTGCGGATGCTATAATTCATGGTGCAATTTCAACAGGATATGATTTGAATATTCAAAATCATAGTTGGGGCTGGCGTTCAGGACAAAATGTTTACGATGTCGATGCAAATATAGTGGGTACCTATACTGATGAGGACAATAAGATTTTAAAAGAGGCGGTAAAAATTTGTTTTGAGAATAATTGTTTGTTTGTGGCAGCAAGGGGCAATGATGGTAATGATTTGTCAAATTTTCCCGCGTGTTTCAAAGATGAATGGGTAATTAATGTTGGAGCGAGTGGGACAGATGGTAAATATAAAAATCTATCAAACGGTGATTTGTATCTTTCGAGTTTTGGAGGTGATGTAGACCTTATTGCCCCCGGTACTTCGGAAATTGTAACGTCTACAACAATTCCTGGTTGGGATGTAGCTGGATTTTGCACAAAAGATGACGAGTCTTATTGTTGCTTTGGTCATACTTCCGCTGCTGCAGCGCATGTTTCTGGGGTAGCATCGTTGATGCTAAGTAGACATAATACAGAGCAGGGTTATCCAAATAATTTAGCCCAAGAAGATGTAGAATTTTTATTACAGGAGTATAGTACTGATGTAACTTCACCATCCCCTTATGTGGTTGAATATGATGAATGGATGGGGCTTAGTAAATGCAGGCGCAGTAATGGAACAAATTGATTTACCCTTTTATCGGGTTTTCCATTCAGGAAGTCCCTCAAGTGCAACAACAATTACGTATGGCGTTCCTGTATTTGTAGATGATTATGAAAGTGGCATTGCAACAGGTAATTATTACGCAGATAAGCACATGATTATTCATACATATTCGAATACATTTGCTGCTTCCACTGAAATAAAGGATGGTTGGGAACGCTTTAGCTCTACCATAGGGACCTCTGCAGCTACGTAACCACATGGTGAACTGCACTCCAAAAACATCAAATAATTTCCTTAACTGCAGGTTTCCAACTTTGCTTGAGTAGTTCGCTTATTTGGGAGAGCATAATATCATTT
>ENA-ORBV01014520-ORBV01014520.1-microbial-mat-metagenome-genome-assembly--contig:-NODE-14520-length-11754-cov-5.990751_pt1 | contig 11754 bp, 6 predicted proteins | sample MGYA00237777_ERZ505514 | MGnify/ENA primary metagenome ERZ505514 (study PRJEB26160, sample SAMN06269048) | microbial mat metagenome | isolation source: Oligotrophic lake microbial mat | place... | reverse complement strand
GCATACGAGATTCGCCTTAGTCTCGTGGGCTCGGTGATGTGTATAAGAGACAGCCCCTTCCCTCTCCTCCTCCCACACAACCGTGCCAGACTCCTTAGGACCTGAGTCACACACTCAGGAACAACGCACCAGTGGCCTGGCCCTGTTGGGGCAGGGCTTGGCCAGGGCCATCCCTACCCCGACATCAGGCAAGGTGAAGCACATGGTAGCCCTGGCAATGCTGTGGGTCTCTCCTTCTGACACAAGGTGGTTCAGGACTGGATTGGATGCATGAGGGCATGCAGACAGGATGGATAGTTTGACAGTTTTAATGTTTCTTTATCTTAGCATTCCTAGGTGCCCCCCACTCAAATGTGGGGGCAAAATGGCTTGGGCCAGTCCTCTAAAATAGGGAGCTGCCCATCCACACCGGGGGAGATTTACCAAACCAACCAAACCAAGAGAGGCCAAATGGAGCAAGTTTTTGCTGACAAGGAGAAGGCAACAGGACAACAACGAGCAATGAAGGTTGCTGTGTTGTTGTCACTGCAACTGATGGGTTCCGAAAGAACCACAGAGGTGCCCTGAGGGGAGGCCACTGTAGGGCATGTGACCACAAGTAGCAGATTGGTCCAAGTGTTGTCTGAACGATGAAAACAGGTGAGCGAAAGAGTGCCTGCTTGGGATTGTCAACTGAGAATGGCAAGCTTCTGAGATTGGGACCAGACATAATGAGCTGGGGATGAGCGGGAGGCACTAGCATTGGCCGTGTAAATGCCTGCTGGAAGGCAGATGTCTTACTAGAGATACTATCTTTGAGGAAAGACTCCAAGAAGGTGGGGTGGTTCTCCATGGGAGATGGGCCTGATGGCTGTAAGAAAAGGTCCTTGGGATGGCCGTCATGGTTCCAAGGGGCGTCATTCAAGACATCGATTGAGGAGAGACCCTTGGGGTTGATGAGATTGGGTCCAGAAACTTGGGACAAGCAAAGCTGAGTGGCGGAGGACATGCTGGCAGTCGCTCAACGAAAATGGAAATGTTTATAGCATTCTCTTAGGTGCTACAAGGAGGCTTGAAGTGTCGCGAAGCCGATGGCAAAGCACACAAGCTGTTTGAGGGTAGACAATGAGGTTGGATAGCCTAAAACAAAAGAGAATGAACGCTTATTGTTTGCAAGATGAGGGAGAGCTTTGCTGTAGTCAAGATTGGTGGTGTACCAGGAGCGCTAGACTGGTTGGGTGCACCAAGGTCTGTCAGTCTATGCTTGGCCACTCAGTCTAAGTCGGGCGAACACCTCCCAGAGTAACAGCAGCATGGTGTTAACAGTGTGGTAGCTTCTCTTATGATGCGCACCTGCTCTTACGTTAACAAAGGATGTGAATGCAAAGGGCTCATGGTTGACATGGAACCAGACAACAAACAGTTTCAGGCTAGACAAGAGGAGTTTGACATCATAAAACAAAAGAGGATGATCTCTTGTCCTACTAGCGTGGAGCAGATATTTGAGCAGAAGAAGATTAGTGGTGCAGCAGTATGATTAAACAGGGTGTGAAGAGGAAGTCTGCCAGTCCTTGCGCAAACACTTGGTCTTAGTCAAGACATCTTCCGCTTTCCACGAACAATCGGAACATTTTACTGGAGCAGATGAGTATCACAGGACAGTCTTGGAAGAGTCCTGATCTTTTCAGCAAGCTCTTCTTTCACTTTCAGATCACTGATGTGCCGCAAAGCGTTGAGTAGAATTTCTCCCAGTCCATTTGCAAAAAGCTTGTTGTCACAGGTGGTTGCAGCACTGTCGGCTAGTGCTAAGATAAAATGACGAAGCTGATTTTGACCATCCGGCGAAGTTGAAAAACGGAAAACTACGCGACCCAATCGAGAGACAGTTCTAACTGCCTCGGCAGCATCTGCTTCGTACTGTTCGCCGAGACCAGCTGGTGGCCATCCTTGCAATTCTGATAGAATAGCGTTTAGCGATGCCAATATAGCTGTAGTCACTTCGCCATTGCACGTGGCGAGCAGACGATCATATTTCTCCATCCCCAGGCCATCCTTTAGAGTAGCCAATGCTTCACAAGCCAAAAGAGTAGTCCGGGAAAGATTAAGCCTTCCCATTTCCTTAAGAAGTAGCTCGACGAAAGCTGCATCTATCTCAGCTTCATATCTCAAAGTCATCTCCAAGAGCAACAGTAGCAGTCTACCGCGGGAACCACAGACGTCGCCATCTCGGTGGTGCCGCCACAAAGTCCGAGCGTAGGATGAAAAATGGATGGAGCTGATATGGCCTAGATCGGAATTTGTAAGCGGCATGCCGATTTGCTCGCATTCATGGGCCACGAATGCGCCAAAAGCGCATTTTGCAAGAGAACAAGTTCCCTCCGATGGCCCAAAATAGCCTTCTTCCGCGACAACCTTTTCCAGAGCTTCTTGTGGAACCAGCACTGCCGCAGCTCTCAGCGATCGATGACGCATCGAAAAGGTTACCGTGTTGGTTAGTTGCCGATCAAGCTCAGAAAGGAATCTTGAGTCGTATTGTAGCTCAGGACGAGCAAAAACGACTTGAAGCAAATCTCTTGCGCATTCCATGACATATGCATTCGGCTTTGTCCCGACCTTTTCAATTCGCGCCAAGAGACCTCCAGTCTTACCCTTCCCAACAACGTTTGTTTTGGATCCGACACCACCAGCTCTGTCCTCATTTACACTTACGCTTTCCGAAACACCGATTTGAACCCTAGCGTCATTGCAAGACAATACAAACGCAACGCGAAGAGCAACTCGCACAGTCATTTCCTCACTCAGTTCACGCTCTGACTTCCTCAGAGCAGACCGCTCCTCATCTGAAGTAACCTTGCTCGCTGCTGATGTTCTAGACTCTCTGGTATCCTCATGCCATAGTTGGTCCTCATCTGGAATAGTTGACAAATCCATAACAAAATTTATAGTGTCCTCTTCTTTGTGCTCTTCTGGAAGGAGCGGTTTGCTTGGTTTGCTGGCATTTGTTGTGACACCAGCTCTTTGCTGAAACAGTTTATCCCCCCTCCCGTTGCAATAATCGTCACCTTGGAATAACCACCCTCGCACTATTGATCGAGCGATGTTACCAATATGGATGTGCGAATGATCTTCGGATAAGGCCAGACAAGCATCACTGACCACCGAAGAAAAAATTCGAAATTGTCGCATCGATAGTGGCTCATTGTCTACACTGTGATTTGCAGCCAACAGAGACGCCTCATTCAGCAAAGCTTCAACGAGCAACTCTGGCGGAGCAAGGCCATCCCCGGCCTTCCAAACCAACTGGTCTAGTTTCCTATGAAGCTTCTCGGTTATACACGAAAGTAAACCGTCTTGCGGGCCTTTCTTTAGAGCCCTCGTGATGGTGATTCTATCTGATAAACATGATTTTGCTCTGCTAATACGCTGAACTCTCTCGAGAGCCTTCATTTCTTCCTGGGCTAGCACATTCAGTGCAGCGGGATCTTTTGCAGATCTTGAATACCTGTTTTTGCGCTGTTCGGTTTCGCTCGAGTATTTGATAGCACAATTGAGAGCAACTTCCAAGCATTCCAATCTGTCTGCATCATTGGAAGCAAAGTAGGAGGAGCACCACTCGGCGAGAGCAGCTTTGTCACCAGAGGACTGAATACGGCTGAAAACTGGAAGAACATGTTCTTCAAAGGAGGGCATAGTTGAGCCCTGTTGCGAGGCCCACTGGAAACGGTCCATGAGGAAACGGGCGTGAAGATGCCCACTAGATAGTCCGAGTGGATGGCTCAGGGGGGCCAATGCTGTCACTATTTTGTTTCCGTCATGCGACTGCAAGAGTACCCCCTGCAGGGCTTCCAAGGGATCAAACAATTTGGGTGTTCGTTCACAATTGCCAAGGATCCCACAGCACGGAGATGTCGCGATGCCCCTGGAATAGTGGCTAAAGTCTGCGGGCAGTGGCGTAAAGAAAGCAGGAAATGAGGGGCGGTCGCATTTTTCCTCTCCTTCAAAGACTGACGAAAGTATAGCGAGAGCATCACATCTTCGATCAATGGCTTCGATCTCCGCTTCCAAAATTTGTTGATCAAGCCGTTGCACCTTCGGGCTCAACCCCCTTAGGCTATAGAGGGAATCGAGGTACAAAGATAGAACGAGCGCTTGACGGTCGTAGTCGCTGGAAGCTCTATCATCTTTTTCCATTTTCTGGACACATCTTCGCAATATGCTTGCTTGCTTGAGATGTAAGTGTACGAGTGGGATCAAATGTTTCACGGACATCTCAACCTGGACGAGATCGAGACGTACGTCACCGTCATCTGATTCGCCAGGAATTGAGAGCAGATACTCAATGTAGGCTTCTAGCATATCTTGGTGCTTGAGCCCAAATGTGTCAGCGTACCGAGAGAGTAGCTCTAGAATATTTGGGACCGGATTGTCGCAGCCCTTCATGGTTGTGAGCAATCTACCTATGACTGAAGGAATCAAGGACTGAGCATATACGGGGCTAGCTTTGTCTTTTTGCCTCCCATCATCGAAAAGCTTTTGATCGAATGGCACGTGATGCTTTCGAAGGAATCTCCACCAGACAGCTTGGTCCCCCATTCTCTGGCACTGAGCTATGAGCTTTTCTTGGCTTTTCCAGCCTGTAGCGATCTTTCCGTCGTACCCAGACCCAGCGACAAAACCAACGTTCGCAAGAGCGATTACTCTGCTATAATCCCTAGTTGACATTGCAGTAGCATGTGCGGACTTGTACACCTGTCGCATCAGACAAAATTGGTGAGTGAATTTCGTGATCTTTCTTAGAAAGCTTCAACGTTGAGCATCGCAAAGTGTGAGTTATGCATTTGCTTCTTTTGAGTGTGGCATACCTTGAACGCAAGTTTCATTGGAAGAGACAAAAGGAACGACACCGCGTGTTGAGAATCAACAATTTTGCTAGTAATCCCATTTCCGGTCCCCCCTAAACTCCTTTCGATCAACGCGGTGAAAATTTCTTGAACCCTATCCTTGAGACTAATCAACCCTGTATCAGGCACGATGGAACAAAGCAATATAGCGGACGAGGCAGCCAACAAACGAAGTGCTGCAGATAATGCTCCTCGATGGATAAGAAAATCGATCATTTGATTGATACCACCGCTAGCCAGCGGAATAAATCTGACTGCGTCTCTATTGAAGGTGCCCATCATTTCCTTACAAAAGTTCACACTCCGAGCTATCGATTCGGATGCTGGCAAGAGCAGCCCATCCCCAATGTACCAAGTTCCATGAAGAGCAGGCGCACGAGAAAAAATGTCGTTTGTATCGACGTCTTTGGCTTTGCCTTTCAAGGGTGGGAATTGATCACGAGAGGACCATGACTTGATCGGGAGAGAGCTTCGAAATAGTTCGAGTCGCTCCCCTACACTTTCGTCTCCCCTCAATAGCACCCGCCACACTGTTTCGGCAAGTGTACTCAGACTTTGACACTGACTGATAAGATTTTCGGGACAGGATGAAAGGCAATAATCTTGAAGAAGTGAAAGTGCCCTACCAAAATTTTCGCTGAAGTCATCGCAACTGGCTCGAGCTTGATTCGAGGCCTTCAAACAGAGACCAAATCCAACAGAAAGGCCAACTCGGGGGGCAATCGTATTCGAAACACAAAATCCATCAAGCACTCCAACATCCCAGAGAAACTCTATGCAGAGGTTGTCGTCAAAAGCCCATCTTAGTGGCGATGTCACTATCGAGACAGCAGCACACCAGAATTCCGTTTCTGGGCAATCGCATGCACCTGCCAAAAGCGAGCAAGCCCTTCTAGCTCGAGACAGCTTGACAGTCCATGCCTTGTCTCTCTTGTGGCTGTATGCATGAACCACTGGATCAATCAAAGACGCACCGACTTTCAGCAGGTTGGATGCGCATTTCATGTCGGAGACACTAAGGAACACAGAGTGATTTCTTTGCAGCTCATTAATTCTCAAAAAGTCAGACTTGCTCGATTCTAGAAACGAAAAGTCCACTTTGGAATAGTGGTTCAAGGAAGGAAATTCTGCACGGGACTGGGCAAGAACGATGGGGATAACTAAGCAAGCTGCAGAGCTACCGAATAAAGCATTTTCTCTGAGTCGCTTGATTCTGCTTGACGGCAAGCTTGCATTATTGTTGCTCTTCGACAACTGCGCCGCCAGATCGATACAAAAGGACACAACCCCTGAACATGTGCTGTCCGCTAGTAATGAATCACGGTCGTAGAGCTTCTCGATCAGGTCAGAGCATAAGTCGAATCTGCCCCCCGTTATTGCCTGACAACAAAGGTCGACGCAGGCCTCTAGTCGGCTCAAATGATTGAAGGCATCAGCAAGATTCAGAACATCATTGAGAACTGAATCGTGGTTGTAATGGTGGCTAACATATTTTAGCAATCGTACAGCGTGACGAGGATTGTCGACTCTGAAAAGCTCACAGCCCTCGTTCCCGCAATACTTGCTGACCAGTCCCATGATAAGAAGCAGTCTATCTGCTTCAATAATCTCTGATCTTAGCGCCAGATCGTGGGAAGACCACTGCACAGCATTTCGTGACATTTTTGTCAGCCAATCTGGTGAGTGCTTGACAAAAAGAGCTGCGCGGAGAACAACTAAAATACCCTGGCATTTCATAGATAAATTTTCACAGCACTCAGCCACTGTCAATGCAATATGCAAATGGAAACCCATTCCGTGGTAGAATGTCTTTCTGTGAGACCAGGATTTTTGTTGTTGTAAAAGGAGTGTAGCAAATCTCAGCAAACTTACCCGAGGCCGACTCTTGAATCGTTAGAATAGATACATTCGTACTTTCACAGATGTCTTTCAGATAAAGCAAGAGCGACTCGTCGAAGCTGATATCAAAAACCCCACAAAAGGGCTTGAGATTTTGCGTAAAAACTGATCGTCGATCGTCATGGCCTTTGGCCCCAGAGGATAGCGAGCGAACCAGCTCCTTCGCAAAGTTTTGTAAACCACCAAAAGAAGCGAATGATCTTAGATCCGCTACTCGTCTCTCCATCCCGAGCTCTCTTGCTAGCGCCAGACAAATCGCGTCTTGTAACTTTTCTCGGACTCTCCCCTCTTTCGCTTCTTCACCATCATCGCCGGAGACATTCTTGATAGTTTCCAAACTACTAGATAATGGGCGAGCTTTCATTGCTCCTCTAGTGATGTGGCCCAACTCAAGCACTGTGGGGAATGAGGTTGTTGACGCCAATCCCTCTTCTTGTAGAGATGATTGTAACGACGTTTTCGAAGAGAAACTGGTATCAGCATTCGAGTAATTTTTGGGTATCAATGTTTTCGCCCTATTTGCGACACGTGGCAGAGGCCGGTCTACGAACGGTGAGTAGGAGGCGAAGGAAGAATGGACGTGGAGTTGTAGCTGACTGGTGCCACGTTCGATCGACTGTTTCATTATAGGAAGAACAAATAAATTAACGAGAAGAATGTGAGATGTGACACTATCATCGCCACGTATTTAAGCGGTCATGAAGGCTAGACTTGCTTACCTGGAGCAGATGAATTGCTTGTTCGAGTTTATTATTCTGGTCAAGCTCGTCTGCAATCCGGCATGCCCAAACAGAGAGAGAAGGGAGGAGGTCGTAATTGATGGCTAGACTTGGCAAAATAAAATCTTCCAACAGCAACACATAAGCAGCTGGATCCACATTGGCTCCTATGCGAATAACCGACTGCACCGCCACTTGGGACGGAATATCACTGCGTAGGTGAGACTGCCACATGTCTCTAGCAGCGGAAAAGTAGCCATGCGCTACTAAGCTACTAAAAAGCTGTCCGGGATTCCTCGACCCTTGAAAGCGCAGCAAAAAATCTCCTTTCGCGTGCGTGTCAACTGGGAGTATATTCTTCAGGTACGACAAAGTACATAATTGAGATTCAAGAATGCTTCTTTCCTCCTGGAATGGCTGATGCCTCTCATGCGGAAGTATTTTGAGAACCTCTTCGAGCGCTTTTAAAACGGTTGATAAAGCTGCTGTAACTTCAAATAGAGAGGGAGGATTCACGAATAAATCGGGCGAGCCCCATTGTGCGATCGATTCGCAAGCGTCAAGTAAGTTTTGACCGGCTCGTTCATTCCCAGATATGCACCCAGAGGTCAGGCGATGGAAACACTGCTTAGCTTGCCCCATGAAACTCTTCTCGCTTATACTTCCTCGCCTCAAGATAAACTGTAGACGTCCAAGGGCAACTTCTGATGGATGAAAGTCAGCATATGTGTCCGCCACTAGCTTGTTCTCCCCCACGGCATTTACGAGGTTGTCTGCATCATCAAATCGTTCCAATTTGATCAATAGTCTAATTCTTCCAATTGCACTCCCGTCACGGTAGCTCTCACCAGGAATAAAAGCTTTGCAAGCGTAGTTGTCGGACCCGTGGTCATATTTGTACCGAAAGGAGTAAGCTCCATTATCCGTAGAGGTAATTGATGAGAGGTGTAACGATATGACAGACTCCACTATCGCAATAGCATAGACCCGATGAAAGGAATCTAGCTTCTCCTGATTGATTCGCGCCTGCATAACATGGATAGTTGCTCCTTCAAGATTTTTTTGGTGCTTGAATGCCACGGCGAAGGCAAGGGCAGAGTCCGGGAGCGCACTTTCAAGAGGCTCGATCGATAACAATTTTACAGGTTTCTGCTCTGACGATAAATCCGCAACGATAACACATTGACCCGCCATCGCAAGGCGGGCAGGATCTACAAACTGAAGTGTGGTTGTGGTGGATTCAAGAGCACCAAACATGACATATCTAGCAGCAGGGTTGAGTGCATGGAGCAAAAGCCCAGTGCCAACGTCGATGCAGAAGGCCTTGGTTTTCATGTCCTTTTTCCATTGGAAATCTGCATCTACCACCGAAATGTCTTCACTCGAAGTTGTGTAATCATGAACAGCAAGAGTGTCAACCTTGTCCAGCACAAAGAATCGAATTTTTGTGTTGCCTAAGAAACACCCACACAAGGAAACAATCTCAGTATCTCTACTACCTGTGCCATTGCTATTTCGTTGGCGAATTTTCAAAAGGGAATTGATAGACATTTTTCTTGAAGCATCTGCGACTTTGATCGAATTCTTTTGATTCAGACTGTTGGCTTCGATATTAGAAACCAGTATAAGTCCCGCGCTCTCGCCATGGCCTCCTGTTGGGATCTCAATTGCTACAGCATCGTTGTTTCGCTCAGTTTGGGCTATGTTTCGATCATCGGAAACAGATGCGCATCTTGCTATAAAGGAAACTCGTGCTGGAGCAATTGAGTTATCTTTCTCTTCCTGGCCAACTTTTCGTGTGGCAAGGACAGAACCATCCAGCCCTCTTAAGAGGGCGACTGTCCCGGCGTCTGTAGAACATACAACGATGGACCCATCGTGATTCGAACAGACGCGACAAACTGTGTAGGGAGCAAACGATGTCTTCCAGGTTAGCCAATGATTTTCTCCACTATGGCATGCATTTTTCCGTAGACCGTAAACGAAGCTTCCGAAAGCAACCGCATGAGGGCAAATGGGCGATTTGGTGTGTTGTTGCTGAAGTTTCGCTGTGGAATTATTTGGGTTTTGTTCCTCGTCCCAAGAACCAACTCGGTGCAAGCTCAACTCATCTCGCGCTTCGGGTGTAGGCAACTCGATTATCATTGTGATCGGGATCCGAGTACATGCAGGTACTTTTTCTGTAAAGGTGTAAGGATAAGTGATAAATGACGAGAGAAGCAAAACTAATGTACAGTACTAGTACAGTTGAGTAGCTCGTCGATGCATAAAAACACACACAAGCGTACTAGTATGGACATCCTGGGCCTTGAAAAAACTCTTTTGTTCAACAGATCAGGAAGATGGGGTAAACTGTATCTACTACCCGCACTTGTGTGGTATGGCACCTAGCTAGGTACTGGTACTCGTATCGCACCACCATGTTGACACTCTCGAACTCATGACACACATTTTCCAAAACTGTACTAGTAGGCTTCAGATCAGGTCTTTGTGAAGACCAGAAATAATCCAACAAATTTACAGTAGATATGTCAAGTGAATCTGGTGCAGCACGGATGACTTGTTGTTGTTGAGAAGATGACAAGTTTTGTCAATTCTTAGCGATTTGTAACAACAAAGTGAAAAGAGAAACAATGAGGCTCATGTTATCTGGGAGATACAAAAGGAATTGCAACTGACTCTTTTGAACTATCTTGGGTTGCATAACTTATTCGAAAAATGTGGTAGTTGCAAAGATAAGTTGAAGACATTATGTTGATGCACAATTAGTCAGGCTAACACCATGTCTTCTGGCAACTCAAAACTCAGCAATTTAGCTAATTAACAGCATCAACACAATGTGTTGTTACAAAGCATAGTGTAGACAAACTTCATTGTTAGTGTGTTGGTTTTTTTAGTCATGGTGTGTTGGTTTACTTCAGTTGCTCCAATGATCCTGACTAAATGCATTTTCTTGCATTCTTTGTGTGATCAACTAAACATTTCCTTCCTTCACACAAAGAAAACACAGAAATTCCATAAAGTTTGTTGTAATGAAGAGCCCAAAAACTCAGCAATATCTCCAAACTAATTCAGGCTGTACTGAGCTGAGCAAACCACTGTCATTTTTAATAGAGATACTCATGTCAAACATAAATAATGAAAGACCAAATCTTGTTCTGAAGATGCATTGGCATGCTAGTCCATTTCTTTTGTGCTAGACAAAACAAAGAAAAGTCCGTTCTGAAGGTTACAATTTTCTTTCTTTGCAACTCAAGTAACCTTCTTGTCAGCACACTCCACTAGTCCACTATGAGAGAAGGAATGATGTCACCAGGAGGCAGTTCATTGGTGCCCCCTCCTGACCAAAGCTTTTTGTTTGCTCCACGCATTCCAACATAGACAAAACACCTGCTAAGGGGGCACCTACCTTGTGTGGAGTTTGCTGCTCTGTTATTTTATGTTTTCTGATTTTGGCCTGAACATTAGTATGTCTTTCTATGATGTCTTTGTCATTGTTGTCAACTTTGTTGAGCTTTCCTTTGACTTAGTAAACCAGTGCAATGAACTTCAATTTTATTTGAATGTCTTTATCAATAATCACCTCCATCGATGTCCACCAATGTGCAAGATTTGTGTGTGGATTAAATTGATCTTCAGTAGAAGGGGCTCAAGCAAAGCATTGCATAAGGTATCTACCACTATGATCATCCACTAGTTAATGTTTTTACACTAACTTAGGGACGCTTTGACAACATGAATGTTTTTTGGCATTAGTGACGTTTCAAACAATTAGGGAAGTTTACTTAGTGACGCTTTTTAAATAGGGACGAATTCAACATTGATAGGGACGTTTTCAGAAAGTGTCCCTAGATCAGTGACGCTTTTGGAAGGTTTTTAAAATTCCTTATAGTAAAATAGTACCAAAAATAGGGACACTTTTTACAATTAGTGACGGATCACACAGGGACAATTTAATTAGGGACAGCTTCAAATGTTCAGGCCTGATCCCCAATATATTGCAGTCTGCAATATGTTGCAAGAAAAATATTGCAATTATTTTATTGCATAACATTGGAGTTTTAAAATGATTTTATTGCAATGCTACAAATGTTTGCAATGTGGGCAAAATGAACATTGCCCACCTTCTCTTTAATCATCTGTGTCTTGTTTGTCACCATGCTGTTCCCAGTCTTTCCGTCCACCATTCCTCATGGCTGATGGTTTCTTCCTTCTTTGTGAAATGCTTTAGAGCACTTGCCCGATCAATGTCATTC
>ENA-ORBV01014519-ORBV01014519.1-microbial-mat-metagenome-genome-assembly--contig:-NODE-14519-length-11754-cov-17.101310_pt1 | contig 11754 bp, 9 predicted proteins | sample MGYA00237777_ERZ505514 | MGnify/ENA primary metagenome ERZ505514 (study PRJEB26160, sample SAMN06269048) | microbial mat metagenome | isolation source: Oligotrophic lake microbial mat | place... | reverse complement strand
TCACGCAGACGCGTCGGCGTCGGTGGTACGAGCGCGTGGCGTAGTCACATCGTCGGTCACACTTCCTGCTTGTACGGGGATCCGTCGTACCGTAGAATCTCCGCGTGGCCGCCCCTTCCACGATCACCGATCTCGCCACCGCCGAGGCGCTGATCACCACGCTCCGACAGGAGCTGGCGCACACGCGTCAGGAGAATGCGACGCTGCGGCAGCAGCTCGATGCGTTGTGTCGTCGGCTGTACGGCAAGACCTCCGAGCGCGTCAATCCGGATCAATTGCGTCTCGCGTTTGCGCAGCTCGCCAACGAGCCGGGGGCGTCCACCGATCCGGTCGAGATGGATTCCGGCGAACGGCCCGGCCCTGACAAGCGTCGCCGCGCCCGGCGTCCGGGCGGGCGCCGGCCACTGCCGGCGCACTTGCCGCGGCGGCGCGTCGAGGTCGATGTCCCCGAGGCGGACAAGACGTGCGCGTGTGGCCACGTGAAGACGCGCATCGGCGAGACCGTGTCCGAAAAACTCGAATTCGTCCCGGCGAGTCTGCACGTGATCGAAACGGCGCGCCTCAAATATGCGTGTGGGCACTGCCACGCCGGCGTGGTCGAGGCGCCCGCGCCGCCGCAGGCGGTCGAGAAAGCCCTGGCGGCCGAGGGGCTGCTGGCCCACGTGGTGGTCAGCAAATACGTCGATCATCTGCCGCTGTATCGCCAATCGCGCATTTTCTTGCGCGAGGGCGTGGACGTGTCGCGCTCCACCTTGTGTGGCTGGGTCGCGGATGTCGCCGCGGCGCTCGCGCCGATCGGCGATCAGCTGCGTCGCGAGATCGTCGCCGCCTCGTATCTGCACACCGATGACACGCCGATCACGATCCTCGAGGACGGCGTCGGCAGTCGCACGGGCCGGTTGTGGACGTATCTGGATCGGCTCGGATCGCAGGTGGTGTGTGCGGCGACCGAGACACGGGCGCGCGCCGGACCCGAGGCGTTCCTGGCCGACTTTACCGGCGATCTCCAGGCGGACGCGTACACCGGGTACGACGCGTTGTTTGCCACCGGGCGGATCCGTGAAATCGGGTGCTGGGCGCACGCGCGTCGCGGCTTCGTCGACGCGCTGGCGACGGACATCCGCGCGGCGTTGATGGTCGCGTTGATCCAACGGCTCTATCAGGTGGAGCGCGACGGCGCGGACCGGTCGGCCGAGGCGCGCCAAGCGCTGCGGCAGGTGCAGTCGGTGTCGATCCTCGCGCAGATCGCGACCGAGCGCGACGCGTTGGCGGTCACGGTGCTCCCGAAGTCCCCGTTGGGCGATGCCGTGCGGTACCTCACCAATCAATGGACCGCGCTCCAACGATTCGTCGCGGACGGCCGACTCTGCATCGACAACAACCCGGCCGAGAATCAGCTGCGTGGCATCGCCGTGGGTCGAAAAAACTGGCTCTTCGCGGGCAGCCTGGAGGGCGCCCATCGTGCGGCCTTGATGTACTCGTTGGTGCAGAGCTGCGCGCTCGCCGGCGTGTCGCCTTTCGAGTACCTGCGCGATGTGCTGCTCCGCGTGGCGACGCACCCCCAGTCGCGCATCGCCGAACTGACGCCCAAAGGCTGGGCCGCGACCGTCGGTCGCCGCGCCGCCGCCTGATTCGCACGCATCCTCGCCGCCCTACGCCGCCCTCGACCTCACGTCAAGAACGGGGTTGGTCGAACGCTTACCCAAAATCGACAAGTACTTGCGGCCGCCCTGGGGCTCGCTCCCGCTACGCGCCGTCACACGCGTGCAGGTGCATGAACTGCTCGATACGCTCGTCGCCGTCGGCATGACTGTTGGCGTGAATCGAGTGCAGGCGCTGATCTCTCGGCTGTTCACGGTCGCGGTGGATCGGTCGCTGCTGGAATCGCATCCGGCCGCGCGCATGGAAAAGCGATTCAAAGAAAAACCGTCCGAACGGGTGCTGACGGATGATGAATTACGCGCCCTCTGGGCCGGACTGGACGCGCATCCGGGCCGAGCCGCTGACGCGCTGCGACTGCGCCTGCTGACTGGTCAGCGTGGCGAAGAAGTGGTCGGGATGCTCTGGAGTGAAGTGGACCTGGCCGCACGCGTTTGGCAGCTCTCACCAGATCGCACGAAGAACGGACGCGCTCATGCCGTGCCGTTGTCGGCGTCCGCCATGACACTCATCAGGCGAGCCAAGGCGGCGCGCGAGGGTGATGCCATCCGGGTGTTTCCTTATCTCACGCTCCGATCTGATGACCATCGCGCGCTGGCCGCCATTCATGGCGGGACATACGAGTGGAAGGATTTGCGGCGGACCGTAGCGACTCGTTTGGCCGGCCTGGGGTTTGACGAAACCTGCATCGGCCGCGTCCTGAACCATGCGCGCGTGACGGTCACCGGCCGACACTACAACCAGCACGCTTACCTCGATGAGAAGCGCGCCGCGCTCGACGATTGGGCGCGCGCCTTGGCCGGCATCGTGAGCAACAAAAGGCCACAGGGCGCGGCCGTCGTACGGTTCCGGCGGCAGTCGGCGCGATAATCGGCGACTGTTTCGGGTGAAATCGGGTCGCTACGGGGCCGAGTCGGTCCTACAGCACTGTGGCACGGCCGGCTGGCCCCGGTGCGTGAGCGGGCCTTCCGCTTGGGCCACCCGACGCTGTCCGCAATGGCCCAGTCCACATCGTGGCGCTCGATCTTGGCTCGCCCGCCGGGCTTTCAGGCAGCGAGTTTCCAGACTGATGAATTATCCGTCAGCCCCGATAGTCCTCGGCTGCAGGCTCGAGCGCGCGGATAGTGGATCTTTGCAGTTCCGTCATTTTGTGCGAGTTCCGCGAAGGTTTAATGTTCTCTCAGTGCAACTACCGGGTCCATTCTCGCCGCCCGGAGAGCAGGTAGATAACACGCCGCCAGCCCGGCGAGTAGGATCACGATGGGACCAGCAGAAATCACCGGAATACCAGCTGCCGGAAGAACAGTGCGAAGCCAGGGACGAAGGGCGAAGACAAGTATCAGCGTGACGGTAAGGCCGAGCAGTAGACCCTCAAGGATAGGTCGGAGCCCTTGAAACAGAATCCAGCGCATCATTCCGAAAGGTGTCTCGCCGAGACTCAACCGCACTCCAATTTCACGCGTACGGCCAGACACTAGGTAGCTCAGAATTCCATATAGGCCGGTCATCGAAAGGATCACGCACACCGCTCCGAGCACCGAGGCGATGCTGGCGCTCGCCCGTAGCGGGATGGTCGCCGCATCCCCCAGCACGCGGCCACTGCCCGACTTGATCACCGCGATGTCAGGCGCTATGGTCAGAACTGCCTTCCGCATCGTGCTCGCCACCGCCGTAGGGTCGTCAGAAGTGCGGGCCACAAACATTATCGAGCCGGAAACTTGTTGTGAGAAAGGGACATATATAACCCCAGCGTCCGAGGTAGACCCGCTGTTTGCTCCGAGGTCAGAAATGACGCCGACAACCTCGGTCAATGTAGATTCTGGGTTTGGCCTGTTAGGAGTCGGTGGCGGGAGGATCGAGATTTGACGGCCTACGGCTGGCACTGTGCCAAAAAGCGCGGCGGCCGCAGCTTCGCTAATCACTGCAACCGGAGAGGCCCCGTTCTTGTCGGAGTTGTCGTCTAACGCGCGCCCGGCAACCAGCCTCGTTGGTAGGATCTGCAACAGGCCTGAGGTACATGCGATAAGAACAAATGAGCGCCGAGCCTTCGCAGCACTCTGGCTGATATCCCCGGGAGCCACCTGGGCGCGTCGCGTGGAGACCCCGGATGGGAGTCCGGACGTCACGATGGCCGCGCTTGACGACGTATTGCTGGGGAAAGTCGCCACGGCAGCGTCGATCAGCTGTCTCGTTCTTGTCTCGTCATACCCGGAAAGGTCTGTGTCCACCTGCAGAAGCGCCAAGTCATTCATCCAACCGCCGCCGACGCGAGCAGAGGCCGCTGATACCTGCCAAATACTCATCGATGCCAAGCAGACCAAGAGAGTCGACACGGCCACTTGGATGGAGATCAAGTTTCGCCGAGAAGACCAACGCCCTACGGTACCGTATGTGCCATCGCCAACCAGGCCGCGTGCTAGGGCGGACCTAGTCAACGTAACCGCAGGGAGTACAGCAGCGACAAGTGTAGCTAGCGCGAGGGCGGCGAAAACGATCAGGTAGGTTGCGCGAGTCATCGTCGGGTCAATCTGAATTGTGAAACCCGCACCGAATTGAAGTGCGGCACTGAGGACGTACCGTTGCAGACCGACGAACACGAATGGCGCGACTAGGCACCCTGCGAGGAGAAGGAGACCTCCCTCAAGGGACAGTTCAGCCATGATTCGCCGAGGTGAGGCTCCTAATGCCATACGAACGGCGAGCTCCTGTCGACGCCCGGCCCCTCTTGCAGTTGCGAGATTCGCCAGATTCGAACACCCGATTAGCAGGACCGCCGTTACGGCCGACAGTAACAACCATCCAGTCTGAACTGCGACGTTGCTGACACTCTCGTGCGAGTGGACGTTCGCCGTCGGGACAACAGTCCAGTTCCTTGAGGTCAATTGTCGCACCGCAAATCGCGTGGACAGGTCACGGCCGATCGGGAACACTCGGTCAAGCCGCTGGCCGATCGCGCGAACCTGGTCAGCGGCGGCTTGAGCATTCGAAGCAGGGTTCAGTAGACCCTTTACCCAAAGCCACCTCCGGTCGCGATCCTTAGGGTCAAGGGACGCGCTAAGGGCGGCGGGACCAAGAGACTGCAGGGATTGAATGGGAACCCACAAGGCGGTCGGAAGTATGTTTGGCGCAGAGACGCCACGAAACGAACTGACGAGAACACCCACGACCTGAAATGGCTTCTTGTTAATCAGAACGGACTGTCCTACAGCAGCAACGACCGACGCAAAGTGCGCCCTGGCGAACCCATCGCTGAGAACCACAATTGGAGTAGCTCCGACCACATCATCGGACTGGTCTATCAGCCGACCTGCCGCAGGACTCACTCCGAGCGCATTGAAGTACCCACCGCTGACCACTTCGCCCATGGAAACAGTTGCCGACCCACCTGCAACCACGGATTGGCGAAAAGGCGCCCAGGCAATCAGGTCCGATAATCCTGACTGCTGCTGTTGTAGATCCTGATAGTCCGGCCAAGAAAAAGGTAAATAGCCGGTGATCGAGCTTTCCCGCGGATCCGAATGATAAATATTCGTCAGCCGCCCAATATTGGGCACATCTAAGGGCCGGAGCAGGATTGCGTAAATGACTGCGTGGAGGGCCGCAGTCGAGCCCAATCCGATTGCAAGACTGACTACCGAAAACACCGTGAATGAAGGAGCGGCCGCAAGGCGCTTGAACGTGCGCCGCGCCTCGGTGAGGCCCAAACTCAAATCCATCCAGTGGCCTCCTCTCGGCGCGAACTCACCGCTGCGTCAACAAATAATGCAGAATCATCTCGAGTTGACCCGAAGTCCATCCGTTGGCCCGAATACCATTTACAAAGTAGGTCGGAGTTGACGACACACCAGCCATTGTCGCACGCTTGACGTCGCCCTCGATCTCCCGCAAGGATGCGGAGCGCGTTTCTATGTACTGGTCCTGCAGGCCGAAAGCGCGGGCCATCTCCGACACCGAGGTCGGCGTCATGCCCTGCTGGTGATCAAACAGTTCGTCGATAACTTCTTTTCGCTGCTGTCGAGTGGTGGTCGCCCGAACGAGGACCGCAGCGTCACAGGCTGCCGGATGAAGAGAGGATTGGACGGATTGGTTGCACGCTGTGTCGAGCGGATAGTCGAATGTGTCAGTCTGAAGGTCGCCTCCACTTTGGGCTTGTGCCGCAGCGATCACTTTGTCGTAGTCCTGATGTCGTGCGGCGCAAGCCGGGCACTGGTAGTCGGTGAAAACCACGACGCGAATGGGAGTCAGGCGGGCGTCGCCAACGTTGTGAGTTGGTTGCTGACTCAGCCACCAGCCCAACTTAAGGTGAAGGACAGCGGACGGGCCAATCCAAGTGATCGCGACCACTGCAGCGCATGCCAACAGTCCTTGTCGCGATGCGACTAAACGCGCGGCATCAGCCCTCAGCGCGGTCTTGGGTGATAACTGTTGTGAGTTTCCTCGTGTCCAGGTTGCGATTGCAACGACGACGCCGGCTCCCACTGCACCCAGGACAGACGACGGAGGCATCTGGCCAGCGACGATGTAAAGAGTCGCCAGCGCGCCCGAGATAGTCGTCCATAACACTGATAGGATCCAAACGTACGCTCGCCCCTCGAGGAGATGCTGGTCCAGCGGGACCGACAGGAGGGCGACGGTCGCGATCCACATGACCGCTAGAGTCTGCCAGGCGGTCGCGCCTGGCATCTCAGTGCCAGGGACGGCCAGCGCCGCCGCGCTACCTAGGCAAGCGCCTAGGATCAGGAGCTTTCGCCACAGCGGCAGACCGTTCGGCTTTGACATTAATGACCTCCTAGATAGCTTTCCTGTTTCAAGGCTACCAGCTCTTCTTCACACTTGAACCTCGAGTCGCCAGCACGGCGACCCGAGGTTCGGCGCTTGTTTCATACCGCTATGCACTGGCCATTGCACTGGTACAGGCCGTACGTTCCGCACCCATAGTCGCTGGTTTGGCATCCCTGGGGCGGAACTTCGCACCTGGTGTCACACCAGTCCGAGAAGAAAACGTTGCACGTGCATTGGAAACTGTCGGCACGCAAGCTGACCGCCCAGCTCAAGGTGAGCGCAGATACGACGCCATTCGACAATTCTGTCGTGCGTATCGTGCCCACCGCTCTCGCACGGGAAGCGCTGACCCATCAGCAGACACTGTACACGGCGCTCCAATGAGGCCCGCAATGGTTGGCTTGTCGAAGGCAGCCACAAGACGGTCCGTCGTCGCTGTTAGGGCGAGGCGATCCGCGGAGGATGGTTGCGTCCCGTTGAAGAGGTCGGACGTCAGCGAGGCGCTGAGCACATCCAGGGCTGCCTCTCGCTCGGCCGTGACTGCGAACTTGCTGGAATACGTAGCGCGGAAATCGACGATGAGCTTCCGCCATACGCCAGCACGTTCGGCCGCCGTCGAGCGCTTGAGGAGAGCCTCACGATATTCGAATGGGTACGCAGCGAACTGCCCACGGGCAGTTTGAAACGCCCCGTCGCTCAGGCCCGTCACCCAACGATCCGCGCCGGCCATCGGACTTCTCGCCGCGACCACGGGCGCGGCGACAAGGCCGTAGTAGGCCACCAACATGCAACACGCAACCAATACACGAACACATTGACGCCCAATGGCGCGTACAACCGACTCTTGTATCGACATGATCACGATCCTAGCGACCTTGAATTGCAAACAACCAGGCGCATGCGCAAGGCCACACGCACGCGCTCGGGGCCAAGGACGATGAGGACGATGAGGACGATGAGGACGATGAGGACGATGAGGACGATGAGGACGATGAGGACGATGAGGGACGGAGCGGTCTGATTCGAACTGTCGACGACCCCACTCTCGTTCCACTCCGAAGTCAAATGAGCCGCATGAACCTCTCGCCGATAGGCCGTATTAAGGGGTTGTCCCTGACATAACCTCTCCTGTCAGACGTTTGGGCACATCACCCAAACGCAGATGTTCGTCAACGGCCAGGGTGATATTCATACCACACATAATTACGTGTGACTTAATAAGTGTGGCAAGCTCGCCCGGGGCGGTGCGTCACGGTGTTGCTGGTTATAACTTCTATAGCTACATGGGTCTCATCAAGAATCATCCGTTCGTCGACGGCAACAAGCGCATTGGCTTCGCCGTCGCCGCGCTGTTTCTCCAACTGAATGGCTGGCGGCTCGAGGCCGGGCAAGCCGATGCTGTCGTCCAGACACTGGGTCTGGCTGCGGGCGCGATCGATGAGGTCAAATACGCCACCTGGCTCACGGCGAACAGTCGGCAGCGACTATAATCGCCGCGCATCCATGGCCCTGCCCGTCGGCACGAGAGTCGGCCCCTACGAAGTCCTTGCGCCGCTGGGCGCCGGCGGTATGGGCGAGGTGTATCGCGCGCGTGATACCAACCTCAACCGCGACGTCGCGCTGAAGATTCTGCCCGAGTCGTTTGCGGCGGATGCCGACCGCGTCGCGCGCTTCAAGCGCGAGGCGCAGGTGCTGGCGTCACTCAATCACCCGAACATCGCGGCGATTTACGGGATCGAAAAGACGTCGGGTGTCTTTTCGGGAGGCCTCGCGCTCGTGATGGAACTGGTCGAGGGCGACGATCTGTCGGAGATGATCGGCGGCCTTGACGCCCAGGCCGCCCTACGTACGACAGGGATGCCGCTCGTCGACGCGCTCCCCATCGCGCGGCAGATCGCCGAGGCGCTCGAGGCGGCGCACGAGCAGGGCATCGTCCATCGCGACCTCAAGCCGGCGAACATCAAGGTGCGCGCCGACGGCACGGTGAAGGTGCTGGACTTCGGGCTCGCGAAGGCGATGGAACCCGTAGGGCGTGGCTTTAGCCGCGCCGACCCTGGCGTGGATGGCGTGGCTAAAGCCACGCCCTACGAATCTCCAACCATGACGTCACCCGCGATGACCGCCATGGGCATGATCCTCGGCACGGCGGCCTACATGAGTCCGGAGCAGGCAAAGGGCCGCCCGGTCGATCACCGCGCGGACATCTGGGCGTTCGGTGTGGTGTGTTACGAAATGCTCACCGGGCAACAGCTCTTCAAAGCTGAGACCGTGAGTGAAGTGCTGGCCGCGGTTCTGCGCGCAGAGATCGACATCGCAGCGCTGCCGGCCGGAACGCCTGCACATATTCGCCGCCTCATCGGGCGTTGTCTCGATCGCAACCCGAAGACGCGTTTGCAACATATCGGCGAAGCGCGCGTCGCGTTGACGAGTGCCGGAGACGCTGACGTGGTTTCACCCGTAGTACCTGTCGCGGCGAGGCCGGCGCTGTGGCAACGAGCGTGGCCGCTGCTCGGCAGTGCGCTCGGCGGCGCCGCGGTGGTCGGTGCGCTCCTCAGCAATTGGGGCGCCCCCTCACAGACCGATCGCCTCGTGGGACGCCTGTCGATGGATCTCCCGGGTTATTCCGGTCGCCTTGCGATATCGCCTGACGGCCGCCGCGTGGCGGCAGTAACAGGTGGACAGCTCCTGCTGCGATCACTCGACAGTTTTCAGGCGACGTCCGTCGCTGGCGTGGACGCGGCAGGACTGGCGAACCTCATCTTCTCGACCGATGGTGAATCGCTGGTGTTCAGCGTGGGGAACGTCGTGAAGCGCATGCCGGCGGCCGGAGGCGTGCCGCTTGATCTCGCCACGCTTGCCGGCCTACCGTTCGGGATCACCTGGGATGGCGATGACTTGCTCGTGGGCCTCGGCGAGAAAGGGATCGTGCGTCTGGCAGCCGGCGGCGGAGCGCCCGCGCAAGTCGTTGTGCTGCAGCCGGGCGAACATGCCGCCAGGCCTCAGATGATGCCCGATGGCGACGTGATCTTGTTCACGCTCGCGATCGGAACGCCGCGGCCAGATTGGGACCAGGCAAAAATTGTCGCGCAGTCGATCGCATCCGGAACGCGGGACGTCGTCTTCCCTCTGGGAAGCGATGGACGGTATCTGCCGACCGGGCACCTGGTCTACGCGGTGGGCGGCGTCATGTTCGGGGTGGCATTTGATCCCACCAGCCGGCGCGTCAGCGGTCTGCCACGTGCCCTGGTGCAGGGGATCGATCGTGGCTCGACCTCGGGCCGCCGATCCTACAACATGGTGGCGGGGATCTCGGATTCAGGAACGCTGGCCTACGTGCCTGGGCCGGTCGACCTCTCTGACAAGGGGACGCTGGTCCAAACCAGTCGCCTGGGTGTCGAACGCGTGATTGAGGCCGTGCCCAGGCGGTACAAGTCGCCGCGGATCTCGCCGAGCGGAAAGCAGTTGGCCGTGACGGTGACGGAAGGGGAGACCTCGGCCATCTGGATTTACGATGTGGCAGGGAAGATCGCCCCGCGCAAGCTGACCTTTACCGGCAGCAATCGGATGCCGGTGTGGTCGCCCACTGGCGACCGGATCGCGTTCGAGTCGGCGCGCGACGGCGGCCGCGGCCTCTTCGTGCGACGGGCCGATGGTCATGGTGACGAGGAACGATTGACCACGGCAGAGCCCGGCACCGAGCACCATGCGGAGTCCTGGTCCAGTGACGACCGATACCTTGGGTTCTCGAGAGTGGCGAACGATGGGGTGCAGCTCTGGTTCTACTCGTGGGCGGCGAAGAAGACCGAGCGGTTTGGCGATCTGGCCTCGACCGATCCCTTGAATGCCGCGTTTTCACCCAACGGGCAATGGGTGGCCTATACGAGCCGGACCGCGGACCTGGGCTTCAGTGCCCGGATTTTTGTACAGCCTGTGCCGGCGACCGGCGCGATGTACCAGGTGTCGCCCGATGGCGAGGCCGGACACCACCCGTTCTGGTCGCCTCGCGGCGACGAGTTGTTCTACTTCGGGATCTCGGGGTCGCGTGTCGTGTCCGCGCCCGTCACGCTTGGACTGACGCCCACATTCGGGAAGGCAGTACCGTTGGTCGCGTTGTTGCCCACGAACACATCAGCGCGCGCGCCGCTCAACTACGACGTCCTGCCGGGTGGCCAGACGTTCGTGTGGACCAAACCGTCGACGTCGGCGCTTCCCTCAGAAGACCGAGCGTCGATCAAACTCGTACTGCACTGGTTCGACGAGCTTCGCGCGATCGGGGCCCGTGCGAAGTAGTCGGCGAGGTCGGCGGCGGTGTCACGCGACGGCGCCCGGGCGCCTATAATCCGTTACTCCATGGCCCTGCCCCCCGGCTCGAAAGTCGGCCCCTACGAAGTCCTTTCGCCACTGGGCGCGGGCGGCATGGGCGAGGTCTATCGCGCGCGCGATACGAAGCTCGATCGAGACGTGGCGCTCAAAATTCTGCCTGAGTCGTTCGCGACAGATACGGATCGCGTCGCGCGCTTCAAGCGCGAGGCGCAGGTGCTGGCGTCCCTCAATCACCCGAACATCGCGGCGGCCGATAGGCCGTATTGAGGAGTTGTCCCTGACATAACCGGCCTTATCAGTCGCTGGGTGACGGCCGACGGCCGCATCGAAACCCTGTTCCAGGATCCGCAGATCGGGGCGGCGCGGCTATCGACAGATGGCCGGCACATCGTGTTCGTCAGCACACAGGCCACGCGCGAAAAAAAGTTCTGGACCTTCGACGTCACCGCCGGTCGCCGCGCACGACTGACCAACACGAGAGGGGAAGACTACAGCCCGGTCGTGTCGAAGGATGGCGCGCAGGTGTTCTTCTCGGCCTGGCGCGAGAAAGCGGGTCTGTATCAGACGTCAGTGCTGGGAGCGCCGGAGCGGCAAGTCAGTATTCCACCCGACCGAGCCGTTCGTGGCTGGTCTCTCTCTCCAGATGGCAAGTGGCTTGTTGTCACCGACGATGTGCCCGGAGGCGCGTCCGATCGAGCTGCCGCCACCTTTTTCCGAGCCTCGCAACGTCTTCGCGCGTCCGAACCTCACCGTCGTCGGCGTCGCGCCCAACGGGCGGTTCCTTGCCATTCAACGCAGGCGCGAGCCGGTGACGCGGTTCGAGATCATTGTGAACTGGCTGGCTGAGTCTCAAAGAGCGAGTGCGGTAAAGAATGAGGCTATCGCCTCAACGCGGCATCGTTGCCCTTACTTTCGTCCCGGGGCGATCTGCCAGAGATAGTCGAAGAAGTTCGACACGACGACGATTTGGTCCAGCACGTCCGTGGTTTG
>ENA-ORBV01014517-ORBV01014517.1-microbial-mat-metagenome-genome-assembly--contig:-NODE-14517-length-11761-cov-2.921517_pt1 | contig 11761 bp, 15 predicted proteins | sample MGYA00237777_ERZ505514 | MGnify/ENA primary metagenome ERZ505514 (study PRJEB26160, sample SAMN06269048) | microbial mat metagenome | isolation source: Oligotrophic lake microbial mat | place... | reverse complement strand
GTCTAGGTCCGCCAGGGCAGTGTCAAGTGGGATGGCATTGAGATCTCCGCTCTTGCTGATCACAGCAGCATCAAGAGCAGCGTCCATTCGCTTGGCGACGTTGCGGCTTTCATTCTGTCGCTGTACAAAGGACTCGTGGAGGAATTTCTGGATTGGAGTGCCTCTAAAGGCTGCGTTCTGATTACCCATGATATGCTGCAATGCAGTCACACTGCTGCAAGCAAGCCAGGCGGCCAGTTCCGACACACCACCCCAGCCTGGCAATTACGCTCCATCTAGCTCATTTCTGACTCAGGCATCGTCGGAATTAGCGACAGTCAATTGCGGTCACTGCACTGAGACGTCTGCATTGAGCCAAGGCATCGTGGAATTTGTGCTATACCGCGTTCGTTTAGGTTCACCTCCACCATCTAGTTGCTGTGTATTCTGGACTTAAGCGCCCGTAGCGCTTGCAAGAGTTGGACCGTCATTCTGCTGGAGCAGCTCCAGGGGTACCGCCTCCTTAGTTTTGAACCGCCATGTCTTCCTCTTCGTCCAACCCTGGAGCCTTGAACGCTGGAGCTACGCCATTGCCCACCCCGTCTGCAGTTTTATCTACGCCGACTGCTGCAGCAGCAGATGCGAACGCTTTTTCTGTCGCGTACGCGCACACGGATGCTGAAGCCACCAACGCAACGGATCCGTTGTTACAGATTGATTTAGATGCTAAAGATGAAGCTGGCGCGGTGCCAGCTGCAGCCACCAACACGAGCGGGGTAATTGTGCCGAAATATGACGATATGCCGCTTGACAAATGGGCCGAGGTGAAATCTAGTGGCGTGGTGACATCTCCGATTCGTCGGGTTCAGCCCACCAATTGCTGTGCTGCATGCATGGGTATGTGTGTGCGTGTGTGTGTGTGTGCCCCGTTGTCCCACAGCTTCTCTGACAGCTTTGCATTTGCTGTGCCTTGATTTGGGTGCGTCACAGCGACATTCTGGGTGCGGGAGTTCTGTATTCCTTTTTTCAGCGGCATGTTTCATCTATTCAACGCATATCTGCTTATTTCAATGATGTACATCGGGGTGTATTCCTCAGAGAATTCAACGGCTTGTGATCAGGTAGCTGCATCATTCTCGCGTGACAGTGTTTGCATTCGTTGCTCTGATGCGATGCTCCACTGACTTTCGCTGTTCGCTCCTCCAGCCCCTGGCGGAATGGATTCTGGTGTGGTTTCCAACGTGTCTGGTGATCTTGGTCACCCACTCAATATTATTTTACTGGTATGTGAGCATGGCTGGCGCTGCGGTCGCTGATGACGGAAGGCCGCTGTGTGGCCGTATGGCTCACTCCTGACTGTGCTCGTGGTCTATTCCGTGATGGTCACAGGGTACGGCACAGTGGCAATGTGCTCCGCTACGATCTACTGGAGGGTCACACCACAGTGCCTCGTGTGCTGGTGCCTCTATCTGCGATGCTGTGCGTCTTCTCTATCGCATGGCTCATCGTGGGGAATGTATGGGTATTCTCCGCCACCACGTGCGCTGACACGTCGGCCAAGCAAATGCATAACGTAAGCTGCAGCGCCTACGTGTCTCTCTAGCACCCGGTTATCGTCACGATCTCACGCGTGTCTGTGTCTGTGGACCCATCGTCGCAGTGGCGCGGCTTTCCGTTGTCGCTGTACGAGGCCACGGAGTTTTCAGTCATTTATTTTGACGTTGTATGGCTGCTGATCAACGTACTCGCGTGCTTCACGTGGCAAGACACCGTACGTAAATTCCATTTGTTGGCTCCAAGTGTTGCATCCTTCTCACCTCACCTCTGCGCGTGTTCCTTATCACACGATCAGTTGGATGCGCACGACACACGGCCCGGAGAGCCCCTGCGCGAACACGCGGAACTACAGCGCCTGGCTGTGGTGTACCCCACTGTGACTGTGGTTGGAGCAGTCGTGTGGCTGGTCATTGTGTCTCGGCAGCCGTCCAGACGTAGATGGATGGTAGTAGACGATGGAGGGGACAGTCGTCCCTCATCGGGTGTGCTCTCACCCGTAGGATCTGCTCGCGGAGCCGCACCGGGCGGCAGTAGCAGTGCAGCGGGGGCCATGTCTGGAGCCCGGACGGCCAGCTCTGCTGCTACAGCTGCTGGGAATACAAGCGGCCTAGCTGGGGCAGTGCATGTGGACATGGAGGCTCTGTATGCGGGCGATGTGAACCGCAGACCCGCTGCGAGCAGCGCGGGAAGCCGAACTGACTACACAGGTCTGTGATCGACCCCTGCGACACACGAAATACAATTAACTGATTTACACACGAGTGTGTCTATTATACACATCACCACATGAACCTGAGCCACTGCCAGCGAGGATGGTCGACGAATAATCCTCGACGATAACGTGCGCAGAGCAGCGCCTATAGCACATGCGCGGGTAGCATAGCTTCACCCCAGCGTGCACGTAGAGCCTACCTCATTGATCAAAATACTGCACGTGTTGGTCAAAGTCCTTCACAGCGATGTAGGGATGATCGATTGAGCCTCTCCAACCTTCTCGGCCTCGTCCCGCAGCTTCTTCAGGGTAGCCAACTTCTCTTGATCTAACCGCTGGACCTCGATATCCGGCAATGCCGCACCATCGCTACCCACTACATTCAACTGCGTCAAGTAACTCATCCAGCCCTCGAAAAATCCTTTGAGATGCTCGGGTTTGGCATGCTTGTGCTGCTTGAACTCGGACTGCACGTACGAATCGCCCAGCATGCGGGCATCTGGCGGCAGTTTCTCGCGATGAGATTTCAATATCGCGCGGTACAAACGTAACGCAAATTGTCTTTGCTGTCCGCTGACTGTAGAAGCACTCATATTCGATCAACGGTCCGATGCAAATTACGATGAGGCAAGGTTGGACAGAAATCGTGTCGACAAGCGTGATTTCAACCGAGGCTGGTTCTCTACGGTGATCAATGCGATCGATTTACCCGCCACCACTGCAAATGTTCTGTCATTGAGCAAGGGTATGGGGTCAGCCTCTGACACGCGCTGCAGACGTTGTCGACATCAGCGGTCGGATACCATAAAAGAAATATGTCGCGCACATCTAACGACATCAAGGAATTGCGCGAAAGCGGCATACTACACCGCTCAGGTCGCGCTGCGCTGGCGTCCATGTTTGGTACATCATCATTGTGTGCTCCATTGGCAACTGCCGTTGATAAGGTGTGGTTGTCTGAGCGAACTACGTTCCTTTCTACTGTTCCATTTGTGTCGTCATAAATTTTGGCAGAAGAATCCCAACCAGACTCCGCCTCGGGTCAGGGAACTGCCGCTGCCACATCTGGTACGTGTGAGCCTCCGTCGTTTTCGTTGTGACAAGGAGATGACCGCTTCGACTGTTTCTACCTTTCGCAGGCATAACTCGCTCAAGATCCAGTGCACACAAACGCACAGGCAGTAACAGCAGAGATGATGACATGCCGGCCACTGTCGAGATCACGGACGACCCGTTTCAGTTCCCTGACAGTCAGTCGCAACGAGGCGGTGCTGGGGCTCCTGGTGCGCATAAATGTCTGCAATGTTCACCACTCCACCGATCTGATACGTTATCCCTGATCTGCAACAGGTCATTCTCTGCCTGCCTCATCTTCCCGCGCTGCAGGACAGGCTCGCGCAGGATCGAGCAGTACCCGTACCCTCACTGGTGCAGCACACAGATCTGCTGCGTCACCATCCCTCCCCGCAGAGCCCGCAGTGTACAGTGTGGATAGCGCTGATCCCTTCAGCGGCCAGGGCTTCGATTTCTTCCCAGACATGCCCACTCAGCATCCTGGGGTGACGAACCGGTCGAGCACTCCGAGCCCTGCGGCGCGGGACGCGGAGACTGCTGCTGCTGCCACTGCGGATGGCAGGCGGCGATCATCAGCCAAGACATTCAGCTCTAATGCTCGTGCGGTTGCGAAGCGGGCAAGCGCTGATGGTGAAGGGGATGATGATGATGATGCTGATGCTATCGATCTCACGGATAGCGCGCAAACATCAGCGACCACAGTCCGTGCTGCTGCTGCTGCTGCTATAAAGAGCTCAAACTCAGCCAAGAAGCCCTCTGTCTCCCCTGGGCTTGCTGTTGCGTCATCACCGCAGTATGCTCACGATGATCTGCCTGCGACACTGGAAGCGGATCCAGAGCCCTCAGTGCCGATGGCCGCTGTGCATCCTCGTGCACATACAGCGGCTACTCCGGCGGCAAGCGCCTCCTTGCAGCGCGCTCACAGTAGCACTGGGCGCGTGTCTAGATCGTCGTCATCACGTGGAGCAGCTGCCCAGAATGCTCACCCAGTGGATGACTCGGCCGCCACCTTAGAGGACGACACTGTGTTTCAGAAGCCATCTCCGTCCCATTCTCTGGCCACACAGAATAACTTGTCAACGGCTGCCCGCACCCCTAGCAAGCCGAACGCCAGATCTGCACCCGCGCTATCGGATCGCGTGCCAGAGACTCCGGATTCTCAACTGGCTGTGACGAGTCACCGTAAGCAGCAGTCAGGCACTCCTGCAGGAACTCAAGTGTCCCCAGGCTCTCAGCTCTCAGCGCACATCTCGAACACCAGACAAGCTCGTTCTGCATCGAGTGCCACGGCTGCGCTAGTGCATGACTCTTTTTCTCAGTCGACTTCGCTGACCCCTTCGGACTCACAGGAGGTATCTTTGCTCCTGGCCTCAACGCCGACCACACCTTACGTGCCCAAGCCGGTGACGAAGCCATGGGATGTACTTCCGTCCACCTCCGATCGGGCGCCACACGCAAAGACAACACCAAGTGGTGTGGTTGCTGAACCGCCAGAAGTGATTGCTGAGTCTCCCACCCTGAACAGCCGTTCACGCTCGCGCCTCGCTGCTGCATCTCGGCATGTGGATAAGCCTGCGATAGTCACACCAGCAGCGTCACCTGCTTCACAGCTGGCTTCACCCCCTCCTCCTGCCCGCCAAGGTGCCGGTAGAGCCGTCTCTGTATCATCGCTGCTGCCAAATGATGCAGCCGCTCCTGCGATCAAGACCAAGCCAGCAAGCAAAAGCAAGAGTACTGCAACGTCACCGTCGATAGATGACGTATTTGCTGCACCGGCACCGCCACATGATGGCGAGCTGTCAGATGAAGATCAGGCAAAGCCCGTGGACGCCGCCAGTACCGCAGCCACACGTACCAGCCATCGTGTGAAGTTCTTATCAGGCGCCAAGCTGCAGGATGTGCATGTGTTTGAAAGAGCTCCATCCATCTCGGTAACCATACTGAGCTATGATTTTGCCCCTCTTTTTCATCTTTGAATATGCTGTACTGATCTATGGTCATTGTGCGTGCTGTCAGAGCGAGAGTCAGGACAGCGGTGTGTTGGTCAGACCGAAAGTAACACGAGCGAGGGCAAAGGCGAAGGCAGCGATCAGCGCCGGTAGTGCTGCCACTAGCTCCGCTGCGGTGAAGGCACCCTTGAAGCGCCGCAAGAAGAGGCCACGGAGCGCCACTGCGGAGGAAGCGGAGGCCGCTGCGCTAGCCCGGGCCGCCAAGGAGCGCGAGGCTGTGGAGCGATCTGCTGCTGCCGAGGAGCGCAAGCGTCGTCGCACAACGGGTCAAGAGACTCCTACAGTTACCAACCCAACACACGCATCTGCAGCACAAGCCAGCACTCGAACAGTCCCTTCAGTCGCAGCCTCAGCGTTTGAGTCGCTTGCCCATTCAGCTGCAGTGACTGCTGACGATTCCCCCTTTCCAAAGCAGTATGGCCGATCACCCGGCAGGTCTCCTGTCGGGGCGCGAGGTCGCACCCCTGTGATCTCTCCAGGTATGGTCGTGGGGTCCTGCCTGCACACCGTGTATGGTATCGATCACGTGACGTGATTCCTGGTGATCGTACTCGTACTGATGTCAGGCACAGCGTCATCCAGTCGCAATCTGTACTCCGCTGCTGTCTCCTCTCCCGCAGCTGGAGACGGCAAGCCCGTTGGTATGCCAGTCGGGGACCATGCCAACTCCGACACTGAACGCGAAGACGATGATGATGATATCGCTGCTGGTTCATCCACCAAGGTGCCCGCACCCAAGGAGATGAGCCCGCCTGTACCAAGCAGAGCGAGCTCGGCTCGACGCAGTAGAGCTGTCGACTCCGCTGTGGATCAGGGAACGCTAGATTATAAGCACGATGATCAAGTTGAGGCTGCAGCTGGTGGAGTCCCGTCACTTGTCACAGCGCGAGCGGGCAATAGTAGTGGCGGTAGCAGTGCTGCGGCTCCGGGCCGAGCTTTGACGCGATCAGGCTCGAACACATCGTCTGGTGGCAGTGGACATCTCATGCCTTACTACATTCCCAGAGGAAGGGACCTGCCGGTCTCACAGACCAAGAGTCACTCAGCAGTAGACACGCCCGCAGCACCTTCAGCTACCTCCTCGTCATCATCATCTCGTAAGGGTCCTGTTGTGCCCTCTGTAAACCCCCCTGCTCGGCCAGCGGACAGCAAGCAGGTGAATGCTGCAGCTGTTGCTAGCAGCGGAGGAGGTAGGAAGCGAGCTCGACCGTCGTCTGGTGACCAACAGCCACAAGCCGCTGATCAGCCCAACCCAATACCAGCAGCAGCGGCTGTGGCTGTGCCGGTGGAGGTGGAGGTGGTTTCTGTGCCTTCACGGGCTCGCCGCACGGGTCGCAGTGCCACGAGTCCCATCGCCCGTGCTGGTAAAGCGGAAGTGCTGGAATCACCTGAGCCTCGGAGCTCCAAGAGGCACCGACCTACAGTGGCTGCAGCAGGTGCATCACCAACTGCTGCGTCTGCTGCGCGCACTCATGTCAAACTGAAGGACCAGGCTGCCGTCACCCCGCCTGCACGCGTCAAACGAGGTATCGCTGCATCGTCTCCAGTGGCACGAAAATTGAGCAAGGGACCCTCCCCAACAGCGACGGATGGCACAGCTGCTGTCTTTGCGGGTCTCAAGTTCCTTGCGACTGGTTACAAAATGGGGGATGCAACGCACCCTCTGCACAAGCCGTCAGTGGAGCTACACGAGCTGATCGCGCTGCATGGGGGCACGGTGGTGGAGGATATTGGCTCCAGCAGTGGTGTTAGTCTAGATCATGCTGTGGTGGTGCTCATAGCAGATCAGCCTCTGCGCACTCTCAAGTATCTGTACGGTCTAGCCCGCCGTACCCCACCGCTCACATTAGAGTGGGTGCGAGCCTGCGCCAAAGCCGGGTCGCTGGTGCCGCCAGAGCAGTTTACTCTGCCTGCGGGCAAGTCTGCTGTCACGCACGAACTGGTGCCGTTCATCAGCCCCTTCTCGCACTTGCTCAGCGCGGCGGATGTCTCCTCAGCTGGGCTTGTCAAGACACATGAATCAAAGCGTGCGTCTCATGCCAGTGCTCGGAAGCAGCGTGCCCCTGTGTCTGCCTCTCGCTCTAGATCCAGCGCCGCTGCTGGTAGCAGTGCTGCAGATGCATCACTCAGCTCTGCCGAATCACAGTCGCTGAATGATCTCGGCATTGATGTTGCTGCCCGATTAGCGGGCGTGACTCGATCCGAGCGAGTGTTCAGTGGCTGTGTCCTGTGTGTGCATGGCTCACCCCAATGGACCGCTGAGTTCTCCTGGTTGCTATATGAGGCTGGAGCCGAGGTGGTGCCGCCAGCTGCAGATGATGCAGTCCTGCCTGAGGGCGTGCAGTACTTGGTCAGTGAGCACCCAGACGACGCCTCAGGGGGCTTGTCACAGCCTGCAAGGTCCAGTCCAGCAGGCAAACGAGGTGGTAAGCGAGGCGCAGCAGCTCGTCGTGGTCGTGGTACGGCATCTAAGCGTGGTAGATTGAGCTCGAAAGCGGCCAGTGCTAAAGCTGCAGCTGCAAGTGGTGCAGACGATGACAGTGACGATGAGCCCGTTCCGTCGTTGATCGTGCAAGCGGAGCAGCTCGGGGTCCCGGTTGTGTCCAAGGATTGGGTTATCGAGTGTCTCCTCCGACAACGAGTTCAACCGCCGATCTGATCAGGCTATGCCTCGGCACCATCGTTGGCGGACCTCCTCGTCGGTTCGATTGAACTGCTATGAGTGCACCTTCGCTTTGCGTGTTCTCAATAACACACAAATTCAATGATATCCAGTGTCTTGAGCTCATTACTGGTCCGGATTTAGCGTGGTCCACAGTGACGAGAATGTATTCCCGTTGTTGCGGCAGGTGTGCGACCGCGTCTCGCACTTGAGGAATTGCAATTACTGGTCAGTGTCATATGCCAAACACAGTGCGGATATCTATAGCGTTGTAGATGCTATTGTGCTGTATAGTCGCTCCTCGAAGCGATTTTCATCTTATGACCCTGTTTGCGTTCTGCGTGCTACGTTGTCCCAGCTTCCAGTCATGGGGAAGAAACTCAAGAAAAGTACCAAGAAGTTCTCAAAGGTCTGTGACCCTTGTGCTTCTAACTGTGATGTGAGCTTTAACTTACCACCGAGCATGCTGGATCGTCCGGCTGTCATGATGAATCTTCAGAACCACCTGTCTCACGTCATCCAAAAGCGTAATGTTGACAAGAAGTTCAAGAGAAAACGTGACGCAAAGGGTACTGTCATTAACAGTCCGCCACTAGTCGATGCGTCGCTTATTGGATCAACGTATCTCTTGTGTCGCTCATTCCACCTCGTCCTGTGACGCCTGCGTTCTCCAGAGCAAGTAGCTGAAGAGCGAGATCGCCAGCGGCAGAAGCGACAGGAGGAGGCTGCCCAGCACAAGCTGCCTGATGCGCCTGAAGATGCGGTATGACGTGTTGCATAGCAGTGCTCTGCTCGAGTGTTCTACGTGCGCTGATTGACGACGTGCATTGACAGGGCTTGGGATCTGTCGAGGACATGGATGTGGATGACATACTCAATGTGAGTGCAGAGCGGGCGTGATTAGCGTGATGTATGTAATCTCACTTGGTATGGCTGATATCGCATGCTCCCAGGCCTCGGGCTCTGCATCCGAAGACGACCAGTCGCCGGCGAGTGAGCGCAAGCGTCATGATGATGATGATGACGCAGATGATCTGGACATGCCCGATGGGGACATCATTGGCGGGGGCCAGGTTGAGATATTGCCAACGCTTTGATGCTGCTATTGTACTCGGTATAAGGCGTCTCAATGCTGACACCCATTGTTGCTGTGATGTTGACGTATCAGCGGCAGGGCGGGGACGCTGAGGATGATGACGACGAGGACGACCCGCTTGCTGCGGGTGGTGCATCGATGGAGGACGATGATGATGATGAAGATGAACACGGTAGCGTATCAAACCCCTTATCTCGTTAGATGCGATGTGGCATATCAATATACCCTGTGCATAATGTGCGTGCTCGATTGTGTTGTCTGTCCTGGTCTCAGCAGCCGATGAGGATGAAGTAGCGCGCCACATGAAGGAGCTGGAGGCCTTGCAGAAACAGTACGTGTGATGTGACACTACTCCACTTCACCCATGTGTGTATGCTCCCCCATCCTGCATGCTGACACTCGTACACACACGCCTGCACCGCCACAGGGATCCCGAATTCTACGCGTCCCTCAAAGGCACCTCCATGCTTGAGTTCGGACAGCACGATGACGATGACAAGGATGCGGTCGATGATGGTGAGGATGGTGATGATGCTGCCAGTGAAGAGGAAGAGGCTCCAGCTGGCAAGACCAAGGCAAAATCGCTGGTATGCAAGCGTCACAGTGCCGTTTGCCCGTGTCTGCTGGATCTTTGCTGATGTGTTGGATGATGTTTCCGTGCATGGGGTGATCAGAAACATCAAAAGCAGAAGGACAAGGCCCGTGACTCGGCTCGGGACGTGAACACCATCACCTCCAAGGAGCTCAACACACTGTTCTACCAAGCATCCAAACAGCACAGCTTGCGCGCGCTGCGCCGAGTGTTGACGCTATTCCGCCTGGCCTGCCATATCAATGACGAAGGTACGCACTCATGCAGTCCACTCAGCGAGTATGGTGTTGTGTGTTCGAGACTAAAACCAATGCGGAACGCCTTCCCATGCGGCCGTGTTGACCTGAATCTCGATAGATCGCAAGCTTGCTTGTCTGCTCCCGGCTTGTCGATTCATGCGCGTTTCTGATCATGTCAATCGTTGATATTGCACAGCCAAGACTGCCAAGACGGTCAAGGAAGCTCGCAAGGCCGAGCAGAGTGAGCCAAAGATCACCAGTGGCCGAGTGTTCAACCACATTGTCCGATTCTGCCTGAGACACGTGCCCGCTTTGTTTAACCACCATTTTGCACGGGACACTGCTGCGCAGCCAGATGCCCAGGACGGTAAGGCTGGTGGTAAGGCCAGCAAGGCTAAGGCGGGTAAGCCTCCGAAGGGCTCCGCTGGCGATGGCGATGTCAAGAATAAGAGTCAGAAGCGCAAGCGCGTGGAGTCCCAGGCTGCAGAGGATGGTGATGGTGGTAATGAGGATGCGGCTCCGGGTGACGGTGATGTTGAGCTACAGACACCTGCCAAGCTGAAGGCTCATCCTCGCTGGCGCCCGATGGAACCGCTCGTGAAGTCATACATTGGCAACCTAGTGCACTTCCTGAAACAGCTCGTGGACCCGCAGATGGTGCGATATGTGATTGTGCACGCCAAGCCCGCCATACCCTATGTGGTGCCGTTCCCGAAGGTGGCGACCAAGTTGGTCAAGGTACGCCTTCTTCTCATGATCGCGTGACTCGCATGTTGCTGCCGCTGGACTGACCATGATGCGATCACGTGTGCAGATCTTGACGCACGTTTGGGCCACATCATCGTCTCTGCAATCAGGCAAGGGCGTTGCAGAGGATGTTGAGGAGCAGCTCAGTGAGCGCAAGGGCAAAGGAGGCAAGCGACGAGTAAGTGACGCGTGGTTGTGACTGCCCGCTTCGCATGACAGCCCAGCACATTTCTGTGTTCACTCGCACCTCATCGCTGCGTTGGCTGATCGACCCTTCTCGTTCATCGACAGAGTCCTCCCACCCCCGCTGAGGTTCAGAAAGGCATGTGTTATACTGTATACATACGGTCCCTGTATTAGCGTCTAGATGAACCTGCACTGATAATGTTCGCTGCGCTGCCATCTACAGAGGTGGAGAAGCGAACCACCATCGCCATGAACATGTCAGTGCGTATCGATGCATTTCTCCGCTTGCGAGAGCTGGTGGTGCTGGTGCCATCAGACAAGGGGCTGCTGGAACAGGCACTCAAAGGTGAGGACATAATCGATTGTGTTGGAGCTGTATGTTTGTGCTGGTTATTGAGCTACGCGCCTGTGCCCTCTTTCCTCCAGACCTGTATCTGTCATTCGTTCGCAACGCGCGCTTTGTGTCTGCTACCACGCTGCCTTCAATTCAGTTCATGGTCAACTGTTTGGTGGAGCTGTATAGCCTCGACACTGCTACAGCGTATCAGCATGCCTTTATCTACATTAGACAGGTACTGTCCAATGTGCTGTGCGGTCATATTATCACCAGTACTCAGCCTTGTCCCTGACGTACAGCTGGCTATCCACTTGCGAAACGCTATTATGAACAAGACCAAGGATGCGCACAAGACAGTGTATAACTGGCAGTATATCAATTGTCTGCGCGCATGGGCTCATGTATTAGCCAGCTTGGGCAGTTCAAAAGGTATGGGTGGTCGCATATGCTGTTGACATAGCGTAGGCACAGCTTCGATATGATGTGGTTGTGTAATCCAGATAAGCCGCTGGCTCCCCTGGTTTACCCCTTCATTCAAGTTTGCTTAGGAGTGCTGCAGGTACTGCGTCCT
>ENA-ORBV01014516-ORBV01014516.1-microbial-mat-metagenome-genome-assembly--contig:-NODE-14516-length-11762-cov-5.252888_pt1 | contig 11762 bp, 9 predicted proteins | sample MGYA00237777_ERZ505514 | MGnify/ENA primary metagenome ERZ505514 (study PRJEB26160, sample SAMN06269048) | microbial mat metagenome | isolation source: Oligotrophic lake microbial mat | place... | reverse complement strand
ATACGGCGACCACCGAGATCTACACCTCTCTATTCGTCGGCAGCGTCAGATGTGTATAAGAGACAGGTATTGAGTCTCTGTGGCGACAGCCATCTGAAGAGCAACTGTTTCATCCGCAAGGAATCTCGTGGCTCTTCTTTCATCGAACACTTCTTTTTGCGTATATCGCGGGTCTATTTCCAAAATGGTTTTCCGGCCTTGTCAATTTTGGGGCTATCTTTGCACGGTTTTTTCGATGGTTTGTCGCTGTAATAGCACTTGAACAGAGGCTGGGCCGAACAGCATGGCTCGATGAGTGCTCCAAACTCTGGGCTTTCGTCTGTTTTTTTGCCCAGGATCTTTGCAAATGTACTCGATTTACATTTGCTTGTTAGGTACCACTCGCCCAGCTGCAATGTTAGGTTGACAGAAATGTGAGGGAACGATTTCTCTCTGGCTTCAAGGCAAAGACAAAACTGGTACATGGATCCAATGCAGTTCAGACTTTTCAACACCGACAACTTACTTGTTCGAAGAACTTTTGCTTATTGTCTTTGTTGAGAGTCCAACTCATGTGGAAGATATACGGTTTTGTATTTTTCCCTTCGACAAGAGCTTTCATAAAGTCTTTTCGGTTGTGAAAGGCGTGCCCTCCCGGGAACTCATCGGTGTCACGGGACAGCACCTTGGTTTTCATACCGTGGAGGGATGAATGTCTACACCATCGATGTAACAGAAAACCAACATGAGAGACGCCCCACAATCTCAAAGCAATCATGCCAACCAACTCAACACTACTTACTCGCTGAGGAGAGCCACCAGTGCAATCTGATGAGACTTGGCTGAAATTACTAGATCTCCAGACATAAGAAGCTGATTGAAGAAATTACGGGTACGGTCGTTGGATCTCACGTAGTAAAAGCCAGTATTTGCTGAGAAAGGTGCATAGAATATACCACGGGAGCCGTCGTCCTGAAAATACACATCAAATCCATGACTCGGCGATTTATCGTCATGGAAATACGTCAGCGGGTCTCGGTACCAAATCCTGAAAGAGCAAGTCATAGTGTGCAATAATTGAGAAACAAAACTGACACGCAAGGTGTACGTAGTGATGACAAATATCTTTCTCTACTTACATGTCCACGTCCTGAAAGAGCAAGTCATAGCCAAGCATAGAAATCTGCAAAATAGAAGAGGTGGCAAGAAGTTGAGCATACTTCGACGCTCAGAAGACATACCGAGGCCAACAGCTATGAGCTTACCATTTGCACGCAATATACTTTCGCCATCATCTGTTTTAAAAAATGACAAATGATCGTGAGAAATATGCTTGGAGTGTTCCTGCTTCAAATATGAAAGCAATGATACATACCATTGCAGTGAAGGCTCTGTCGCCATACGACCGGGCGGCCTGCTTGGGGGCACTTCCATAGTTCTGTACGCGCATTTCAAAAGAAGGCATCGATTGATATGAGTACATTGTCTACCAGAGCATCTCCAAGTTAGGATCACAGATCAATACCTACCGTCTTATCAAAGAAGGCTGTAAGACCAAGTCCCTCAGCCAGCTCCTTTGTCTCTTCATCTGTTGCAAACACCAGTACGGGTGAAAGGTCGATGTCACGTGATTTTGCGGAGCACACAAAATTCATGAGCAGTTCGGATTGACCGTGATTGCAGACCTACCAGTAAAATCGGAATATTAGCACCAGAAACAAAATAATCAAGGCGTCTCTATTTTTGTTGCACCTACCATGACGATAATTGTATTCTCCCTTGCAACTTTTTCGGCGAGCGGTTTCAACTCCTCCAACACGGATGGCAGCGTATCGAGATAAACTTTCAATGTCTCCCAATACTCCTTGGTCTGTTCCAGTCTTGGTGGTTTGGCTGACAATCTTCCTGACGCCTGGGCACCTCGGTTGACCAAGCGAAGCGGGGCGTTACTATCGAGCTTTTCGCCGACTTGTTCTGGAAGACGCATGAACTTTTGAATGTGAAAGCTTTGATACTGTCCCATGATTGCAAAACCTGAAGGTGGGGGTCGATTGTAGTAGCAGTGACGGTGAGGATCTCGTTCAATAAATGATATCGTTGGACTGTTGAATCCACATTTTCCAAGTCACCTACATTGTTTCTTTGTCTTTATTTGCATCAACACGATATCCACTACGTCACAATTTTTTGTCGCCTCGTCTAAGTCATTAATCATGGGCATATCTCCATTGCCCATCACTTGCTGCTGTAGCGCTTCGTCGTCTGGCAAGGACTTTGGATCATTGTAGAGTATCATTACACGATCGTTTCGATTTGGTTCTGAAGCATCCAAAGGAACTCCGACATCGAAACGAGTTGCAAATTGGTCGCGATGGACAATTGCCGCCTGGTATTTGTTGTCATTGTTGTTATATGCAAGGAGCATTTTTTACGATCATGATTCAAATGAAATTATAAGACACTAAGATACAATTCGTGGATTTCATATCACAATAACAAAAAAAAAACAGCTCGTAAACTCACTCCTGTCGCAAAATAGCTCAAGCTATTTGGAAATCTCTTCCCTTCATCTTTTCCATCACTCCCACCTCCTCCCTTTTTGAAGGCCGCGCAGATCGACTCGATCCTTTCGTCGCAGGCTTTTCTGGATAGCATATTGCCTTGTAAAGGAAGATTTTCTTCAAGACTTCGCTCCAAGGTCTCTTCCTGCTTTTCGCATTCTTTTTCACAATCGATTAATTCCACACGTACGCCCACACCAATTCCAAGATAAAAACAAACGGCTCCCACCAGCAGGTGCGTAGCAAACGATCTGTACTTTAACACAGCATTATTTTGGCTGCCTCGGCCAATGCCTTTGTTTAGCCCACTAACGTTGATATTGCTCATGTTGACTATTCGATTTGCTTTGAACATTTACAGGTAGGTTGTTTGTGGCGTCTGCTACTGTACTTGCTAGCTAGCTAAAACAAGTGACCATTGTCAAGTCTAAACTGTGGATTAGTGCCGCTGTGATGACCGTCCATAGCGCGACGTTCCACAAGCAATCAATGCGTGCAACGGTCAAATGATCCTATGTTTCAGTCACGGTGATTTGGGAATGGCTTCCTGATCCTTTGACAACCACACCTGGTTGAGCTGCTGGCAGCCACAGACCAATTACTGGTACCCTAAGACATCCATGCTACTAGCATAGAGATCAACACACCATGTGATTTCATAGTTGGATATGGCCATGTGGTACAGGGTCACCTTTCTTGTGAATGAAACAGTTTTGGTTCAGACATGCACCTATTTTTCTTCCGTTTTAAAATAAGAATTTGTTTTTGGCTTTGAAGACATTGACACAGTTCATGCAGTTCTGTATTATGCACAAATGATAGATGCAGATTATCTATTTCTAAGAGGTTTATGTGTCAATCCACTACTTACCAAAAAGGGAAAGAAACTCACACGGTAAAAATATCGTTTTCTCATTTTCATTATCTGACGCCCTCATGAGAAACATATAAAAGAGTTTGTTGGTGCAACATAGCTGGGTCATACCTCATAGCTGTAGCCATTGTTATGCTTTGTAGCATAGATTAAGTGACAATTTGTTAGTTTTTTATGCTTTAAAAAGATTTGTGTCGTAGGAATCAATCACATAATTTTAAATCAAATCATTGTCGTGCACTTGCATGCATGACCAACAATAAAAACTTGACAATGCTTTGAAGAACACTTGCTGGCTCTTGCCCCTGCTCTCTATCAATCCTTCACGCAGTAGATTGATGCATAACATGATTTTTATTGAAACTCAAAATGTCATGCTCTAGTGCATGGGCACACAGCACATGTAATTAAAAGCTACTCACGCACCAGTGGCTACATTGGGTTTCGCACAGTCTTGTTAGACTGAGCCAAGAACATAGTAGGATAACTTTTATCTAGCTAGTGGACCAGCAGCCTAATCTGCAAACTAATAGGAGGTTAGGAGGAATAGTACCCCACCAACATTGACTTCAATGAGTCATTCCATGGGTCTTCAATGCTTCACTTAGTATGTATTTTTTGGTGAACGCCATGAACTACTACTAGCTAGCTAGCTAGTAGGTTTTTTTTAATAGCATGCACGAGATTGAGGTGTCAAGGATACGTTAGACATCTACTGCTACACTAGTTATTACCAGTGGGGTGCCAAAGCTAGACATAAAGACGATCTACGATGTCGCTAGAAATTACCATCTATGCTTTTTAAGCAACGAGCTAGTACACAGGTAGAATGGAAGACTATTTCTTGGTTTTTCTGGCGCATTCAATCTCGAAATTTCTTTTACTTCACAAATGCATCTCAACACGAGTACACTGACATTATTGACATTCAATCACGATGGTGCCAAACAGCTGGGTCGCCACACAATCCGGCTGGGCATCCACATCAGTAGAAACACGATTTACCATCCGTGCCAGATGACAGCCTTCTTGGCACCATACCACTCATCATACTTGCCCTTGTAGGCATCTTCGATGGAGGCGCGCTTGATTTTTTGGGTTGGAGTCAAGAACCCATTCTCAGGCTGCCATTCGTCAACTACGATGACTAGGTATTGGAGAGCCTCGTGAGGGTCCACCGACTTGTTGATTCCCTTCATCAATTCTTCCAACGAGGATGTGATGGCTTCACGTTCCTTTTCATCGGCTGCCTTCGCGCGCGATCCTTCAGAGAGCTGGATAATCGCCATTGGCTGGGGATGACCAGATCCACTGCAGCAAGACAACTCAATATGGTTGCTGACGTTGAGCAAGTTTTCAATAGGAGCAGGTGCGACGTATTTACCCTTGCTTGTTTTGAAGATCTCCTTGATACGACCGGTAATCTTGAGTCTTCCCATTTCATCAATTTCACCCTTATCGCCAGTCTTGAGCCAGCCATCGTCAGTGACGGTCTCTTTTGTTGCTTCATCATTTTTATAGTAACCCAACATCAAACCAGGGGTCTTGACTTGGATTTCGCCTTCGTCGCTCAATCGTTGCTCCACGTCGTCGAAGGGCTCTCCCACATATCCGGCACGGACACGGCCAGGTTTGGAAATGTGACTGTAATTGAAATTCTCAGTCATACCATAACCTTCCAACAAGTTGAGGCCAAGACGCCTGTACCACTCCAATAGTTCCTGAGGGATAGGGGCCGAACCACTGCCGCACACACGAACAGCATCCAATCCAAGTCCCTTGAGAATCTTTCGCTTGACAAGGAATCCAATGAGGGGGATACTCATCAACAGATTCAACTTCTTTTCTGGCATTTTGGTAAGGACTCCTTGGTAGAATTTAGTCCAAAGACGAGGGACTGACAAAAATACAGTCGGATGACAACGCTGCAAATCAGCAACGAATGTTGCCAAACTGTCGGCATAGAAAACGTGGACACCGGACATCAAGGGAACGATTTCTCCCAACCAACGCTCCATTCCGTGACTGAGGGGCAAGTAACTGAGGTAGCGATCTTTTGAGTTGAATTTGAGAACCTTGATCATACCTATAGTAGGAATCGTCATGGCTGTTTTTGGTTTCGGTTTGAATAATTTTATTAGATAATTGCTCGTGTGTAAATAAAAATACAAGCAAAAGCGATTGTCAACGAATCTTACCCTTGAAAGTTTGCATCACGCCCTTGGGCTTTCCGGTACTTCCTGCGAGACCAAAAATCAAGAAATTGGTTTTGAGTTAACGTCCAACGCACGTGGCAAAAACCACGAACAAAAAATAATTATTAAAAAAACTGCGTCGCTCGTACCAGAAGTGTAAATGATGGTTGCAATTTCGTCGGGTGTGCGTTCTACCATTTCCTTGATGGGCTCAGTTTTTTCAATGATGGAATCCCAGGTTTCTCCCCAGTCGCCATCTGGTTTCATGGGAAAGCTGACCTTGCCGAGTGCACCAGGAACGCCGGTTTTCATTTCCTCCCAAGGCTTTTTGTCGAGCTTTCCGACAAAGAGCATCTTGCTTTCCGAGTGCTCCAAAATGTATGCCACAGTTTCACCCGTCAATGTGGGGTACACAGGAACGGTGACAAATCCAGCAAAGAAGACTTTTTATTTAAAAATTGAGGAACAAATAAAAATTGTTAATTTTTGCGCACGACCCAATGACAAATAAAACGGATTGATTTCAATCTACCAATCAACCAACACGAACAACAAAAATCAATTACTAGAAGAACTTACTCGCCAAGTCCGCAATCACCCACCAAGCACAATTCTTGGAGCAAATGGCAATTTTGGAACCCTTTTCGAATCCTTTGGCTGCCAAGTAACCAGCCATCTTTTGAGCCTCTTCGAGCACCTCCTTGAACGTCCAGTTCTTCACTTCTTCGCCGCCCATGGGTTGCGTCAAAAACACCTTGTTGGGCGTCTTTTCACAGTGAGCCAAAAAGGCCTTGATGAAGGTATCGTATTCCTCGATAGCCATGGTTGTTGTTGTTGTTCAAACAAAGAATCAAGAAGTGCCAAGAATAATGATTTTTGCAAACACCAGAGAAAGGAGAAGAAAAAATTATGAATCTTCCTTTCGTTTATTTGTTAGTTAGGTTGCGTGTTGTGTCGGGGTGTCAACTCGTGATAGTTGATGAACACACAGGGCACGATCTTTACGCGAGCCACCTCGCGCGCGTGGCCGATTAATTCACCTTGGCACAGACACTGGTTAGCACGTGTGAAAGGATTGAGGATGCATGCATACATTCCAGTAAACCAAGGATAAAACGACGTGTCCTATCGTGCACCCTGTCACTGACAGCTGTTAAGTCCCGCTGACGAGGAGATCGGAACCGACCCCGAACCGCGCCTTGATGCCCCAGGCATGGACACCTTGCGCGCGTGACCTAAATTGGAAGACCGGTCAATGTCATCCTACTGTTAGCTCTACCGGTGTTAACTAACTGTAGTTAGTAAACTGGTTAGGTCTACTAGTGGTAGACCATGGTTGACATTCATGAGTTATGTCCAAAGCACTGGTGCTGTAGTCATAAAAGTGCAACATCCAAGACCAATTGTTCCAAGAAGGAATGAACTTCAGACTTGACTCATGTGCATGGTTGCCTGCACGTTGATTTGCATCAGATCAACATGCAATTGACAAACTTTCAACAAACAATCACATTTTTCCAAAATGGCTCATCAGCTTCATGCATGTTTTGTGCTTGCAGCATGATGATTTCAACATGATTTTGTTTGAGACAAATGCGACATGTCCTGAAGATTGATCATCTTGTGTCACACCAACGCAACTCACAATTTCTTGAAGCAATTCATTGAATCCAGCACATGCTGATTGTGGGCTCCCCAGTTCATCGCTATGCATGTCAACAAATGTTGAGAAACAAATTTTTGAACTTCTGCACCCATTTGCATTGTGTCTTAGCTGGCTTTGTGAACATTATGTGTTGGAGATGCATGATTTGAATCATCACCTTGCCAGTTTTGCAGACCAGATCAGTTTCATTCCATTTTTGTTTTAGCTTGTTCCCGACATGACCTTGTAGCATTTTTGTGACATGTAAACATTTCCTACTAGTGTTGAAGATGGTGACAAGTGTCTAGGTTTTAGGGTTAGGATCAAACTAGCTAAACCCGTCATTCTGTTTTCCTGCAACCAGTTCCTGCTGATGCATCATTGGATTCCTTTTTTTAATTCCAATTGAGCTCTTACATCAGCGCACCCACCAAACTACAAAACATGATTGAAACCCTGTTTTGCATGGGAGACTTACACTGCATTCATGGCTGACTGTGCAGTCAGATGCATTCAATTCAGTGTTTAACCCATGCATGACTGAAATTGGAGTGTGCATCAGAGGGGGTTCAACAACAAAAAACACAAGACACTGACACAATGTTTTGCATTAGTGGTGCTGAATCACTCCAAGCTGAAATGGCATAACAAATTGAAAGCCAACAACTGACCCAATCAAGGACGTTGCAGGTGGATGGATCAGATTGATGATTGGCATGACAAAACATTAGCAAAATGATTCATCGTGCTAATGTGCCTTGTGCAGTGGGGCAAATGTGTCATTAACAACAGACATGCCACTTTGCTTTCCCTTTCCCCTTTCCCTTTCCCCTTTCCCATTCCTGCTATTTTCCACTTCCTTTTGGGAGCCCAAGAAAACAGATTTTGCTGGGCACTTCTGTTTTCATCCAAATGCTGTAATTCTTGTTCCTCCATTCCTTCCCTTGGGGGGGGGGGGCGTGCCAGATTTAGCTCACAATTCAGTGTCGTATCCATGTGTATCAAATCCATAATAGTCAGCACTTTCGTTATGGTGTCTTTGAATCTGACATCTCAAAGCTTGTATCTATGTGTTTTAGGGGTGTTAGCCCCTCTAAATCTACTATTCCACAACTTACAGTAGTCATAATTTTCACATTTTTCAGTCAATTGTTTTGCTTATTGATAATGTGATAGACAAAGGTACATAATTTGAATGATTGCCCTTTTACATTTGTATTTTTTCTCCTGGTATGGCTCCGTTCATTTGAAAACGCCCAGTTCATGCCCTTAGCAGATTAGCAGACATCTTACTTTAGCATCTGTCTTGATGTAACACATCTGTCCTGGTGTGACACCCCGGCCCGTGCACTTCAGTGGCACAAAGACATACACCCGGATAACTGGCACCGGGTTGTGTTGAAGAATATTTTCCCATCTAGCTCCTTTGTTGTCGCAACTAAACAAGTAGCTAACTGGCTATTTCGTTTGAAGCTATGGGCCAGACCACCTGGGTACCTTCCTTTTTCATCGCATCTAATCATTTGAGAGGCTTCCAATAGAGCTTGAGCTCACTTTCCCTAGGCGGTGAGGAATAACAGCGCCAAACTTAAGCGAACAGCACGATGAAAGATCCGAGTGCAGCGGCAATGGCAGCCCCAATGGAGACACTGGAATTCTTCCAGCTAGCTCCTGCGCTGCTGCTAGATATTTCTTCGCTGTCGTCCTCAAACGAGAAAGTGTCGTTGGCATCCCGACAAGTTGCATTCGCGATGTCTGGAAAGAGATCGGGGTCGTAGCTGCCTTTGGCCCGCTTCAGGATAAAACCGTCCTTTTGAAGGAGCGACTCTAGACTATTGGATCCGCCTTCAATCCAGTGGGGAAGTTCTATCTCAAACATTGGCCTATGGACAGAGGAATCTAAGATCTCAGTAATTCGAGCTGCCAATAAAAGGTTGCGCTCTGTGGGGAGAAGACGTTTTGGAATCAAGTGAATTGAGACAGTCTCAGATAAAACTCAACTTCAACGATACATCCATGTTCCATTCCTGTGCCAACTTACCTTCTAAGAGATCATCTACCAATTCCTGAGGGACCCTAAACAGGGGGTCGTGGATCATGTCCAAAATGTGTTGAGTGTCACCACATGCATAGCTTTCTATCCAAGGAGTATAGCTGAGCGTCAGGCGGTCACGCAGAGGCTCGGCATAAAGTTCTTCGTAGTCGGCTAAGAAATCTTCCGTCTTGAGTGACAGCTCGTTCAAAAACTGACAGCTCTCGTTTACAGTCTCAAGAATTCCGGATGGTCGTCCCAAGGACAAAAGATCCCGATCGAGAGACGGGGCAATATTGTCCACCGCCACAGGAGCAAAGAGTGCTTCGAAGTAGACTTCCTTGTAGCCAGGAGTATTGTAGGCATAAATCATTTCCATGCCCACTTTGACAGCCACATTCTCCATGAAGGCGTCCGCTAATCTTTGGTCCGCTTCTAGATCATCCGGTGGTCCGTAGGCAATGGAAATATTCAACATGATGGCTGCATACTCATCACGAAGAGTCGTATCCGGTATATCACTCAAAGTAGCAATTTCCGTCGATTCCACAGGCATGGCACAATTGGATGCAAGTTTCTTGACAACTTTTACATCTGTCACATCAATTTCTCCATAAATAGCGCACGAGTCAGCAGCTGCTGCCGAAAGTGAATTCCAAGCAGTGTCGTCAAGAAGAAATTCTCGGGGGAGATGCATACTGCCTACAGCATATCCAACCACTTCTGCTTCCGTGTCATTGTTACTACTTCCTTCTTTCTGAATGAGCCACAAAAAGGGATCCTTGGAACAAGTTGTTGCTGTTGTGTTGGTGTCCAAAAAGCGGCGGCTGTTTTGAGAAGCAGGCAATAAACGACGCTGATGATGACTTTGGTGAAGTCTCGACACGAGAGAGTCAATATTGAGTGAAGCAGCGAGTCGATCGTTCGAAGGTTTGGCGGCAGCTACCAGGGGAGAATCAAGTGACATGAATGCACACAGCGCAGCTGTTGCTGTGATGGGTCGATGAAGGAGAGGCATCTTGTACTCGAATATTAATTAATTTTGTGATCCAATCTTTTGATATCCTTCCTCAAAGTAATTTTATAACAACCTTAGTATATTCTTTCTGCGAGCACTTTCTGCAAGAAAGATAAAGGAAACAACAACAGCAACTAAGGGCATCCCTTACTATGGAGACTGGAGACTTAAGTCGACAACAGGAGGGGCTCCACGCATTGAATGGATTCATTCACCACGCATTTGATTAGTTAGACCACGTAAGCTACTGTAAAACGTGAACGAGTGGGGTCCGAGAACCTGACGTAGAGTTAGTCAGTCGTGCCACGTAGGGCTGCGGATAGGCCCCTTTTAAATCTATTGGCCGAACCTTCAAGAGCAGATGTCGTCGAACGTCAACTGTGGTGCCCCTGCCTTGGATTTGAGATCTCATTGGACGCCCACATCAACAGCTTCAGCTAGCTAGCAGAGCAAAGGAACCTGCTGCATAAGAGATTTTGTTGTCCAAAATTTGCACTCCATTGATCTTTGGGAAGTCCTTGACACATTGAAACAAAAATGATGGCCGATGATGCATCCATCTTTTTGCTCAACTTCGCAGCATGAGAGACACATGGGTTCAATGAAAGCTCAACTGTGAAGCAACATTGTGTCCCTTGTCACATTGCAATGCAATGCGTTGGTCACGAACTGTGCAAGGAGTGAACAGCAGAACTGATCTGAAACAACACAATCCTTTGATCAATGAGAGGTTTGGGTGGACAAACCTGTGTGGCCACAAACACACATGCTTGGAGGACGACATTCCAAACATTTTGCAACACTGAGTGTGGTCAAATTGGAAAACCGGATGCAGAATTTGTGATCACTGTCAAACCACACCGTTCGCAATCAAACAACAGACAACACTAAAATCTAAGCATTTGAGTGACAATCACAAGTTGGAAAACACGATTGTCAACCTTCTTTTTCATGAAGATTCAACGAGATCTGCAGTCTGCACTTCCTCACTTCTGTTCAGCCAACTTGAAGCTGTGACTTGCTGACCAAATGCATTTCAAAGACTAGAAGTCACAGCCAAGCTCTCTCCCACTAGGTGTGCTAGAGTCATGAGAGTTGAGCACATAAAATCGGCAACAGCAAAAAGTGCAAATGAAAATAGTGTGCGACTTTTAAAACTTCAACTTGGTCGGGCACCAAGCAATGGCTGAAACACAGCATGGAAGGCACAATTACATGTAACAGTGAACTCTAGAAGAGGAATAGAATTTTTTTGAAATGCAACTGTTCAAAAAACAAAGCCAGCAGTGTTAAATCAAGCTGTTTGCAAGAATGAGGCGGTGTTCAAGAAATGGTGGTTGTGAAGTTGTTTGAGTGCAGAGACACATGCCCATGGTCAACTCTAGAACTAGATCTACAGAGTAACTAAAGAGTGAATGTGAATTATGACTATAGTAAATTAGAACACTGCATTCACTA
>ENA-ORBV01014514-ORBV01014514.1-microbial-mat-metagenome-genome-assembly--contig:-NODE-14514-length-11763-cov-4.543300_pt1 | contig 11763 bp, 10 predicted proteins | sample MGYA00237777_ERZ505514 | MGnify/ENA primary metagenome ERZ505514 (study PRJEB26160, sample SAMN06269048) | microbial mat metagenome | isolation source: Oligotrophic lake microbial mat | place... | reverse complement strand
ATGATACGGCGACCACCGAGATCTACACCTCTCTATTCGTCGGCAGCGTCAGATGTGTATAAGAGACAGGTATTGCACAATCACGCCAAGGTAAAGAAAGTCTTAGGGGTGCTGCTTCAGAGTTGTCTTTAATTAATACTTCATACAGGAACGATTCAAATCAAAATGGCACTTACAAATGGCCTTGTTCTGCTTCTTCCATGTCTCAAGATATGCAAGAATGTTATTCACGCACTGCTGTCCATAATTAATACTTCTTACAGGAAATATGGCAACCATGATGGTTCACGATGTCGGATTTCGCGCCTATTCTCCAATCAATGCTGCCACTGTATCACAACAATTACACTTTTGACTAGTCTGGTCATTGGTCAAGTGGTTGAATTGCTACTCCAGAGTATTCTACCATTTTTATTGAGTTTCAATCGCCATTTACCCAGAAAGGAAAGTTCAAACACCATGACCCAAGAGTGGTTCCCGATTTTGTCAGCCTTCCTCCTCGTTGGAGCTAGCATTGGTTTCACCATATGGGTAGCATTCGATGTACCAAGGAATCGTAAGCTCAAGACCCGCCAGTCTCTCATGAAAGAAGACTCAGAAACAGTAAGAGAAGATTTCGAAATGGAAATTGACGTTGATGGGGACATTGAAGAGCAGATTAGACAGCAGCAAAGGAAGAATACTAAGACGGTAGCAGTGCCATCGAAGGCTACTAATGGAGAAGACTCGGTGGCAGCGCTTCGCTCTCCCACGAAGCGACATAGTAGCGAATCTATGCTCAAGTGGTCTAACGTTACCTGCGTTTATGCTGCCAAGAAAGGAAAAAAAGATGGTGTGGCATTGGAAGCTTCCTTTGGCGAACTACACCCTGGCGAGCTCATGGCAATCATGGGGCCAAGGTAAGTCTATCTTGAACTTGTTCAAGCGCAGCTTCCATTGTAAGTTACATTCTGACCCTCCTGTAGTGGCAGCGGCAAGTCAACTCTCCTTGATGTTTTATCAGGAAGAAAGTCTACTGGGAACGTTACAGGTTTTATTGAAGTTTTTGGGAAGCAACTTGGCAACTTTCGTCAGGCGGAAAAATGTCTCAAGAATGAGTCAGCTTATGTGCCACAAGATACAATGTTCTTTCCTTGTCAAACGCGTAAGTCAAGATAATTCGTAGTTCTTGATGCGAGTCCTTTTACACTTTGTGGTTCGGCCTGACCTTCTATGTTTGCTGCCCAAAAACACTGAAGCCGAAGAAGCCGTCATGTTCATCTCAGCTGTCAAGCATGGCCGCCACAAGATGAGCTTGCCTGAGGTACATGACTTGCTCAAGGATGTAGGCTTGACCGATTCTGACCTATACAGCCGGCCCATTGGAGGCACATTGGCCGGAGGACTGCAGATCCGAGGCTGTTCTGGCGGCGAAAAAAAGCGCCTCGCTTTGGCGTGCGCCCTTGCAATGAAACCCAAGTTGATTTTGCTGGATGAGCTCACGAGTGGTCTGGATAGCTCTAGCGCAAATACCATCATGCAGCTTCTAAAGAATCTTTGCGTCACTCGGGGGATTGCCGCAGCTGTTATCATCCATCAACCAGATGGATATACCTTTCGGTATTTTGATCGGCTTGTTCTGAACTTTGTTGGAAAGTGTGTTTTCTCCGATGATGTATCACGTTTACCAGATCTGTACCGCAATTGCTACGGTTGTGATATGCCTTCATCGATTCATGAGTTGCCGTATGATCTTTTACATCGTCTGCAGACTTTACCGGAGGATATGGTTTTAGCCAAACCACCGGCTGACATTGTCAAAACTGTCCCAGGAGCAGCAATCCCGAAAGAGATGACTGCCGACGTCAGTTTCACTGCCGAGGCAGCGACGCATTTCGGGAAGCTAGTTACGGTCTTCAAGAGAAACTTGATCAACCACTATGTCCGAAATGTTACCAACCTTGTCGCTCGTCTTGTGATCTATTCTGCGTGTTCCCTGATCGATGGTGCCATCTTCTGGCAAGTGGGTCGGGATCAACCTCCATCGGTGATCATAGGCCCCATTACATTTGTCCTCCTTATCTCTTATCTTCTTCCTTTTGGGACGATACCTCTCATTGTGCATGAGAAGAAGTTCTTTTTGTTTGAAAGAAGTCTTGGCCTGTATTCGCCGTGGATATACTGTATCTGCCAGGCACTTCTTGAGGCGTGGGTGGTAATCTTGGCCAGCCTTGTTGAGGCGTGTATTGTGATCCCAATGTGTGGCCTTTGGAATACCGATATCCCAAAGTGGGAGTCTTTCTTTACCCTTCTAGGAGCATTCATTGCCAGTGGCTTGACTGGGAGCTCCATTGTCTTGTTTTGCTCTATTCTCTTCCCTTCGCAAGATCTGGCCTTCCTTATGGCAGCTGGGATAGTGGTACGTACGAAAGGATGATCATTGCCAAGAGTCTCATGTTTTTAAAGCTTTTCTAATGGATTTCCCTTTGGTCCATGCACCTAACTGCTACCAGACGATATCAATGGGATTGTCGGGCGGATTTGCACCGTTTTCAGCCATGCCACAAGCTGTACGTTGGCTACAATGGATCAGTCCCTTTAAATATTCACTACAAGCTTTGGCGGTAGGGCATTTTGGCAAAGACAGCCCGTTTGCAGCAGCACTCGAGCTTGACACCCCAGGATCTGTATCTAGCAATGCAGCAGTTCTCTATTTGATCTTTGGACTTTTCTCCGTTGCATCAGTTGTCATTTTGAAAGGAAAGCGCGAAGTTCGTTAGTTGTCCAACTCCATGGAATAGGCAACATTTGTTGCGAGGCTCTGCTGTGGAGATCACCCACGACGCCAACGTGGTGGGATGGCTGTTGCCATAAAATGATGCATTCATTGTCTTTGTGTTTTGACGAATAAACTAATGAAAGTGTATCTGTTTCGAAGCTCCTATCCACGTAACGAGATTTACTTTTTAAATAGAGGCGGTGCCGAAGCACTCGCAGGTGCCGCCCTTCCAATAGCCAGCTAGATAGCGAGAAGGAAATTTGCTGTGCAATTGTTCTGTGATCGACTAAGCAAAAATACCTTGAGTATCTGGATTCGAACCTGCGGCCTCAACCTAAATTTCCACAGTGTTCTTCCATTGGGCTACCTACGCCATACATGGATCATTACTTCCATTAGGGTTCCTTCCTTATTCTTTGATCTTGTGTGGGTCTTTCTATCTTGCCTTTGGCTAAATTTATAATTCGAGCCAGTCTGTTGAAGTAGCCGGTTTCAATTTTCCCTTCCTGTGAAAGATCCTCAATTCCAGTGTTCCACGACTACTTACCGGCACTATTACTACATGTAGCTAACGTTGTATCAGTTGAGACGTCAGGTTACATATGATTGTAGTTCTTATAGAACAACAAGAAGATGGTCCGTTATTGTGCTCAGTGTGGTGATTGGTGTGGTGGGGACGACTTTAGTTCGAATCAGTTTCGCAAGGGCGATGGTGTCTCTCGCTGCCGCAATTGCGTGGGCGGCTCCCAGCAGTATCATCAGTATCAGTGTGGTGAATGCAACCGCGTCTTCGCTACCCAGAATGAACTGAACATGCACATGCAAGTTCATCGGCCCCGCAGTGTGGCATGTCCTATTTGTAAAGAACGTCGATTCCGATCGGGTGCTAATGCAGTACAACACGTGGAAAGTGGTTTTTGCACTGGTTGTCGCGGCACCCAAAATGCCCGTGATTCCATTTACAAGTTTGCCCAGCAACAGCAAACCATGCAGCCGTATTTGACCAGTACACCCATGCTCACGAATGGATCCCATTGGCAGGAAGGAACGCCCGATTTTCCGTATCGTTGCCACCAGTGTCAAAAGTCCTTTCGTCAGGCTAGTCAACTCTTGCAGCACAATGATGCCAAGCATGGGCAAACTCGCTTGTTAGCCTACTAAATTGTTTTTTTCCATTATAAAATTATGTCGAATTTAATATCAACGACTTGTTCTTGCAAATGAAATTTTTACGTGCTGTATATAACTGATACTACGAAGTTGTAGTCCTAACATAAATGAGGACCCGTTGGATGGAGCTCAATAATAAAAAATATCCACGTCACGCATGCATTTGAAACATGTAAAATCATACGACAATGTTGGACCTATTTGCGGTCCCACAAATGATTTTTCATATAGTTGTGCCTTGACCAATTTCCTCGCGTGTGAAAGAAATGTCATAATATTCTGATAAAAAGATAAGACACAATCTCCTTGCTCCTTTTTTTGCTCGCCTGCCTGGTCTATCTTCCACTTTCATGATCTTGATGTTTACCAAAGCAAATGTGGATTGGGTTTTTCGGTAGGATGCAAATGCTTCATTTTGGGTTGACGCGTGGCCTTGAGAAGAATGTATCCCAAATGCTGTCGATGTTCTTCCAGTGTTTCGGCGAATTCAAAGACACGATCTCGTATCTCCTCGTGCGTTGCCACATTCCAGGCCAGTTTGGCCAATCCGCCAAGGCCTTGATCTTTGACGAGGGTAATGGGATTGGAAAAGGCGACGGTTCCTGTTTCCATTTGTTCCACGACCATCCTGTTTGTAGTGGCGGAATCATTCGGAGTTGAATTACGGGTATCCTCCAAAGCCATCATACCCGTACCGGAGGGATCTTCCAAGAGACTTTTCCATTCGTCCGAAGTCATGGGACGGAAATCCATACCAAAGACTCGAGCCATGTCTTGTTGGACCGTGTAAGCCACACTCGGACTCGTGCAGGCCTCTCCCCGAAAACAAAATTCGTGAATCAATAGTTCGGACGCATGTTTGGACAACAACGTCAATATCGAGCGTTTCATTTGCGTGGATTGATGCGTGAGGAAACCGGCTTCGACAATGGCACAATCCCAGGACGGCCTGCTTTCCAGAATGGTTTCAATCTGATTCAGGTCGCGTACCGCCACGGTATGATATTGTTGGGACGCCAATCCTTGCTGTTTCGCCAAATCCTGAACGGCACAGGAAGCTTCCTCCGCGCCACCTTCTGGGACATCCAGGAGGAGTAACCATATCTTACATCCAAAGCGGTGCGCGAGGGATACACCGCCGATGTTGCCTAATTTATTGGAGGCGATTTCAATGGCATTTTGGCCTGCCTCCAAACCGCTCCAAGCCTGTAGCTGGTCCGAATCACTGCTTCCTCCTGGCAAAAAGGCTGCGGCGGTGGTGGGACTGGTCCCTTGTAAAATTCGGTAAAAGTTGGGACGTGGGTGATGCGCATTGTAGCTGTTGTTTGCAGCTGCAGTACTGGGGCTGCCGCCAAATCCAGAAGTAGAAGCCGTCGTGGTAGTAGTAGTAGTGGTTGCTGTTGTTGCCATTGTGTCTTTGTTGTTGTTTTGGTCTGAAAAAGGTTGGTAAAGGACGATTGTAGCTTGCGAATAAGCTTGACAACTTATTGATAATAAGAATCGGTTATTATTATGGGCCTTTCATGGGCCAACAGCACATGTCGGGGCTGCATGTATCCTAACGATGACACCACATCCGGCAGCAGTCCCAGAACAGACTACGTCGCACCAGCCAGCCAGCTAGCTAGCTTCTATCGGTCTAATAAGCGAACCGTCTAACTGCTTTTGAGTACACTCGCTACTCTATTAGCTACAGTGTGCAACATTAGGTTGTTGTGTTGTTACAATTGTACGTACTTATCGTGTGACGGAAAAGATACCCCATCACATGGTTCTCATCCTACTGTTCTCATTTTTATTGAGTCATGGCTGCCAGAAAAGACTGCCAACAATTAAGGCTACAGCAGTGTTTGAGGTGCATGTGCGCCTTGGATGCTTCTGGGCAATGCAGTGCAGCTCAACTCCCTTCTTCCCGCATCTGAATCAACCATGCAGCACCAAAGTGGAGGAAATTGACTTAAAGACAAACTTTTATTTTCTAAGACTCAGTCCAGATTCAGTGCTTCTGAGACATGACCATTTGGAAGAACCTTTCAGCAAACAAACAGTTGCGCACACGAAACAATCAAATCCAATGATCTTGCTGCATGTTGGCCATTGTGATCGTTTGCTCCAGGATTCTGCACAAATGATCTTGTCCTTCAGTTTTACAGTTAGTGGTGAATGACAACCACATTGGAGAAGGCAGTTCTCATCACATTTCAAGCCCATTTTGAACAAAAATTGTGTGTGAGTCATCATGCTAAATCATTGCACTGAAAAAAACGTTTGTTGTCGCATGTTGCATCAATCTGTGTCATCAATTTAACTAAGGTTGTGTTTCTCTGCAAGGAAATCGTGCATCTGCCATCATGTCAGTTTCTTCTCATCTTCAGAGGCAAAGGCTGAAACAAGGCTGAACACATTTCATGTTTTTCCGTTTCGCATCATGCATTCCGAGCCAATTGTTGCATGTGGTGCAATGCAAGGTGCCAGTGGATGATCAAGAAACATAATAAGTTAACAAATGATGGAACACTTATCAAGTGCATTTGTAGAACAATGATGTGGAGTGTCTAAAGTGATTGCTCACTGACACAAAAAAGTTGAATTGAGCATGTGTCACCCAAGTTGCACCAAATTCATGTGAGAAATGACAAATGAGAGCAAGGAATCACAACATGTCCATGGCATCAGTTGATTGTTGGGTGAAGTGTCAACAGAGGCATATTTGTTTGCATTGTTGGCTAGCAACTTGCAATTTTAACAACAACATTTTGCACCTACTTAAGAATCAACATTGTCCAGCATGCAAAAGCAAAACAACAATCATGTTTTCCTTTTTCTTCAATTTTCTTTCACTGTTCCTTCTCCTTTGCAAACTTCCAAAACAAGGAGATGCAGAGGAAAAGCAAGCTTGCAAGATGAAGAGGAAAAGTCAGCTTTTCTTTGAGGAGTTCCTCTTTTCCTGCCTTTCACTACCTTGTGGACCCTTATGGTAAAGAATTGCAAAACGCACAATTCACCACCCGCTCTAAGTCATCTTGGAATGAATCTGTCTCTGTCTTGCAATGCTAGCAAGGCATGATGTCACGCAGTTCCTCTTTTCCTGCCTTTCACTCCCTTGTGGACCCTTGTGGTAAGGAATTGCAAAATGCACAATTCACCTCCCGCTCCAAGTCATCTTGGAATGAATCTGTCTTTGTCTTGCAATGCTAGCAACGCATGATGTCATGCATTTCTGCAGCACTTTGTGAAGTTGCTGTGTCTTCTCTTGTAGGTGGGGCACCACAATGGACACACATGGCAATCACACACATGCACCTGTTGAGCTGTTCATGCAGCATAAGAAAACCCACATAGGCACATTGAGTGTCATGCTTCAAACATCTGGGTAAATCACGACACAAAGATTTGTCAGAGACAGAAGCAAAGGAATAGAAATGATTTAGAATGACGTTGAGAAAAGGAAATAAAAACCAAAACCACTAGAACATTCACAACATTGCTCCTGTTCACACAACAGAAACATTTTTTCCTTTAACTTTTTGCTTGTTTTGCAACTCTGCCTCAATGGTTTGTCACAATTGATGCATGCAGTTTTTTGTATTCTTCTGCTCCTGCTCATGTTTGTCACCATTCTTTTTCTGCTCCTGAATGTTTTTGTCTCAGTTCTTGCATTTGGAGCTGTCTTTTGCATCAAAGAAAGACATTCTTCTATGACTGAACATGCCCTTCTTTATGCAGTGAATAAGCACAAAGACATTTTAGAACAAATGCTTAATTTTTTAACTTAGATGAACTCAGATTGAGGTTTTGTGATTGAAGCCATAACAGTCAATGTGCACCATGACTATTGTCACCACATCACCTTGTTAAAAGTTCCTCATTTTGACCATCATTTGCTTTGTGCTTCATGCACTGTCACGGTCAAGCAGACTTTTTATGGTGATGCAGTCAATTGCTGGGACACAACAACAGCAACAATGGTCAGTTGGTGGAGACAGAACCAGAAGAACAACAAACATTGTTTTGAGACCAAGAGCCCCTGGCTCCTGCATCAGCGAGCAGACACAATGATTGTTTGGACCCTGGTGGGAGCCTTTGGAACAGCACAGGCAAACCCATGCTGTTGGTCGACCCCAATTAGACCAGTTGCTAGGCTCCACCCATCATCTTTTGGGTTGATGCATCTCTCCTGCTGAAGCACTCTCAGGAAATCAGCAGTGCTGATTATGCAACATCCACATGGAAGAACCGGTGGGTGAGATGCATCCTTGTGCTTGTGCACAAGTCAGCAGTGCGGTGACAATTATTGCAAAGACTGCGGTGCCTATCTGTGGAGTGCAAATGGTGACAATGGACTACAAGTTGGTCCCTAATGTTAGCTGAATCCTGCCACTTGCTTATCAACACCAACAGCAACCCATCCTTTCTGAACAAGATAAAATTCTAGATTTTTTCTACCACTGTCATGCAGGGAGTCTGGAATGAGAGACCACAAGTGCCTTTTCCTCCCTTTGCATTGGCATGTCACCTGCTTTCTTCCCAACAATTCTGTTTAAACTTGTTGCGCCTAGGTAGACCATGAAGTTGGCTGCAGACAGACCCCACTGGGGTGAGCCCCTAGATTAGGGGGAAGTAAAAAGATGCCAAGCTTTTTCTCCCAAATGTCAGCGACACCACACTTTCTTCCCCCCAACCAACACAGGAATCTATCTGGAATGGAATTGGCTATCAGACACCATTTAATGGCATGCATTGTGAACTGGCATTGCTCCACAAGTCTTCTGGGGTCTCTAAATTCCAGTCTCTGCAAATGGTTGTCTAAGACACCAAAGATACTTTTTATGTCCTGTTTTTAGAAAATTTGAGGGGGCTCATGCTGGGGCCAAGCCTTTGATAGCTTACCCTGAAGCTTTTTGTGCACCTTCATGCATGTTAAAGAAATTTGAATTATGTTCTTACTATCAGCATAAGCCATTGCTTTAACGTTATGAAAATGAAAAATGCCACCCGCTCCGAAATCCAAAAGAGATGCTAGCACATTGGTTGAGCTCTCTCTCCAAAGTAACCATCGCTTATTGCCTATGTTAGAGATTCATTATGTGCTTCTTCCTGTCGTTGGTTGAAAGACATGCACCACTGGAATCCTTACTGAATTTCTTCGACCTAACCAAACATATCCGCAGCATCCTCTTCCATTAAGATATCATAATTTTCCTCTTCTTTCTCATCATCATCGGCAGTTTCCGTTACGTTGTCGACCCTGAAATCTATAGCCTGGACTTCCTCGCGAGTGAAGTATTGTACATGGGATCCCTCTTCAATTCCACCCTGCTCCAGGAGTAAAGAATTCATGATACGATCGCCCATCTTTTGCTCTACGGCCATTCGTATAGCTCGAACGCCTGCTTCCTGGATAGCCTCCTTGACAACGATTTTTGCCATTTGATGCTTTGTTTTGGCTGACACGTCCTGTTGGACTTCAGCAACGGAGCTGTTGCTCAGCTTTTCTTGCTGACGCTCGATCAACAGTTTTGCTACTGTCATGGATTCGCCATACAGCAGACCTTGTTTATCTGGATTGCCATTGGCCATTGGAAGGAAAGGCACAATGCGCCCAACGCGGCCCAGGAAGGCTTGCGTAAATGGGTAGGTAAACTGGAGAATGCCACGGAGCCTGGTGGATAGGTCCGATTCTAAATCTTCCAACTCTTCAGCGATCGAGCCATAGATTTCATCATGCTTTTGGACAAAGTCGCTTATCTCAAAGTCACATGCGTTTGTGGTCATGATGATGATCAAATTGTGGCAGGACATGACGTCCGTCTGGGATCCATGGGACGAAAGCCTTTTGTTGGTCCATTCGCCCTTGTCGATCACTTGGCATAGGCCGTGGATTGCTCCAGCGCCGGCCTTTTCGATTTCGTCTAGCAAGACGATTCCAACCGCTTGTGGCTCCAAGGACATTTTGAGGACAAAGTTGTTCAAAGCCGACCCTTGTTTGGCCCCTTGGTAGGCTCCAGACATGCCGAATATTTCACTGGCGTCCTTTAGCTTACCACAATCGACTTTGATGAAGAAGTCATCATTTGGCTTATTCATCAATTTGGCAAGCCACATTGCGAGCTCAGTCTTTCCGTTCCCACTGGGCCCAGCGAAAATCATGCTCAAAGGATGTTGGTTGACGCACATGCCACTCTTCTTGCCTGTGTGATTCCACACATGACTGACCACAGCTTGCCGAATCAATTGTTTGGCCAAACGTTGGCCGATGACATCCGAGAAATCAAGTTCCTTGATGAGACAGAGACGGGGAAACGCCACCTCTTTGCCAATTTTTCTCAGCAAATCTAAACGATAACCGCCAACGCAGTTTTGGAATTCCAAGAAGCAATCTAAGGGAGATAGATCCTCCTTAAGTGCCAGCTGGAGGTGCTCAGGGGTATCACGAAGCATTGCAGGGAGAGGGTCACGCATACCATATGCCAGAAGGAAGTTGAGAGGCTCATATCGGGCAATACGGGGCAAGTCAGGGTGGAAGAGGACGACGGATATAGGAGACTTCATGACAAGTCGCACTCTTCCCCCCTTCACCTGGGCCCAAACACGACGGCTCCCGTGGTTTTTGCTTTCCCGATCAAGGTCGCATTGAAAGCGAAAAAGGTGTTCACGAGCTTGCTTTCTCCAGTCATCAGGTTGGAAGATGAGAAGCTCTTCCAAATGGGCATAACCTTCTGAATTTTCATGTTCTCTCCAGTCGAAGCCATAGCCTGGATCCGGATTGAAAAACCGGTCAAAACCTCTGTTTTCGGAAGCTTTGCGCTTGCGACGTGCTTCCAATTCTTCCAGTAGCTTTCCCCTGTTTACGCCGCTGGGCACATCTACTTCCACGTTGGTGTTTCCATTGACCTTTGAAAGCCAAGAATGAAGTTTGCTACATGGTACCCAACCAAAGTGCCGAACGGAGCCCACTGAATCCAAGTACTCCAATGTCGACATGATAGGTAGATTGTTTGGGTTTGCAAGGACTTGTGTTTTTTTTTGCACAATAATATTTTTGTGGATACTCTCACTACCACAGAACGGTTCACCGTTTTTCACCACTTTGATTCTCGTAGGAATGATTAACGAGCTTAACGGCAGAGTCCCATGATGCTGTTGCGACCATGCGTTGGAGGTCAGCAAAAAAAGGATTGACCTGCTGTGGATGAGCGTTGAGGTTTATTTGTAGAGAAAGCCTTGGAGTCTCCACTGATGGGTTTCTTCCGGCATGACCGGTTCGCCTCAACACAGTTGACTTTCTGTAAACTATCGATTTCCAGCTCCCAACAGGCCAACACACATATAAAATATTCGTCGAAATGCCAAAGTTCTAGCATAGCAGTGGGGGCATTCCACCTGTTGGATAGTCGATGACCCGAATCCCGAAGTTTTGACTCCCGACTGCGTGTCTGAATGCAGTTGCCCCCCTCGTGGCCCAATCTAAAAGTGGTTCATCTTGACCTCTGAACACAGATTCCCACTTTCCAAATGCGTTCGCCTCATTTATTCCGTCCTTATTTTTCTGGCTCAAATGGAAAGCACAAAGGGCATTCGCGAGCTTCTTTCGCCAGTCGTCATTCAAGTTGGGTAAATGGAATTCCAAATTGAGTTTCGATAGTGCGGCAGCTACTAACTAACTAGCTAGCTAGCTAGCTAGCTAGGAGCCAACTGCTAGTTCCGATAGCTAGAACTAGCTGGCTAACAACTGCGGCCACACATGGCCATTGTGAAAAATTTACGTCCCTGTAGAAAGTGGACTCGAGCTGCTAAAAGGTAAATGATACAAAATAACTGAGACTGTTATCAGA
>ENA-ORBV01014511-ORBV01014511.1-microbial-mat-metagenome-genome-assembly--contig:-NODE-14511-length-11763-cov-5.818586_pt1 | contig 11763 bp, 6 predicted proteins | sample MGYA00237777_ERZ505514 | MGnify/ENA primary metagenome ERZ505514 (study PRJEB26160, sample SAMN06269048) | microbial mat metagenome | isolation source: Oligotrophic lake microbial mat | place... | reverse complement strand
TTTTCAAGCAGAAGACGGCATACGAGATTCGCCTTAGTCTCGTGGGCTCGGAGATGTGTATAAGAGACAGCACATGAACTTCCCCTTCACATGAGCCGGGTATGAAAAGAGTCTACTAGTACTGTAGTACCAGCCTAGTGTAGGCCTACTAGACTAGTTAGGAATAGATAGACTACTAGTAGTACCTGCTACGAGTACCTAGACTACATGTACTTGCTATTTATTGGACTACTGTTCCTGGTTTCCTGATTGTGCAATGCAGGTTGTTGATTCAAGTAAAACTCATTACACAGGATGAAGCACGACGTTGGCGGGTTGGTTGCATACAAAGAAACACAATCCCTTCTACTAGCTAGTAGTAGGAGTGTCTTCCTGGAATGGAGTTTTACTGAAAAATTAGGCGACACAGAGCCATGATGTAGCAACCAAGGCTATGTAACACTGATCTTGTCGAGTAACGAGGAGACTTTATGCTCGACAGTATGGCCTGGGAAGATTATTCCTAAACCAAAACCCATCTACGTAACAGTATAACAGTTCGGTCTTTGCCAATACATGGCACTTAAAAAGCATTATGGATCTAGCCAGCCAGTTGTTTTCTCCTCCTTGCCAACAGCGCACGGTGCACCGTCATGATGGCTCGTAAGATTTGTTCATAGGTCAAAAAGGTAAAGGCTGCGGTCAACACTGTCTGTAGCAATTTGGTCCTCATACCAGCAAACCATCCTTCCAATCCCTTTCGTCGATAGATTTGAATCAAACAATCCAGTGTACCCTTGTACGTTTGTGTTGCTGTCTGCTGTTGTCGCATGCTTATGGCCAATGATGGTGTAGACTGCAACGAGGATGACTGTTGGGTGGACGATGATGGTGACGATGGCTGTTGCTGGTCTTGTTCTTGCCATCTTGACAATGTTGATGACGTTGTTTGTTCCGTTGCTTCTTGCTTTTGCACGCGCAAAACTGTTTGTGCCAGTTGCAGTGGATATGTCAATATCGTACTAATGGCCTTGGCCAATGCTCCCAATAAAAAGGCTTCCATGGGTTTGAGTGCCATGGCAGTAGTGGCAGTCGATGGATGGAGCCGGTGTCGATGGATGTATTGCAACCAACGAGTCTTGATTTGCTCATAGGCCACAAATTGAATCACTGGATTGGATACCAGCAATAAGGATGCAGCGGTTCCTTGCCATAGGTGCCCCCATCCTTCCGTTTGCACAATTTGTTGTAGTTCGCGCCATAAATTTTCGTTCTTGTTGTTGTCGTTGTCATGTTGTTTCCGAGATGACGAGGAAGAAGTAACAATTCGTAAATTGGCTACCCACAGTGGATTGGTGAGGAGTACATTAATGATACCCGCCAAACTAGACGCTATCAGAGACAGATACAATTTCCCTGAAGCTGCAGCAGCACCCTTGCTGTTACTACTACTCATACTCTGTAGCCAATGTCGATTGGCGGGCGACAGGAGCAATTGCTTCAAAAAGGAATGCATGTAAAAAAAGACGTAATTCGAAACGGCCATGGTAATCACGACGGGTGTGACACCACTGTACAACTGTCCTTTTTGGTGCAGTTGATATATACAGGATATGAGACCCAAGTCGTGATTATTCGTTTGAGTATTGTCGGAATGAGCAGTCATAACAGCATGACGCGGATGATGACCATCATCATCCTCATCGGAGGACGGTGATAGATTTTCAGGACTTCGAAGACAAGTGACCCAGGATTCATCCGAGCTCAGAGAAGAAGGATCCTTGGTGTCTTTGTGGTCACCATTTGCGCCTTCCTCACCACGAGAAGAGCTTTGTTGAATAGGCTGGACTTTGTCATTGATATTCAGAGGATGCTTGTTGTTTTGGTGATTTATAGAAGATGATGATGATGCAGATGACGAGGAAGAAGAAGAAGAAGCCGAGGCAGTGAGGGTTTGGAGTTCCACTCGAGCTCGTTCCAATGGATACAATAACAGCAAAGCAATGGCAGATCCAAGAGAACCACCGACCGCATGTGCCATGGGTGGAGCCGTCTCTGCGATGCTGTTGCCACTGCTAGTTGCCATGTTGATGTTGATGGTTTTTGGACTTTTGGGCAAAGACAACTTCAATTTTGGAATGACAAAAAGAAAAAATCTCTTGGATCGGCAATGATGTTTGTGAATAGAGTCAAGAGTCTCAAGGACAATGCCAGCATTAATTAGCAACAATTACAGAGTATGGTGGCACCAACAACTGTATTGTGTACAGTAGCTAGCTCTATCTTAGCTTTGTCACAGTCAGCATTAACGCCATTCAGCAACAGTGACTCGATCGAGTCACTGTTCCTGAACAGTGACTGGATCGAGCCATTGTTTGCTTATAACTCTAATAAGACCAACTAGATGTTAGCTAATCTCTACTTGCGCAACATGATTGGCTAGCTGACGTGTTGGTTGAGGTCCCCCTAGAATATCTTTTTGCCAGGTAGCTTCCGTGTGAGGCGGCAGGCATGCGAATTCTCGCCCAAATGTCTTGAATTTTCCATAGAAAAGACCACGCACCATGGCGCAGCCCAACGGAAGGCTTCTCGCCAATTTGAGCGACACAGACACCTCATTTCGTGCACCTGATACATCAAGGGAGCCCATAAGCATACCTGCTGTCGCAGGTGCGGCAGGTGTTTCATTGGCTTCTCAATCTGGGGCGCAGCCTGGGAATAGCATGGCTGTGACCCAAAATGTCACAACCGAAGGACCAACAACGTTAACAGGGACGGGTGTTGCTACAGCAACAGCTGTCCCAGCAAAGAAGTCAAGAAGCACGTTTTCATACTCTCGCAAGAAGCTTACAGGGAAAAAGACATTGTGGTTGTACAGCCAGTATGAAGACCAATACATTGGTCCAGATTTAGAATTGGACGCTGTAATAATTGAGTGTCCATTCAAGTCTGGCAAAAAGGACAACGGTGATAGATATCGCCTTGATTGGCAGAAACTTCAAGCACTACCGGAAGGGGTTGAAGTTGCAATGCTACGAGAATGGGTTGCAAATACAGAAGAAAACAAGAAGGTACTTCGAGAAGCAATTGATGTATATGAGGCCAACCATGAAGCATCAAAGAAAAGGAAACACAATGACCCTGTCACGCCTCGAGGCCCACAATCACCTCCCGAGAATGTGACTTATGTCGCCCGTGCAGACGCCATGACTGCATCCACAATGAGTTCACTTAGCACATATGGCAGTGTCAACAGCCGAAGAGCCTACCGAACAGACGATGCTGATCACAGTGACCCTGACGATGACCCACAAGCAAGGCTTCCGGGTTTATTTCGTGCCTCAAGAAGTGACCCGGTAGGAGGCATGTCGGACAGCGATGATGATGATTGCGATTTGGATGAAGACGACAATGCATACTCTTACATCAATGACCCTGCATATGCAGACGAGACAAGAGAGTCTGAACTAGAAACACCAGATTTATCAGCCAAAGCCCAAGGCCAAATGGGTGAATATTTGCGTGGGCTTTTCTGGAAATTTGAGCAAGTGACTACTAATGCTACAATACGACCAAGACACCGGCCTTACTCAGGTCCAGCCGGTCTGAAGCCTGGTGTTTCCAGACGTTTCTGTGATCCTTTTGAATGCTTTTCAGAATGTGGAGGTTTGACGGCAGAATTTGTAGCTCGTCTTGCCGCAAATTCGAATGACTACTTTGAAACACACATCAAACCAGGTCTGGGTCGCGCACAGAAGTATCACGGTAATTCGTGGAAGCCTATTACTATCGAGGACATGTACCATTTTTTGGGCATATGCCTGAAGATCTCGCTTGCATCAGTGGACGGCGGTGGGTATGCAGCTTACTTTCAAGCCGAAGACAAACTCTTATACACTGGAACAGGACGTTTGACCCGTAAGCTGACAATCGCACGAAGTAAAGGATGGGCTCAGGACATAATGCCCCTTTGGAGATATAAGCAAATAAGAGGAGCTTTTCATCCAGAGAACAAGGTTGCATCACTCAATAAGGACAAGTGCTACCAATTGCGACATGCAATACAGCAATTCAATTCGGCAGCACTGCTCACATTCGTACCCAGTGAGAACCTCACGTTTGACGAGGGGGGCATCGCTTGTCGTTCGAGAATGTGTCCGGTAAGACAATACAACAAAGACAAACCAGATAAGTATCGAGTTGACTTTTTTGTACTCTCAGATGCACACAAGTACTTCATTTATCACCTTGATGTCTACCAAGGTAAGAATGACAGCAATGCTTATGTGGACAAGAGGGCGGCTGACTTACCAACAACGCAAAAAGCTGTGCTGAATGCTGTATACAAGACCGGTCTAGATACGGCCTCACCGCTTGGCTATCGACACCTGAGTCTCGACAATAGGTACCAATGTCCCGAGTTGGCAGCCATACTCCGTGATTACTGTCACATCTACTCGACTGGAACGCTGAGAAAGAACAGAAAAGGATGGGATAAAGAACTTATGAACATGATGAAAACAGGGGAACGTGGAGAATATGTCCTATGCTTTTGTCACACAAACGATGTCATCATCGCGCAATGGAGAGACTCAAAAGTAGTAAACGTGTGCAGCAGTGTGCTTGACCTGGGGATTGGTGAGTGTTCTCGTCAGATTGGATCGACAAAGAAGACCTTCTCGTGTCCCAACGTTGTTCGGAAGTATCAGCAAACAATGTTTGGTGTCGACAAAGGGGATCAGATCAGGCTGCACGGTGGTGGGTTTGCACGGAAAGCCCACTATAAGAAATGGTACAAGAAATCTTTCTTTGCTGTTCTTGATTGCATGCTTTTAAATTCACTTATTGCCTGGAATCTTGCCGTTGAAAGAGAGCCAGGTCTTTATCGACAGAAGTTCAACCGACATGACTTCTATGCATGGATAGCAGAAACGTTCATGACATACTTTGATCCGAATGCCCGGTCTCCGGAACAAACACTACAAGCGACACGAGGGCTGGTTGACGAACGGGGAGCACACCGTGCTGTGAGTGTTCCAACGAACTCACGGTGTGTGGTTTGCAAGCTCGACAGCAACTATTCTCGTGATGTTGATGGGGTGAAATGTGCAGTGTCAGGATGCAGTGTCTGCCCACTGGTGGCGCATTTTCTACCACTTGAACACAGACGGAAGATCCACGACATTGAAGAATTCAAAGACATGCGCACATGCTTTGAAATTGTGCACAGTGACATTGGTAGGGAGATTTGGAAAGAGAGGTCTGTGCCAGAAGGCGGATGGAAACCAGGTGATAAGAAGTACAGTGTGATGACGAATCATCCTATAGTGCAACAACTGCGAGTAGCGTATGGCTACACAGCCAAAAAATGTCGCAAAGATGATTGCTAATACAATCCAATAGCACATGTTCTTTATCATAATTCTTCATCATTCTCTTTTAGAATTCTTACTTCTATCATTCTTACTTTGCTACTAGATCTAGTTAGCACGTTCACGGAAACCAGTAGTGGGTTCGCCTTCTTCCTTGAAGTGCTGATTGATAAAGACATAAACACACGTGGGCAAAATAGTCCTCTCGCCATAACGAAGCTGACGCGCATACATTCTGTAAAGAGCATAACGAAATTGGTTGTTACCAACCTCCATCCCGCCAATCCTATCCATCATCATTTCGTTGACAATTTCATGACCTTCTTCAATGGCTTCCGGGTCATCTACAATGCAGGGATTGCGGTTACAATGACGACAGGCCTTTGGGTCAAAGGGCGGAGGAGGTTCTTCTTCGCCCATGAAGTCTTCCACATGAAATCCTTTTGCTTGAACCAAACCATCCGTGTTCTTTGGTGATGGTTCCTCTGACATCTGGGTCAAGAAAGGCTCTTTTTCTTCTTCTTCGCAATAACTGTCATCGGCAACGAAGCTGTCATCGGCAACGAAGCAGTTGTTCTCATCCAATTTGGCCTTGATAGGAGTTTGCACACGTTCACCATCAGAGTAGTATGTCGCATTCTCATACTTCTCGAAAGGGCTATACTTTCTGTCATCCTTGGGTAGGCCTTTACCCTTGTTTTCAACAAGAATTGAGTCAAACCCCCCTTTCATATCATACATTTTACCATCTGCCATGGCATTGACAAAGTCATCACTGAACACAGCATCACCATCCTGGAGTTTCTGCGACGGATGTTTCATGAATAAAGAGGCCAACGTTGGGACATTCTTCTTGGATGACCGCTTTTTCGGCTTCTTCTTCTCATCAACAAGCTTGGAATGGTTGGGAGCCATGGTTACAGATATCAGCGGTGCTCTTTGGGCGATTGTGAGCAGACACAATAGCCATTATGGCGCATCCACAATAGCCATGATAGCATGATAGCTTTGGCATTGGTGTCAACGGCTAGAAATGAACCTCTGTTGGCGGCAGAAGCTAATAAAAGTAACCATGCCCGACCAAAGATGACCAACGAAAAATAGTAACGGCTGATTTGACATAATATTTGTGAGCTAACGTGTGCTTTTATAAGGCTTAAAAGTGACTCGCCAGTCACTGTTTCAGGCTTAACAGTGGCTCGGGCTGGCCACTTTTATCGGCAATAACCCCGTGTTCTCAATTGGCGTTAAACTTCACTACTAGTAGTAGCTAGTAGAGAGTCCAGTGTAATAATAGGTTCCAGCTCATTCATCTCGCTCCGGATCCCTCCATCGTACCGATCGACCCATAGCCAACATTATTTCCCACTCTGTAGCAGGACAATAGGGATACGAACATCTAGAACTGCTTTTTAAATGAATGATTAATTTAGCCTGCACCAAGCAGACACATCCTTCTTCCTTGTCCCCACCTCCAATGGATGGTCACAAGCATGGCATCTTCATCATCACCATCATTCCTTGCTGGACGCGCTGCTGATGGGACTGCGAATGGCAACGAGATGACTGGAGTGGATCATCTGGAACAGATTATTGGTAGTACTGAGCAACATGTCGATTCGACTTCTCCACAGCACAAGGACGAAGGATGTTTGTTGAGTTTCGTAGAAAACGACGACGATGACGAAGGAGAATGCTCCGACTCGGATGCTCTCCTCCCTTCTACCCCAAGACGGTCTCTGTCTGCCTCGGTTCCATCTCCAATAAGCATCTCTTCTCCTTCCTCCTCTAACAAAAATAATCATCAAGATAGCCTCAACCAGCGAAATTCTCCCTCAGAAACAACAACAACGCACCATCAGAGGTCCCCTTCTTTGGATGGTGGGACGAACGCAATGTTTATTATGACTGAAAACAACGAAGCATACTCTCCGCTACTCCAAGGCGATACCATCACTAGTCATGAACCAGTACCGCCCCTTCCAAGCTTGTCGTCGTCTTCAGCATCGTCGTCTTCAGCAAATCGCTATAAGAAAAGAAGTACCAAGGACAACATTGGAGGAGAAAACATTGATGGGAGTCCTTCATCGCTACAGCACCCCAAACAACACAAATTGCAGCAGAAGCCACAACAATCTGCAAATCATGATCACAACAACCAAGTATTTCTATCTCCATCACAAGGAGGCTCGCCAGTGCAAACGGGACACCCAATCTTATTCAACCACAACGACAACGGAGTTGAAGAAACCCATGATTACTCCATCATGTCTCCACCACCACCGCAGAATCCTTTTGAACAATTCGAAGACACTAACTCTTCCTTCTCCTCTTCTGGCCGCATTAGATCCGGACCTGGTTCTGGTAGTTGCAGCAGCCATCCATCTATTTCCTCCTCGGCTACTGGGGAGCATGCTGTGAATCCAAATCATCATCAGACTGCCAGTACGAGTACGAGACCATCGTCGCCCTCAGCTGCCTCGTCGAGTCATGTAAGCCAAAATAATAATACTAATGACTCACAACGAGAAACAACATCAGCAGCAGCATCGTCAACGACCGCCAGTGGATTGGGCTCATCCCTACGACGCTTTGTCCTGCCTCGAAAGTCAAAGCGGGCCACGGCTACAGCCGAAGAATCCTCTTCTCAAGTTTCCACGCAGAGTCTGGGTGACGAAGATTTGTTTGCCTTGAGTCTTAACGGAGAAGACCCTCGCCTTCCCAATAATGCTTCTTCTACCAATGCCGCCATCACCACCAGCAACAGCCACGCTCATGATAGCAGTAGCAACAGCAACACAACAATCCATGCTAATTATTCGCTTCCACAACAGCAACAACAGCTCCTAGTAGGACGCAGCAGCAACAACAGTAATCCTCACCAAAGTACTCCGCAACGAACCGAATGGGAGGCCGCTCGTATGCATTCTGCCGAGAATTTCCCTCCAATTGTTTGGGAAGAAACGTCGGACTCGGAGCTGGAGGTTATGGAACGGGGAGGAATTCGAAGAAGAACATTATCCGAACCCAGTGTCAATCGACTGCGGGATCTTTTCTTTCCGAGACAAACCTCCTTGTCCCCTGGTGGTGGAATTGTACGGCGGCGCCGACGAGGCATCATAGGTCGACAATCGAGAAGTGTACGCCGCCATCTTCCGCAATCGTCCTCCGCCTCGGGGTCAGGTGGCAGCAACGTCTTGTCACCCCTGTCTACGACGGCGGCAGCCGTTCTGTTCACATCCTCACAGTCACAAGCATCCGTCGGATCATCGTCTCGGCGTGGCCGACAGCAACAACAACTGCAGCAGTTGTATCGTGGTGGAACGGGGAATAATGGTGGCCAGCAGCCAAGTCGTGCATCCTCCACGGGCACAGGGGAGGACTCGTTGCGGGTGGCGGGCACTGCTATGGACAGATCCACCATTGTTGCGGATAGTATTATCAGTGGGGGGGCAGGAGGAGATGCTATGAGTATCAGCACCATGGCGGCGCGTTCGGATATCCTTGGAATGGTGCCGAATGACAGCAGCAACACCATGCGCCCAACCACCACGCATAATTCCAGCAGCGCCGTGGCGAGGGAATCACAGCATGATCCGCAACGTCCTGGTGTTGTTGTTGGAGCCGACAACCGAGTTGATGGTAGCGCCGCCAACAGACCAGGAACCGAAGCAGAAGCTGGTGACGGGTCAGATCCAAGCCGCGATGCGCGAGTGCGCTGGGTACGCATCAATCGGAGGTTCCAGCTGATGATCACGTTTGTGGCTATCCTCTTTAGTTTACTCCTTTTCTCGATTCTGATCAGTTGGATTGTCATGACAAGTGCCTTTGTGGTTGGATTTGACAAAACCTGCGATATCGCCCTGAAGTTATTTTATTGGATGGTCACACTGCAGTTGATACTGGACGTCTTTCGCGGCGACATTATGCGTTACATCTTACGGTGGGACTCCTCAAACCATGGATCGACGCACCAGCAGATCCCTGCCCGGGTTGTGGCCTACAACATTGCTTATTTGGCATACGCGATGCTCGTCTTGCGTCTTGGTATCAATTGTGTTTATTTGGAGGGGCGGCAGCCGGAAAGCACATGTCGCATCACATCCCCGGAATTATTTCAATCAAGCGTTGTCTTCGTCACTTTAACCCTCGCGGCGTGGGCAACCATCATTGGTGGCTATATTATTCCGTTTTGCTTTGTTGCCTGCTTATTGACGTGGAACGGTTACAATCCTGGAGAATCTGTCAATGAGGCGAGAGTGGCAACTGGGCCAGGTGTGTTTCCTAACCCCTACGTCAACATTGGTGCTCCTCCCGGTACTATCGACCAACTTCGTGAAATTAATCTTGAAGAGAGCGGCGAGAATTGTCCTCAGGAATGCTGCATTTGCATGGAGGACTTCCACCGGGGCGATTCGATCGTGCAAACAGATTGCGGGCACATTTTACACAAAAATTGTTGCGGTGTGTGGCTTCGCCAAGCGCGTACATGTCCGGTTTGCCGAACGGACATACCGAATGCGCTGCAGGAGCGATTGCAACAACAATTAAGTGGCCAGGCTGGGTCGCCCCCGGATTTAGAGCAGCCGGCGGAAGTGGGGACACGCCGAATACAGCGCGTCACTGAAGCCCAAAGACCTCGGGTCCAGATCAATTCACCTCAGTTACCATTCCGCCCTGGTGGACGCCACGAAGTTGAAACACTAATCCGTGTTTTTCGTCAAAACCGAACGAGAAGAGAACATCGCCAACAAAGAACAAGAAGGGAGCAACGGCATGGCAACCATACGCCAAGTGGCAGGCGAGGCGGCAGTGCCATCAACTCCAATTCACAAAGACATTCATCCATAGGAGGAAGTAGCCGCAGCATCAACAGCCAACAACCGAATAACATGGGAGGATTGGACCTTGTTTCCGGTATTGAAATATCAACGCTGCGACGAGCAGACTCTTCTGGGGGCGGAAGTGGAGCCAATCGCGGCTCTGAACCAAATCAACAAGTTCTATAATTTGCCCCCTTCATGCCAGCCAGACTTGCCATGTCTGATGCCGAACTTCCATCATTGCTAGCTATCACATGCACATGCACATGCACATGCACACTTGCATGGTTCATAAACAGTAATTGTTAATTTAAACTTAAGTAGAACGGTGGGCTACAGTACATCCATTTTCTATTAAATCTCTTTCATCTCTCTCAATCGCTCCATGGCCAAAAGAGCAGCATACGCACCGACAGCATTCATCTCCCCCTTGGCAATGAAACCCATGATTTCGCGTATATTAACGTTTGGAACGATTGTAATATCTTCCTCGTCATCCAACGCCTTCGGGTTGACAGCTTTTTGGGCGTCGATTACTAGATAAACTGTTAGAACCGTGGTGGAATATTTCTATTCATAGCAAAGAGTGGAAAGCAATTTCATTTGTACAGTATGTTGACGTGAGACCAACGAGAACCGGCATAAAAAGCAGGTACGTATCAAACCAATGCAGAGAACAGGATGCTTACATCCATAATGGTATCATCCGTGAGCTGTATCCAGGTTCCACCCTGTAAATGACATTCTTCTTCTAGCTCCGCTTTTGCTGCAATCAACTGGACGTCCTCCGTTCCATCACCACCCGCACTATGCTTTTCTTCAACCAAACCTGCTGCCACTCCCATTTTCATGGCATTGGCGCCTGGCATGTACTCTTGTACCAAGGTGGCAGTTTTGGTTTGACTGTCCCAAGCAAATATTAGTACAGCACGATTGGAACCAGCTTGTCCAACGATCTACGCAGAATAGCAACAGGCAATTAAAGGGCATTGGAAAATACAGTCGTTAGAATGACATGATTTGAAGAGTAATCAACGGATAATAGACAAAATGGATGCATTGAGCATTGCTCAAATCTACTATACAGACGTACATCGAAATCTACCTCTCTACCATCTGGAAATCGAATGAGACGACTTGTAAGTGTCCTCCATCGACTGTAAAGCACCTTTTCTCGCACAATTTGATGGGAATTGCCACTCTCCTCCTGGGCTCCACATCGTAATCGATCGTCGCAGTAAACATTCTGGCCTGCCTGAGTGGCAAGCCTACTACGAATTCCCTCGACGGATTGCAAAAAGCAGAATAATAAAGTAAAGGTACGGCAAAGTGTGTAAGCCTTATTTGCCATGATCGTCCTCATCCCGACTTTTGAACACGGGCATGCATAGAGCAAATGAATAAATTGTGATGGTTTTTGTAGGATCGAAGGATGATGGACGAGACGCCATCGTATCTCAATATCGTCGAAAGGATCTGTTACGAGCAAAGTACCAGGTAGTGACTGGATCTGGTCACAAGACTGACAAGAAAAGTAACTCCAGTCTTAAGACTGGAGCCAGTCAATCTCAAGACCAACACCATGAAAT
>ENA-ORBV01014507-ORBV01014507.1-microbial-mat-metagenome-genome-assembly--contig:-NODE-14507-length-11767-cov-5.732335_pt1 | contig 11767 bp, 16 predicted proteins | sample MGYA00237777_ERZ505514 | MGnify/ENA primary metagenome ERZ505514 (study PRJEB26160, sample SAMN06269048) | microbial mat metagenome | isolation source: Oligotrophic lake microbial mat | place... | reverse complement strand
TCCATCCTGAAACTGGCAAACTGTGTGAGTACCCAGCCCTGCTACAAAGTTCTGATGGACACCACTTGCAAGAAAGCACATGTGAAGAAATTGGGCGTTTGGCACAGGGATACCCCCCTGTGGTGCCTGAGGAAACCAACACTATTTTTTCATAAAATTTGATGACGTCCCAGCAGGAAGAAAGACCACTTATTTAAGGCTTGTGGTTTTAGTCAGACAGACCCACCAAGGACAACCCCCGCAGAGTGAGATTCGCAATTGGCAGCAACAAAGTTGACTACAAAGGAGATTGCCGAACCAAAACCGCAGATCTAACCACAGCCAAAATATTGTTTAACCATGTGATTTCCACACCAGATGCCAAATTCATGACTTTGGACAATAAGGACTTCTACTTGAATGCCGACATGCCACACTACGAATGCATGTGGATCCCTGTGAGCTCCATCCCTACCAAAATAATGAAATTGTACAATCTGGAACCACTGATTCATTGCGGTGCAGTCTATGTTGAGACACCAAAAGGAATGTATGGCCATCTAGTCTCAGGCAAGCTCGCAAATGAAAAGCTTGTTCAGATTCTACAGAAACATGATTTTGTCCAATCTGATCTGATTCCAGGACTTTTCAAGCACAAAACCAGACCTCTTTGTTTTTCCCTTGTAGTGGATGATTTTGGTGTTTCCTATGTGGGCAAACAAAATGCAGACTTCTTGACACAAGCGCTGCAGGACAGTGGACACACATCACCCACGATTGGACTGACAGCATTTTTTGCGGCATCACACTCAGCTGGGATTATGTCAATGGCACTGTCGATCTGTCCATGCCACAGCACATTGAAAAAGCACTAAGCAGATTTGCGCATTCACCACCCACAAAACCTGAGGACAGCCCACACCATGCTGATCCCATCATTTATGGTCAAAAAACCCAATACCCAAAAAGCCATGACCCATCCAATCCACTCGATGAAAAAGGCATAAAAAGATTGCAAGAAATTGCAGGTGTGCTGCTCTATTATGCCTGTATCATTGGCTGCTCCATGCTGCCAGCCCTCAGATGTCTCGCCACAGCACAGTCAAAAACCACAGAAACAACTGCAAAAGCATGCACAAAATTGTTGAACTATGCAGCTACCCATCCAGATGCAACAGTCCGATACAACAAAAGTGGCATGATCTTGCGAATTCACAGTGACGCTTCTTACCTGAGTGAAACTGAAGCTCGGTCCAGGGCAGGCAGATTTTTCTATTTAGGAGACAACACGAATGAATCCTCTCCTGATGCCCCACCACCAACCCTCAATGGAGCCATTCACATCAACAGCTCCATCATGAACAATGTAATGGCATCCGCCACCAAAGCTGAAGTTGGCGCTCTTTTTCACAATGCCCAGGACCGATGCACCTTCCGACAATGCCTTGCATTTTTAGATCACCCCCAACCAGCAACACCCATCCAAACAGACAACACGTGTGTCAAGGGAATCATCAATGACAGCGTAAAACAGAAACAATCCAAAGCCATTGACATCGATGCGATTTTGTTGGGTTCGCGATCGCGTCAGACAAGGGCAATTCCGAATTTATTGGAAACCCGGAAAAGACAACAAAGATGATTACTTCACAAAACATACCCCGCTTCCCACCACCGCAAGATGCATCCCATCTACCTCCATGGGCACGACATCCTCCTGATAGACCACCAGTGCGACTCATTCAAAGGGTGTGTTGATCCACCAGATCAGGCTCAATCAAACAATGAACCCATAGCAGTCTAGAGTGTGGACCGGCATGGCTCTCAAAGCAGATCCACACTTTGAGCATTCCTTAGCTTACTAAATTGTAACAGTTCAAACGTTAAGACGACTTTCACTACTAATCAATTTAGCTACCTTCTGAACCTTTGTCCATCATGTCTGCCTCCGTTCGGCCCATGGACCCAATTTTCTGTCTTTTCACTCGTTAACATGTCTTCCCACCATCAAAGCCTCCCCTTGGAACACTTCCACCCAAGCAGAGGATTTTTTCAACAACCATCAGGTCCTGCACCTTCTGATAACAACGCCCTCCTGTTGCAGCCCAATGCCCAGATGTCGGCTTCCAATCTTAAAAACGCCTTTTGCCGCATCAACTCCAAGGCTACGCGCCTCTCCCCGCAGCACCATGTCTGGTCCCGCTCCCAGCACATGGTCATCCTCAGCTGCCAGTCTCATGCCAGGGCTCTCCTCATCACTCGTCTCTACCGCACTGCCCACTCCTGGTCAGAGCCGCTCCTAGTGGTCCTCGGGCCCATGGCTGCGTCCCCTCAGGGGACCTCTCCAGATCTCCTGGAAGCATGAGTGCTGGAGGATCGTTCCTCTCATTTCTCTCATTCTGTCCCCTCGTTCTCTCTCTTTGCTCAAACTCATCTGTTCTGGGAATCTAGTGACCCTTTGGTCACCCCAGCCGGACTTCAGGCCACCTTTATTGCAGAAGTTCCTGTTTGTGTCTCTCCCAACGCATTGGAAGCCCTGTTTGTGTCTCTCCCAACGCACGGGAAGCTTGCACTTTCATCCCATGGTGTGACACCATGGGTGACATCTCTTCCTCTATCCTGGCATCGCTGCCGTCCGTGACCAAGGTCTCCCACATTGCTCTCGAGATGCTGCTTGCCTCCAAGGCTGGGGAAATTGCCTTCCCCTGCTGCCACCTCTCTCATTTTTGTCACAGGTGGAAGACATGTCTTTGCTTCTGGCCTGTCTGGATCATCATGTCTTCATGCGCATGCCACCTATGTTTGCCACTCAAGACAACCGCGATGCTCCAAACACTCTCGAAGATGATGAAAATCCAGCTGCATGGTTTTTGCTCCCACAATTCCTCCTTCTCCCAGTTGGTCATGGTCTCCCCGTTGGCTTGTTGTTGGACCCTACCTACGTCCACCGCAATTGAACTCCTGTGGGACCTCATTTTGGAATGCACTCCTGACAATGACCAACACTGCGCAGACTGGATGATCAACATGCTCATTGCAGCATGGCTCGGAGCAGCGGCAGCTGCCCCTGATAATTTTTGCATTGATTTGGAAGAATCCAGTTTCATTTTTGAGCAAGTTGATCTTGTGTGCGAGCACTCCACCCTCTTACAAACCATCCAGCAGTTGATTTTGTGGATGCCCACACATCACCTCTTTGCTGATGCTATTTTGGCTGCTGCCACTAAGTCAATGGGCAGTCGCTTTGCCCAACACGTCACCTCCTACCTCCACAATTTAGAAGCTTCATTGTTGTTGCCCTTCCCATTCGGCCCAGTTGATGACATCTTCTCTCTTGCCTTCTGGCCCCACCTGCGCCCACCCAGCATCAAATCTTGGTTAGACTATCACCTCTTCAATACCTTTTGCAACATTGATCCCGCCACCATGCCACGTGAGATCGCAAATTTACTCTCCACTGATGTGGTGGTGTCGCCTTCCTGTCACCCCATTCCTTTCTCGATCAAAACGCAACCACATCTTTCTACTCCACCCCCTTGCCCTTGACCAACAGTGGATTATTTGTTTGGCACCTGCCGCGCACCAGGGTGTGATGCCTCCACCCCTGGCAAACACTCCACCTCCACTCCTTCTCTTCCGTCCCTTCTTGGCAAACAACCTAGCCCTGCCACAGTGCCACTGATTACCATTGCCCCAGCACTTCATCTACTGGTTTGGTCACCTTTGCACGTTCCTCCTTATCCACATCTACCTCCACTTTGTTTGATGCATGTGCATCCATCACAGGAGGCGCCATGGCCCTGATCCTCAAGTCATGGTTCACTCCATCCATGCTTTCCACTCCTCTGAGGGCCCAACGCTATGCACTGTTTTGACACAATTCATTGTGTGCAAACAAACCAACACCATGGCGTCGTTGCGCTTTTCTCGTGACATGCTGCTCAACCAATCAGTTGCCCATGCCAAATTGATTACCGCATGTGCACCCTGGGGCGCCTACCATCTGGAAGACAGAGTTAAACTCATTTCCAACAAAGACAACAAGCTCTTTCCACCGGAATATAATGACATTCCTGGCCACATTGGTCTCTCTTTCAGCCAAGCTGTCCTTCCGGCCCTTGACAACAGCCCCAAAAGCGCCGGCGCATCTGATTTTCAAGGTTGGTCAAAATTTCAATGCACAGATTCCCACATGGCAGGAGCCAGTGGCCCAACCTGTCACATCAACCCAGCCTTTTGGGTCCAAAACACAAGTTGCGCTTTGGCATCTTTACTTTTCAAATCCAGCCAATGCATCACCTCCAAAGATGATTGTCAGGGCGGTTTCTTAACATCCTGTCTCTATTTGCTCTCTGTTGGTTCTGTCTCCGCCCTGGACATCCCAAAATTTCTCACAGCTGGCCTCTCATCCAGCCAAATCATCCAACTCCTTTGTAACATGTTCTTCATCCTCCATCTTGTGAGCCGCGATACAAAACTTTACCCCATTTTGGGTCTCTACACAATGCAACATGAAATGGTGTTGAATGCTGATCAGACTGTCAACTCAATCATCAATCCACATGGCTCCAAATTGTTCAAGCTAGAACGATTGAACGTCTTTCTTGTGTCCCCTGGATATGATGGAACTCGGCTTTGCATTTCAGCACCAAGGCGAGGATCAAAGAAACATGACATTGCCCAACCACAATCGAATGGATTTAACTTCTTTGAAAAGTAAAGACAACTGGCACAATCTTTGCTGTTACTCGCAGCAAACACTTGAAGTCCAGTGATTTCTTTAAAGCATGGGCAATGGATGATAGAAAGAAGCTGTCGGATGTAATGCGGAAGGATAAACGAACGCGCTTTGAGCAACAGAAATTACGACAACAAGCAATGGCTATTTTGAGTGAACACGGTGAACCAACACCAGAGAAAATCAAAGATTATCCTGCTCCAGCAATGCATAAGTTATATGAATGGAAGTTCAACAAGAAGTCAACTGAGGGACAAGAGTAACTACCAGTGCTAAAGGCCCATCTCAGTGTTCCCGTCTCATCGTGGGATCCTGATAGGTCGATGTCGGAGGAGATCAAACTAAAAGAGCTACTCATAGAAGACATGAGTGCAAAAGACATAGGTCTGTGTAAGATTAGGTTGTTGGTAATTGTAATAAAGCTGTTGAGGTTCAGTTGAAGCAAACTGTCAAGGCGATCACTAACATTCAATGTTGATGATTTAGATGAAGAATCATGCCTTGAATTGCAACGGGCTCTTCAAGGATGGCAAGGCGATGAGTCCAAAGGAGGTGATCAGCGAGGATCACTGTAGCGAACTAGTAAAATTTTAGTGCAATAGCTATCGCCATCCTCATTGTCTGGAATTTTGTTCTTTATTTTGAGGTAACTCACTTAGCTAAACCATTAGGGTTAGACATGCATGAATGGGATAAGCGTTTCCTGGGACATCCGTGGGCAAGAGCGTTTTACAATTTCAACGCGCGTCTACTGTCTGGCCCATCATGACTCGTAAACTAGTAGTGCGGCTCTGCCAGACAGACGTACGTACAATTGTAGCAGGTTCTGTAATCCAGTACAAAAGTACAGTACAATGTGGTACAATCGAAGTGTCTACGCTTCTAGCTAGCTAGTAGATACTAGTACCAGCTACAAGTAGTTCGTTGCAGTGCCGGTACCAGGTAGTACTGTAGTACTGCTGTGGTACCTGGTACTACTACTAGCTAACTAGTAGTGCGTGTAGTACCTGGTACCATTACCATTACACTACGCTAGCTAGCTAGAGATAGCTATAGTAGTAGTACACGATTATCACCCGAGAGCGCAAGCGCACGCACTGACTGCATGATGAGTGACTGCATATGCAGATTATTGAATTAGCGGTCATTATTTTTATGGTATGGATGCCTGATAAGACTTTCTCCTTACAGCCAATACTTGAATTGAAGGTTTTGAAAGCAGTTGAACTGAAAGCCAAGGCTGTTTATGTTCATTGGCAAGCTTGTTGTACATTAGGTTTTCTTCTCATCGAAGGCATCAAGCTTTGATAAGAACTCGCTCTACTTTTGAACTGAAACGAATCTTCTATCATGGCTGACGAAGGAATTTGGGACGTGGACAAATTGATGGGCATTGGCGAGGAGGGCAAGGGCGCCGAAGCAGCCAAGGCAAACCCTCTTTATTGGGGTGTGCCAGGATACATGACAAAGGAGGAAGCTGATGCTTACGTGAGTTATTGCAAAAAATTGTCAGTAAAATGTTTAGTGCCCCTTATGTTATCACTAGCTGATGGTGCTTACAAATCTCTCTCCAGTTCAAATTCAAGGAAGAGGTCGAGAAGCGAGGCGATGAAGTCAGAAAAACTGTTTATTCCTTCGGAGAGATAGAAGGTGAAGTATGGACTCTTACGCGTTGGCTGCGTGCTCGGAAGTTTGTGTTAGAAGATGCTGTCAAAATGATCGAGGAGGCCACAGAATGCCATAGATCCCCGAGAGAAAATGACTACTTTGCCAATCCCACGGATGCTCTTGGTTGTGAAGTTAGTCTCTACTTTGCCAACTATCCGCAGCTCTACTCAGGAAAAGCAAAAAACGGCGCTCCCATCTTTATTTCCAAACCAGGTGTACTCAATGTTGATGCTGTCGAGTGTATCACGACCCTTGATGGAATCCTCAAGTTCCACTGGTATGTGGAGATGCATGATTTCGGAAATCTGTTGCGACGAGAGAAGGAAAAGAACCCGGATTTCAAATTGTGAGTATTCGATTGCCTTGAGTCGTTTTTAGATGAATTCATGAGCTCAACAGATCAGTCGCGTCTTAATGGCTTGCAGATTCCAGTGTTTTTCCATCCTGGACCTGGAGAACTTGACCACCTCGCAGCTGACCAGTAGAGCCCTTTCCATTATCAAGGAGCAGGCAGCCGTCGACAGTTTGTGCTTTCCAGAGACTATGTCTCGGATGTTTATCATCAATTGCCCTCGCTTCTTTTCAGCTAGTTGGAGACTGATCAAAGGATGGTTGGACCCTCGCACAGCCAGCAAGATCGATGTTATTTCGAACAAGGACCAAGCCAGAAAAAAGCTGCTGGAGTTGATTGATGAAGAGCAACTGCCATCTGATTATGGTGGCAAAGGTCCTGATACGAAGGAAACGTTGAGAAACGACATTGCAGGCGACGCCAATAAGTTACACATGGAGATGCTCTACTTGCGGTACGTGTCTTCGTTGTTCCGATTTGACATCCAAGATTGTTCTCATATGAAAGTAATCGCGGTCCGTTCTTTCTTTATTATGAAGCGGGAGTGGGTCGACTTCCCTTGACATTGCCGCGAAAGAATTTGTTGAAGTGGAGGTATGGACTCGCTCAACCGCAGGTGCCTCGTTCGCCATAGTTGATCATAACGACAAGAAGACTACCTTCCTTCCAAAACAGGATGTTAAGCACACTGGTACTGGCGACGACGAAAAGGAGCACCCCACAAAATGCGTCTTGACCACAAAGGAACGTCTTGCCGGACCGCTTCACATTAAAGTCAAGGCCGAGTCGTATGCAGGGCGCTTCTCGTGCCACAACTATTTGGTAGTTTTCCAGTTTTTTGAGAAGCCCAATTAGAAGATGCTTTGCGTTGATCGAAAGAAAAATAATTAAGCGGTATAGATACGCGTGTACGGTGGTCTCACATATCATGGGAGACGACAACAGCAGGACTAGCGGCAGGAATTCTGTAATGGATGTGACCACAATGTTTTATGACTGCACACGATCTACTTAGACTTCAGTTACTAAGCTAGCTCGGCGACTATTAGTCGTCGTTTCAGTCCATGTTGCTCGCCAGCCCTGCAACATCTTTTCTGTTCTTTCGACTGCGGTAGCTTTGAAGGGGCGCTTTCTTTTGCTCCGGTCACAGTGCTTAGCCATCATCTGATCAAGACGGAGACCAGGGACTGTTGAGCGTTCTTGAGCTGAGGCCACCGCTCTCTCATCTGTTGGTGCAATGACCATCATTTCCTCCTCCATGCTGTCGATCAATTCGTACACGCTCCTTTCTCGGGATGGCGCAACCAACTTGAACAGATCTCCGACCACAAGTTTTGTTATCGTGATATTTCGAATGCGCTTCTGTAGAACCAGAATAAAATCATGAGGGTCACTCTGTGACGCGCCAGCAGCGATGGCTATCATCTCCTGGATTGTCTCGAGAACTTCAAACTCCCTGTCAATAACTCGTTTAAGAGAGGGCATGTTCTTCGACAGGTTGTCGAAATATTCCTTGATCGTGGTGATATCACCAGCCATTCGTTCAAGAGCCTTCTTATTGTCAGTGAAAAACGAGTCTTTGTTGCTCTTGTTCTTTGAGGCTTTCCCTAGCAGTATCTTGATGTAGAACACCACAGAGGCGGAGACAAGGGCCTCGACAACCTTTTGAACCATGATTTCATCCAGGAAGGCTTCAAGATCTTCCATGAAATCCTCTAACGTGCGAACCAAAGTCCAAGCAAGCTGGTTGTGCGTCAGGTCGTCCAGCCAATCAGTCCCAAACAGGTCTGCAGCAATAGCCTCCTCGATGGGCTCGAAGATGTAAACGTGGGTACTTTGGCCCGCATAAACAGCATCGGCGCTGTATAGTCCAATCAAGGCAGCTGCTTGTTCCTCCAATGACTCCATCACTATCGGTGACAGCGTGGTCTCTGCTCTAATTTCAGAAACAATACTATCACACTTCTCACTCATGCGAAGGAAATCGTTGGAAGCAGCACAGCAAGATTCAAAGTCTTTCAAAAACCTATCTCTCGCCTTGTTCTGAACGTCGTACAGATTCTTCAGAATAACCCCAACAGATTGAACCAGGGCCTCCGATTTTCGCGTGAGGCGTTCCCTTATGGTCCTTATTTGAATTCCAGCAAGTGAAAACACGTCTTCGCAGAGAGAAGTAAAAATACGTCCCTCCGAAGTTTTGGTTTCTGAGTGGTCGGTGCTAAATGGCGAGACAAGATAGTTAGGTACATGAGGAAATGAAGAGATATACTGAGGTCGCTGCACAGTTATGAGTAACTCACGCATATATTTTCTCAAGCCATTCAATTGTTTGCTCTTTCGTGCGATATAGGAACTCATCTTTCGCTGAATCATGCACAAGCCAAAGGGTGTTATTGACCCAAGCTAAACTGTCCGTTGCTGTCTGAACGTCCACCGACTTATTACCCTCGGTCAACAGATTTGGACGTTTATCGAAATATGTTTTCTCGGTACTGATGCTACCGATGTCCGGAAACGTATCCTCCACGACTTCCCGAAAACTTTCGACCCATGCCACGAGGTCTAGAAGTTGGGTTACAGTCAAGTCGGCTAGCTTGTGGCCTTCTGGACCTCCAATTTGTTGCAGAATCTGGCTAGAACAGAGGTGAGCAACAGATGTGGTCCAGATCGTTTCGATTGCCCAGTATGGAGGAAAACAAGGAGCCATTTGGTTCTTGACAAACCCAATTTCAGAGGTAAGTTCACTCGCAGCTCGAAGAACCGCCGTGAATTGTTGGTTGGTTGCCTCTTCTTCTTCGGCAAAATCAGCAGCCTGAACGAAAATGATATCAACAGCACAGCATGTGTCAGCTCAAGCTGTACTCACAGCAGACTGGCTCAGCACACAAAACTTCTTTCCTCGCTCTCCACTCACCTGCATCGTCAGATCCTTGAAGACGTCCATACCACGAATCTCCATATCTTTGTACAAAGACGACAACGCAGCGGATCGCATGTCCGTAAAGCGTAAATTCTGAATGCTTCCTGCCTCTACACCGTGAACAGCTTTGTACTCTTCGGCCGCCGTCTCGTATACTTCAACGGCCTCCACAAGCGCTACCATTCCCGCAGGGTTGTTCATAGAAAGATCAAAAGCAGCACCTATCCCGCTTAGCAAACGTATTCGAATTTCATCTCCCAGTTCCCATACATTCTTTACGTGCTCCTTCAAGAAATGGTCAACCTCATTTTTATTATGAGCTAGTCCCATATCGAGAAAGGCTTGCCTTCCAAACGACTTTGCGCCTCGAATACTAGGAGTACTACTTGATTTGTAGTCTGCTCCAAAGTCATCCTGCAAACGCTGTTTCATACCCACTTCAGCTTCAACCAAGAAAATCTCAAGTTCCACGTGTTCGCGGCATACATTTCGGAGATTAGTCCATTCGTGAGCTGTGTACTCGCCTTCGTAGAGCTTCTCTCGAAGGCGTTCGCAGGTGTCGGGTATTTGGCTAAAGAAACCGAGCTCTCGAAAACATCGATTCAGATTCCTCCTTGCATTGACAGCATTTTTTAAGTGCGGATAGTTTTGAATCATGAAGTTATTGTGATTCTCCACGTCCCCGGCATTAGAAATGTAGGTGGATAATTCCCTCAATCTACCAAGATCCTCCTTAGTCGAATTAACGGCATTCACGAGTTCCTGGACTTCACTTCCAGAAGCAGCGACTCCATCGTTTAATCTTGCATTGATGAGGGTTAAGTGGCGTTTAGTGGCTGACCGCAATTTGGAGATTTCCTTGTCCATCTTATTAGACCCTTCAATTGGATGTCCCAACGCTCCAATTTCTACTCCTTCCGCCGAATCAATGTTTACGCTCTTGTCTGCGGATGATTGCATGACATTGAGGCTCATGCCACCATTGACCAAGAGTTCGTCGATGAGCCCTGCATCAAAAAGCCAGGTTGACACTATGGATATGCCTCGCTCTTCAGCTTTGGCTTCGAAATCTGTCAAAGGCAAGCCTATAACCGCATGTCGCACTTCAGGTGGATCATTGGGTCTAGAAAAAATCGGAATAGATGATAATGCCTCTCCTCCATCATCTTGTTCCGTTTCTCTTCCACATTTGTCCTCCTTTTCCTCAAGCTTTTCATAAAACATTTTTTGCGTCAGGTGATAATCATCGTAAGGCCAACAAGCGATTGGTATCTTTTTCTTGGTCACAAAAATGGCACCACCTTCACCAGCACTACCACGCAATGCCTTGTCTCCAATGCTACCCACCAGTTTGGTGGGATCAAAGCCTCCGACTACACCTGACGATGTCACGCTTCCTCGCATCCCTCCAACGAGGGATTGCGTAAAACGATGCATCTCAGCCCCCACCGTGGTGGCTCGATGTTGTGACTGCAAAACAGATGGCTTGCCAGCTGCTTGAGAAGAAGATCTATGCGATGACGAGAGAGTTGATGGACGACGCGCTGAGTCTACGGCATCCATTCCCGTTAATATGGGTTCCTGTTCTGCTGTATCTTCTCCTCCTCCTCCAACTTTCACGGAGCCACGAAACTTGCTGGTGAAATTGGCATCGAAATCAAATGGGCTGGAACCTGTCCTTGATTTGTTAATGCGTTTTCCAATGGCGTAAGGATCGACAGGGGCATCGTCGTCGAATGGATTGGAACTCATGGCTATTCCATTAATACAATATCCAATTATACGTGCTTTCGGAGCTCAACGGTGTGGTAGACTTGATGCACCGTTGGATGAAAAGTCACACCGCAGCGCTTAATAGTAAACTCAGCTTTTAGTAGATTGCGAGTTAAGCAATCGTGTTAACTGCCCAACTGTTATTAGAGGATGACTGGGTCAGGTACGTACAGTAGGTGATAGACGCTGAGGAATGTTGAGCATTGCTCGGTTGCCTCTTTCCTATTTTGTAGGGCAGTAGACTATTACTACTAGCTAGCTCGTTTTAAGCTGTCGATCTAGCTAGACCTAGATGTAGACTAGTTCTATTTCAAGACAAGTAAAATTATAAGCTAGT
>ENA-ORBV01014506-ORBV01014506.1-microbial-mat-metagenome-genome-assembly--contig:-NODE-14506-length-11768-cov-3.084509_pt1 | contig 11768 bp, 17 predicted proteins | sample MGYA00237777_ERZ505514 | MGnify/ENA primary metagenome ERZ505514 (study PRJEB26160, sample SAMN06269048) | microbial mat metagenome | isolation source: Oligotrophic lake microbial mat | place... | reverse complement strand
CACACACACACACACACACACACACGCACACCCACACCTGGTTTCGTCTCGCGGTGCACTCGCTTGGCCTTCAGTCGGCCACCAGCATCGCATTTACCATCACCCGCGTCCTGTTGCATTGCATCTGCTTGTTCCGCATCATCTTCATCGACCGATTGAGTGACAGTGGAGCAGTCACTGTCTTCGCTGTGTTCTCGAGCTCGTTTGATCCCTGTGCAACAACAAAGCGGTCAAGTCAACTCCAGGCATATCAATGGACCCGTCGCAGTATGTTGCGTCAGACGTAATGCATCACAGCATGCTCGACATGAATAATTGTCAACCAGGCGTACCTTGTCGAACCAGTACAGCAATGTCTGACACCAGCGGTGCGGGAGTCAAAGAAGCAGTGCCACCGGAAGGCAAGTCCATGACGGGAGTGAACAGTAGTGGAGATCGGCTGCAATCGGATGGCAGCAGTGGCAGCTGGAACCCGCGAGCTGTATCGCATAGCGTAGTCATTTGATTGGCAGGATGCGATTGATTGATGAAGGTAGCGCAGCGCTTGAAAGACGAGTTAGGTGATGACTGCAGGGTCATCCGCTTGCTTTTCCGATACGCTCGCTTTTGCTCTGACACGCAAAATTCAATACAATGCAATTGCACAATTCAATCACTGTTAACAATCTGGCCACTAAAGCCTCGCCAGACGCGGAAACACAATAGGTCAGGCATATTACCTGCGGTCTGATCTGTCCACACTATCGGCAGGCTGAACGTCAGAGGTGTAGGAGGGGAGATCTGCTGACTGCCGGTGTCTGCGGGCTCCTTTCGCTTCACAGTGACAGTGAGTTGGGATATATCACTGCGGGACAATCGCATGTCGTGCCAGCGCTTCCAGGCCGGGGTGCAGTCCACTCTCATCTTGCGTGCAGTTCGAAACCAACGCGTCGGACACTCCACCGGCATCGGATCATCTTTGCGCGCAGGCAGGGATACTTCCACCGTCAAACTGTTCGCCATGCAGTCACTGAAGCTTCGATCAGCGCACATTTTCAGCGGAATCGCGCCTGTGCCGTCCTGAACCGGTGCACAGATGGTGTTTGTGAGTTGGGTGTACAAAGCATGGACCGATATGTGAAGGTTCATGGGATCTATGCAGACATAACGCACCTGAACAGAAAATGCAAATTCGATGTTGCGGGCGCGTCGCTTGCCTCCCTGCTGCCGATGGTCCTTGCCGGTGACAAACGAACTCCATCTCCAGCTGCAACAGGCAGTTCTGGGCACCAGCACTACATGCTGAATCTTTGCATCCGACTCGGCGCGGGCGTCGCTGGAACCATGCGTACTTTCAAGAAGAGGCATACTGTATGACATATAGATCTATATATCGCAGCGAGTGCTGTCGATCGACACTAGACAACGTTGAATCCAGCGCTGATACCGCTCAAAATCACAGCACTGGAGAAAATCCGGGGCCGCCCCAAACACCCACCCACGCCATTGGCTAAACAATAGTTAGACTCTATCTAGAGTGAATCTGGCCCCAGGCAGCCGAAATTTCCCGCCCCAGTTGGTGGACGCGTTGAAGACGCAGCACCCAATCAATTGGGGCTGCTTCTTCAGAACGCAGTATCAGCAAATAAGTCAACCATTCGCGCTGTATTGAAGCAGGTATAGTTGCCGCAGTGTGTTTATCACTGAACGGACCCATATTGAACATGAAGCAGGGTGTTGCTCAAAAGCCTGAGCGTAATCCGATGTGGTTGTCGTTTTCATCTGTAGCGGCGATTTGAGCGATGAACGACAACGTCAAACAACTGTCTTCGAAAGAAAAGCTTGATTTAGTGGATACTTGGATCAACTTGCAAGGCTGCGATACCGACACTTCGCAGTCGACCCGTGATGCTGCCGTCGCTTCTGGTGGACATCGGCAGCTGGCCTCTCAAGTTCCGCATGGCAGTCAACTGACGGCCAACGTTGAGCACTCTTCGGTGACTAGTATGGACACAAGCTGTGAGACCACACCTGAAGATAACCACCCCATGCACGTTCAAGACGGTCAGAGTTTGCCTTGGCCTCGTGAAAGCGATTCTGCGGCCGCAGACGCCCAAATCGAGCTCAAGGGCATGGCGAACCCAGTTGGAACCCAATCTCATGTCAACAGCGCTGACATGCGGACGAATAAGCGAAACATGGTTTTGGTAAGTCTCGCACTGATGTCCTTGATGACTGAAGTCAGAATCAGTTGCTGCAGAATGGTTCTTGCATGCTCAGCACTGATACGCGCTATTGCGCAATACTTTATCACAACATGTACAGGCTGTCCTTCGCAAGATGGTACAGCATAAAAACAACGCAGCCGTCACGGATGCTGGTCAGGCCTTGCTGGCAGCGCTTGATGCATTGCCACTTCAGGAAGAAAAAACGTAAACGGTTCTTTTGTGGCTTGACCCACCTCGCTAAATCGAGGGGAGACAACTGGTGGCTGACATGTTGCCAGCCACTTTGATCGGTCGTGGACGATTGCAACTCGATCGCACCACTCCTGCATGCGCTGAAAGACCAAAATCACTGAGCTTGCATCATTTGCAGCTTCGAGCTCGGCTACCAACTTGATGGGGTCCTGCAGGGCACGATGTCACAGGTCCCATGTTGTGAAAAAATCTTTGCTACGTACAGGCATCGTAAATTAACTTACCTGGATGATGCCCTTCGTCCAGTTGTCAATTTTTGATTGTGAGACTTGAACTTGTGAGGTTGTGTTGTCGGATTCCTTTGAAATTGTTTGGAGCGGGTCCAGTTTGGGTCTCTTGCCTGGTTTGGGCTTCCCAGTCCCCAATCGTTTGGTACGGACGGTACCTTTTGCTTCCGCTTGCGCTTGCAGCAACTTTCTTTTCTTGCGGTCCTCTGTAATATTAAAAGGATTAGCATTATCATCCCACTGTATGAATATAAGAGCGCCAATACTGCTGAGGTTACCTGATTTGTGGTCCGTCCAAACAATTGCGACGGGCGGCAGCAAGAACTCACGAAATTGCGATCTTGAATCCAGGTAGTACTGCATTCGAACGTGCAGACAGGCATTGGTCTGCAGATCTTGTTTCGTGTTGTCGCTGATTTGTTTCCATTGCGCCCAAGCTGGGTTGAGATTTATGCTTGCGCGCTTTTTGTCCCGGGTCCACTTTAGGGTCACCAAGTGCCATTGATCTGGTGCCTCCGTCGATAATCGACATTCAACCCGAAACTGCTGCGTTTCAGGTTTCTGATCTGGGCTTTCAATCGTGACACAATCTTCCGTGTCATCCTAAAAACAGTGTCAGACACGTCGCGTCGATACATCCCCATGATTAGTCGAGGTGATGTTGTAACCGTCGACATGTTACGATCTCATTAGTGCAGAAGATTTAAACACACAAATCTCATGGAACATATGTCGCCTGGCGATGACAAAGATAACAGGTGAATTGACGGTGAAGATACTTTTGCATCAGCAAGCTGAGTGATGCAGCAAGTACCTTTGCGGCTTGAGCGTCCAAAAACAGCACACGACTTCTTGCTTCTTTTCTGACTTTACTAGCATTGATCTTGTCTGGTTTTCCAGTCCATCGCAACGAAAGCATCTTCTTGATGCCAGCCTCGGACAAGTTTGCATCAGCCACCATGTACGAGTGAGTGAAGATCACCCGTTTGGACGCGCTCATTGTTTTTGAACACTTCGCGTATAAGTATCTTGTCAATTCGTAGTGCGCAGCAATGGAATGCGATTTTTATACAACATTTGGTGACCCAACAACGGGGGCGGGCTGGGCGAGAACGTCTTCCCATCGAAGACATCGGAGCACATTTCTCCGGTCTGCCCCTTTCAAGTTCTTCAGATCATCCCATGATCCCCCCTTGGGCTGGTCGTGTGCAAGGCGCCGCATGGTGTACTGCCCTGGAGCTACTCTCTCAGATCCAGCAATAGTCTGCCGCGGCCTTTGCGGGTCGTCGAGCACGAATGCACAATCTGCTTCGCCGGTCACCAGAGTCGATTCTGAGTCACACGAGCAGTCAGAGCTGTATGGAGAGACAGGCTCAGCCTTCGGGCTCTCAAAACGTCACCAGAAGGGCTTTGGTCTTTGCGTTTCGTGTGCCCGTCGCGCAAGCGCGTGCCATCTTTGGCAATGGATCCGTGGCTGGTTGCTATCTTCAGCGGCTTTTCGCATCCGGTGACGATTTCGAGCCTGACACGCTCGATCACGCTCAAAGCGAGCGTCCGACGGTCTCTGCACGGTCGGCTCAGGCCGCTCCGGAAAAGCATGCATAGCTGCCGAGACAGAACGGCATCGAATTAGACCGTGAGTTGACCAGTCCATTGACATCGTGTGGCACGAGACTCAGTGACGGGCGACCTGGAAGCGCTCGTGCTGGGATGTTCAAGTTGGCCCGGACCATGCAGACCTTGCACATCACAACTCTTAGCGCAATCGCCTGTGACTATTCAGTTACCGGCGGTTCGAGTCAAAGCCCAATATGTTGCAACATGTCACAAGCGTCCGGACCCCTGTTGATTAAAGGAGCCATCTCCGCAAAAAAGAAAGTCGAAGAAGTAATAATACACGCCAACAATATAGCTAGCTGTACAAGCACACAAAGGATCGAAAAAAAAAATGCCATCCACCAAAAAAAATGGACGAGAGCGGGTTTGAACCGCTGGCCTCTTGCGTGCAAAGCAAGCGCTCTACCACTGAGCTACACGCCCCATGATATGTAGGCTAGAGGTGATAGCTCGGCTTATTATTGTTCACAAGAGTCACTGACTTGGCATTTTTTGACAACCATGTCGCCGATCAGATTGACGCATTCGGCGATGGCGCATGACAATTCGCTGAACAAAGTATTTCTGTTGGCCTTTTTCTTAGGATGTTGCGGCAACGTTCTGGCCCTTGGTTCTGATCTCATCACCCCAACGTCACCTTCCAACCCGGTGGTGCTGCCTGCGAATGCCCAGCTGTATCCGCTTAATCCTTATATTGATGGCGCGTCCTTCAGCACGCAGATCGTCTATCTGACTTACTCTTCGGTGTATTACTCGCAAGCCAGTGCCTCGTTCGTGCAGTTTGACGCGCTGCCTCAGGGTGCTTGCAATCGTCCTTGGTCGATGTGGGCCGGCACCACGGGGTTCGCAGCCACGAAGAACGATGCTGCTGTTGTGTGCGAACAGGATGCGTCAGGGAACTGTCACATGGAAGCCAACGGACTACGGACCACAAAGTTATTCGTGACTCTTTGGCTGGGAGCCGGCTTGGATTGCGGAGACATCCGGCTGTCTGTTGTGGATTCGCCTGCCCCATTCGTGGTACTTCGGGAACCGCACTCCTTTGAAAACGTCTATCTACCCGGTGAATCGGTGCACGTATCGTGGGAACCGATGCCTGGATTGCATAACGGTTCGCTGTTGCTGAGCTTGTGGCACCGGAATCACGACAGCCCCACGGGGGATGATGAGTTAGGCTCCATCACGGTTCAGTTCCACGGGGGCAGTGTGGACTTCCCTGCTCTCGATCGGAACCTGCCTGATGGAATCCTGTTTTTCACGCTGCAGCGAGAGTACCCTCTCCCTTCGGAGTCCGTCAATCGGGGACCCTGGTTTCAGATTGCAAACTCTCCGCCGTTCAACACGCTTGATGGTATGATCCCAAGCCTGGGTCGTCTTGTGAGCTTGCGCATGTATCGGTGTACCCCGCGTGTGCGCTTTTGTGACGCTCGCTGTGCGTGTGTAGTGCCCTGTTGTATCGGCCATATGCTGTACATCGCCACCATCATGACTGATCATCACGTGTGTGCCATGTTCGCAATTCACAGACACTATTGCGGTTCAAACCAGCGTAGGCTTAGACTGCACGACTGCCGATTACCCTATTCCAGCAGCGGGCAGTTCGGTCGAGTTCTCACTGCAGCCACTCGCGTCCACCAATCTGGAGGCGTCGATGGAAAATGGCGTTGATGCTCCGGTGGCGCCGATCGTCATTGCTCGGCAGGGACCTGAATGGCAGAGCACGCGAGCTCGTTGGCGCGTCCCAGCGGAGTATTTGCAGTTGGCCGTTAACAATACTCAGTTCGTGATCAACGCTCAATTTACGCTGGTGGATCGAGCAGGTATCAGCCATCATCCGGTCACAACCAGTACACCTTTTCGCCTCGTGGTGCAGCGGAATGGACTGTGTACTCCATTGCAACTGGGTGTAGTGAACTCTATACCACTCCTCGCTAGTGGAGGGTTCAGTTCCTGTCGCTTCATCAGAATGGGCAATCAGACTCTGCACAACATATCAGCCTTGCTTCATGAAGGCAACTCCCCTGTGCAGCTGAGTGTGTCGCGCTGGTTGGAAGCAGGCTCAGTGGACAGCGCCGTCACGCTCCAGCCTTCCAATGCTACGGGTGGTGTACCGCAAATGCGCGACATCGCATTGGCGAACGAGGCTGCGGTGACATATTTCCTGTACATCACGATGACTGCGTTACCAGGATCGCCTTCTGGTGAATCCACAGTGCTGCTGTCGCTGCAATCAGGTCCGGCCGCTCCGTCACTGCTCAACATCCAGTCATCTGATCGCGTGGTCTGTAGTCTCTCTCGGACTCAAGCGGCTCAATACGACCTGAAGGTCACGTGGCATCCGGTTTTCTTCGCCGGAGCCGCCACGGCCCAATATACCGTACAGCTGGAGCCGACAGCCGTACCATCCGCTGGCCTCACGGGCAATCGGCTCGGTGCACCAGTTCCAACAGCTCCGGTGTTGACATTGAGCGGCGATATCGCGTACACGCCAGCCTCAGTCGGTGTGAACTCTCTGGCCACCTTCACAGTCAATACCACGGCTCTGCAGAGCGCGTGCTCATTGGCTGGCTTGGTCACGGTACTGGGCGTGTCATACACCATTCGCGTCAGCACCACACTCTCTGCGAGCTCGGAGCTGCATGCATTGGCGCCAATTCAAGCTCCCGCTGTGCTGACGGGCGTTAGTTATCCCACTGTGCTGGTTGGACCTCTGCAAATCAGCTCTCCGGCTCCGGGTATGTATATCAAAGATCTACGATGTTTTCATGCATCAGCCCTTCTCATTCTGCCTCCGAATGATTGGTTTGACCACAGGCGGCGCGCTCACTCCATTCATTCCGTTCGATGTGCAATGGTACATCAATGCCCGCCCGCTGACCACCTATACGCTCCGCCTGGTCAACGCGTCCAGCGATGCGGGGGCCCTGCTTCAGCCTGATATGATATTGAATCCAGCCTTCACGGGAATACCCGATGCGAGCACGGTGTTGTCGTTCCGAGTATCCTTGGGAGGTATCGCACAGGACACTGCTGTTAACATGGTGTTGTTTGAGTCGCCTGCATCCGGCACGTCCATCGGAGCGCTGACCAGTGTCGCCCTGACGTTGACACCCTTCAACTTCATCAGCAACAGCATGCTGGTGGTACCTCATCAGGTCCCAGTCAACTTCTCGCTGGCAGCCGGGGGCTCACAAGTGATCGCCACCAGTACACTGCCTGATTTGACGCTTGCATCGCTGCTCTTCAAGGGCACAGCACAGCCGGGCTCTGACATCTCCAGTCTGGTACTGCAAGCCTCGTTCGTGGATGCCACACTGCAGTCGTCTACGCGCTTGACCTTCACCGCTGACTCAAAGACCGACTTCATGTTTGAGGTGTCCGCTGCTGATTCGGTAGCGCTGCCATCTGGCTCGTCGGCCAGTGCTCCTCGATACCTCTTCCTCAAGATGTCGACCACTACTGCATGCAGCTTCAGCCTGCACATCACCGCTATGCCTTCCAATCCCACCGTATCTAGTTTGGTTGCGGCTGCCGATGCTGCTGCTGGCGGGTGGACTGTGACTGGCAAATACATGCCCGTTGCAGAGCTGGACATGAATTTCGCATCGAGGTACGTGCAGTTTTTTCAGCATGCGGTCTGTGAATGGCTCTCCCTTCTACGCTGTATATGAATATGTGCTTAATGTTGTGTATTGACCTCGGTAGGAGCTGTCTCGCGGTGAATTATGGCCTGGTGTCGTCGACGGGCGTGATCCAGCCTATCCTGGCCACTGTCACGGTTACGCCGAGACTCGGGCAATTCCAATTCACGGTCCCAGCCAATCTTGCGTCGTCGCAGATACTGTATGCCGATCTCATCTCCACGTGCTTAGCAGACGAACCGCCGTCCCGCCTATACGTGTCGTTGGGCATGCAGCCACTGGTCGTTCAGACTCCAGTTTCGATCGACATATCAGCGGGTTTCACGCGACAGCTGCCAGTTCAATGGCTCACCAACGTCATCACCTCAGCCTCCACCACTGTGGAGCTCGAGTCCCAGCCGCCCCTCGCGGTCAAGCGTTACACCATCACTTCCGAGTACATCACTTCGAAACAGGAGTTGTCACCGCCGCTAGTCCTGACAGACGAGCTGGCAAACTCGCTACCGGCGGGCAACTACACGGTCACAGTGACGCTCAAGCCACCTCAACCCGCGACCCCTGTGTCTGTGACCAGCACTCCCTTCATCCTGTCATCAGCTCCCAAGATCACGGGACCCGCCACGTGGGCCGTGTGCTTACCGGGTGATAGCGCGTCGATGACTCGTTTCGGCATTCCGTACTCTGTTAGCACCCAGTATCACCGGTTTGCTCTCACGTTGGGGCTGAACCCTGCGCTCGCCAAGTCCTCCACTGCGTTCGTCTCGTTTACCGTTCTGATCAACAATCGGGACTCGTCCACTTCAGGCAATCGCGCCTACCCCACGCCTGGAGCGGCCGAGGTGGTTCGAACGGTGAATGGTACAGCGCTAGCTTCCATGCAGTTCAATGTGTCACTGGCCCCAGAGTCGACGCAAGCACCGTCCGGCTTCAAGCTGATGGCCGTGAGTGCGATGGTGGACACTCTGAAGCGAAGCAGCGACCGATTATCATATTACGTACAACTTGCACCGATATCAGCCGACTCTGTGCAATGTCGATCGTCGGTTTGGCTGCTGGACTGGACGGACGGCATGTTCACATTTGATCCCGTTTCGTATGCAAGTGCCTTTCAGACGGATTTGTCGGCACTGCTGTCGTACCCTTTAGAGATGATTCGAGTGAGCAACGCCTCCATGAACACCGTTGATAAACGCATCTCGGTGCCTTTCTCCATCTGCGAAATGTCCATCTGCAATTTCTCGTCCATCGTGGCTCGAGCCGATCGGCAGTATCTCGGCCCGGTGGTAGTGCAGGATGCTGTCATCACAACGTTCAGAAACCGAGCGGCTATCCCTCAAACTAATCTGCTCCACTATACCAGTGCCAGCATGTCTGCTCCCGTGTTCAACAACTTCACGATCTATCGGTGTGCCTGCGCCTTGAATGCTGATTGCAGCGGTGGTCTGTACGTGCCAGATCTCGCGCAGTGCCCGACCATGACCTCGACTCCGTCTGCTGCGGTCCCTGCGCCAGTGGGCGAATGCAGTGGAGGCTCCAATGGCACCGGCGGCTCAAAGAAGTCATCCGGTGGCGTCATCGCTGGTGCTGTTATCGGCTCTCTGGCCGGTGTGTCTTTTCTGGCAGTCGTAGCGTGGTACGTGTGGAAGCGCAGAGCGGCTTCGCTCTCGACCTCAGGGAGACCGTCGTCTGTCAACGCACCCATGATGGAATTCGACGGCGGCATCGATCGACAGCCTGCGTACAGCCTGCTGGGCTGAGACAGTTGCTGCTCTAGTTCCATGACATCGCTGCACTTCGGGACATCCTCAAGCAGTGCAACCGCGTGTGAAACGTAACTTTTTGGATGTGTTCGGATTGCAAGAAATCTGCCTCATAATCTTTTTGCTAACCTGGGCTTTAGGGGCTTACATGAGTGCGGAATCGTGGTGAAGAGGTTAAGACTAAACAACCTTTTTTCACAAGCTTCGATTTTGCTGTTTGTTTCGATGCGCGCCGCTGAGCCTGGGCTGAGTTTGTACTCCGAATATCTTTATCAAATTAAATGTGTGAGCGTTAGCTACAGCGATGCGCGGGAAACAATTCCAATCAGCGCCCTTGAACCAGGACCTGCAGTCGGTCGACGCTCACCACTATCCATCAAGCCCTGGTGCGGAACGGTGACTACAATTATTGTGTATTGCATTCAGTCGAGCACGCGACAAATAGACGACGGGAAATTATTGCGCTGCACTAGATTTGAGGCCTTGAGTGCGAAAAACAATTCGTCAACACACCAGCTGTTGCATCGAGCTACCGTCATTGCAGAGTGCTGCTAAGGGTGTCGAAATCGGTAGACCTGCAACGTTTTCAGCCAAATCATCCCAGATGAGCGACAGCAGCGACAGAAGCCACCCAGCCTCATTAAGTTTGAAAACATCTGTGTGTTCTCGAGATTTGTGCGCGAATAAATCGATTATCTACGAATACAGCATGTGAAGGTTCAGTACGATGAGACTGTCATGTTGTAAACGGCGCAACCATGCGGCTTACTTAGCCCGATCCTTCGCCTTTGACATGAGTAGCTGGAAGTTGACCGACTCGTCAGCCACCAGTGTGGCCACGGCCTCTGCGCTGTTCCTGCTCGACACGATAGATGGCTGTGTCAACAGGATGACCACCAGTTATACGTGCACCAAACAAGAATGAAACCTGGACGCCTTCTTCGCGTTCTGAATAATCAGCTGATTCACTTTGGCGAACTGTACAATCGTGAAAAACAGTTGTTGTTAAAACATAACACGCTCTCATATCGCCAGCAGTCGCGTCCACTTACATCTGCCAGGGACTCTGACTTGACCACAGCGGGAGGCTTCGGGAAACGCAGGGACATTGGAGGTAATCGGCGTGTAGGGTACAGGTTCTGAAGCCCAACAACGCACATACACGAAGGCGATCAATTAAAACTCCCAAGACACGCTTCGCACCGGCAGCATTGAGAGAACGCGTTTGACTACCTCCATGGACTCTGGCGGAGCAATAAATGGGAGCACACTGGCGAAGTTAGGAGGCACTCGCATGTTGGCATAGTCCCAGAATGTGAGGTAGCCCTTCTTGTTGCTGTATTGCGTTAAGATGGTGGTCACCTCCTCCTGCATATGCAGAACAGTACAGTGCGTTTAGAAAAACAAGAGGTCCGTGCTGCCGGTGCTGACAGCGAGTGGCCTGCATGCACGTGCGTAGGCGAGGCCGTACCAGCATATTCTTGGGCAGGATCAGAGGTGCCTTATCCGGAGCATTGCCGTTGCCAGTCCACACGAACAGGCCCAGCTGTAAGGTGCCGCAACACATGCACAAAACAGATGTTGGTACACACAACAATACTCGGCTTAGATTAATTCATATGCACCTTCTTAGAGTCCAGCAATCCTTGCTTGTCCCAGTCCAGCTCGCGGAACGTAGATCCCACAGTGTACATGTACACATCACTGCATGAATCCCATTCGTCAGCGTACATCAACAGCTACACAACGCCATCACTGAAGTGGCTCGTACATGTCGAAATGCTTGAGAGCGGGTGTCTCAGCGACGGCCTTCTTTAACGCATCGCGCAGATACGCCATACACATATCCAGTCGGAACTTGTACTTCTCCCAGTCTTTCTGCTCCGCATTCTAATCAACCCGCGTCGAATCAAAATGAGTTAGCGACATATGAAGTAAAGAGCGCCGATAACTTGATCCCGTACCACCAGGCGATTCTGACAGATGAATATCAACACCATTGGGAAATAAACTCCTTACCATATTGTCTGGTGGCGTGTACTCGAACAGCGGTGACAGTTGAGA
>ENA-ORBV01014505-ORBV01014505.1-microbial-mat-metagenome-genome-assembly--contig:-NODE-14505-length-11768-cov-7.469421_pt1 | contig 11768 bp, 10 predicted proteins | sample MGYA00237777_ERZ505514 | MGnify/ENA primary metagenome ERZ505514 (study PRJEB26160, sample SAMN06269048) | microbial mat metagenome | isolation source: Oligotrophic lake microbial mat | place... | reverse complement strand
GAGAATTTCGTCCGTAGGACGGCTGTTTTTGAGTCGGGTACGTTCTTGTACCCGACTTACGCAAGAGGTCTAATGACTCACTTCGATTGGTGGGAACAGGAACGAATCGCACTTGCCGAGAGTTACCGCTGTGTCACGGGGATCGATGAAGCGGGGCGCGGACCGTTGGCGGGGGCGGTGGTTGCGGCGTGTGTTGTGCTGCCGTTCGAGCGGGTTCCCGAAGGCGTTCAGGATTCCAAGACGTTGACGGCGAATCAGCGCGAACGCCTTTTCGATGAGATTATGGGCATAGCGCGGGGCGTTGGAATTGGAAGGGTAGACTCGGTTCGGATTGACGAAATCAATATCCTGCAAGCCTCCCATGAAGCCATGCGTCTCGCGCTCGCCGACTTGCCCGCAGGTTTGCTCCCCGATATTGCCCTGATAGATGGGCTTCCTGTACGCCCTTTCCCCATCGATCAGGTCGCTCTGGTTAAAGGCGATTCGCGTTCCCCTTCGATAGCCGCCGCCTCGATTATCGCCAAAGTCACTCGTGATCGCCTGATGATTGACTTGGACTTACTCTATCCCCAATATGATTTTGCCTCGAACAAGGGATATGGTTCGCCGTCCCATCTCAAAGCCCTCGAAGTTCACGGCATTTGCCCCATCCATCGCCGCAGTTACAAGCCCGTTCAAGCCGCTCTCCATCGAAAGCAGTCGGAATAAAGATGCCGGAAACGCCCCATAACAAGCAGATCGGCGCACAGGGCGAACAGACCGCCGCGCACTATTTGGAGCGTTTGGGCTGGCACATTCTGGCGCGAAATTTCCGGTGTCACTTCGGGGAGATGGATATTATCGCGGAAGAACACACACAAGACGGCACAGTTTTGGCGTTTGTCGAGGTCAAAACGCGGCGGGGTTCCACGCATGGAACGCCGCAAGAAGCGGTCAATCAGCGCAAGCAAGAGAAACTTTTTCTGATCGCTCAAGCCTATTTAGCAGAGCGAAACGCAGGGGGCGAAGAACCCGCGTGCCGCTTCGATATCGTCGAAGTTTTCTTGCAGCCAGACGGTTTGGCAAGCGTCGTTCTGCATCGTGCCGCATTCACAGGCAGCGAATAACATTTTCCTGCCTCGGTTTGCCTTCCCTCTTTTGCCCTTCTTTCCTCAACGCAGAGTTGCCGGTTTCACCTCGAATTTGCACAAGTCTTCTTTTCTGGCATATCAATTGCATCATCCGCACTGAAACTTTATCTTTTTCTCCTATTTTTGAGAGCCGCCTTTTGTGCTGAGGACGCCCACTGCGAAACACAACCACAAACACTTTTGGGAATTTGGAACACTTCTCTTTGCCTTCGTGATTATCAACCTTTTGGGGGCGAAATTCCAAAAGCAGATTTCTTATAATGAAGGTAAAGGTTGGGAAGGTGTCGCCTGTTATCAACTGGCACAGGAGTTTATCGAAGGCAAACCACTCTTTGCCGAAGCTCCGATGGTCTACTGTATCGGGACACCGTTTTTGGTATCGAAAGTCGCGCCGAACGATATTTTTCTGGGTTATAAAGTTGGCTGTGGTTTTGTCCGGCGCATACTGACCCGTGGCTTTGGGTATTTTTGCTGTCCGGCTTTGATCGCGATACACCGTTATCGTCAAGGACAATTTCTACAGGTTCGTTGCGTTCTCTTGCAATGATTTGCAGTCAGTTTTCTTGTTCCGGTGTCAATGTCAGTGCCATACTCTTTCCTTTCTCCGGTTATTGTCTACCTTCACGTTTGAGAACAATTGTACCAGAATCGGCTTTGAGCATCAGCCAGAGTTCATTCCCTTGTATCTTGAAGGAATCCACTTGGGACAACGCTTTGCGAAAGGCGTATTCGACAGTGGGATTCGCGGCGGCGCGAGTCGAGGCGGTTATGCCGAACTGAACATTGATTCCCGCCACCGTGTAACTGCCCATGATGCGATTAACATTCGTGCGCCCTGTGATGCGTCCGTCGGGGGAAAATTGGAGGGTATAATCCCCGCGCTTTTCCGGCACGATCACCTTATCGTCGCTATAAGTGATTTTGTCCAGCCGCCACGTATCCCGGACAAGCGGCCATACAAAGCGATAATCTCGCTCCAATACCTGAAAGCCAATGCCGCGCCCCTGCTCATCGTTCAGCACAAGCCGCGCCGTTCCTGTCATCGGATTTTTGGGGAGAACCAGCGTCATCGGACGGGGTGCGCCTTCCAGTGAGAAGACGCGCCACACAGCGGAAACGTCCGCGCCGATGTCTGTTTTCTCTACCAACCTCGCCTCTTTGGCAAGCGGCATCCTCATTGTCATGATGGTCGGTATCCCCAAAGCATTGAGAACCACGAGATTGGAGTCCATTGTGATCTGTACCGTTCCCGATGAGACTGAGCCAGTCAGCCCGATAAAGGCAAGCCTATCCAGTTTGCCGCCGAGAAATCCCGTTTTGTGGGAAAGCAGATCGAAAGTCGCCGCGCCCTTCGTACCGGAACCGGAACGTTTGGCTTCCAGAAGAATCACCTGCGAGATGCGATCTTTTTCGAGAAGGAGCAAACGTGCCGCCGCCGTCGGGTCGTCGGAAAGCGCAAGCCGCCACTTAACGTTTTCAAAGATTCCCTGTGTATCTCCGGCGGGATTGATCTCGAAAAGGCGCATCCGATACGCGGGTTTGGCTTTGCCTTGCGCCTCCTTCAAGTCACGGATTAAAACTGCCGTATCCTTGGGCAAATCGTTAGGAAACACCGTCAACGCCTCGCGGAGATGCACAGGAACGAGTCGGATGTTCAGCACCTGATCCGCCATCAGGGTGGAAACCCAGTTCGGCGAGTAGCCGTTCCACTGTCCGCGATTGGGATCAATACGCAGTTCGCCCGTGTTGCCTCGGTTCACGGTGATCTGAATGCGCTGCCAGCGTTCGGGCGCGAACACGCCGAGCAGACCGGAGTCAAATTGCCTTGCCGTGTCCTGCGCTTCCGCCGCCAAAACCGTCATGCAGAGTGTTCCTGCCGTAAGCAGAACTGCCCATACTCCTGTGTGTCCGTTCATCTCGCTTCTCCTTCCTATAAACTGCGTTTACACTTCGATCATTTCCGCCTCAAGGTGGGCGATGTTGTGTTCGCCGCGCCCGTTGGAGTGTGCTTTACCGTTGCCGTTGACAACCGCGAGATCGGGTTCAGGAGTTTCGGCAGGGAATGGTTTCGTGCTGCGTTTGATGGCGGCGGCGATCAGTCCCTGAAATAATGGGTGCGCCCGGTTAGGACGCGAACCAAATTCCGGGTGAAACTGGGTCGCGATAAAGTAAGGATGATCGGGAATCTCGATGATCTCCACCAACCGATAATCCGGCGACAACCCCGAACAGATCAACCCGTGCTTTGCCAGTTGCTCGCGATATTCGTTGTTGAGTTCGTAGCGATGGCGATGGCGTTCTTCAACGGTAGTAGAGCCATACAGTTTTTCTGCTAAGGAACCCGCGATGAGTTGGCAGCGATACGCGCCGAGCCGCATGGTCGCGCCCTTTTCGACGATCTCTTTTTGCTCCGGCAGAATGTGAATCAGCGGGTGCGGCGTCTCCGGCATGACCTCCTCGGTATGCGCCTGCTCCAAGCCCGCCGCGTTGCGCCCGAACTCAATGACCGCCATCTGCATTCCATAGCACACGCCCAGAAACGGAACGCCGTTGGTGCGGGCATAGTTCGCCGCTTGAATTTTGCCCTCGACGCCCCGCGCTCCAAAGCCGGGAGCCACAAGGATCGCGTCCATTGTGCCGAGCGTTTCGGCGATGGGCTTTTTCTCCATATCTTCGCTGTCGATCCAATGCAGATTGACGCGGGCGTTTTCGGCAATGCCGCCGTGCTTGAGCGATTCGCCGATGGAGAGATATGAGTCGCCGTTGTTCACATATTTGCCAATCACCGCGACATCAACCTCATATTTCGGGTGCTTAATGCGTTCGACAATGGCGTTCCATTCGGATAAATTCGGCGCGGTTTCGGGCAAATGGAGACGCTTGACGACAAAATCCGCGAGTCCGCACCGTTCGAAATGGAGCGGAACCTCATAAATCGTCTCGACATCTTGCGCGTCAATAATGGCTTCGGGTTCGACATCGCAGAACAGCGAGATTTTATTCTTCACGTCCTGCGGCAATGGGTAAGGCGTGCGGCAGATCAGCACGTCGGGCTGAATACCGAGTTCGCGCAGTTTGATAACGCTGTGCTGAGTCGGCTTGGTCTTGATCTCGCCCCAAGGTCCGACTTTCGGGATCAGCGTGACGTGGATATACATCACATTTTCCGCCCCGACATCTTTCTTGAACTGCCGAATCGCTTCCAAAAACGGCAAGCCTTCAATATCGCCGACGGTTCCGCCGACTTCCGCAATCACGACATCGTTGTCGGGGTCTCCGTCTTCGCCCTTCGCGGCGTCTTTGATGCGGTCTTTGATCTCGTTGGTGATATGCGGAATCATCTGCACGGTTCCGCCGAGATAGTCGCCGCGCCGCTCTTTGGCGATAACCGTTTGATAGACGCTGCCCGTCGTGACGCTGGCTTTGCGGGTTAAGTTGATGTCTACGAACCGCTCATAATGCCCTAAATCGAGGTCGGTTTCCGCGCCGTCTTCGGTGACAAACACTTCGCCGTGCTGGAACGGGTTCATGGTTCCGGCGTCTACGTTGATATAGGGGTCTAACTTCTGCATGGTGACCCGGAAGCCGCGATTTCTCAACAGGCGTCCGAGGCTCGCCGTCGTGATTCCCTTGCCGATACTGCTGACAACGCCCCCGGTTACGAAAATAAATTTAGTCATTGCGCCTCTTCCTCTCTGACAAACACAAAACGGGCAGTGTGGGGAACTTGTCCACACTGCCCGATCTTTATTATACCCGCAATTCCTGCTCGCGCTCTCTGCGCGTTTCAACTCACGCCCAAATTCTCCGCCAAATTCAACTCCATACCCGGAAACAGTTCGGGGCGGAAGACTTGCCCGCGCTCCGTCGTACTGTGCAGAGTATAACCCGTCGCTGTCCAGCGATATTCCTCAATCGTGAGCGTCGCCTGATCCACAATCCAGTACCACTGCACCCCGTTAGCGTGATAGACATGGAACTTTCGCACTCTGTCCCGATTGGCGTCTTGGCTCGTTATCTCCGCGACCATGTCCGGCGCACCGTGAATCTTCTCGTCTGTGTCCCACAGTAGCACAAGATTGGCATTACTGAGAAAACCGAAGTCCGGCACGTACACTTTCCCATCCGGCAGATACACATCAACACACTCGAAATACTCGCCGGAACGGTGCTTGCGGCGATAGAGGGTCAGCTCGGTAGTAAACTCTGCCAGAATCTTCTGGTGCGTAAATTTCGGTGTAGCCAATTCGATGGTTTCTCCTTCGTCAAACTCGTAATACGGCGGTCCGACAGGAATTTGCTCGAACTCGGCAAGCGTAGAGCGGCGTTTCTCCAACAGCGGCGCAGCAGTCATCACATTGTCTCCTCTCTCATAACAATCGATTCCGTCTCCATTATAACACAGAGGGGCGGGAGCAGGAAGATTCCTTCTCTTGATGAAGGAGTGAGGGCTTACGGACGCACAATCTTCACTGCCCGGCTTCCCTTCTCGTTGCCATCCGAGGTGATGGCATACACCTTGTAATAGCCCACGCTCCCCGCCGCCGGAAGCCCGTACTCCGTCTCGAAATGAAGCCCTGCAATCTTAGATGCGACACTCTGCTCCTCGTCGGCTTTGTAGTTCAGACCCGGATGAAACCGCACCGAATAGGACTCCACGCTCAGCGTCTCGGAGGCGTTCCAATCGAAGATGACCTTTTTCAATGTATTGTCCCAATGCGCGTTGACAATCACCGCTTTCGGCGTGCTTCCGGGCGGCGGCGACAACTTCGGCAAACTCGCGATCAGGGCATGACCGGCGGGAAAGAGACCGTTGACGAAAGGGGTATATTCCTTCAAGCGGTTATACACGACATCGAGCAGATCGTTGCGCTGTTCGCGTGCAATCGTCGCGTTCTTCGTCGCCGTCGTGACCGCCGTATAGACGGTTTTCAGCGCGGTATAGTCCGTGCCGAACGCCGCGATGAGATAGCCGCCGGAGAGTTTGAGCGGTCCCGTGAAGCCCGCAATCGTCGCCGCGTTGATCTGCGTCCAGAGATTGTTCATATCGTCGAACGCATTGAGCCAATCGCCCACCGTCTTGGACGCGCTGGGAATGACAGGAAGGGCGTTGACGTAGGCAGTTCCGGCGATTTGTCCCTGCACAGCGGCACGGAATTGGCGCAGTTTCTCTTTCAGAGCCGCGAGTTTGATATCGCGATCCGATGCCGCTATCTGCCGGGTGTTGTCGGCGGTCTGCACGGCGGCGAAGGCGGTGGCAATTGCAGTACGATCCGTGTTGAGATTGGCGAGGGCATACGCGCCGCGCAAGATCAGCGGAGTCGCGCCAAGGGCGGCATTGACACTTGTCCAATGCGCGACATATTGGTCTATTTTGTTGAGGGCGTCGGAAATAATAGGGAACGGCATAGAGGACTCCTTAGCAATGATGTGTAATTATAGAGCAAGGAGAGTCTTCTGTCAAGTCTGATGCTTTCCTGAAAAACGTGGGGAGCCACTGCTTGACGCAAAAGGGTTATCGCTTGCCGCCAATTGGGCATCCCTTGATGCAAAAGGATCGATCCTTCATGCTTTGTGGCTGTCGCTTGAGACAAAAAAGGCGTTACTTCGTGCATTGTGGTCATCACTTGAAGCAAAAGAGGTGTCGCTTCGTCCAAGCAGTCGCCGTTTTGTGTCAAGGAACGCCTCTTTGACACCAAATTCTGCACTTTTGATGTCATCATCTCTCAGAAACCATTCTGACAGCATTCCCAATGGTTTCAATGTCGAATCCAAAGGAATTCATCATGCATCATTTTATCAAACAGACCGTTCTGCGCTATAGTGGGCGCATCCTTGCCCTTGTTGTCCTGTTGACGCTTGCCACTCCCTGTGTTCTCGCGCAAGGCATTGTGAAAGCGTGGGGAGGAAACTATTTTGGTCAGCTTGGCGATGGCACAGAAAACAGTGCGTATGTCCCCGTTGACGTGTTGGAGATGACGAATGTGCAGCGTGTTGCCGCCGGCGGGCAGCATACCCTCGCGCTGAAAACGGACGGAACCGTGTGGGCGTGGGGCTACAACTACACGGGTCAGCTCGGTGACGGAACCACAATCAATCGAAATATCCCCGTGATAGTTTCCGGCTTGACCAACGTCGTCTCGATTGCCGCAGGGCGATACCATAGTCTCGCCGTCAAATCGGATGGGACGGTGTGGGCGTGGGGGTCGAACATCTTTGGGCAACTTGGTGACGGAACCTATACCCAGCGTCTGACGCCGACACAGGTGATGGGAATTGGGGATGTCGTCAAGGTGGCGGGAGGCGGTTGGCACAGTCTCGCGCTTCTTTCGGGCGGCAGGGTTGCGGCATGGGGCGCGGGGAGTCGGGGGCAGCTTGGCTACGGCGTGTATTCCAGCATCACTACCCCCATTGCCGCCATCGGTCTGTCCGGGGTGACGGAGATTGCGGCAGGCGCGGATCATAGTGTGGCGTTGGCGGGCGGTGCTGTTTGGGTCTGGGGAGATAATTTCTATGGGCAGCTCGGCAACGGCAACAGCAGCAACGTCGTCTATCCTGCAACGATTGGCTTGACAGGCGTAGCGCATCTCGCCGCCGGAGCCTTGCATACTCTTGCCGTGCTGAACGATGGAACGGTCAGGGCGTGGGGCTACAACGGTGCGGGGCAGCTCGGCGACGGAACCTACACTGACCGTTTTTCGCCCGTCACTGTCACCGAGCTGACAGGAGTGGTCGGCGTCTCCGGGGGCGACGATCATAGCCTCGCCGTCAAGTCGGATGGGACGGTGCGGGCGTGGGGGAGGAACGGAAGCGGTCAGTTGGGCGATATGACCTCTACCGACTCACCGACGCCCGTTGCCGTGAGCAATATCACCAATGCGGACGCCGTTTCTGCGGGGGGCAATCACAGCGTAGCCCGCTGCACCACCATCGTCAACACCCTCAAAAGCACTGGGTTGAACGAGCAGGGACAGTTAGGCGACGGGACAACGAATAACCGTAACGCGCCGGTCTCGGTGAACGTTCTGAACAATCTCGCCGATGTGGCGGGCGGTGCGTTTCATAGCCTTGCCGTCACGCTGGAGGGCAGAGTCTGGGCGTGGGGATGGAATGAGTACGGGCAGTTGGGCGATGGAACATTCACTAACCGCAATGTTCCGACACTGGTTCCCGGCTTGTCCGGCGTTATCAAGGTGGCAGGCGGCAGTCTGCACAGCCTCGCGCTCAAGAGTGACGGGACGGTGTGGGCGTGGGGCTACAATTTGTACGGACAACTTGGCAATGGGACGACTAACGACAGCACGTTTCCAGTTCAAGTCTCTGGCTTATCCGGGGTTATCGCCATTGCGGCGGGAGAGCTCCACAGTCTGGCGGTCAAAAGTGACGGGACGGTGTGGGCGTGGGGATACAATGGTTTTGGGCAGCTCGGTGATGGAACCTATACCCAGCGTCTGACGCCGACACAGGTGATGGGAATTGGGGGTGTCGTCGCGGTGCAAGCGGGGGCGGTTGCCAGCCTCGCGCTCAAGAGTGACGGCACGGTTTGGGATTGGGGACTAGGCTACATTGGGAATGGGGACGGTTTGGTGCCGTCGCAAATTCTCAACTTCGCGAATGTGACGGCGATCTCCAAGAACAGGGATCACGCTCTCGCGCTAAAAAGTGACGGGACGGTGTGGGGTTGGGGATGGAATGAGTACGGGCAGTTGGGCGATGGAACATTCACGACCCAATATGTGCCAGTGCAGATGCTTGAGGTTTCGGGCGCGACAGCCATCGCTACAGGAACTTATCACAGCATTGTGCGTTTGAGCAACGGGACGGTGATGGCAACGGGCGGCAACGAGAGCGGACAACTCGGTCTTGGCAACAACACGCTGATCAACGTGCCTACGGTTTTGCCCGGCGTGAGTGGCATCTCTGCTCTCGTGGCAGGAGGAGAGCATACGCTCTTCGTGCAGGGCGGCGCAGCAACGACAGGGAACGTCTCCGGGATCATCGCGCTGCAAGGGATAGTGAGCGGTGCGGCGGCACAGCCCGTGACGTTCACATTCACGCCGACGATAATCAAGACAGCGAATGTCACGGCGAGCGGAACCTATTCGCTGTCGGACATTCCCGCCGGAACGTATTCGGTTCGCATCAAAGGAGCCAAGTATCTTGCCAAAGTCGTTGCGGTGACGGTGACGGCAGGAGGAACGGCAACCGTCAATGCCACGCTCAAGGCAGGAGATGCCAACGACGACAACGCGGCGGATATTGGCGACCTGCTCCTGCTGATTTCTGCCTATAACAAAGTGTCGCCGAATGCGGGCTATTTGGAAGCGGCGGACTTCAACAGCGACGGAAGCGACGACATTGCCGATTTGCTTCTTCTCATCGGCAATTATAACCAATTGGGAGATTAGCGACCTCACTCCCAGCCCCTCTCCTGACCATTCTTTCCTCGTGAGGAGAGGGGCGTTTTTTACTCAGCAGATGGCTTCCCGGCGATTTGCTCGAACTCGATCTTATTGTCCGTCAGTGATTGAAGTTGTGTCTCATCCAATTCATAGAGATCATTGGGCAGGACATTGAGCCTTCCGCCGCTTTGACGCATCAGCATCAGATAGGCGCGGGTGGCGTCTTTGGGCAGAATGCGGACACGGGCGTAACCCTTTTTGAGCGGCAAGATAGGAGGCGAACGACTGCCACGCTCTTGCGAGGTCGCCCATAAGTTTTTTGCCCATGAGCCGCAAAATGGGAGCCGAAACCACCGAGCCGCCAATCAGTTCGGCACGGCATCGGGCAAGCGTGCCGCCGCCATCCGAATCCAAAGTGATATGAACACGGAATTCGCGAATGGGACCCGCATCGAAAATCCGATGTTCGATATAGTATTCGGGGCGGAGATAGGTATACGGCAGTTCGCGATAGCGCATGGCACGCCCGCCGAATGTGATGGTTCCATAGGTATCGGTTCCGCCGACAGCGCGGGGCATGAACTCATACGTCACCACAGGCATTCCGATTTCGCGGTTCATGCGGTCGTTGTCCGCCAACAATTCCCACACCCGCTCACGCGGAGCCGAAAGCCTCAGACTGTAATGGAACTCCATCGTGCCAATAGCATACCTTCCGACAGCACACTTTGCCCAAAAATTTATTCGACATTTAACGGAACAATCTCAGATTTAATCCTCTCTTAACATCGAATTTACTCAATAGTGCGTATACTGTAGCGAAGGAGACTATTCCATGCAAAATTCAGCCTATAAAACTGGTTTCACACTCATAGAACTGCTCGTTGTTATCGCCATTATCGCGATCCTCGCCGCAATCCTGTTCCCCGTCTTTGCTCAGGCACGCGAGAAAGCCCGCCAAGCGACCTGCCAAAGCAATATGAAGCAGTTCAGTATCGCTTTTGGAATGTACGCCTCCGATTATGACGGAACCTATCCCTGTCCGGGCGGGCGAAACTATACGCCGGTTCCCTTTGCGGGCTACGTCGCGCCCGCATGGTACAGCACCACGAATGGAGTCGATAATACCTACTCCGGGCTTTATCCCTATATCAAGTCACGCGGTAAAGGTCCCGTCAGCAATGTCTGGTCGTGTCCAAACGCTTTGCGAGCGAACGGCGGCTTCTTAGTCGGACAGAATTATGCGATGAACGATTACGCCCGCTCTGTCCATCCGGGACAGTCGGTGACTGCCAGCGGCAACGTGCAGTATCCTCGGTTCGACGGGTTTCACAACGGCGTCAATCCCGATTTTGTCCGCTCGCCCGCCGAATTCATTGTGATGGCAGAGGTTGCCCAAGCCCCTAATGGCAACGCCAATCGCAATGCCAGCCCGTTCTTTAATACCGGAGCCAGCGGATTTCCGCCGCTCTGTGTCGGCATGATTCAGAAGTACCACGCCAACAAGTCCGATTTTCTGTTTGCCGATGGTCATGTTAAGGCAATGAACCCCGGTCAAACATGGCGCGTCTCGGATCAGACGGCGTTCGTGAATTTTAATCGTCCGTCCTGCACCACAATGAACCAAGTGATCACGCTCGGCTTCTATAACGGCAGCCGCTCCGATACCGACGGCAGTATGTGGGATCCGGGCGTGGGGAGTGTCGTCTACCCGTAAAATCGGAAGAGGAAAGCCAAAATTCTAGAGGCGCATCAGTCGAAACAGCGTGAATAGCATCACAAGAACTACAAGCGACACGCCGCCAATCGCAGCCGCGAGGGCGGCTTTGCGCCATAGATCACTTCGGTCAGGAGCGGGTTGTACCGTTTCCATCGTCAAAATTTTACCGCCTTGCCGCAAGGGAATCCCGCATGACGGACAGATTGTGTCTGTCGGGAACGTCAGAAAGCGACAATTCGGACACGTATCGAGCCGCACCAGATGCCGCGTATTGGATGCCGATAAATCGGGCAAGCGGCGCGTGACATCAGGGCGCACCTGCTTTGCCGCGTCTCGATCATAACAATGGGGACAACCGGGAAGCAACGGGGAATAATCCGCGCTGCATTGCCGACAAATCACAAGCCTACTCCTTTAAATCTCTTTCTCATCTTCATCGAATGCGACTCCATCGTATATGAGCGAGAACGGAATCTCAATATCAAGGTGATTGATGACCAGCACCGCCTCTAAACC
>ENA-ORBV01014502-ORBV01014502.1-microbial-mat-metagenome-genome-assembly--contig:-NODE-14502-length-11769-cov-6.479473_pt1 | contig 11769 bp, 11 predicted proteins | sample MGYA00237777_ERZ505514 | MGnify/ENA primary metagenome ERZ505514 (study PRJEB26160, sample SAMN06269048) | microbial mat metagenome | isolation source: Oligotrophic lake microbial mat | place... | reverse complement strand
TTCGCAATTGCTCGTTCAGACGGATGGCGCAGGAGCGCAAGCCGAAGCGGATGCCGCGCTCGCGATCATCCGCCAGTGTGGAGGAATCGGGGAGATCGCGAGCGACGAAGAAGAAGGGGAGCGTCTCTTCGCCATCCGGCGCTCGTTCCATTCGGCGGTGGCGTCGCTCGGACATGTCTTGATCGAAGACATCTGTGTGCCTCGAACCCGCCTGGCTGAGATGTTTGCCGTGATTGCTGACATTGAGCATCGCTACGGCATCGTGATTCCGACTGTCGCGCACGCCGGCGACGGCAACCTGCACCCCAATTTCATTCTCGAAAGCCCAGAGGTTCCACCCGAAATCTGGGCGGCAGCCGATGAGCTGTTTCTCGCAGCACTGCGGCTCGGCGGCACGCTGACCGGCGAACACGGCGTCGGCCTGCTCAAGCGCCGTTGGATGACAGACGAACTCGGAGCAGATCAACTCGAGCTGCAGCGCAGCATCAAGGCTGTCTTTGATCCGCTTGGGATTCTCAACCCCGGCAAGGTCTTTTGATGAGCAGTCTTTTAATGAGCGGTGTATTCACGGGCAGTGTTCTGGTGAGCAGTAGCCTGTCTGCATGAACTTCTTGTCAGCCGCAAGCCTTGACAGCCTCGATTCGGTGAGCGCTACGGCGAGCGAGTCCAGGCGCGAGGTCCAGGGCGCAGAGCCGGCTCACCTGTGGGCAGCCCTGCTCGGCCACCTTCCGAGCTACCACGCCTATCTTCAGTGGTTCGAGGTGCGTGACAGCGTCGCGCCTTACATCGGCGATCGGGCCGTTGCACTGTTCAGCTACGCAATCTCCGAGGCAAGCGACTGCCTCGTATGGTCTGCATACTTTCGCCGCACCCTCAGCGAAAGTGGCGAGAATCCAGACAGTCCGAGCGTGACCGAGACCGAGCAGCTCCTCATCGAGTGGGGGCGACAGATTGCATCGCATCCAGCGAGCATCGACGGCGACTTCTACGACCGGCTGGAGCAGGCATTCAGCCCGACGCTGCGCATTGCGCTGCTCGCGTTCGCCGGACTCACTGTTGCACTCAATGTCGTGACCACGGTGGGCAAAGTACAGATCGACGATTCGCTGTTGCCGTTTCGCAAACCCGGCGATCAACGAAACAACTGAGTGGCAGCAAGGCTGACTCGGGAACTCCCGCTTGCGCTCCTGGCGGCTTGAGCATCAGTGGCAGCGGCGAGTGCGCGAACAACAGAAGTGAGTTGCTGAGAGCGCTGAGCCGATAGGGTCGAATCATGAGTGCGCTCGACCCGACCGCCAGCATTCGGGACTACACGGCAGCGGCCGGAGCAACTCCCAGTGCGCCAACCAGCGCCCCGGCCGAGGTAGTGCAAGCCAGCCACCGTCCGCTGGAAGCCATGACGACACCTCCGGCTAGTCGCGGGGCCGGATTGATTGTCGCCGCTGTGATCGGCATCACTCTGGCGTCCGTCGTGTGCCTGCTCGTGATCGTGTTCTTGCTCGTCGGCCTTGGACCGGCGGCGTTCGCGATCGGGGGAGTAATGGCCCTCATTCCGTTCACGATCGTCTATCTCGGAGTTCGATGGGTTGACCGCTGGGAGCCGGAACCCCGTGCTGCCGTTGTCTTTGCGTTCATGTGGGGTGCCGGCGTCGCCGTGCTGCTGGCGCTGCTGGTTGGCGCTGAGGTCTACAACGTCATCAATAGTCTCGGAGGCCCTGGACCGGACTTCGAATTCTTCAGCGCTGTCGTTCAGGCACCGATTGTCGAGGAGGTCGGCAAGGGCCTTGGGGTACTGATCATCTTCTTCGTAGCCCGCAAGCACTTCGACGGCCCGGTGGACGGGCTCGTGTACGCAGCCTGGGTCGCTGGCGGGTTCGCCTTCACAGAGAACATCCTGTACTTCGGTTCTCAGATCATCGAGCAACAGGCCATCATCGAGGTCTTTGTCATCCGCGGGATCATGTCGCCGTTCGCCCACCTCATGTTCACTGCGCCCATCGGGGTTGCGCTCGGGTTCGCCGCTCGCCGAGGCGGCACGCTCGCTGCCATCGGTTATTTCAGCGCAGGATTGATACCAGCGATCCTTTTGCATGCACTCTGGAATGGAGCAATAGCAGCTCTCCTGGATTCCCCCGTCGAGGCCGCCCTTGGATACTATTTGCTCGTTCAGGTGCCACTCTTCTTGGGAACGATCGCTCTGGTGATCTTCCTCCGTCGGCAGGAAAGCAAGCTCACCCACGATCGCTTGGCTGAGTATGCCAGTGTCGGCTGGATCAACGCAGATGAGGTGAACGCCCTCGCAACGCGCAGCGGGCGGAGCCAGGCGATTGCCTGGGCCGCTCGGCAGGGCAAAGCGGACCAAATGAAGCGCTACATAAAGGACGCGACGCGGCTCGCGTTCGCGCGCCAGCGCATCATCACCGGGCGAGATCGCATTGGCGCTCAAGCCGACGAGGCGGAACTTCTCACCAGAATGGTTACTTCGCGCGCTGCGCTGGTCCCGCGTGCGCAACACTGAGCCGCTTCAAGCACTGAGCCGCTTCAAGCACTGAGCCGCTAGAAGCACTCTCCAATAAGAATCCTAGAAGTACTGCGCAACAATCGGTGCAAACCAGAAGACGAGAAACGCCGAGATAACGATGGTTGCGCCGACCGGGAAGGCGCGGCTGAGGCGCTGCCCTTGTGGAGCCACCATGTTCGCCGAGAACTCGCCGATCCGCTCGTCCAGGTAGCGGTCGGTTTGGCTGAGGGTCTTTGCTCCAACAGTGTCGACAATGTGCAGGAGTCGCTGGTGCACAGCGGGCTGTGCCATGTCGAACGGGGTTTTCGAATATACGAAGAGCCACCGGTCGACGACTTCGACATCGAATGGTGCAGCTCTGTCAATAAGGAGCGCCATGAGGTCCGGCGTGAAGACATACAGCGCATCGCGTTCGTACTCGCGCGGGCAGTACAGCGTGAAGTACTTGTCGAAGTCGCCCTCGAGGCTCAGCACTTGCTCTTTGCGGAACGTTGCCGGAAGGTTAGTCAGACCGAATAGACCGTTATTTGCGCGCGAGTCGAGCACCATGTGAGGAAGCGATCGCTCAAGCGCCAGTGCAAGGAAACCCCAGTTGTGTGTGGTCCGGTTCTTTCCGCTTCCGGTCGAGTAGCGGTAGTTGCCATAGTCAAGAAAGGATTCGCCGGCGGAGCGAAAATGGTCAAGAGCGCTGCGCGCATTGCCCAATCCGAAGATCGCACCTGGGTAGCTCGGGCTGACGCTTGCGGGTGAATAGCTGAGGCCGTTCGCAAGGGCGAACTCGGTCAAGCGCAACCATCGAGACCAGCGGCCCCGGTGCGCTATCAAGCGTCGCACAACATAGATAACGCCAACGACGAGGCCGGCCAAGAGGAGGAGTGGAAAGAGTGCGTCAGAGATCTCCACGGCACGTCCAGCCGCGATGTCTCCGGTCACGCTGATCCAGTTGACGATCGCAAATCCGACGAATGTGAACGTGAACGGCACCAAGAACACCGCGACGACCACGATCTGAATCAGGAACGCCGTCGAAGCGAACTCGGGCCGATCACGCATCCGCGATTCGTAGGCTGATACCTCAATCCGACTCAGCGGGCGGACCAAAGCCTGGTAGTTGACCATGCGCTGCATTGGCCAAATCTAGCGAAGTCGCGCCGCGCCGCGCTGGACGCAGTTCCCGCAACAGACCCATCGCCCGGCGGTGCGGCAATGCCTGCGACTCGACCGAGCGATGAGTTGATCTGATATCAGACTGCCACTGCCGTCGGTCGAGGTCAAGACCCCGATCGCAAGCCCCGTACACTTAAATGCCGGATTTGGCTCCGGTGCAGCAGGGAGTAACGGAATGCCTTCTGGCGAGTTGGCGAACGAGCGCGGCTACGTCAGCACCCTCTACGCCAGACTTGACGCACTCCGCGACGACGCGCAACGCCAACTCGAGGCCGTTCGACGGTCCCAGCCTGGCGGCACGCATCAGAACCGATCAGAGCGCGATGCGTTCGCGAAGATCTACGAAGATCGCGTGAGTCAACTGCGGCAGATTGACGAGCGACTTGCGTTTGGTCGAATTGAACTCAGCATGCCGACAGCTGATGGCGCCTTCCACTACATCGGTCGCATTGGTCTTCGCGACGATGACCAGCAGCCTCTGCTGCTCGACTGGCGAGTGCCACAGGCCAGAGCGTTCTATCAAGCGACTGCGGCGACACCGCTCGGGGCTCGGTCACGTCGCCACCTGCAGAGCGAGGGTCGTGAGATCGTGCGCATCCACGACGAGATCTTCGATCAGGATCTGCTCCAGGGTGATGTGTCTGAATTGCAGGGCGAGGCGGCCCTCCTTGCGACGCTCGCCGCGGAGCGCACCGGCCGAATGGGTGACATCGTCGCGACAATTCAGGCCGAGCAGGACGCGATCATCCGTGCCGATCTGGCTGGCGCGCTGGTCGTTCAGGGCGGTCCGGGCACCGGCAAGACGGCCGTCGCACTGCACCGCGCCGCCTACCTGCTGTATTCGCACCGGGAGCGGCTCGCAGCTTCCGGTGTGCTCATTGTCGGGCCATCACCCTCCTTCTTGCAGTACATCGAGGCAGTGTTGCCTTCGCTCGGCGAAACTGGTGTCGTGCTCGCCAGTGTCGGACAGCTGTACCCCGGCCTGGACACGGCGCTCGAAGACTTGCCCGAAGTTGCTCAGCTCAAGGGTTCGCTTGAGATGGTCGGGCTGCTTGCGCGAGCGGTGCAATCCCGACAAGTTGTGCCGACCGATGCGCAAGTGCTCGATGTCAACGGCGAGTTGCTCTCGGTGCCCCCGCAGCTGATTCGGGACGCGATGCAGCGCGCGTGGGACACCAAGAAGGCGCACAATCTGGCTCGCGTTACCTTCAACAAAGCCGCGCTCTCCGCGCTCGCCAGGCTACTCGCTGACCAACTCCGCTCACATGGCAACACGATAGAAGAGTCCGATCGGGCGTGGCTTCGAGAAGACCTGCGCACCTCGCATGATGTCAAAGTCGCGCTCAACACCGCGTGGTTGCCTCTCACGCCCGAGAAGCTTCTGCGGGATCTCTATTCGCGACCTCAGTGGCGCGCGTCCCTGACGCCCGATTGGTCGGATGAACGCCGAACGCTCCTGCACCGCGATCGGTTCGCTCCATTCACCGTGAGCGATGTTGCACTGCTCGACGAAGTGGCTGAACTTGTGGGCGAGCCCGATTCCGAGAGCGCGACAGAGAAAGGGGAGCGCAAGCGGGAGCGTCGGCGGGATCTGGAGAACGCCGAGCAAGCCATTCGCAACATGGATGTCGAGGGCCTCGTTGATGCTCGGACACTCGCCGAGGGGTTCCAGGCGACGGCATACCGAGGCACAACGGCAGAGCTCGCAGCCGCAGATCGAAGCTGGACGTACGGCCACATCGTGGTCGACGAAGCCCAAGAACTTTCCGCGATGCAGTGGCGAGTACTTGTGCGGCGAAACCCGCTGCAGTCCTTCACCATCGTCGGGGACGTCGCTCAGTCGTCCGCTGCGGGTGGTGCTACGAGTTGGGCAACGGCCCTCGACCCACACCTTGGCGATCGCTGGCGGCTCGAAGAACTTACCGTCAACTACCGAACTCCTGCGCTGATCACCAAGGTGGCCGAAAGCATGGCAATCGCGCACGGCGTACATATCACCAGATCACGCGCGGTGCGCACCGGGGAACGGCCAGTTCAGCTCGTGCTTGGCGGTGATCCAACCGCGGATGCCACGGCTCTCATCGCCGCCGATGCAGCGGTCTCGGGGCGCGGCACGATTGCCGTGATTGCCGCAGCAGCGCGAATCGACGAGCTCGCGGCATCCCTCGACGCTGCGTTTGGTGCGGCGGTTGGCCGCGGTGCTACTGGACTCAATCGAACGATCGCAGTGCTCACGCCGCTCGAGTCGAAAGGCCTCGAGTTTGATTCAGTCGTTGTTGTCGAGCCTCAGGAGATCGTTGACGAGCTCGCCAGAGGAGCCGCAAACCTCTATGTCGCGATGACCAGATCGACTCACCGACTCGCTCTCGTCGCCGCGCGGGACCTCCCGGTGGGAATCGCCGAGTCAATCGGCGTGTAGCGTGCCGGGCGGTCCCGGCGCTCAGGAGTCCGTTGAGTTCCCCAGAACTGGGGGTTTCAGGTCCGATCAAGGATCGGCACACTGGTGGGGGGCTGAAGCTTGGGTTGTGCCATGAGCGATGATCGCGCGCTGCGTCAGCGGGTGCCAGGTCAGTCGGCCATGTCCAATGTGGTTCACGCCCAGGCCACGAAGCCGCCACGGAGTCCGGTGGCGCGGCTGCTCGGGGTGAGTCCACTCACCGTGACAGCCAGACGTCACTATCGCGACGCGCTTGCAGAACTCGAAGTCGGCGACACGCTCGCTACGCTCGGGCCTCGCTGGGATGTCTTGCATGATGTTCCAGTCGGTCCGGATGGGCTCGACCATCTCGTCATCGGACCGACGGGCGTCTACGTCGTCCAGACGGTGATGGCGCGCGGGCTGGACGTTGTTGTGACGGCTGACTCGGTCTCGGTCGGCGGGGCAGCCTCCGAATTGGCGAGCGTAGTCCGCGATGATGCCCGCGACGTCGAGGAGGCTCTCGGTCTCGCGAGTGCATTGCAACTCACGGTCAAACCCGTTCTTGTCATTGTCGGCCCTCGTCGGCTCACGATCGCGACGCCGCCATACGAGGTAGCAGTCGTGAAGTCTGCCATTCTCGGCTCAACGATCGTCAATGCAGCCAAAGCACTGTCTGGTGCCGAGGTGGCTGGGCTCTCTGACGTCGCCGAGTTGGCGAGCACCTGGTCGGTCGCGGCACCGGTGCGGCAAGATCTGCCGCAATTGTTCCAAGCCTTCGCCGCGATCCGAGGCGAAGTCTCGGCCGCATACCGTCGCCGCATTGGCTTGATCGCGGTTTCTGTTGCTGCGGCATACGTCGTTGTTATTGTTGCCGTTGCACAACTGAGCTGGCTGGTCACGAGCGGCTGATTGAGGGGCTGACCGTTCGGGGATACGTTATCGAACGCACTCGCCGGTGCTTACTTGCGTCACGAGCGTCGCTGACTGTGCGGCCACCGGCGCGAGTTCAGCCATCGTCATCGCGTAGCCGATCGTAGCGCTCTCGGCATCCCTCGCGAAGATCACCCCAGCGACCGCCCCATCGAGCGTGAGCAACGGCCCCCCAGAGTTGCCTTCTCGAACCTCCGCTGCGAGCGTATATATCTCCCGCGGCGAGCTGCCGTCTGCATAGATATCGTCGACGTTGACGGTGGAGATTGACATAACTGACGCGGCACCGGATGTGAATGGTCCACCGAAGGGATAGCCCTGCACCGCGGCATCCGCATCGACGGGCAGAGATAAGGTCAGCGCAAGGGCTCCGACGTTCAGTTGCTCGACCGCGATGACCGCGAGGTCATCAACGAAATCGAAGTAGACGACTGTGCCAGGGATGGTCTGGCCGTTGGGTGCTTCGATGACCGGTTCAACAACCCCCGCCACAACGTGCGCGTTCGTGACTATTCGATTTGGGGAAACGACGAACCCGGTACCAGACTGTGCGGTCCCGCAAGCGTAGGCGTTGCCTGTGATGCGAACGACGGATTGTGCAGCGTTATTGAGCTGCTCGCTCCCGGTGTCGATGTTCGGAATCAGTGGGTCGCGAACTCCGGGCACGACACCGGCGATGATGGGCAGGCCTTCTTCTAGGATGAGGCCGCGCAATTGGGCGACCCATGCCTCAACAGGGTCTGGGGTGAGGAACGAGATTGCTCGTAGCACGCCAGAGTTTGCGACCGCACGGGTCAACGATGGAAAGCCGAGTTGGGCGATGCTCGACGCGACAACGCTCGCCACGAGTGCCGCAACGACGCCTGCGACAATCGCGCCGAGCAGTCGGTCGAGGCCGCTGAGCGATCCTTTGGCGACTCCGCGCCGTGCGAGCCTGCCGAGCGCAATACCGATGACTTGACCGAGCGCGATGAGGCCGACAGCAACAAGAATCGTCGTTATCGGCCGAAGTCCAGGCAACGGCACCCACGAGGATGCCAAGGGTGCGAGAAAGTATGCGGCGACTATGCCGGCTGCCGTTCCCGCAATGACCAACCCGGTCCTGGACAAGCCGGCACCGAGTCCCCAGCCGATGTAGGCGATGAGCGTGACGACCAGCAGAACGTCGAGAACGATCGCTTCGGTCATGGATAAAGCGTACGCGATCGGGGAGAGATATATGAATAAACATCGAATATGACCTGCACGGTCATGACCGGGATGCTCCTGCCGATCCCGCTCTCCTCCTTCCGCGCCCCGTTCTGGGGACTGCCAAGGTGAAGTCCATCGCTCTAGGCTGTCGACAATCGAGCTTGGGGGGCGCCGTGTCAACAGTGTTGGGGAACGCATTCTCGCTTGCAGCAGACTCTGTCCCGCAGCGAGAGCTGAGCGTCGTTCGTGGGCCGGCCTTCCGGGTGATCGCTGAATGCTTGCGGCTTGCCGCGGCATCCCCTCGGCCAAGTTGGCTTGCGACGCTGTTCGGAACACACCCGCTACCGTCGGACGCATACGGCTGGTATTTGAGCGCGATCGGAGAGCTGGAGGCTGCGCACGTACTCAACGATCTCCGAAGCGAATGGGTGCTTCTACACCCCCTGCGCGACGTCGAATCGTACGGCGGCGTTGACTATCTTCTGGTGGGCCGCCCCGGAGTGTTCACCGTCGCAATCAAGGATCACACTGACCAGCGCGTGCGAGTCGACGGGGACGAGCTGACCGTGAACGGTCGCAGGACCGATCATCTGAAGGACGCAAACATTGACGCTGCCAGACTGACGCGCGAACTCGGTGTCGATGCAGTATCGCCGATCGTCGTCGTCATCAACCCTCGCTCGCTCGAGCGTGCCGATGCGCCTTCGAAGGCGTCATCGCTCCAAGAGCCGATTGTCGTGGGCTCCTCGCACCTGGCGGCGCTTCTTTCAGAGCTCGTCAAGAACAACGCCAGCCGACTCGATCGCGCGTCAGTCTTAAATTCCGTGCGATCTGCAGAACGAAGTGGTGTCTGGAGGTCTGCGGCCGCCGTTCACGACCAAACGCTTATGCATGAAGACGCAATCAAGCGCCTTCGGCTTGCGGTCGAGCGGGCGTCCCGCCGCCGCGTGATGTGGCTCGCAGTGGCCGCAGTTGCGACTGCCGCCGCGATCACGATGCTCGTCCTGCTGTAGAGCGCAAGCCACTCGAACTGCACCCTTCGCGACACGACCGTGGCGAGCTATTCGTCGGCGGCCTCGACTGGAGCGTCCACCACCGGAGTCTCCGCAAGGCTCGGTTCTGTCAGCCGTACAATCAGCACGATCAGGCCAGCAATCGGAAGCAGGATCCAGAGCAGTTCTGTCCACTCGCGGCCGGTGTCACGAAGTCGGCGAACGGCAACAGCCAAGCTGGGTAGCAACACGGCAATGCTCCAGGCGCCCGCGAAGCTCATGTAGCCGGTGAACGAGCCTGCTGTCGTCGTCACCTCGAACATTCGGGGATTGATCGCGGTGAAGGTAAGGCTGTTGAGTGCTGCGCTGACGAGAACCGTAAACAGGGTGAACCACCAGAACTCCGGCCGAGTCGCTCGACCGCCGAACTCGGCATATTTGCGGAACACGGTCTTGATGGACTCGAAGAATGTCATAGTGTGAGTCAACACTCAATGGGCGTCTCGCGGTAGGGCCGAAAGACCCTCGACGGCGCGAGGCGACGAGCCAGTACGATGCTGCGATGAAGGCTATTCATATCCCGGGCGCCACCCTTGCCGCGGCCGTCGCGCTCGCCCTTTCGCTAGTTGGCTGTGCGCCGGGGCCGCTGGCTCCCGGCTCGAACTCTGGCTCGTCTTCAATCGAGGGCACGGGCTCGAATTCCGAGGGCCCGACTGCGACACCCTCGCCAACGTCGAGCGGGGTGGCAACCGTCGTCCCGAGCGTGCAGCCCGACCCCCTCATCGACCTCGACTGCAGCGACTTCGCGGGGGTCGCATCCATCGGCACGATTGCCGGGGTGACCGAGCGTGATCCACGCGGGGTGGTTGCCGAAAATGTGGATGTGGTTGCGCTCGCCGATATCGTGCGGACTGCTGGCGGCATAGCGTGCGAGTTCAGCGACGGTGGCGCGTGGCGGGTGACCAACGCCGAGGGCGGGTATGCGCTGAACACGGCTTGGCGCGGAGCCGCGATCTTCATTGTGCCGAACGTTGGTGCCGCCAGCGACGACTTGCTCGGTGATGGAGCCTGTGGCGAACCAGTCAACAACAGGACGAGCCTGTGCCTCAGAGATTTCATGGTTGGTAGCTCCTGGGTGACGGTGGTGTCGTCAACCAACGACCGGAGAGCGACTATTTCGGCGGTATTCACCCTTGTCGAGAGCATCGTGGCCGGAGCGACCTCGAAGGCCGGGCCCATTGTGTGCACGCGCGTGGCACCTTTCAGCCGCCGCGCGACTGCGCGTTGCTAGTGCCGACGGCAGAGGTTGCCTCCCTGCTGGGAGGATCCGACGTCGTCGTGGACCGCCCAATTCAGCTCAACGTGGCGGCCGAGGCCACCTTCGTTACCGAGAACATTGGCTGCCAGTGGTATCGCGACACCGGTGACAGCGCCGCCCAAGTGCAGGTGTTCCCGGGGGGCGGGTGGGCTGCAGACTTGACGCTTTCGGGGCTCGACACCGCCCCGATCGAACTCGTCGGCCTGCGCGAGGGCGACCGCGCGCTGTCGCACTGCAGCGACTTCTCGGCCTACGGCTATTGGATCTGCACTGTCGAAGCCGTCGTCGACGGAACCTGGGTACGTGGCATCGGTGACGGGCCGGATCAGGCAACGACATTAGCGATTGCCGTTGCAGTGGCCGAGTCCACCCTCACTCATCGCGACTGAGGGGCTGCGCCGGCACGAGAAGCCCGGCGGGGGAACCGCTCTGGCGTTCGGTCTGCCACACTCGAAGAAAGCACCACTACCCCTGCAGGAGGAATCACCGTTGGTCACCGGAGAGCTCAGAAGCCAGGTCGATAAGGTCTGGAGCGCCTTCTGGTCTGGCGGTATCGCCGACCCGCTCGAGGTGATCGAGCAGATCACCTATCTGCTCTTCATCAAGCGCCTCGACGAACTGCACACCCTCGCCGAGAGCAAGGCCAACTTGCTCGGTACCCCAATCGAGAACCCGGTCTTCCCCGACGGCACGGATGACTCTGGCCGCCGCCCACGGGCTCGGCCTGTTCGTGCGTTCCTTGGTCGGCCTCGACCGGGTCGCCGCGACCGATGCACCGTCGGAGTTCACTGCTGGCTTGACGCTCATTGCCAATCAGCAGTCGTTCGTCGCCCTGATCGTTGAGCAGCTCACTCAGCGCGGCACCGTCGAGCCCGAGCCGCGGTTTGCCGCGCCATTTACGGATGTCGCGCCGACGGCACCGGCTGTTCTGTTCGGTGCTGCGAAAGTGACGGAGCTTGTCGAGGTACTCCGTCGGATTCGCGAGACCGCCGAGGTGGGTTAGCCCTTCACAGAATGCTGGAGACCCTGAGTGCGGTAAATCGTCTGAAGTCGCGGTCGACGGTGATGAATTCGCTGACACCGTGATCAAGACAGATCGCGGCGATCCTCGCGTCGTGAATAAGCGGCCCGCTGATACCGGCGCTCCCGATCAAGCCCGCGAGGGTCTGCCAGTGGTTTCGAGACTCGGACAAGAGCTGCAGGCTTGGCGATCGAAACCACTCGTCGAGTT
>ENA-ORBV01014500-ORBV01014500.1-microbial-mat-metagenome-genome-assembly--contig:-NODE-14500-length-11771-cov-3.966992_pt1 | contig 11771 bp, 5 predicted proteins | sample MGYA00237777_ERZ505514 | MGnify/ENA primary metagenome ERZ505514 (study PRJEB26160, sample SAMN06269048) | microbial mat metagenome | isolation source: Oligotrophic lake microbial mat | place... | reverse complement strand
ATACGAGATTCGCCTTAGTCTCGTGGGCTCGGAGATGTGTATAAGAGACAGTAAAAAAACCCGCGTGCGTCCTCGGTAAACGACGCCAACCCCGGGCAGGGCGACTCGCCGGAGACCGTCGAGTCTTTATTGCCGATGGGCGATCCGGACTCATTGCCGAATGGCGATTGCCAATTGCCGATTGAGTTCGGTCGCCCATGAGATGATTTTCACGGTTGGGGTTCGGTGGTTTGGTAGTCGGCAATCGCCAATTGGAAATTGGAAATTGGCAATCACGGCCGACGCCGCGAGGCCGAGATTCGTGAGGCCGCCATGATCGCGGTCAGTTCACTCGCTTCTTGGAGGAGTGCCGCCACTTTTGCCTGCGGCAACAGTTCGCCCTCGACGATCAGTTCCAGCCAGAACCCGCATTCGTCGGCCTCTTCTTCCACGATTCCAATCTTGGCGATGAATTCGGCTTTGGAACGAGCGCGGCATGTCGCCCGATAATTCGCACCCACTGAGGTGCCACTGCGCACCAGTTGGTTTCCAAGTGCGTTCCCACTCCTGCCCGCGGGAAGCGCGTCCACCAATTTCATCACCCGCAACGCAAACTCCTTCGTCCGCTGTTTAAGTTCCGTTGGATTCATGGGCATCGAGATCTGAGGTTTGCAATCGGCATTCGCCAATCGCCAATCACAGCAGCCCCCGTTCGCGTTTCCGAAAATCCCGGATCAACCGCACCATCCGCTCCACGAACTCCGCAGTCGCCCCGCCGCCCGGCAGGCGCGTCCACTGCACCGCGAGAAACCGCTCCGGCACGAGCGCGTCGCCCTCCTTCACCGGATCGATCACCACCGGCAATATAAACGGGATCGTCTCTGCAATGAGCTTCGCGCGGTCCACGGCGAGCGTCCACTCGAGGCGGAAATACCCCTCGTGCCGCGCCTGCGTCTGGGCCGAAATCACCGGCACAAACAGCGAGCACGCCCGGATGTTCTTCTTAATTTGCTGATCGAAATCGTCGCCGCCTTCGAGCCGCCGCTGGTCGAACCACACCTCGATGCCGACCGCTTCCAGCGCATCGCGAATCTTCTTCACGGCTTCCGCATCCTGGCTCGCGTAGCTGAGGAAAACGGCCCCGGCCTTCATCTCCTGCCCGTCCGTTCTTGTCGCACTCGCCGCAGCTGTAGGCGGGGTGCCCTCACCCCGCTTCGCCAGCACCTTCGGATGCCTCTCCGCATACCGCGCCGCCAACTCGCGCACAAAATCCGCCGCGTTGCCCTGCTCGTAGAGCTGCGTGCGGTAGGAAAAATTCTTCAGGAAGAGCACGAGCCCCGGGTCCTCCTGCGTGCGGCGGTCGGCGATGATTTCGAGTTCCTCGCGCTGGAGGGAGAGCCGGCCGTTCTTCGCGATGCGGATGAAGAAGCGCGCGAGCCAGCCGGGAAACGTGTTCCCGATCAGCAACAGGTGACTCGATTTCAACTCGTCGAGCAGCACATTGGGCCGCTTCGACTCGGTCTGCATCGAGGTGAAAAACTCCAACGTGTCCTCCTCTGTGATCACATAATCAGGCGACGCCGAAATCCGTCCGAGTAAATGAAACACCGTCGGCGTCGCACTCCGGCGCACATCGGCGGGCAGGTCCTCGTTGCGATTCGGCGCATAGGCGAGCGACACCGTTTTCGCCGCGCCCCCGTGCCTTTCCTCGTCAAGCGCCTGCGTGAGCAACGAATCGAACGTCGTCGTCACAAACAGATTGAAGTGCCGGATGCGCGCGAGCTGGCGGAGCGACTCCGGCACCGCCGGCGCGAGCTCCTTCATCAAATTACGAAGCCGTGGATAGACTTCTTCGCGCCGCCCGCCGCGCTGCAGATACCGGCACACGACTTGGTGCAGCGCATCGTCTCCCGTGCAATCCTCCGCCGGTACGCGCAACCGCTCCGCGAGTTTCTGCGCGAGCACGCGCTGGAGCGGAATCTCGCCACCCGTGCCATCCGACACCGTCAACAACTCCGCGCCGACGACGGGGATGACACGTCCTTCCTCGATATATTCGAGCAGATCATCCCAGAAAAAATCCTGCGCGGGCAGGGCGGGCTGAAGCATGGCGCGCCCAGAGTAAAGCGGAGCCGCAAAGCGACTGTCAAGTGGCGGCAAGGCGCACGGTTTGCAAAAAAGAGAGGGGCACCGTGAATCGCGGCGGTGGCGCAGGCGTCTGAAGACGAGCCAGAACCCACGCGCGTGGGCGGCGCGATCAAACGATAGGGCGGGACGAGGGTAATCGCGGGTGTAATTGAAAGTGAATTCAGATGAGCGACATCCGACATGCTTTGCGCCGCGTCGTGCGCCTCTAACTAATCTGTCTGCCCGCTGCGGCGAACCAATCCCGCTGCGCTACCGATTCAAGAGGTATCGCCGCGGAATGATCCGGGTCTCCGCCATTGCGGTGCGGATCATTTCGTGGTGCCGCTCATTGACCCGGCAGTAATTGCTCGGAATTCGACGGGGTCGTGGACGATAAGGAACGTTGACGTTCGGCTTGCCGTGTCACTTGGCGGTCGATCAGCAAAGCCGACGTCGTCAGTGCGCCCAAGATTCCGGAGCAGACCAGCAAAAGGCCGCGATCCTGGGTCGCGGTGAGGGCGAGCAGGAGCATGACCAGAGCGCACGCGCCGAGACTCCACCCCACCACGCGGAGTGGCGACGTGGTTGTGGCGCTGATTGCCGGGAGGAGCGCCGCGGTGGACTGTGCCGCCACCAATGCCCGAAACCGGATCGCGCCCGGCGCCACGGTCCGCCGTCGCCATTCGGCCACGGTCAGGATCAACGCGGGTAGGACGACTCCCACAATGACCTCCATGCTCCGGGGTTGCGCGCGCGCAAACGCCGCCAGCTCGGCAATGCCGGGCAGCGCGTTGAACCCCGTGCGGCCGCTAAGACCGAAACGCACCCAGAGGCCCACTCCACAGCAGATAATGACCGTGAGCAAAAGATCCCGCGCGGTAATGCGGCGGCTGAACAGCGCCCAGATCAACGGGAGCAACAAGGGGCCCACAATCAGGCTCGTGATGCTGAGGATAACCTTTTCCGCCCCACCCAACACCGGAACCGCGAGCGCCACACTGGTGACCAACACGCCCAGGCCGAGTGTAGCCATTCGGCCGATACGCACGAGCGTGCGCTCGTCTGACGGCCCACGCCGCAGCGGCTGAATGATGTCGTGCGTCAGCACGCCGGCGAAGACGTTGAGCTGGCTGCTCACCATGCTGGCCGTGGCCGAAAATAACGCCGCCACCATCAGCCCGAGCATGCCGGCGGGAAGGACCGAGATCGCCGCAAGAATATAGGCCTGCTCCGGATTCGCGTCCGGTTGGATGACGCGATAAACCAGTGGCGGCAAAAACCAGAAGAGCGGGCTGACTAAATATAAAATGCCGAAAAGAAACGCGCTCTTGCGCGCATCCCGCGGCGTCGGAACGCATAGATAGCGCTGCACAAACGCCCACTCGGCTCCGACCATGAAGAAGTGGATCGCAGTCCAGCCCAGCAGGAAAATACCGGTGAACTCATTATTCACGAGGTTGAGAAACCCGTCGGGCACGCGCTCTAAAAATCCACTCACTCCGCCGGCATCCTGCAGCACCAGCGGCACGACGAACGCCACCGCCAAATAGAGCACAATGAATTGCACCACATCCGTCATGAGCACGGCCCACAAGCCGCCAGTCACTGTATAGGCAACGACGATTGCGCCAAAGAATACCACCGCCCAGGTTAACGAAAGATTCCCCGTGATTGCGTCACGCAGGAACCATCCTTCTGGAATCGGAATCAGCGCGCACAGCAGGACGGCCAGAGCGTAGAGCGACACACCGGTTCCCACCAGGCGGTACACCATCATCGTCCACGTGTACCCGTGCACCGCTCCCGGCCCAAAACGGATCCGCACGAACTCCGCGGGCGTCGTAATGCCACTTTGTTTCCATCGCCCCGCCACGGTCCAACCCACCAATAACGCCGCGACGCCGTAGCACATGTTGATGCTCACCGCGACGAGCCCGTGCTTGAACGCGATTCCGCCCCACACCACGAACGTGCCCGCGGAAAACATGGTCATGAATCCGCTGAGCCCCGAAACCCACCAGGGCGAACGTCCGCCCGCGGCAAAGAGATCACTCGAGGTTCGAACCTTGCCGCCGTAGACTGCACCGATCGCGAACAGGCCGATCACGTACGCGATGATGACGAGGAGGTCAGGGAGTTGCATGCGCGTGAAACAGTCGTGACGTTACGCCGTGCTTAAGGCGTGGATACAAGTTCGTTCGAACGGGCCGACTCCCCGAACTCACCCAGAGCCGTGACGGAGAACCGGTGGGACTTCGTCAGGTCAAGGTTTGTGAGAACCACGATCGTCGCGTCCGAGGTGTTGACCAATCGCGTTTCCTTCGGAGTGGAACCCCATCGCAGTCGATAGCCCGTCGCCTTGGCCACCGGCGCGAAGCGCACAGCGATCCTTCCGGGTCCGCGCACCACTCCGAGCACGGTGGGACTCGCCGGCGGCAGACCACCGTCCGGCGTGACCGTGAAATCCGCCGACCACGCACTCGCGCCGTGTCCGGCCACTTCCCGCCGAAGCCGCCCGTGATAAGTGCGGCCATTTTCCAGGCCGTGAATCGCCAGTGCCCCTTTCTGTGCAATCGTCAGCCGGCGTCCGTACTTTCCCTTCTCGAGGTCGTACTCGACCGTGAACGCGGTGTCGTCGGGATGGGTGGAGTAACCGATCATGAAGCCGCCATCGAGCGGATGAACGTGATTAACCGTGGGAGCCGAAGATGATGTTACGATCGGCAGTGCGGCGGGTTCCGGGATCGAGGAGGTTGCCGTTTCATGCGCGACATAGCCGAGCGGTGTGAGCAGCGTGACGACCAGATTGCCGGTATTGGCCGTGCCCGAGACGGGCCGCCCCGGGAGGGGTACAGAAAACGGTGCGGCATCCGGAGCGATCTCGGGGAGCGCAGCGATTCCGCCACCCTGCGTTACGTCATCCGGTGTGCGCCATTCCCAAAGCAACTGGTAACCGCGCAACGTGTAGCTCGGAAATTCATCCGCGGAACGCGGATGGATCCAGGCTTGGCCGCCCCGGATCTGCAGGGTGCGCACGGGACTGTGTAGCCGAGCGATGTCGCGGGCCGCCGCCTTTTCGCGGCGCCAGAGATCGACGATTCCCCATGAACGTAATTCCCCGGGAGCCGAGCCGCGATAGTTGCTGCGGTAATCGTTGAAGGTCCAAAGCGCCGCACCAATTAGGTGCGGTCGGTGGGCAAGGGTGTCCCAGCGTTCGTCGAGGCCAGGAATCCGGGAGTCGAGCGTCTCGCCAATCTGTCGTCCACCGAACTCGGCGAGAAATACCGGCCGGTTGGGCCACTTCTCCGCCAGTGCTTCGATCAAGCGTCCGGGGTCCGGACCATAGGTGTTATGCATGACCAGGTCGGAGACACTGATCGGATCGTTCGCTGGCGTATAAGTCGCGCGATTGCCGCTGTAGCTGATGTAAGTGATCAGTCGATACGGATCCAGCTCGCGGCGGGTGAAATCGATCATCGATTTCACGTAGTCATAGTGGTTGAGCATCTCGTTGCCGACGCTCCAGCCGATGATTGACGGATGATTATAGTCGCGGTCGATCATCTCGCGCAGCCATTGCTGCGTGCGGGGATTGTGGGGGATGACATTGGGATCCCCTTCACCCCAGACCGGAATTTCGGTGAACACCATCACGCCGCGCTCATCGAGATAATCGAGCAGGTTGGGCGAGGCCGGCGCATGCATGATGCGCATGAAATTTCCGCTGTAGCGTTTCATGCGATCGACATCGAGCTTCACCAGATGATCGGGCTCCGTGTTGCCATAGGCGCGGTGGTCGTGCACGCGGTTGAAGCCCATGAGGCGCACGCGTTCGCCATTAAGATAGAGGCCGTCCGGTTTTACCTCGACCTGGCGAACGCCAAAACGATGTCGCAGTTCATGCTGAACCGCTCCGCTGACTCGCAGCGTTGACGTCAGATGATAAAGGTGTGGCTGGTCAAAGTGCCACAGGTGCACGTGCTCGGCGGGAAGCACCAACGAAGCGGTCGCCCGCGTGGTGCCGCGGGCCGGAACCAGGGCGCGGGTGCTCACCCGGCCGGCAAAGACTCCCTCAAATTGGGCCGCGGCCGCGATTTCCACTTCGGTCGCCGCCGCTCCGTCATTCGAAATCAGGTACTCGATCGTAACCGCCGCGGTGCCTGTGGTTAAATTAGGCTGGGCGCGAATATGCTGCCAGACGAGGCGGATGTTATTGTTGGCCACGAGCGTCACCGAACGGCTGATACCGCCCCACGCCCACCAGGCGCCGCGCCGGAAGGTGTTGTCGGCGCAGACGGTGAGCGTGTTCGGACCGTCACGCTTCACCTGATCGGTCACATCAAATTCGAACGGCGTGTATCCGCCTTCGTGTCGACCGAGGGAATGCCCGTTCAGCCAGACTTCGGCCGTCTCGTAAACCGCGCCGAAATGGATCCGGATCCGCTGCCCTTCCCAGCCGGAGGGAACCGTGAATTCACGCCGATACCAGCCTTGGCCGATGTGTTGGGAATAGGCGTTCACGGTGTCCCAATTACCGGGCACCGGCAGCGTATCCCATGTGGCCGTGCTTTGTTCCAGCCGGGTCGGATCAATCGTGAAGTGCCAGCGACCGTCGAGTAAAAGGCGTTGCTCGGCGCCGACTGCGGCGATGGTCAGGAACAGCGCGAGCGCCAGGGCGAAGAAGAGTTTCATGGATTTTGAATCTGGATTTTGAAATCCGAGATTTGAGACTTCAGATTTTCGCTGTCGCGTAGCAGCGAACTTCGAAAACGGCCGCGGGTACGCGGGGGGAAGGATGCTCAAACTCAAAGCGCAGCCGGCTCGTTACCGCCGGAGTTGCCAGGATGATGACATTGCGCGTCTGGTGATTGTCGCTGCATTCGCTCAGCAGCCTGTCGGCGTCATCGAAAACTCGATACGCCCGGACACAGAAGGGCATTTCGCGTTCGGGGTGTCCCCAGAGCACGGACTCCATCGGATGATCGAAGTCGGTGTCGAAGGTGAGATCGATGCGCGCGATCGTCTGCGGTTCCGACCAGCTCAACGTGAGGGTGGGCGTGGCATCCGCGAAGTCGGCGACCCAGGCATTCGGTTGCGCGCGGGGGCGGGTAATGCCATTGGTGACATTCCTGGCGCGAAAAACATCGAGCGGTGCCGCCAATCGCAGCGCGAGATTGTGCCCGCCGGGGCGGCGATGCGGCTCCCAGAATTCGAACTGGTCGACGCCAATGTCGCTCGGCGGCGTCTGCACCGCGGACTCGGCGACAGCGAGGTTCGCTTCATGGCAAAGGGAGAGTACGCCGGTGATGCGCTGTTCACTGCAGCGCAGGCTGATTTGTTCGTCTGCAAAGAAGCAAACAAAGGCGTAACGCTCGTCGGTGAACGCGTGGGCGAAGGAGAACTCCAGCGGTTGATCGTCACCCATCGGGACTGGTCGCGTCAGCTGTTCGAGCGTGACATCCGGTGTATGATTATCGGCCTTGCTGCTGATGCGGAGTTCGGCGCGCAAGTTAGCCGGAACCGCCGTGTTCGTGAACACCGTCAGCTGCAATTTTGTGGCCGCGGTTACCGGCAGCATCATCGCCCAGCGTTCGCTGAGCTTGAGCAGCGGGCCATCGGGCGCGAGTTGGGCGAGCCGCAGTTCGCTCGAGGCTGAGATTGTCGCGTGCGGAGCGAGGTCGGACGGGTCCTGCAACGTGCAGCCGGGAATGTAGTGACCAATCCGCAGCAGTGCGCGCTGTAACGCTACCATGCGCTCCGGCGCGCCGAGGGCACGCGGCAGGACGCCGTGTTGCCGGCAAAGCGCGGCGGCCATGCCGACCGCCTCGCCGACGTAGGCACACGTGCCCATGACGCGGCTGGAGCCGAAGGCCACGTGGGACGCGCTGATGATGCGGCCGGCAAGGAAAAGGTTCGGAATATTCCGGCTGTATACACTCCGATAAGGAATCGGATAAATGCCTTTGGCGTGCCATTGATTACAGCCGGGCTTTTCGGAGAAGACGCCATCGGCCGGATGGAGGTCAATGGACCAGCCGCCGAAGGCGATACCGTCGGGCTGCGCGCGCTGTTCGACGATGTCCTGCTGGATCAGCCAAGTGTCGCCCTCGAAGCGTCGACTCTCGCGTTTGCCGGGAATGGTGCCGACCCATTCCAAGGTGAGGTTGGCCGCGTCGGGAAACTTGCCAGAGTTTTTGATATAGTCCCATACGCCGTACACCACGCGCCAGAGTTCCCATTTGATCGTCTCGGTCTCGTGCACCGTATCGAGGCGGCCGCCGTACTCGATCCACCAGAGCCGGCAACCGAAGTCGCGCGTGCTGAAGCTGCGATAACGGGGAATCTTCGTGATATCGCGCAGCGCGAAGGCGGGCGGTGTGAACGTGATGGGGCGCCCAGCGTCCTTGGAATAGAAATACAACGAGTGTCCGAGCAACTCGCCGTAATCTTTGCTCGGAGCGAACTTTTCGCCAAATTCGTCGCGCGACTCCGCGCCCATGCGGAAGGCGGCGCCGGCGAGAAAACCCACGACGCCATCGCCCGATGCATCGCAGAACAGCGGTGCGGTGAGTTCGTAGCGGGTCGAATTCTGCGAGCAGAACGCATGCACTGCCGCGATCACATCCTGGCCGCCTTGGCCCTCGTTGACTGAGGCTGCGTCCGTCTTGGTGACTTCGTAAACCGCGGTGTTGAGCAGCAGCGTGACATTCGGCTCGGACGTGACTTTCTCGAGGAGGATGAGATCAACGATCAGGGCGTTGCCCTCGGGATTGCGGAACGTGTTTTCAACAAGGATCTCGTCGACGATCCCGCCCTCGCGTGCCCACCGGTTGTTATTCCCCATGTGCGACGTCGCGCCGAGAATCCAGAGGCGGACTTCGCTCGAGGCGTTTCCTCCGAGGACAGGGCGATCCTGGACGAGGATGACCTTGCTCCCCGCGCGGGCGGCGGCAATGGCGGCACAGGTGCCGGCCAAGCCGCCCCCGACGATCACGAGATCGGCCGAGAGACGCTGGAGGTTGAGTTCGCGGCGCGCTGTGGCAGCGGCAAGGATCATCGAGAAGGGAAGCGGTCGTTTACGGTCACACGGATTCGAGCGGGCGATCGTCGTTCGAGGAGGATCGGTCGTGGTGCCTACTTAGAATTGCAGACGCGTGGTGAAGGTGAACTCGCGCGGCGGAGCCCAGACGCGGTTGCCGGTGAAGTAGTCTTCTTCGAGCAGATTAGTGATGCCGACTTGGAACGTAACCGGATGTTCGCGGAGCTTGCGGGCGTAGCCGAGTTGAAGGTCAACCACCGTGTAACCTGGGAACTGCAGCCCCCAGTTCGCATCACCGTTGGTTGGAGATTGCGCGGATTGATAGCGCACACCGAGACCGACACTCGCACCCCGGAGGGAACCGCGGGTGAAGCGATAGTGTTGGAAGACGCGAACCATGTCATCGGGGCTGTTATCGAGTTTGCGTCCGTTCAGGATCAAATAGGTGCGCTGGGTGGTGGGATCGGCGGTGGCGGGGCGCGTCACGGTGAGCTTGTTGATGAACAAGTGGCTCGCGGCGAACACGACGGAATAATTGGAAATCGGAGTCCACACCAAATCGGTCTCGATGCCCTCCGTGGTATTACCCTCGATCGGACGGCTCCAGCTGACCTGCAGTCGGCGACCGGCGTTGGTGGTAGCGGGATTGGGATCGACCTCGGTGCCAATGTTGCGCGGATCGGCGGCGTTGCGGTCGTTGTCGGTAACAATGATATTGCCGTTGTTGAGTTCGAACCAGCCGATGCTGCCGGTGAGTTTGCGTTTAAAGAGGTCGAACTTCAGTCCAGCTTCCCTGCCCTTGCCGATTGCGTTGGGCACGGGGTTGGAGGCTTGTTCCGCCGGGGTGACGATATTGAGTGGGGGCAGGGGAACACCGAACGTGACGCGACTGACGAGTGAGCCCGTGCGAATCGTTTCACCTTCGTTGATACTCGCGTAGGCATTGAGTCCGGGAACGATCCGGACCACCGCGCCGACGGTATGATTGTTGGTGCTGGGATTGCCGTTTGAGGTGCCGCTGAGGGGAGTGAAGTTGCGATCCATGGTGGAGTTGATCGCGTGAAGCCAGGAGCGGCGGAAACCTCCGGTGAGGATTACACGCCGATCGAAGAACCCGAGGCTAAGTGCAGCGTAGCCGGCGCGTGCATTCGTTTTGGTCTGCGTATAGGTTTGAATGCCGTTGGCATTTACATCGCTCGGCCAGCGCGTAATGAGCCGATTATCGGGAAACGCGTGGACGCGCGGATCGAAGAAATTGTAGATGTTGGCGCCGCTGAGGGTCGCCGGAGAGCCAAACACATTGGGCGATCCCGCCACGGATGGGAGCGCGCTATAGTCGAAAATCGCGCTCTCGTTGTAGTTGGTATTGTCGCCGTATTGTCCGCCGGCCAGCAGCGTAATATCCGCGATCCAAACGGTGTGTTTCAGCACCGCTTCCAGTTTGGCATCACGGGTCTCCTCGTGAAAGCGACGGCCTTGATAACCAGACGTGAGATTATAGCTGCCAGCAGGCATCAAACGCTGACTGAACGAAAAGTAATTGTGGGCGACGTACGATTTGACGGCTCGGCCAATGAAGCGGGCTTGCAGCCAATCGGTGGCGGCGAGGGTGGTCTCGTTCTCGAGCAGGTCGCTGCGTTCCGTGAAGCGAGCGTGAGGACCGTAGGAGTTGGCGCTGCGGCCGCCGGGAAAGTTGCCTTCGCGGAGGCCGAGACCTTCGCCGAGGGTAGCCCAGTGTCCGGTCGCATCGAACACATCTTGACGCCAGTTGCCGAAGGCCTGGCCCACGCGCGCCCGGTATTCATCAACCGTATACGGACGAGCGAGCGCGGTGGCGCGGCCGAGGTTCAGCAACACTGCGCGCGGATTGTCGAAGTCAGCCTGGTAGTTGCCGGTGTCGCTGACATTTTGGGAGACGAGATTTCCCTCGGAAAGTCGGTGGGCGTAGTCGAGTCGAAGATTGAGCTTCGCATTTGGGCGCCAGAGGAGCTGGGGACTGAGGTAACGGGTCTGGCTGTCGGAGAAATCGCGCCAGGTGTTACCGTCGCGGTAGGAGGCGAGCAGGCGATAAGCGAGCGTCTTGCGCGCATCGATCGGACCCGTGAGATCGAATGCGGCACTGTAGGTAGCGTGAGAACCAACCGAGAATGTCGCCTCACGACGGGGCGTGAATTGAGGCTGCTTGGTGACAATGTTTACTTCGCCGCCGAGGGTGGCTCCGCCGACAAACACCGCGAGGGGGCCCTTGGCGACCTCGATGCGATCGACGTTATCCGTGTCAAACCCATGGCTGAGCCGCAGTCCGTTGCGGAACGTGCCGTTGACGGCTTGGCCGCGAAAGCGGTTCAGGTTTCCCTGGGAAGCGCCGGCGCCGGGTGCGTAGTTGCCATTGCCGGCGTGAGGATCGGTCGAGATCGAGCTAACGTACGATACCGCGCCGGTGAAGCCGCGCAGGCCGGCGTCGCGCATGAATTCCTCGGTGACCACGGTAATGGGCAGCGGGGTGTCAATCAAAGCCTGGGCGATGCCGGTGGTGGCGACGGCGTTTTGGACGCGGTAACCCGAGTCGCGGGCGCTGCTGACTTCGAAGGACGACAAGGCAACGGGAACATCCGTGCTGGCCGGC
>ENA-ORBV01014499-ORBV01014499.1-microbial-mat-metagenome-genome-assembly--contig:-NODE-14499-length-11774-cov-3.400958_pt1 | contig 11774 bp, 9 predicted proteins | sample MGYA00237777_ERZ505514 | MGnify/ENA primary metagenome ERZ505514 (study PRJEB26160, sample SAMN06269048) | microbial mat metagenome | isolation source: Oligotrophic lake microbial mat | place... | reverse complement strand
GACGCGGGTTCACCGCGCACGGTCATCGTTTCGACAATCGCTCCCGCGGGCGCCGTGAGCTGCGCGACGGTGTCGGCGAAGAGGGGCGCGAGCGTACGCCCGTATTCCTGATCCCACGCACGCCACTCCGCGCTCGGATGATCAAAGCGCGGGCGCACGTGCACCAGCGTCAGGCGTCCCGTCTCACCCACGAGACGCAGGGCGAGCTTCGCAGCGCGCACGCTCGCCGGCGAAAAATCCATGCCGATGACAGCATGTCGCGGCGACTGCGTGAAGCCGCTGCCAACCGCGAGCACGGGAACGCGCGAGTGACGCAACGTGGCCAGCGTGGTTTCCGTGCCGAGCAATCGATCGAGCGGGTTATGCCGCCCGATGCCCATCACGATGAGGCTCGCGCCTCGTCGCTCGGCTTCCTGTGCCAAGACCTCCGGCGGCGAACCGAGACGCACTTCGACCGTCCACGCCGGATCACCCGTCGAGGCGATCGAGAGCGCGCGCTGGACATCGTCGAGCATGGTGGCTCGCCGCATCGCATCGAGTTCCGGCAACGCCATGACGCCACCGCCGACCGCGGGGGCGAGCGGAGTGGGCTTACACACGCCGAGCACTTCGATACGTGCTCCCAGCGATGTGGCGGTAACGCGGGCGGCGTTGAGCAGCGCGTCACAGCCATGTTCGCCATCACAGGCCACCAGCACCGGACCGGCTGGCCGGCGCGGCGGCGCCGGGATCGGAGTAGCGTCTTCGCCTCGTTCGCTGAACCCGAACGAGTCACGGCGGGGCTGGAGTTGTGAGGCCATGGGGAATCTCTGGACGAACGGCGACCGGGGGCGATCCGAAAGAGTAGACCACCCTGCATGGTCTGAAGAGTCGGCATGATCGCGTCATCAAGCTATCGGGAGATTGCTGCCCAATTTGTCGGGGTTCCGCCGACCTCGTGGACTACGTGCGGATCAGAGCAGTACGCGCAGGCCACGCGCCAGGAACGCCACGCCGCGCTGCACCACCGATCGCCGCCTCCAATCGTCGAGCGTGATCTCGTGTGACGCTGTCAGGTCGGCGGCGAAGTGCGCCTCCAGCGTGCTCGCCGTTCGCCCGTCATCGACGAGCACGTTGCATTCCGCGTTGAACCACAACGACCGGAAGTCGAGATTCGCTGAGCCGATGACGGAGAGATGCGAATCGCACACCATGGTCTTCGCGTGCAGGATCGCCGGCTGATACTCGAACACGCGTACACCACCGCGCAGCAAGCGGGCGTAGGCACCGTGTGCGGCGTGTCGCAGCAGGGCCACATCAGTGCGTCCCGGGAGCAACAATCGCACGTCCACGCCACGCTGCGCCGCCTCGATCAGAATCTGCAGTCCGCCGTCCGGTGGCGCGAAGTACGGCGTGGTGATCCACAACCGTTCGCGGGCGGCGCCAACGAGTGCCGCCAGCACCGCGATGGTGTGCGGCTGACCGCGCTCCGGTCGCCCGTCAAGAACCAGAATGGCCGAGTCGTGCGTCGGTGGTTGCTGTACACTCTTCGCGGGCAAGACGGACGTCAGACCCGCCAGCGGCGTGCCACCTGCGCGCGCCCAGCCGTCGGCGAACACAGCGGCCATTTCCAGCGCGACGTTGCCGTCCAGCCGCACAAACGAATCACGAAATGACGCGTGATGACGGCGAAGCGCCGAACCGTATTCCTCCCCGATGTTCATCCCGCCGGTAAACGCGGTGCGGCGATCCGCCACAATGATCTTGCGGTGGTCGCGGCGCCACGCGTACAGAGGCGAATGCCACCACGGATGGAAGAGCCGGACTTCAATGCCGGCGACTTCCAGCGCACGCCAGAACGCGCGCGGCGTGCCGAATGACCCGATCGCGTCGGCGAGCACACACACGCGCACCCCACGTGCGACCGCCTCGGCCAACGACCGCTGCAACTCCGCGCCGACCCGGTCGTCGCGCAGGATGTACATCTCGACGAGGATCTCCGATGTCGCTGCCGCCAGCACGTCACCGATCGCGGCGAACGTGGTCGCGCCATCGTCGAAGATCTCGATACCCGCCAACGTGTGCCATGGCGAGCCGTCAATGCGCTGCACCAGATCGCGGAACTCCGGCGAGCGCGCGCCGTCCGAGAGCGTGCGGGTGAAGGCCCAGACGCGATCAGCCTGCAGGTTGCGCGGAAGCGCTCGGCGGCGAACCATCGGCCGAAGTCGATGGACGGGGCGAGTCGTGGGGAGGATCGGAGTCGTCGCCATCTATCGGTACATTGAATCTACCACCAGGCTCCCCTATGCTGCGGGTGTCGTCGGTCGTACGTGACGACGCCCGTGTCCTCGCCGCCTCCCTCGATTCTCCTCGATGAACACCATCGGTCGCCTGCTCGCCAACGCTGCCGCGCTCTGGGTCGCGTCATATTTGCTGAGCGGAATTCAGTACACCGGCTCGTGGCCCGGCCTGCTCGGTGTGGCCCTTGTGTTCGGCGTGGTGAATGCGTTGATCAAACCGGTGCTGACCGTTTTATCGCTGCCGGTGCAGGTGCTGACGCTGGGGCTGTTCACGTTCGTGATCAACGCGCTGTTGCTGATGCTCACCAGTTGGCTGGCCAGCTCGCTTGGGATCGCGTTCATGGTCGACGGCTTTGTTGCTGCGCTCCTCGGCGCATTGATTGTGAGCCTTGTCAGCGGTCTGCTCAGCATTTTTCTTGTCGACGACTGATTCCGCACCTGGCTCATGGGTCGAGTGACCCGTCGCTCGCTGCGGAACGCACGCTAGCTTGGACCCCATGTCATACCTCCTCGTGGTGGAAGATCACATATGGCCATCAAGCGCCGTGTACCTGACCTCGTAATTCTTGATCCCGGCTTGCCCGGACCACGATTCCCTTGCCCTTGGAAACGAACGTGCTGCTGGCCTTCGAAGTACGTGACTGTCGCGGCGTCGTGCGCTACCGACATCCGCAGTACGATGCGCCGCGATTCTCCGCCTCGACCGCAACCGGCGAGATGTCCATGCGTGACACCACCGCGTGCGTTGACATCGGCGTACGACTCCGCCGCGATGTGGCCGCAGAGATTGTCGCGACGGCCGTGCCAGGTACGGGCCGATGGTTACCCATGGGATTGCTTGTGTTGGCCGCGTTGCTCGTGACGATCCGGACGCGTGTCGTAGGACAAAGCGTCACAGCCGCGTCATCATTGTGCGAAGTGTGGTAGAACGCGCAAACATTCTCTTGCAGAGTCTTCCGCATTTGTCCGCACGTTGAGAGCTTTTTGAGCGGCGGCTGGCGCGCTGGTGCGCAAGCTCTCATCTCGAGCGTGGAGACAAAGCATGCGCGCATATCTCACGCGTGCAGTGGCACTGGTGTGCATCGTCTTGGTGTGGTCGAACCCGATGCGAGCGCAGGAGTTGTTTGGAACCTTGCGCCGCGCTGACGGACTGGCGCCCGCCGCTGGCACCGTGGTGCTCGTGGTGCGCGTGGCCAATGACAGCGTCGTCGCACGTGCGGTCACTGGCGAAGCGGGCACCTATCGCGTGCTGATTCCCAGCGACTCGGTGCTCGTGCGTGCGTTACGCATCGGACAGCAGCCACAAGAGTTGGGCTCGATGAAACTCGGGATCGGTGAATCGCGCGAACTCAGCGCCGTCCTGCCCGACGCACCGGTCAACATCTCGGCTATTCGCACACGCGTCAACTCACGCTGCGGTACTCGCACTGAGGGCGCGGCGCTCGTGGCGCGGTTGTTCGCCGACGCGCGAACTGCACTGCTCGCCTCGCAACTCGCGTCCCCGGATGGGCGTCCGATGACGCGCTATCGCCTGGTGACGGAGCTGTGGCGTCCGCAAGAAGATCGGCTGCTGCACGCCCAATACAGCGAGATGACCTCTGACTCCCTGCGTCCGTTTCAGAGCGTGTCCGCCGACTCACTTGCACTGGTGGGTTACGTGTCCGATCAAGCCGACGGCAGCACGATCTACCGAGCACCCGACGCCGATGTGCTCGTGAGCGATCAGTTCCTGGCGGAGCATTGCCTCTCGCTGGTGGAAGGCACCGCCGAGCGTGCGGGGTGGATTGGAGTTGGCTTCCGGCCGGCCCGCAGTCGACAGGATATCACGTCCATCGAGGGTACGCTCTGGCTCGATCGCGCCACGGCGGAGCTGCGACGATTGGAGTTTGGTTACGTGGGGCTTGAACCCGTGGCCGCGCGCACCAAACCCGGCGGCTGGCTGGAGTTCACACGACTCGAAAACGGAATCTGGTTCGTGAACCAGTGGCAGATTCGCATGCCGCGCATGGCCAATCGCGTGTCACTGCGCATGGGTCGCTCCGGCCTGACGATGTCAATGGTTTCAAATCGACTTTCGCTGATCGGTATTCAGATTGTGTCGGGCGAGGTGCTGCACATCGACGTGAGTTTTCGACCGCGCTATGCCACGGGAGCGCGCGATTCGGTCCACGAATCCGGCGCGCTGTTGTCCGCCGCGATGGATGCCCACGGGGATCCCGCGCACTGCGTCGCGGCTCCGCTGGGTGCGCTCGTGTACGGCACGATTCGCAGTACTTCTGGTGCGGTGCTGTCGAATGCGGACGTGCAGTTGTCGTGGCGTGCCGACGGTGCGAGCGGGGATCCCGGACTCGTCGGTGCCGTCATTGATGACGCCGGCGGTGGCGACGCGATCACGAGTGGCGCGACGCCCCCACGGCGCACTCGCACCGACGCAGCGGGATGGTATCGTTACTGCGGTGTGCCATACCAACAACTCGTGGCCATGCAGGTGTGGGCTGAAGGACACGACACCGCACGCTTCTCGTTGCGCGCGTCTCCCGCGCGCGATGCGGCCAGGATCGATGTGATGCTGTGGCAGCCGCGTGCCGACGGTATGGCGCTGTTTCCCAACAGTGCCGACCTGACGCTTCCGGCATTGCCGGATGTGCTCGCACGCCCGGTCGCTGAGCGCGATGCGCCCGTCCCGGTCACCATGGACACGCGACGATCCATTCGCGTGATCGACGAGCGGGGTGCACCCATTCCGTTTGCGTCAGTCACCGTTGGCGCCGGCCCGGTGCAGACCACCGACTCCACGGGAACCGTGCGCTTCGCGCAGGATTCAACTCGAACGGCGCTGGTGCGCGTGCAGCGCGTCGGCTTCGCGCCCGTGAGCGACACGGTGATGTACGCAGCCACGGCAGCGCCGGTGGTGGTCACGATGCGATCCATCGTGAACGAGCTGGAGGCGGTTCGCGTGAGCGAGCGGTTGGCCGTGCGCCGAGAACTCAGCGAGTTCGAGAGGCGACGGCGCGCCGGATTCGGGCGGATTGTTGATTCCACGGCTCTCATGCGTGCGCCGCACGTGCGCGCCGCGCTGCAGGGAACCCCTGGCGTCAACATTGTCGCGGGCCTTGGCACGGACTTCCAGATTCTCGGCCGTGACCAATGTCGCGCCCACATCTGGCTCGATGGGGTGATTTCCGACATCGACGAAGTGAATCGCATTCCACCCGCGAATCTCGCCGCGGTGGAGTTCTACGCGAACGTGGCGTTCGCTCCCGCGCGATTCATCATGGCGGCTCGAGACCTGTGCGCCGTGGCGCTCTTCTGGACAAAATCGGGACTACGACCGTGACCGACCAGCTGTAGCGCGCACACACTCGCCAGCGCGTACGCACGCAAGGGCCTCAGCCGCGCTCCCAGAACGGCGGCGGCGCAACGCCAAGCGCACGCAAATACGCGTAGCCCTGTCCGCGGTGGTGCACTTCGTTGTCGATCACATACAACAGCAGACCCGTGAGCTTGTCAGTGTACATGCCAAAGGCGGTGAGCGTTTCATGAAACCGCTCCGCTGGTAGCTGCGACCAGAGCGTGTTGAGCGCCTCCGTGCTGTGGTCCCAGCGCTGCAAGAGTTCCGCTTTGCTGCGCGCGGTGTCGACTCCATACGCGCTCCATTCCCCGGTCACGGCGCCGCGAAGCAGGGGCAACGAGTCGCACTCGATTTGCGGTGTTTGTTCGGTATTTTGAAATCTACGGTATTCCCGGAACGACTGCAAGCGATCTCACTCGGTACCGCGGAGCCGCGCCGCTCGCGACGCCAACCACACGCCCGCGCCACGGCGAAGCGCCGGACCATGGCCCGGCAGCACCAGTTGCGGCGCCAGTCGCGAGAGCCGGTCAAGATCGTGCGCCAACTGAGTGCGGTCGTGAGCCAGCAGCGGTGCGATCGACGACAATAAGCCCGTCATCACCGCGTCACCGGCAATGAGCACGCCGCGTTCCGGGTGCCAGAGTGACATGTGCCCCGGACGATGTCCCGGCGTGTCGAGCACGGTGATGCCGCCGAGCACATCTCGCAGCACCGTGCCATCAGTAACCACGCGCAGCTGCGCCGCCAATGAGCGCGCGCGGCGTGCGACGCGCCGTTCCGTGACCGGCGAGACAATCAACTCAGCGCGCGAGGCGCGCAGAATCGGCACCAGTCCGCCCACATGATCCGGATCCGCGTGGGTCAGCACCACGCGACGAATCGACTCGGCGGGAAATCCGTTCGCCTCCAGGCTGCGCAGGATGTGCCCACCGCGCGTCCACGGGCCGACATCCACCAGCGTCAGCCCGTCGGCGTCCTCGAGCACGTAGACGCGACCCACGAGAAGACCCCGGATGGTCCAGAGATCGGCGGCGAGAGGCTGCATGGCGACGTGTGAAGTTTGTGTGCGTCCGAGTGACGACACCGCTCCAAGTTCACTGGTGACCCGATTGGCTGCCAGGGTACAATGACCTCGATCGAACCTCAGGCCCAGCGACGCTTCAGATCCACCTTCTCCACACTCGCCTGACCGCGCCCGTTCGTGTAGACCATCGAACGCAGCCACTGCTGTTCGTCTTCAAGCTCGGACTCCGCGAGATCGCGGCACCAGGTTTTCGCCGGCACACCGTCGTTCCCGCTCCAGCGATAGCCGCGCGCGCGCAGCACGTCCTTCGTATCGAACGCACTGCCAACCGCACACACACGCACACGCGGCGCTCGGCACGTCTCCAGCAGCTTCGCCATGGGCAGCGTACCGTCGGCGGTACGTGTGGCCAACAAGGCCAGTGTCGCGCGACAATCGTCGACGGCGCGGTGCCCGTCGAAAAACGCGCCAAGGTGCTTGTAGACCAGAAACTCGAGCGCATGGGAGCTGACACCCAGCGCACGCCAGTCAATGTCGCGCTGCGTACAGCCCCAGTGTACGTCTTTGAACGGCGGAATCCGTCGTTCGACGAACGGGCGGTCGAAGCCGGCGTTGTGCGCGAACACAATGCCCACGCCCTGCAACAGTGCGAGCACGCGCGTGTCGTCAATGCGCTGACCGCGCACCATGTCGTCGGTGATCCCCGTGAGCGCGACAATCTCGTCGGGAATGGGACGACCGGGATCGTCCAGCAGCGACTCGGCAGCGATCACTTCGACCGGTTGCCCGGTCACCGCGTCGTACGTGAAGCGCACGATGCCAAGCTCGATGATGACATCGGAGGCCTTGTCGATACCGGTGGTCTCGACGTCGACCACGAGGGCATGTCGGAGCTCGTGGTCAGGCGACGCCGGTACAAACCGGGCCGCGTGCACCAGCCGCCTGAGAACGCGATAATCGGGGTGCGTCTCCAGTTGCGCGGCGAGTGCGTTGAGGTCGGTCATGGCAATAAGATACCAAATGGATCGTCGTCTGCTGTGAGCACAATGCGGGGAACGCCAAGTAGCGTCGCTTCGCCGTCACGCAGGGCGCGTTCCCAGCTGCCGGTATCATCGATCATCGCGCGCGCCATGACGGGCATGCCAATATCGCGCAGGAAACTCACTTCGATCGCCGTCCGCATCGCGGACCAGGCCTCGGACAATGCCCGGTACACGGGCGAGGCTGCGCGCAACTGTTCGTCGTTCGGCGCGTCAGAACTGGCATCGGGCCACTCCCGGGCCTCAAGTTCAAGCTGGGTCTCGAGATCGGCGCAGGTATCACCGTACAACGGATGATCAGCCATCTCCGCCAGGATCGACAGGAGCAACCATCGCTCATCCGTCGTGAAGCCATCGGTGTGTGCACTCGCCAGATATGTCGAAGCGGCCTCGAACGCATCGGGTGTTTGTGCCAGCGCGTCCATCCAGCGATCGAGTGCCTCCTCGGCGCGGTTGGTGCCGCGTCGGGCGAGCAGTGTCTGCAGAGGCTGTAAAGGATCGGGGTTGGCGGCGGGCGAACCGCTTCGGCGAACCCGGGATCCGGATGGCCGCGTAGCGCGACGGGACATAGTGTACTCAGCTCCTACGGGAAAGGCGGGGGCGCGCACGTCCGATTAATGCCATCATGCAGGAATGATGTCACGATGATCATGCGAGCGCGACTATTGCCGTCACCGAGTAAGCAGGGCTCGTTTTGATGCCGTCAGTTTCGCTTTTTGACGCTAGCCGCCAGCGATGGCAGCCAGACGCTCCCGAAGCCCCGTGGCCCGTCGCACTCTGGTGCCATGCGCGGCGGCAATCGCATCACGAGGGGCCACAATCGTGACCTGCTCGCGCGCCCGCGAAACCGCCGTGTAGACCAACTCCCTCGTCAGAATCGGCGACGGCGGTGGTGGGAGCACCACCAGTACTTGGTCAAACTCCGAACCCTGCGCCTTGTGCACCGTCATGGCGAAGGCCGGTTCCCAGCGAGGCAACCGCCGCAGCGAGATAGCCCGCGGACCGTCCGGACCGTCAAAGAGCGCCACTCGCTGACCGGCGGCGTCCTGCCAACTGACACCGAGATCGCCGTTGGCAAGCCCGTCGTCGGGAGAGTTCTGGGTGACCAGAATGGGCGTACCGGGCGCCAGCGGGTCCCCCCGTTCCTCCACGAACCGAGCGTTGATTGCCTCTGCGCCCAGTGGGCCTCGGCGGAGTGCGGTGAGCAGCCGCAGACGCCCGAGTTCCTGGAGCGCGGCCTCGGCGGTGACTGCGTTGGCGAGACGGGCCGAGTGCTCGCGCACAGCATCCATCACTTCCGGCGGGATCTGGTCGCCGCGGCTCGCGCTTACCAGGCGCACGGCGGCGTCGTGTGCCCCGGGCGCGCTGACCAGGGCCCGTTCAACCGCCGGCCAGTCATCTCCGCGCAGGGCCAGTACGAGCGCGCCGAGCGCGCTGCGATCGGAGAAGCGACGACTTCGGTGCAATGCGGCCAGCGCGGGAGCCGCGACCGGCGATTCCACGAGATCGCGGAGCACGGCGCCCGCATCGACGGAGGCGAGCTGATCGGAATCGCCGAGCAACACGAGCCTCGCGTCCGGGCGCACCGCGTCGAAGAGGCGAGACATGAGTGGCAGATCGACCATCGATGTTTCGTCGACGACGACAATGTCTGCGGCGAGTCGATTGCCCGCGTGGTGCCGCGGCCGGTGCGGCCGGTCCGGATGCACGCCGAGTGCACGATGGATGGTGTCGGCGTGCGCCGGGATCGCGACACGACGGGCCGGCTCGAGCACACTGTCTGGCAAGCGCGCGAGCCCGTCGCGCACGCTCTCGGTGAGACGAGATGCGGCCTTCCCAGTGGGCGCAAGCAAGAGAACTTCCGGGAGTTGATCGTTCGGCGCGCGTGCCAACAGCGCGGCAAGCACACGCAGCACGGTGGTGGTTTTCCCAGTGCCCGGTCCGCCCGTGATGATCGAGAGCGGCGAGCGCAGCGAGAGCGCCGCGGCATCACGCTGCGCACGGTCGGCACCGTGGGCCGGGTCATCGGGAAAGAGCGCGTGCAGCCGCGCGACGTCCTCGTCGGTGAGCGCCGAGTGTTTCGCCGACAGACGCGCGCGCACGGCCTGCGCGAGACGCGCTTCGAGCACATCAAAGCGCTGCAGATACAACCGGTCGTCATGTAAGACGATCGGCGCCACGCCATCATTTGGAGCGAGCAGAGCGGATTCAGACAATGCGATGCGCAGCTCGGCGGGCGTGGGCCAGTGGAGATGTTCGGGCACAGCGACCCGACCGTCGTCGGAGACCACATACTCGCGGCTCGTCTCTTCAAGCACGAGGCACGTGTGTCCGTCGCGCGGTGCGCGGCTGGCGAGTGCGATCGCCAGTCGCAGATCGGCGCTGCCCTGCGCACTCATGGCGGAGAGCGTCAGCGCGAGCTCGACATCCACGGGTTCGAGGACGCCGGTCGCAAGCAGGGCTTCAAGACGCGCGTCCGTGTCGATGTTCACGCGATTTCTCCCGTGCGCAGCAGTTCGTCGAGCGCCTCGATGCGCGCGCGCGGCGGTCGGTCGGTGAACACTCCGCTCCCCGCGTGTGCCGCGTCCATTCCACGCACAAACAGATAGCCGACGCCGAGGATGTGTTGATCGTAGTCATACGCGGGCTGTCGCACGCGCAAAAACCGGTGCAGCGCCACGAGATACAGATGGTACTGCAGGATGTAGTGATGCGCCCGCATCGAGGCGGTCATCGGCGCGAGCGTGTAGTCGCCGACGGTATCGCCGAGATGATTGGACTTGTAGTCGAGCAGCGTCCACGCGTCGTTGTGTCGCGCCACGAGATCGATTGTACCGGTGAGCAGTCCGCGCAGCGGCACGAAGTCGAGTGCGGCGAGTTCGGCCGCGTAGTCATCGGGTACATTGCCACCGGGATGCAACGCAAACGCGCGCGCCAGTTGGCGTGCGCGAATCGCCCGACCACGCACCGAAACCACGGCCAAGTCGAACGTGAGTTCGGTAAACGTGGTGCCCGTCGCGAGTGATCGCAGGCTGGGTGCGGACGTGGTGGGTGCGGAGGTCGTGGGTGCGGAGGTCGTGGGTGCGGACGTGGTGGGTGCGGACGTGGTGGCGGCGGATGTAGTGAGCCCCACCAGCGGCACATCGAGTACGGATTCGAGTGCCGTCTCGAGAGGCGCGCTCCACGCAGCGGCCTCCAGTCCCTGTCGTGAGAGTGCGTCGGCGGCCACTGCCGCGATGGCGCCCGGTGTTCCGCGCAGCTGCACCACACGCTCCAGCACATCGTGCAGCGCGTTACCGGCCGCACGACCGCGCGGAAAATCCGCGAGCGACACACGCGCGCCACCCGACGACGCGTCCACGTTACGCGTGACACTCACCCGACGCGGTTCGTTCTCCTCTCCCTCGTCAGCCGCCGGTTCGCGCGCGCCCTCCAACATCAGGACCTCCGGATCCGCCAGCTCGGCCGTCAGCGCGGCCCCGGTGCCCGTGGTCAGCGACGTGAAGCTGCCACGTCGCCACCATGTATCAAGCGCCTCGCGCCTCGTCCACTCGGCGGGCAGAATGGGTTCTGTGTTGCGCAGCTTCACCACTGTGCCACGCGCCGGACCGGAGCCACCGGAGCCACCGGAGCCAGTGCCCATGCGTTCAAGGGCGATGCCATTAGACCGCTCGGCCGACAGTTGTGCTGCGCGCGCGAGCGAACCGTTGCCACCGGCCGTCAACAGACGCGCGAGCGATGACTCACGATGGGCCGGGTCGTCATGTACATACACGGTGCAGCCGTTGCGGGCTCGCGTGAGCGCGACGTACAACAAGCGCTGCTGTTCGAGCAGTTGTGCGGCGTGCTCACTCCGTGCAACAGGGTGCTCGGATGGCTTGCCGCTGCCAATGGGCACCACGCCTTCCACGGCCGCCAGCTCCGCGTCGTACCGACGCACAAGCGGCCGGTCGCGCGTTGGTGGACGCGAATGCGGGCGCACCCACGCGTACGGAATCCACACGAGCGGGAACTCAAGGCCTTTACTGGCGTGCATGGTGAGTACACTGTCTCTTATACACATCTGACGCTGCCGACGA
>ENA-ORBV01014498-ORBV01014498.1-microbial-mat-metagenome-genome-assembly--contig:-NODE-14498-length-11774-cov-5.210567_pt1 | contig 11774 bp, 10 predicted proteins | sample MGYA00237777_ERZ505514 | MGnify/ENA primary metagenome ERZ505514 (study PRJEB26160, sample SAMN06269048) | microbial mat metagenome | isolation source: Oligotrophic lake microbial mat | place... | reverse complement strand
GACCGGTCGGGGTCGTAGTCAGCGCCGTGCCCCCCCATTACCGGTCTCACCCCCTCGTTGCCCACCGACGCGAGCTCGTACAGCACGACCGGGCCGCGACGGTGCGCGATCACGTACTCGTGCTCCTCGAGTCGCTTCATGTGCACCTTCGTCTGCGTCTGGCCCCAATGCGTCCGCTCGCGCACGTCGCGCTGCGTGAAGCGCACCAGCCGCCGCTCGATCCCCTCGCGGCCAGCGATCTCCGACACCATCGCCTCGAGCACGCAGAGCAGCTTGCGCGCCTGCGGCGACAGCTCGTCGAGGCTGCGTCCGAGCACTGCGCGCGCGAGCCTCGTCGCGACGGCTACGTCTTCGCGCGTCGACTCGATGTACTCGATGTGCCGCCCTCGGTGCACCGTCGTCTGCAGCGGCCGCTGGTACTGGAACAGCAGCGTCACCGCTCGAATCAGCGTCAGATACTTCATGTGATCGCGACGCGTGCGCGTCACGTGGCTCGCGAAGTCGAGCTCGAGCGCCAGCGGGTTGACCACCAAGAGCGGCTTCAGAAGCCGCTGCGCGTTCTTGTGCATGCGCCGCACGCCCAGCCGATCCTCACGGTCGAGCAGGCCCTCCAGCGTCTGGGAGCGCCGCTGCCGCGCATGAATCGCAAGCGTCTGCAGCTCGCCCTCGTCCACCGTCAGCACCATGCATCGATTCAAAAGCTCCTCGTCCACCTCGCTCGCTGTCGTCGTCAGCACGATCATCACAGGCCCTTCCACCCGGTACGTCTGCGTGATCAGCCGCCCTGTCGCTGGGTCCTTGCCGGTCGACGCAATGGTCAGCTCGCCCTCGCTCTGCAAGAGCTTCAGCGCGTAGCTCGCCCGCTCCGCGCCTTCCTCCTCCGCGATCGCCAGGATCTTGTGCTTCAGCTGTTGGCCGCTCATGTAGAAGAGGCTCTGCCCCGTCATCGCCGAGTACTGCACGCGCTCCTCGTCGGGGATCAGCGCCAGCACCGCGTCCATCAGGCTCGACTTGCCGGCGGCGCTCGCGCTCTGGATCACAATCGCCAGCGGCTCCTCGAGCTTCCGGCTCGTCGCCGCCAGGTAGCAGACGAGCTTGTTCGTCTCCTCGCCCACCATTCCGGCGCGGCCGAGATCTTCAACGATGCGCTCGCAGAGCTTCGGATCGCGCAGTAGCGCGAGCGCCTCGGCGCGTTCGGCCTCGCTCATCGCGTCGACCGCGTCCTTGCTCGGTGGCGCCAGCGCCGCCTGCTCGGCCTTTCGCTCGCGCTCCAGCTCGAGCACGATCGCCGCAAGCTCGCGGTGAAGCCCGCCCTCGTCCTGTGCAAGCTCGGCCGCTGCGCGCTTCGTGAAATGGGCGCGCTGCCGCGATGAGTAGAGATCCAACGTCTCGACGAAGTAGCCGCCGCCCTCGCGCTCGTCCGACACGAGCACGTTGAACCTGAGCTCGCTCGCTGTCTGCTTGCCGGCGTTGCGCGCCCGCCATTTCCGGTCGCCGAAGGTGAAGAAGAGATCGCCGCCGTCGCGCTCGACCTGTGGCAGGGCTTCCTGCTCGTCGCTCGATGCTGCTGGCGCCTCGTCCTGCGGAGGCGGAGCAGACGGCGGAGAAGAGGCAGCTAAAAGGGGAATCTCGGGTGAGGCAGGCAAGCTGTCCGCATCGGGCACCGTCACCGCCACCGTCGTCTTCTGGCCGCGCATCGGCTCCGCTTGCGCGAGCACCAGCTCGAGGCTCTTCTGCGCTGGCGTCACCCTGAGCCCGTAGGCGTTCGCGTCCATCCCGCGCGGGAACAGCACCCGCGACGACGCAATCCCGCGCTGCCAGAGCCGCTCCGACACCTTCTCCGCTCCGCGGTCTCCGGCCTCGTCGCGGTCGAACGCGATCTTCACCGAGCGCACGTTCGCGGCCTCGAGCGCCTCCAAGATCTCTTCGGTCACGCCCTCCACCCCATAACCGCTCGTCACGTGCCGGTACCCAGCACACCAAAACGTCAGCGCGTCGATCAGCGCCTCGCACAAGATCACCTCGTCGCTTCCGGCGAGCCCGACGGCGTTGAACACGCCCCGCTGGGGACTTGCCAGGTAGAGGTGCTTCGCAGCGCCAGGGCCCACGTGGTTGTCGATCTTGCGGCCATAGAGCTGCACCACCTGGCCCCCTGCATCGCGCAGCGGAATCACCAGACAGCCCGAGAGATGCTCGTGCCCGCTCGCGCGACACACGCCCAGCTCGATCAGCCGCTTGCGCAGCCCGGAAGCCGTCTTGTGCGTGCTGTGCGGCAGCTTGTAGCCCAGCGTGCGGTTGGCGAAGCCCAGACGAAAGTGTGAGACGACCTCCGGGTGCGTGATGCCCCGCGCGTGCAGATAGGCCTGCGCCTCCGCCGCCTCGAGCAGGGCCGCGTGGTAATGGTCCACCACTCGCTCGAACAGCTCGCTGTCGGCGGCTTCGTCGGTCGCCAGCGGCTCCAGCACACGCTTCACAGCGTGCATCGGCGGCACCTTTGCAATCGGCTTCGCCGGCACCGCGTCGCGGCGCAAGAGCTCCACGGCGTGCCGGAACGAGATCCCTTCGGCGCGCATCACGAAGTCGATCACGCTGCCGCCCGCCTGACACGCGCCGAGGCAATGCCAGAGGTTCGTCTCCGGTGACACAACGAACGATGGAGACTTGTCCGGATGGAGCGGGCAGAGGCCGATGAGGTTGTCGCCGCTCCGCGTGAGCTCGACGCCTCGAGCAGCGGCGAGGTGCTCGACCAGAATCTCCTTCTTTAGCCGCTGGATTTCGTCGTCCGGGATCCGGGCCATCGCGCTGCTCCTTGAAAAAAAGCCCCCAAGAAAATTGTGCTCACCACGACTTCTTCTGGCATGAACGGAGATAAGTAGTATGCTGCTTACGTGTATGGCGCAAGAGCCTCTCTTCCCGGGAGATCCAGAGATCCGCCCCTATCCTCGGGCTGTGCCACGGAAACTCAGACACCCACGACCCAAGCAAGGGCAGCGCCTCGTCTCTCTTCGACAAGCCGCCGGCTTCAGCCAGGCCGAGCTCGCTCGTCTCGTCGGCGAATCGCAGGCCAATATTGCGCTATGGGAACGCAGCGATAAGCCGCCGCGCTCCGACGTGCTGCCGAAACTGGCCGAGGCACTCGGCGTGCGCATCCAGGATCTGATCGAGGCCGCCGGCCCTGCCGCCGTACGCGCCCCGGGCGGCAAGGTGCAGCAGCTGTTCGACGAGGTCCGCAGGCTTCCGCGCCGAAAGCAGGAGCGAGTGGTCGAGGTCGTCTCCGCCCTGCTGAAAGAGTACAGGCTCAAGGCGAGCTGAGCCGGAGAAGGCTGGGGACAATGCCGCAGCCGCGGAGAAGTGGACAGCCGCGTTCCCCGACCTGAGAGAATGGCAACGCTCTTCCTCGCGCCTGCCCACTTCACCGCAGCTGCTTGGACAATCGCTTCGCGATTGACCACATTGCCCCCAGCCTCCGCGACGGCATTTTTCATTTTGATCCGAGACCGCGCTCCCGCCTTCAACCCGTAGCCTCGACACAGAGACGGTCGTCTCTGTGTTGACCCAGCTCGCATGACCCACCCGTCTGCACAACCTCCGCCTCGTACTCGCGTCGTCGGATACGTGCGCGTATCGACCGAGCAGCAGGCCGGCGAAGGCGTGAGCCTCGACGCGCAGCGCACCAAGCTTGCCGCCTACGCTGTCGCGCTCGACCTCGAGCTCGTCGCCGTCTTCGAGGACGCCGGCCTCTCGGCGAAGTCGCTGCAGCGCCCCGGTCTCGCCGCTGCGCTCGCGCTGCTCGACGCCGGCGACGCTGAGGGCCTCGTCATCACCAAGCTCGATCGCCTCACTCGCAGCGTGCGCGACCTCGGAGATCTCGTCGATCGATACTTCAGCGCGCGCTGCTCGCTGCTCTCCGTCAACGACGCGATCGACACGCGCACCGCGGCCGGCAGGCTCGTCTTGCACGTGCTCGCCGCGGTCTCGCAATGGGAGCGCGAGGCGACGGCTGAGCGCACACGCGACGCGCTCGCGCAGCTGCGCTCGAGCGGCGTGACCCTCGGTGGCGAGGGCTTCGGCTGGCGCCGATCGGAGATGACCGACGACTTCGGTCGGCGCATCCGCGAAGACATCGACGACGAGGCCAAGACTGCCGAGCGGATCGTCGTCCTCCGCGCCGAGGGCCGCAGCATCCCCGAGATCGTCGCGACGCTCGAGGCCGAGGGCAGGTCGACAAAGCGCGGCGGCCGCTGGCATCCGACCACTGTGCATCGCATCTTGCGCCGGTTCTCGTCATGACCCGCGAGACCGCCGACGCTCTCTGGGGCCCCGACGCTGTCGAGCACGCGCTCCGCGACCCAGAGCCCGAGCCACTCACGCGCGAGCTCACCCAGGAGCTGCAGCGCCGCGCCAACGCGCTCCCAGCCGGTGCATTCCGCGCCTGGACGCTCAGTCAGCCCTGGCCACGCTTCTGCACCATCGTGGCCATCGTCTCCGGCGCTGTGCGCGACGAGCTCGAGAACCTCGAAGAGAACGACGACGACGCCAGCGACTGATGGCGTCGCGCGCCGCTCTCCTCTGCTGAAGAAATTGAAAATGTCGCCGCCGAGGCTGGGGGCAGTGTGGGCAATCGCGTCGCTCGGCCGCGATCACCTCGCATCGCGACGCGACGATGCCCTCAGCGAGCGCGTGCCGTTGCTCGGCGCGATTGTCCAAGTGGCGGTGGGGAAGTGGTCAGGCGCGCCGCCATCACGCGATCTCGAACGACGGTGCCGCGCGGCTGTCCACTTGCCCACAGACGCGCCACTGTCCCCAGCCTCTGCGGCCGAGCATGGGAGAAAGAGAAGGCCGAACAGCGCGTTGAAGCCGACGGTCACGAACTCCGTCGCGCTTACGCGCTCCCTCGCGTGCCCGCGGCTTAACGCCATCGTTCGGCTGATCTCGCTGCGCGTACCTGCAGCATCCTCCTCCCTCGAACCCCAGAACGCGCACAAGTGGCGCGCGCCGCGGCGCGCCGCTTGTGCCCATCCGGTGGGGCCGATCTGCAATACAACGACGGCCTCGCTGCGGATAACGAGGTCGTCGCGGTCACGAACAAATTTGCCCAATAAACGGCGCTCAGCCGTCAGCCTTAACGCTCTCATTGGCTGGGCTCGAGCCGAAGCTTCGTTGGACCACTACACGCGCGATAGCTATTCCTCTTTCGACGCAGCTTCCAGCGCCCCGACGAGCTCCTGCTGACTCTCGTTGAGTGTCTTTCCGTTGTCGACTGCTGAGGAAACCTCCTTGGGCCTCGACGAGATCTAAACCGAACACTGCTCGAATGAGGCGAATCCGCGCGATCGAGTCAACGCCCTCTTGCTTTGCGACCTCGTATACTTGTGCAGCAGTACGCCCCGCTAGCCGCATTGCTTCATACTTTTCAAATTCTGACATGCTACCTCCGCACCGGAAACGTTCGCCGGTAGACCTCGACCGTGCCGCCGCCTAGCGCTGCGGGAACGTCCGCCTTGCCAGGCAAAAAGCCACTCCGAGAGAGCATTGCGGCCAAGTCAGGATTTCTCACAGCGATGCCCATGAGTTCGAGCTTAGAAACACCTAGGTTCCTCGCCAGTTCTCGTGAAGCACCCCTGAACTGTGCGAATGCTGCCGCGCCCTCGCCTTCCGCTTTGATTTGAAGAATACCGGCGCTCAGCATGTCTGGCTGCCGCTGCATCACTACCAAGGGTGACGTCGCCGTCTTTCCCTCAAACACCACCGCCTCGCCGCCGAAGAACGCGCGTCGCCCCACCTTGTCCACCCCGAAGTCCCTCAGCGTACGCACCTGGGAGAGCTTCACTCCGGAGGATTTGTCAGCTGCTCCAAGCAATTTTGCCAGACCCGGTCCGAGCGCTGCCCCAGCTGCACCTGCTTCAGGGATGGCTAGCTGTGACCCGGCATCAGCGAAATTCTCGAGCGCGCCGCCGAGTGTCGCGGGCCGCGTGGAAAGCTTGTGACCCTCGCTGATCAGCGTCTGGTTAAGCGTGTCGTCGTAGAAAATTTCGGGCTTCTTCTCAAAACCCCAAACGTTCATGGTTTCTGACGGCGCCAGGGTCCGCCGATAGGCGTTGTAGGCGGCGATCGCCTCCGTCTCGCGGGCAGCCTTGAGCCGGTCCAGGATTGTTGTCTTTGCACCGGCTCCCCGCTCTCGCTCGAGGATTGTCCGAATGTCACCAGGCAGACTCTGCTCACTGGTGCTGATGGCGCCCTTGGGCGCACTCTGTTCAATCGACGCGCTTACACTCGATTGAACGGACTGCGCCCCGCCTTCGGACGCGATTCGATCCACCGCGTTTCCGACGGCGGCGGCAGCCGAACTGGCAGCCTGCTTCAAACTGTCAAAGCTGATCCCATCGGTCCCGCTCGGATCGCTCATCATGACCGGCGACCCACGCGTGTAGTTGTAAAGCCCCGGCCCATCCGCCCCGATCCCAATGGGATCCGCCGAGGTCCATCGCCCGAGCCAAGCCGCCAAATACCTGGCCCCGTTGTAGTATAGGCCCGTCTCCTCGTCCCGTTCCTTGCCGGTGTACCGATACCTCCGCGCGGATACGTCCACGCCGCTACGTGCCGCCTGATACGCCGACGCGCCATACGGCGTGTATTCTTCGTAAAGTATTTTCAGACGCGAGTTTCTCGGCCTAAATGCCGCGATTTCATCGCGCGAATGCCGAGCGCGCGCGTTCGTACTCGTGGTGCATCCGTGCAGGTGCCGGCGATGTGCGAGGACGCGCAACGGGCGCGTGACGCGGGCCCCAGCGGCGGTCGCGGTGGTCGCGGCCGCGGGCGAGTAGGCCGACGCGCGGCGACGGCGGCGCGCCACGGCGCCGCCCATGACGACGGCCAGGGGTGACGGCGAAGAGCCCCGCTGCCGGCCGGGGAGGGGCCGTCACGGGGCTCGCAGGTGGGACGAGGGTACGCGCCGCGACTGCGCGCCGCGGAGCCGTTCTCGTGTCGCTGAGCGCCACCTCCATCGAGGTCGAGGCTAGCAGGGGGCGCCGCTACGAGAGCGAGGTCTTCTTCGCGAAGCGGGGCTGCTCGCCGCGCCTCGCGCCGTGGAGCCGGAGAACCACGAGCGTGTCGTCACGGACCACGTAGTACAGAAACTTCTGAGTCTTCTCGAGGAAGACCCGGAAGACGACCTCACCATCCCAAGTCGCGTGCGGAGAGCCGCTGCGCGGCTGCGACTCCAGCCGTGACAACGCAGCCTGCACCTCGTGCTCAATCGCGTCGGGGGCTTCGGGCCGATGCTCGCGCCACCACGTATCGGCAGCGCGGATGTCTCGCCGCGCCGTCGCGGTGATGACTCGCTTCACCTCGAGGCTCGGAGCTCTGCGAAGAACTCATCCGCGTCCACCACGTCGCCGGCGTTCGCCTCGACAATCGCAGCACGAAGCGACTGGTCGAGCTCCGCCCGCTCGTCGTCGCTCATCTCGTCGATCGGCACGAGCTCGACCTCCGAGCCCTCGCCGAGGCTCGTCGGCTCGTCGAGGACGAGGCGGCCATTGCGGACACGTGCTCGGAGGGCCTGCATGGTGCTCGCAGCGTAGCACGCGCGGGCGCTCACGACGCGAGCCCCGGCTCTTCGTCGGCAGCCTCAGCGGCTAGGGAAAGAAGCAGCTCGCGTCCCGTCGGGAGTCCTCGTGCGAGCTCGGGCCCGGCCCCCTGCTCGTCGTTCACCTCCTCAGCCACGACGACGCCGCTGTTATCGCGCGCCGCGGGATGCGTGGCGTCGTGGACGCGCTTGAGGTGGCGAATGGACACGCGCGTGTAGATCGCCGTGGTGCTCATGTCGGCGTGGCCCAAGATCTCTTGGATGAGGCGCACGTCCGCCCCGCCCTCAAGCATGAGCGTGGCCATGGAGTGGCGGAAGATGTGGCACGAGCCGCTCTTGCCGAGCTTTGCGCCGTGCACGTAGAGCCGAATGTGCTGCGTCAGATAGGTCGGCGTCAGTCGCTCCCCGCGCTCGCTCAAGAACAACGCCGGCGCCCCAGGGGGCGCCACGAGCTCGGGCCGCGCCTTGTCCAGATATCGCGCGACCCACGTGAGCGCGCGCTCGCCAATGGGCACGACGCGGTCCTTCTTGCCCTTGCCCTGGCGCACGGTGAGCACGCCGCGCGCGGGCTCGATGTCGACCAGGTCGAGCCCTGCGAGCTCGAAGCGACGGATCCCCGTCGAGTACAGGACCTCCATGATTGCGCGGTCTCGAAGCCCGACCACCTCGACGATGTCCGCGCGGGCGAGCACCTTCTCAACCTCGCTCTCGCTCAAGATCGCGCGCGGGATGCGCCGCTCGATGCGCGGCATCTCCAGCTCGCTCGCGGGGTTTGAGGGGATCACGTTCTCCCTCGTGAGCCAGCGGAAGAAGTTCTTCACCTTCTGCAGCCGCTGCCGCTGCGACGAGAACGCCAGGGGCTTTCCCCCAGCCGTGCGAAAGTGGAAGAGCCAGCGCTGATACGCGTCGAGGACGGGCTTGGTGATCTGGTTCGCGTGCTCGAGCTCGCGGTTCACCGCCCATTCGACGAACACGCGCAGGGCGCTGAGCGTGCCGATCACCGTGCGCTCGGAGTAGTTTCGCACGCGCAGCGACTCGAGAAAGCGGGGCACCCAATGGTAGAGCGCCTCGGGATCTCGCGGGTTGCCGACGAAGCCCTTCAGCTCCCCCATTGGTGAGACCTCCCAGCGTACGAGTACGGCGTCGCGCTCATGTGCCCTCCACAAACGCGTTTTCGACCACCTCGGACCGATGCGCGCCGTTCACAGCCTTTTCACTGCCGGTTGCGTCGTCAGGACCACCCCGACCGAGGCCCGACCAACCAGCGACCGAGGCCCGACCGACCCCCGACCGAGCCCTCTCTGGCCCCGACCGAGCCCCCTCTGGCCCCGACCGGTCACCCTCGTACGCACCGGTGATGGCGTCGCCGCCAAAGCTCCCGCCCGGCAGCTCGAAGTAGGCGAGCTCGTAGGATGTCGCTGGTCCGCGCCCTCGATGCGCGAGCACGAACTCGTGCTCTTCCAGCCGCTTCATGTGCACCTTCACCTGCGTCTGTCCCCAGTGCGTCCACTCCCGCACGTCCCGCTGCCGGAACCGCACCGCATGCTTGTCCAACCGCTCACGCCCCGCCCAGGACGAAACCATTGAGCCGATCTCCTCCAAGAGCCTCCGCGTCTGCGGCGGCAGCTCGTCGAGGCTGCGCCCAAGGACCGCGCGCGCGAGCCGCGTCCCCAGCTCCACGTCCTCCTTCGTCGACTCGATGTACTCAATCCGCTCGCCTCGGTGATGCGTCGTCTTCAGCGGCCGTTGGTGCTGAAAGAGCAGCGTCACCGCACGGATCAACGTCAGGTACTTCATGTGATCGCGCCGCGTCCTCGTCACGTGGCTCGCGAAGTCAAGGCTCGGCGCGTACGGGTTCGCCACAAGCAACGGCTTCAAGAGCCGCTGTGCATTCTTGTGTATGCGCCGGATCCGCAATCGCTCTACCCGCCCGATCTGCCCCTCGATCGTCTGCGTCGCTCGCTGCCTCTGGTGGATCGCCCGCGTCTGCTTCTGCCCCTCGTCCACGGTCAGCACCAAGCACCGGTTCAAGAGCTCCTCGTCCACCTCGCTCGCAGTCGTCGTCAGCACGATCATCACCGGCCCCTCCACCCGGTACGTCTGCGTCACGTGTCGCCCCGTCGTCGGGTCCTTGCCCGTCGATGCGATCGTGAGCTCGCCCTCGCTCTGCAGGAGCTTGAGCGCGTAGGCGGCGCGCTCGGCGCCCTCCTCTTCGACGATGGCGAGGATCTTGTGCTTGAGGTCCTGACCGCTCATGTAGAAGAGGCTCTGTCCGGTCATCGCGGAGTACTGCACGCGCTCCTCCTCGGGCATCAGCGCGAGCACCGCATCCATCAGGCTCGACTTGCCCGCCGCGCTCGAGCTCTGGATCACAACCGCCAGCGGCTCCTCCAGCTTCCGGCTCGTCGCCGCCAAGTACGTCACGAGCTTGTTCGTCTCCTCACCCACGATCCCCGCGCGCCCCAGGTCGTCGACGATCCGCGTCGCCAGCTCCGGATCTCGCAAGAGCTTCATCGCCTCCTCGCGGTCCTCTTCGCTGAGCGCGCTCTCCTTCGGCTGCACCGGCTCCGCACGCTTGGCCCGGTCCTCCTCCAGCGCGAGCACGATCGCTCCGGTCTCGCGCCGCAGCTCTTGCTCGTCCGCGCGGAGTTCTTCGGCCGCATACTTCGTGAAGTGCGTCCGCTGCCGCGCCGAGTAGAGGTCTACCGTGTCCACGAAGAATCGCCCGCCCTCGCGCTCGTCCGACACCAGCAGGTTCACACGCAGCTCCGGCCCCGACGCTTTCCCCATCCAGCGGATACGCCAGCGCCGATGCCCGACCGTTGTGAAGAGGTCCTCGCCAATGCGCTCGAGCTCCAGCAGTTGCAACGGCGCCGGCGCTCGCGGCGAGGCGCTCTCGATCGGCGTCTCCTCTGGCAGCGAGGAACGAGAGGCGACTGGGGGGGGAAACTCAGCGTCGGACGTGCCTGCATCCGCTTCGGCCTCGGCCGGCTCGGCCGGCTCGGCAGCATGCGGGACCTCCCGCACCTCTACGTCGCTCGGTGCGGGCGTGCTCGCGTTCGAGACGCCAGCGCGGCTCCCGCGCATCCACTCTGCCTGGCGCAGCACGAGCTCCAGGCTTCTCTGCGCCGGTTGCACCTTCCGCGCGTACTCGTTCGCGTCCATCCCTCGCGGAAACACAACCCGGTACACCTCCAGCCCTCGCCTCGCCAGTCGCTCAGCAAGCTTCACTGCTCCGCGATCTCCTGCCTCGTCCCGGTCGAATGCGATCCTCACCACCTTCGCTCCGCTCGACACGATCGCTTCCAAGATCTCCTCGGTCACGCCCTCGATGCCATAGCCGCTCGTCACCTGCGTGAACCCGTGCGCCCAGAACGTCATCGCGTCGAGCACCGCTTCGCACACGACCACTTCTTCTGCGCCCACCAGCCCAGCGCGGTTGAACACGCCGCGGTGCGGTCCCTTCAGGTAGAGGTGCCGCGGCTCCTTCGTCTCGTCGACCTTGCGCCCGTAGAGCTGCACCACACGGCCATCTGCGTCCATCAATGGCACCACGATGCAGCCGCGCAGATGCTCGTGGCCTGAGTCCCGCAAGACCCCGACGTCCGTCAGCTTCGTCCGCAGCTCCTTGCCGAGCTTGCGCTGGATGTGCGGCACACGGTAGCCGAGCGTCCGATCCACGAACCCCAGCCGAAAGTGCTCAATCACGTCCTGCCGCTCGAGCCCTCTCCAACCAAGATACGCGCGCGCACCCGCGTCTTTCCGCAGCGCGGAGTGGTAGTGCTGCGTCACCGCTTCGAGCAGCTCCGACGCCGTCACGCCCGCCGGCGCCAAGAGATCCAGCACCATTGAGTCCTCGCTCGTCGGCGTCCGCCCCGCCGAGCTCGTCCCCGTGCCACCCCGCTGCAACAGCTCCACGCGCAGACGGCCTCGTCGTCACCAAGCTCGACAGGCTCACGCGCTCCGTCCGAGATCTCGGCGAACTCGTCGAGCGCTACTTCTCCGACCGCTTCTCGCTGCTCTCTGTCAACGACGCCATCGACACGCGCACCGCTGCCGGCCGCCTCGTCTTGCACGTGCTCGCCGCCGTCTCGCAGTGGGAGCGCGAAGCCACTGCAGAACGCACGCGCGACGCGCTTGGGCAGCTGCGGGCGCGCGGGCTCCGGCTCGGCGGCGAAGGCCTCGGATG
>ENA-ORBV01014495-ORBV01014495.1-microbial-mat-metagenome-genome-assembly--contig:-NODE-14495-length-11775-cov-73.001197_pt1 | contig 11775 bp, 6 predicted proteins | sample MGYA00237777_ERZ505514 | MGnify/ENA primary metagenome ERZ505514 (study PRJEB26160, sample SAMN06269048) | microbial mat metagenome | isolation source: Oligotrophic lake microbial mat | place... | reverse complement strand
TTCGGCACCGCGTACCTCTTGCGCGCGCGGATCTACCGCAGCTCGGGCGAACCCGGTCGCGCGCTGGCGTCCGCGGCACGCGCCGTGCGACTCGCGCGCGAGGCCGGCGAACGTCGCCTCGAGGCCGAGGCGCTGGCGCGGCTCGGGCAACTCCATCTCGACGTGGATCGCATGGTGGAAGCCGAAGCGCAGTTGCGGGAGTCACTGCGCGTCGCCGAGGAGATCGAGGATCGTCGCGGCCAAGCGTTGGCGCGCACGTTCCTCGGGATCCTCTTGTGGGAAAACAGCGACCCCTCCGCGGCCGCGATGCTCGAACGCGCGGCCGCGCTCTCGGGCGAGATGGGGTTGAACCGGATCACGGCGCTCGTCTCGGGCGTCCGCGCGCGCATCGCTCTACTCCAAGCGCACGATCACGCCGCCGCTCTCGCTTGGAGCGCCGCGGCCGAGGACCTCGTGCGCCGATTCGGCGCGGAACTCGCGGATCGCATCGTGATCCTCGGGACGCGCGCACTCGTGCTCGAGACCTCGGGGCTCGTCGACGAAGCCCGCGCGATCGAGCGCGATCTCCTCGATCGTCTCCAGCGAGAGAACACGCGCGTGCGCTCACCGTTGCGTCGCCTTCGACAGAGCCGAGCGGGCCAGCGCCTGCTCCGAGCGGTTTCGTCGGCCGACGGTCCGCTCTATCCGCGCGTGCGCATCGAAACGTCCGCGTCGGAATGATCCCGTCGCTCGGGTTCGCCGCGAGCGCGTGAACTCGGCACACGTGCCGAGCGGTTTCATCCGCGATCGAGGAACCAGGCGATGCGATGCCAGATCGCGCGGCGCGCGTGGGCTCCTCGGATCGAACGCCACAGCTCATGACGACGGCTGCGATCCGATTCGTAGGCGACGAGGAAACGAGCCACGTCCGTCATGGAGAGAGCACGGCCATCCCGGCGCTCGCGGCGATCGACGAAGCGCCACAGTCGACGCAAGTTGTCACGTCGGTGGGACTCGGACAGCGGCAACTCGACGCGCGATCGATCGAGATCGAGCAACCACAGTCGTGACGATCCGTCTTCGCGGTCCTCGACGAGAACGTTCTTCGGCGTCAGGTCGGCGTGGAGGAAACCGAGTCCGTGAAGGCGACCCACGAGTGCGCCGAACGCGCGCACACTCGGACGCAAGCCGACCCGCGCAAGCCGACGGCCGCGAACCAGGGCGAGGAAGGACTCGAGGTCGCGCGCCCCGTCGATGCGGCGCGTGGCGAGCGCGAGCTCGTGCCCGAACAGGAACGCCGCGCGCGAACGCGCGGCCGCGACGGGTGGCGTGTGCACGCCGTGCCCGGTCAGCCAGGTCGAGAGCGCCAGCTCGGTGAACGGACGCGCGGCGTCGTGGTACCGACGGCGCGAGAAGAAGCGCAGGAGCCCGCCGTGCGTGAAACGACGGATGAGGATCGATCCATCGGGCGTCGCGTCGAGAGGCTGACGGCCGCAGAGGTCACTGGGAACGAGCGCGCCGTCCGTGTCGAGTCCGAAACCCGCCCCATCCAATACCGGCGCAGCCCACGCGGCCGTCGCCAAGCGCGCGCGCGCGTTCGACGTGACCCGGTATCCGGGTGGGATCGCGTGGAGGTCCGGTCCGTGCACGGGCAGCACTGGCGCCTTTCGCGCGTCGTGCCGACCGATCGCGCGGGACGCCGCGATCGGTCGGGCACGGGGCGAACCGTCGAGGTCCGCCCCCGTTCGGGGTCAGAGGATGCCCGCTCCGAAGCCACCATCGTCCGACGGCGCCTGCCGCTCGGGCGCACGCTCTTCGCGACGCGGTGCCGGACGCGGCGGGGCCGCCGGTCGCGGAGCCGGTCGGGCGGGCGCCGACTCGTCGACGCCGCCGCCGAAACCACCGCCTCCGAAACTGCCCTCGTCGAAGGCGGCGCGCTGCGGCGCTTCCGCTGCCGGACGCGGGATCTCGTCGCGGCGCGGAGCCGGGCGCGCGAAGTCGCCACCTCGGCCACCACCACCACCGCGATCAGTACCGCCGTGCGCGGGCTCATCCCGTCCCGGTCGGTCGCCACCACGTCGCGGGTCGACACCGCGCGGCGCCTCGGCCGGACGCTGGGCCTCGTCGTAGCGGGGTCGATCGTCCTGTCGGGGTCGATCGTCCTGTCGCGGGCGATCGTCCTGTCGCGGGCGGTCGTCCTGTCGCGGGCGATCGTCGTAGCGCGGCCGGTCATCCTGCCGGGGCCGGTCATCCTGCCGGGGCCGGTCATCCTGCCGAGGCCGGTCATCCTGCCGGGGGCGATCGTCCTGACGCGGACGCTCGGCCGGGCGCGACCGATCATCCGGACGGGGACGATCGTCGGAACGCGGACGGTCGTCTTGACGCGGGCGTTCCTCTTGCTGACGCGGGCGATCGTCGAAGCGCGGACGCTCATCCGGACGCGGACGGTCGTCGCGCGCACGATCCGGACCACGCGGGCGCTCATCGCGCTCGCGCGGTGCCTCCGGACGCGCGTCGAACCGCGGCGCGCCGCGATCCGCCGAGACGGGACGCTCGTGCACCGGACGATCCGGCGCGCGGTCGTGCCGACCGCGGTCGTCGCCACGCTGAGTGGGTCGCTCATCGCCACGCTGAGCGGAACGCTCATCACTGCGCTGAGCGGAACGCTCATCACTACGCTGAGCGGGTCGCTCATCGCCACGCTGAGCGGGACGCTCATCACTACGCTGAGCGGAACGCTCATCACTACGCTGCGCGGAACGCTCATCACTGCGCTGCGCGGGACGCGCTGCTCCCCGATCCGAGCCGCGTGCATCGCCGCCCTGGCCCCCACTCCGGGGACCACGCTCGTCGCCACGAAAGCCACGATCCGGGGCGCGCGGGCCGCGATCTTCGCCGCGGAATCCACTCTCGGCGGCGCGCGGTTCCGGGCGGGCCGGATAGGCATCGCGCTCGACCGGCGGAGCTTCCTCGTAGCCGCCCGAGGGCGGACCGTCGAAGTCCGCGTGAGCTTCGAACGCCGCCGGCGCGTGGCCGGGTGCGGCGACTTCATCTCCGCGGCGACCGCGGCGACCGCGGCGACGACGACGCGAGCCGTCGTCTCCTTGCGGGGCTTGCGCGTCGGCAGCACCTCCGGGGAATCCCGCCGGAGAACCGCCCCCGAATTCGCCGGAGTGCTCGTGCGGCGCGACATCTTCCGCATCGCCGCGCGCGTCGTCGTCGGGGCGTGCGTAGACGACGTCTTCGCGCGCGTGACGCACCGGCGCCGGTCGTCCCGCGCTCGCGGATCGGCCGACCTCGCGCGCGGCTCCCTCCAGGAACTGCGTCGGGATCGGATCCGACAGGAACAGCGAAATGCGATCGTAGAAGTTGATGCCGGCGTCCCAGGCCTCCATCGCGCGCACGACGATGACCTCATGCTCACGCGCGGTCCGCTGCGCTGTTTCGAGCGCGTCTTCGGGCGTCAACGCGAGGTGCAGGAAGCGACGGCGTCCGGGGCGCAAACCGTAGCGACGCGCGCGGTCGGCGTCGGCGCGCGACACGCCGACGAAGAGTCGCTCGGGCGGGCGAGCCGCTTCGCCGGGCTGGACTTCGATCGAGTGCCCGTAGAGGGCGCGGATCCGGTCGCCGACGATTTCGTAGCGTTGCCGATCGCCCGACTCGACGGCTTCGCGCACGTCTTCTTCGGCGACGGACTCGCCCAAGCGCTCGTTCAGAGCGCGGATCACGTCGGTGAGCTCGCCGTACCCGTGGTCGTCGACCTCCAGGTCGAACTCGTCCGGCTGGTGCCGGAGCATGTAGGCGAGCGAGCGGGTGATGCGTTCAATCAGTGCGGGATGCGTCATGAGGTGCCGCGGGCCGGCAGCGCACCGATGCGCGCACAGGGCCCGTTTCGTAGGGCCGACAGTCTAGGGACGGCGCCGCCGGGATCCAACGCGCACGCGCCGACTCTCGCCGATCTGCCGGGTTTTCCGCGCTGGAATCGAACCCCGGTGAGAGCGCCGTTTCGGGCTCAGGCCGCGGTCGGGGCGGCGCGCCCCCCCACCGGGCTCGGAGTTTCCGGCAGCTGGCGCAGGTCGTACCCCTGGCGGCCCAGGTCCTCGAAGAACTCCTCCGTCCCCGTCAGGACGAGCCACAGGAGCTCGCCCGAGTCCTCGTCCCGCCACAGGATCCGAGCACGCGTGGTCGCTGCTCGATCCACTTCGAAAGTTCGCTGGTTCTTCATCTCGCGTGCCCTCTCTCGCTGCCTGACCCGACCCTTCAGATCGATCGTGCTTCTCGACGCACGAACCCTGCGCGGATTCCCCGATCAGGCCTTGTCGCGCGTCCCGTACGCCGGACACGAGGTGGTGTTCGCCCTCGGACAGGACCTTTGCGCTGCGCGGCTCGCGCGTCAGTTCCCGTAGCGCGGAAGTGCCCGGTCGACCTCGATCGACCAGCGGTCGAGGCCGCCTTCGAGATCCATCACGTCGGTGAAGTCGCGGGAAACGAGCAGCGCCGCGGCTTGGAGACTCCTGACCCCGTGGTGGCAGATGCACACGATCGCACGATTCGGATCGAGCTCGCCCGAGCGGGCCGCGAGGTCGCCGCGTGGGATCAAGACGGATCCCGCGAGGTGCGCGAATTCGAATTCGTCCGGCTCGCGGACGTCGAGAAGGAGCAAGTCGTCGCCGCGTGCGAGCCGAGCGCAGAGATCGCGCGGTGCGATCCGCCGCGGGCTCGCGCTCATTCGCGGAACTCGAGCGGCTCGCGGTCGTACTCAGGCGGGATCGGCACGCCGAGCATGGACAGCGCCGTCGGTGCGATGTGAAGGAGATCCACGCCGCCTTCCGGGACCACGATCTTCCTGTTCGAGAAGAAAATGCCACGCACGAGTTCGGCGGCGACGGAGACGTGGTCGCCCGACCAATTGAGACGGTTGTCCTCGAACACGTCGGCGGGCACGAAAACGCCGGGCTTCGAGCTCTCGACGAGGCGGATGTCACCGAGCGTGGTCGCCCACGACACGCGCCAACCCGCGTCGAAGCCGACGATGAGATCGGGTTCCTCGGAGAGGAACGGTCCGTCGCGAATCTCCGACGTGATGTAGACCCGGCGCACGGCACGACCGGCGCCGTTCGAATCCTCGGTCGCGAGCAATTTCGCGCGGATCTCGGCCAGCAACGCGGTCGCATCCTGCGGATCGACGGTGCCTTGGCCTTCGCGACCGGCACGGTTCAGGTAGACGCCGCCCAGACCGACGGCGTAGGCCTTCGTCCGCGGCCAATCGACGAAAGACAGCGCGCGCCCGCCCGCCGGCGTCGTACCGGGCAGCAGTGCGAGGTAGCCCTCTTTCGCCAGCCAGTTGTTCAGGTGCGCTTGGCGCTTGAACGACTGGAATCCGTGGTCCGCGCACACGATCAGCGTGTCACCGGGTTTCAGGTGGTCCTTCACGACCTCCCCGACGACGCGATCCATCGACTGGTACGACGCGCGGATCGCATCGGAGAGCGCGATGTCCTCGCCGAAGAAGCGCGTGCGCTGTGCCGCCTTCGCGGCGTCGTAGGCCGGATGCGTCGTGTCCGCGAACTGATACATCATGTGCTGCACGCGATCGGGCGTGCTCTCGACGAACATCAGCGCGCGCCAGTCCGACTGCTGGAGCGCCGCGCGCATCAGCGTCTCGCGCGAACGCTGCGTGGCTTCGATGTCCTCGAGGAACGTGATCGGATCGATCTCGCGATCCTTGAACGGCATCGTGAGGCAGGCCCAACCCACGGTTTCGTACGGCGCGCCGGCGGCGTGAGCGAGATCCGCGGCGAACTCCGGCGGTTGGCTGATGGGCTGCCACCACGCGGGATGCGCCGGGTCGAACTGCAGGAAATCGACGAAGAGCTCGAACGGGTCGGCCTTCTTGATCAACTTCGTCCGCGTGATCGCGCGGACCTTGACGAGAGGCGAGAGTTCGAACGTCAGGTGGTACCAGCTCGACCACTGGCCCTCCTGCAACACTTGCGTGTGCTCGCCGATCGACACGTGAGCGCCGTCGGACTTCTGTTCGACTTGGAGGGGAAGCGACACGCGGCCTTCGTCGGAAGAGCGGAACTTGTCGCGCAACTGGAGGCGTGGGAGCACTTCGGTCTGGATCTCGCGCTTCCGTTTGCGCAGTCCGGTCACCTCACCCGAAGACTGGCCCGGCTTGCCGAGGCGCGCGTCGATGGCTTCGATCTCGCGCTCCGCTGCGTCGATCGCGACGAAATCGAAGGGACCGTAGATCCAGCTCTCGATCCGGCCGTCGCGTTCGTCGACGCGGAAGATGCGACCGGCCGTGCTGGTCGGTTGGCCGATCGGCGCGCGCTCGATCACCTTGGGGTCCGTCGTGTAGATGAACCAGTCGCCGTTGTTCGAGCGCACGTCGGGCACGCCGAGGCCGGATAGGACGCGCGCGCCGACGACCTCGGGCCGGTCCCACGACATGGCGCTGTCGATGACGATGCTCTGGACTCCGGCCTTGGCCGCGACCTCCCAGAACGGGGCCGTTTTCGTGGGGTTTCCGACGACGTCAGAGATGCTCCGCGGAACGTAGCCGGCCGAAACGTGCGTCGCGGCGGCGCCGACGGCACCGAGCACGAGGGCCATCGGGACGGCAACCCGCGCGCGAATCTTGAGGAGGCCCGCGAAGACCAGCAGGAACACGAGCATCGCGCCGACGCCGACCGCGGTGGCGAGGAGGATCGGGTTCCATCCGAGCAAAGTCCTCTCGAGGAACGGCAGGTCGAACGTGTCCGATCGGCGCGCAGTGTGCGTGACGTGACCGAGAGCCGGCATCGGTGTGCCGTCCGGCGCGAGCTCGCGCTTCACGAAGCCCGAGATCCCCGTTTTCGCCGGATTCTGGCCTGAGTTCAGCGAGGCCCACGAGACCGGCGACTCGGCCGGCATGGTCGTGCCGAGCGGCGCGAACGTGCCGGTCTCGCGCAGCCGCGCGAGGTTCGGCAAGAGACCCTCGTCCATGAAGCGCTCGGTCGTGCGCGCGTCGGCGCCGTCGAAGCCCAGGACGATGAGGCGGCCCGTGGGCGCGGCTCCGAGCACGGGCTCGGTCGCGCGGACCGACGAGAGGGTCGCGAGGAGCACCAAGAGCGCCGCGAGGGCAAGTCGAAAAGGCATCGGGGAGGACGGCGGGGAGGACGGCGGGGAGGACGGTCGGAAAGAATGGCTGCTAGGATCCGACCGCGGACGCGCGCCGAAGGCTCCGCTAACGCTACGAACGATGCGGTACGAGCGCGAGAGGAGAAGCGGCGCACCGCGTGCGGTCAAGCACCGTCTGGGGCGCGCCTCGTTGATCTTGCTGGCCGGCGCCGTCGCGCTGGGGCTCGCCGTCGCGTGGTTCACGCTTCGCGAACCGCGATCGGCTGGATCCGCCGGGCCGATCACGCCTCTGGACTCGCCCCCGTCGGCCAACGAGACTGCGCTCGAGGCGCGTGTCGAGCGCGACGCGGCGAGCCGGCCGACGGCTAGCGACGACCCGCGTCGCTTCGACGGACACGGCCGGATCCGCGGCATGCTCGAGGCGCGCGGCGTCGGGCTGCCCGCGCGTTGGACGCTCGTGCTCGAGCCGGATCCGACGCTCGTCGGTTCGGGCCGCGCGGAGCCGCGCCGTGTCGAATTCGATGCCAGCGAGACGCGTTTCGACGTCGCGGGGCTGCCGTTCGGCGGCTACCGCGTCCACGCCGAGGCGCCGAACTCGAACGGGGCCCGCGTCTCCGTGCTGCTCGTGCGCGACGCGCCCGAAGCGACCGTGACTTTGCGCCTCGCTCCCGCGGGATTCGTGGACGGAATGGTGTTCGACGACGCGGGCCGACCGGCCGAAGGTCTGGTCGTCCACATCGAGAACGAGCGTTCGCGCACGCGCGCGCGAGGAATCGTCGATGCGACCGGCCTCTTCGTCGTGCGCGATGTGCTCGACGGCGAGTACGAGATCCGCTTCGGCGAGTGGGACGCACCGCTCGTGACGCCCGGGGAGTTCACGTTCCGCGCTCCGAGTCTGCGCTGGCCTGAGACGCGGCTTCCGCCGACGGGTTCGTTGGTCGTCCACGTCCGCGACGAAGAGGGTCGCGGGATCGGCGGCCTCGCGGTCGCGGGCAGCGCGCCACCTCGGAGTGCTCTGCGTGCGGAGACGGACAATGATGGCCTGGCGCGCGTGACGTTCCTGCTCCCGGGGCGTTACACGATCGAGGTCCGCGGAACCGATGGTCGGACACTTCGCGGTGCCGTCGATGTCGCCCCGAACGTCGAGCGCGAACTCGAACTCGTCTTCGAGTAGTGCGCCGATCGAGGACCTGAGTCCCCCCGCTCCGTCGGACGGCAACCTGCGCGTCTCTACGCGGGATCGAAGTGAGGGCTTGGCGCGGGTGATTCATCCTCGGTTCTCGCGGAGGACGACGACACAGCGCATCGGCTCAGTCACGGAGACGAGCTTCGAAGTCCGCGCACGCGCCTTCGAAGCCGCCGCGATCCGTGTCGGCGATCGCCTCGCGCCCGTGAACCACACGGATCCTGGCGTTGAGCTCGACGATTCCCGTGAGTCGCTGGATCGACGGCTCGCGCGCGAGATCGGCGCGAGCCTCGGCCAGCGCCTGATCGACACTGCGATCGACGCGCGCCGAGATCGCGGCGGCCGAGAGCGGGCTGCCCGTGAGGTTCTCGACGAAATCGAGGAACGTCCGGCTGTTCCCGCTCTTCCAGTAGTGCTCGCGGAGGTCGGTACCGATGCGCGCATTGTCGACCAAGTGCCCGTCGCGTTCGCGGAAGAACGCGCGCGTCTGGTGCACGGCGATCTCGGCGAGGACGTAGCCGTGGTAGTAGGCACTGCTCTCGCCCGCGAGCAAGTGCGGCACGGACAGCGACGGGCGCGGAGAGCCTTCGTCGAGGAACAGGAGTCGTCGTTCCGCGTCACGGATCGTCGCGAGCACGCGTTCGGCCGTGAGATCGGCATCCGGGATCTCGTAGATCGCGCGCTCGGCCGCGCAGACCGCGACCATCGCGCGCAGGTTCCAAGCGGCGAACGGTTGCGCGGCGCGGATACCGGCTTCGATGAGGTCGGCTGGCATCGCGTTCCCGTCGAGGTCGCGCGCGTACCGCGCTTGCCAATCCGGGTCCGAGACGAAGCTGTCGAGGAACATGCTCTGCAGCTCGGAGAACGCGACCGACGTAGGCGCGAACTCTTGGCTGAAACACGGTGACGGCATGTCGATGTTCGCGAAGTGCGCCGCGTGGCCGCCTTCGTGGAAAAGCGTCTCGAGCGCGCGCCGACCTGCTCCGACCATGCCTGGGATCGCATTCGCGGTGAACTGGATGCGCGCCGGTCGGAACGCGCCGCGCTCGCGCCAAGCGAGAACGGGGCCGTGCATGAAGCCGTTCTCGTACTTTCCCGGTCGATCGAGGAGGTCGAGCACGAGCGTCGCGCCGCGGTAGTCGATGCCGAGTGCCGCGAACGAACGCCCGTAGCGCTCGAGCCCTTTCGCGAATGGGAAGTAGCGATCCTGCGCGGCCGTGACGTCGCCGCCGACGGCGAAGCGCACGTTCCAAGGACGCAGTGCGTCGCGACCTTTCGTGCGTGCGAGCTCGTCGAGGGCGCGTCGACCCGCGACGCGTGTGCGCTGCTCCAGATCATCGAGGTGCTCGAACACCTGGGCCTTCGTGAGTCCCTCGACACGCCGCACTTTCCAGTCGTAGTAATCCTCCGCGCCGTGCATGCGACCGAGTGCGTTGCGCCGCTTGACGACGTCGAGGAATCCGTTCGAGAGCACGTGCGGCTCGATCGAACGCAACGATTCCCAGGCCGATTTCCGCACGGATTCGTCGGGATCGCTCGCGAGCAGCACGCCGAGACGCACGGTGGAAGCGGGCGACACGCGACCCTCGGCGTCACGCGCGGTCAGTTCGAGCCGCGCACGCGCTCCGGCGAGATCGGCCTCGGCCGCGACGATGTCCGCTTGGCAAGCGCGCGCCGCATCGGACTCGAGCGCGTGTGCTTCGAAGGTCGCGAGCCAACCGCTCAGCGCGGTGAGATCGTCCTCGTGCGGCCGCGCGACGTCCGCGGGCGCATCGAGCAACCCCTCGGCCGCGTGGATCGCCGCGCGGACTGACGTGAGCCGCACGGGATCGCTCAGAAATCCCTGCAACTCGATCTCGCGCCGCGCGAGGTCGGCCCGCGCCTCCCGCGCGTCGTCCGCGTTGCCCATGTAGGACGTCCAGAAGGCATCCTCCTTCGCGGTGTGGATGCGCGCGTACTCGTGATTGAGTTCGCGGACGAACGTGGCGGTCTTTGGATCGGCGTTCATGGTCGACTCGAAGTCTCGAACACTTCGCCGCCGCGTGCACGCTTCGCGCGGGGAATCGCGCGCCAATTCGCGCCCGCCTATCGCATCACGATCCCGCGCGCTGTCTCTTCACGAACTTGCCGTCCTCATAGGTGTCGGTCGCCACGAGCTTCCCGTCGCGCCCGTAGAGCCGCGTGTCGCCGTGCGGCTTGCCGCCCGAGTACGCGGCCTCGATCGCGCGCGCGCCGTCGTCCCAGAATTCGACCCACGCGCCGTCGGGTCGACCTGCGCGGTACGTCCCGGCGAATTTTTGCTTCCCGCTCGGCCACCATTCTTTCCACGGACCGTCTGCGCGACCGCGGTCGAAGACGGCATCGAGGAGCAACGTGCCGTCCTCGCCCCACGTGCGCCAGGCGCCGTGTTGGAAGCCGTCGACGTGGCTCCCCTCGCGCGCTTTACGGCCGTTTTCGTGCCACGTGACGACCGCGCCGTTCGGCTTGCCGTCCGCGTAATGGATCTCGGACCACGGCGCACCGTTCGCGAAGCGCGTGCGGCGCACGTCGTCGCCGCAGGCGACGAGCGCGAGTGCGAGGATAGACGCGAGAACGGCGCGCACTTACTTGGGCTCCTCACCGTTGCCGGGCACGTCCCCACCCGCGTATCCGAGGTCTTCGAGACGCTGCATGTCCCCCGCCGTCGGGATGTAGGGCTCGACGAGCGGATAGCATCCGGCCCATTGGATCGAACGGGCGATGCGGTGCAGCACGAGGTCGCGCAGCGCTTCGAAACGCGCGGTTTCCTTCGCGCGGAGATCCGACTTCTCACCCGGATCCGTCGCGAGGTCGTACAGCGCGGTCTGATCCCGCTTCTGTCCCTGACTCTGGTCCTCGACGATCTTCCACGCGCCGTCGCGCATCGAGCGCAGATCCTGACCGTCGTGCCAACGCACTTCGGAGATCGCGGGCGCGGGCGCGAGCGCCGCACCGGACTGGATCGCACCGCTGAGATCACGACCTTCGAGCTCGTGCGCGCACGAAGCTCCCTCGATCCGAGCGATCTTCACGCCGCACAACTGCGCCAGCGTCGGCAGCAGATCGACATTCGAAACGACGTCCGCAATGCGACGCGGAGCAGCTTTAGGCACGCGCACGACGAGCGGGATGCGCACGGCTTCCTGGTACAGCGAGTACCCGTGGCGTCGAAAACCGTGCTCGCCGAACTCCTCGCCGTGATCCGACGTGAGGACGACGATCGTGTCTTCGTCGAGACCGAGTTCCGCGAGGCGCGCGAGCACCTTCCCGACATGGTGATCCGTGAACGCGATCTCGCCGTCGTAGAGATCGATCTCCTCCTTCGTCCCGAACGTCTCCGAGAAACCCTCGTGCGCGAGGTACGTGTCGTGCGGATCGAAGTAGTGGAGCCACAGGAACCACGGCGATTCGTCCTTCGACGCGGCCTTCTGCTCGAGGAACTTCACGCCGCGCTCGGTCACGCCCGG
>ENA-ORBV01014494-ORBV01014494.1-microbial-mat-metagenome-genome-assembly--contig:-NODE-14494-length-11777-cov-2.665897_pt1 | contig 11777 bp, 22 predicted proteins | sample MGYA00237777_ERZ505514 | MGnify/ENA primary metagenome ERZ505514 (study PRJEB26160, sample SAMN06269048) | microbial mat metagenome | isolation source: Oligotrophic lake microbial mat | place... | reverse complement strand
CTCTGTGGTTCAGGTTCGATGGGCGATGGACTCCATTGGCCACGCATTCACGCTGCCTCTTGAAGATGCTGACGTGATGCAGTATGCACTGAACATCTACACGCGATGGTAATGTTGGTTTATCCGATTGAACGCGACGACATTACTAACGTGTGCGTCAACCTGGTACATCTAGGCTGTTTGAAGCAAAACGCCCTCTGCCAATTCAGCAGAACGAAACGATGTTTTTCAAGGTCAGCATTGACGTTGCTGATACGCATCAACGTTGCGCGCACGCCTCAACAATCTTTGCGTGCTGTCTATATGTGTGTTCGGCACGCGCAGGCTATGTTCTGTCACATCTCTCTGCTGTTTCGATCGCGCACTGCTGTGCCATCCGGCACTCTACACGACAAGCACGTGGCGCTGTGTCGCAAAGCGATCAACCTGTATTCAGCGGTAGCACGGTATGCATATGTGCGAACCCGCGTGTCAGTAGAACGGAGGCACATGTGTTGTTGTGCATGCTTATCTTGCTGAATGCATTCCCTGATGTCATTCACAGAGGGCTAGCTCCCCGACTGGATCCATCCATGTGGGCCGTGCTCATGAAGGTGTCTCTTGCGATTGTCGACGATCTATTGCAGGTACGCCTTGACTGGGTGCTCGCGTGTGATACAACCGTTGTTTCACCTCCATTGATCATCTGTTATGTATTAACCTTGTTATATTTATCCCATAGGGATCTGCCGTGGGACAGTCATTAGGCAATACATTAGAGGCCTCTTTATTCCGCATGCTGTTTGACCTGTGGCTGCGCGCGGCGGCGTGTGACATACCGATGCAATCACAGCTCTGGCGGATATTCGCAAAGGTAGTGTCGGAGGCCTGCAGGCACTCACGCAGCTTGTGCACGTGTATCAATTGCGCGTGTTGCTCGACACCTGAAGAGTGGATGATCACCATGTATTGACCGTGTTGTGGTATTCTGGCTGACGTACGGCAATCTCAGACCGCTCGGCGCTGGCTCCATCGCAAGTGGTTCCTCACGTATTGGAAGGAGACTATGCGTGCATTGACCAAGCGTGTCATCGCTATAGCCTATGGAGCAGCGGCTCAGGATTCTGACCCTATCACCATTCGATGGATGTACGTGTGCGCTTTGCCTGTAGCTCATGACACGCTGTGCGCTCCAACATTGATGGATTGCTCAAAATGGTGATAAACGTCATGCGTGTGATGCCCCTGCAGAGATCAGTACACGTCTACCATCACCATGGCGCATCGCATCGCGCTGTACACGTGGCATCAAACGCTGCACGTGATCGGAAACCCAAATGAGATCAATGATCCGGAGACCTTCGTTCTCGCCGCGCAAGGCATCGCTGAGCTGGCGGACTGCTTCGTGTTCAGTCTGGCGCTGCCGCCTATCAAGAAACGAGTACGTTGAGCGGTTAGATCATGTTTTGATGCTTACCAGCATGCTCGTCATCTCTTGTGTGTAAGCTTATTCTATACATTGCATTCGCTGGGTAAAATTCATTTGTATCGCGTTGTTACTGTTATCAGACGCACAAGTCCTATCCGGCACCGGATTCGAACTTTGTAATCACAGCTTTTGGGACGTGGCTCTTTGACATCGCGGGCAACACGTGCTCGGGGTACGTTGCGTTGGTTAGGCGGGGCTGATGTGATTGAGTAGACACATTGACTCACATGCTCCTCACCAATCGTTTGCGATGCTATCGTCGCCATGATCAGATTTGAACAAGGTCGCGCTGCTGCTTTGGGAGCGCTGTGCCGCCTGTTCTGTCATCATGACTCAACCGGCAAGGAAATCAGCTCCGATCACCTGTCCAAGTTCTACCGCTGCCTAACAGCGGTAGGTCTGCCGTAGCGTTTTGAATCGCTGTTGATGCGCTTCTTGTGCCGAGTCGCATAGTACCATTTGGCGAGGTCGATCATGGCGATCACACCGCTGCTGTATGTGTATGATCTCAGGCTCTATCGTCTCAAGACACGAATGTGCCCGCGGTGTTGGCGGTCATTGAGCATTGCTCCCGCCTGTTCTCGTGTGACCTGATCGGATGTCGCGTGACCATCCCCTATTTTCTGCCGCACGTGCATCGCGTGCTTGCGGACGCGCAGTTTCCTCAAACCATGCGGTACGTCCCAGATATTCATTCAGTTTGCTGGCATGATTGTATGTGGCCTGCTTTAATGCTGTTGCTAAGGCGCTAATTGTGAAATGGGTGCCCAGCTGCGCCGCTCTGGACATTTTGGGCTCTCTCCTCTGTTTATCGCACCACTTCTTCCAGCCTCCATCTATATCGCCGGTAATGTGCATCTGTCATGCTAGCCGCCACTGCATGGGCTCCGTGATCCTAACTGGTAACTAGTGGAAGGTGCTAATGAATGTGGTTGTACCCTGATCTGCAGGACGCTGCGGCCGCTCAGTTGCTAGCAAACAGCGATGTGACGACGTTCAAGCAGGGCAAAGAGATGCATGATCAACTCTTGAGTCTGCCCACCGTTCTCATCAATGCTCTTCTATCCGAAAAGTAACCGCTTTTCGTGTTCTTGCTTGGGTTGCTCCAAATCCACTTTGGCTGACCTACAACCATATGATCTGTTCACACAGAACGGCTCGCAACCTGGAGGCCATTGTGTGGTTGGTCTCCGTGCAAATGCTGATGCTCTGGGCAGACGCGCAAGTCACGTTCTCCCTGACTCAAGCCACCAGTGACGGGCACTCCCCGGCCGCTGTGACGTCAGCTGAAAGTGCCGCCAATGTGCCTCCTCCCAAGGTAATGTCTCGTTAGTGTTTCGTCACGCAGCGTACACGCCGGCAGTGATAAATGACGGGGCACCTGTGTGCATGTGTGTCGCAGGCTAACTCAAATGTGAACACCCTGGCTCACTTCTCATTACTGGCCATCAACACGACTTGGGACATCCTTACCAAGGGCAGCTGGCCCCTCAAGGTAGCATCAAGGCCGCATATACGTTGATTATATCGACCTTATCGCTGCTAAGTTGTCCTCTGCCTTACTGTGGTACAGGTCAGCCTAAGCGCGTTGCGTATGTTGGGAATGGTTTCTCGGCTGCACGCGACCGGCGGTCCCGCCGGATCCGCCATATTGGAGTTCCTACAGTGCTTATGCCGCTTCATCGAGGTACCCCCACGCCTTCAGCTGATGTACATTAGTCAGCAAGTAGGGTCCTCGCTGCTAATCAGCTAATACCTCTCGTGTTGTGTAGCATCACATGTCCCGCTTGACGCAGCGCGAGCAGAAATTCCGCACCGAGAAGGATAAGACCCAGTCTTTAGAGTGGCGGCAACATGTGCAACGATCATCCGCATTGGTACACGATGGTTCTTCCCCCATTATCTCGATCCACATGGTTTGATCACACACTGGGTTGTTGCCCTCACGCAGGTTGCGGGCGCGATCTGGTGTCTGGTAGACTGGGTGTCCAATGCACCGTGGGTGCTGCGTGAACCTGCTCTGCCTCCTATTGTCATCAAAGCAGCAGTACTGGGCCTGGACCCTCGGCATACGGTATAACTATTATATTTCATCATAGCGGCTGAGTCCGTAGAGTAATCTTCCCGCTAATATGCTTTCATATTCGACGCCGTAGGAGGAGGTGTATGCAGCCGCACTGGTGCTCATTCGACACCTGCTGTTCGACACGGGCCGGCACGAGAACCCCTTCATGGCCTCCGGCCTATCGGCCGCGGTGGCCGGCGCTAGCACCACGAACAGTGACCTCGCCAAATCCGGAGTGTTGATCCCACCGGAGCTGATCGCCAATCCAGCTGCGGCAACACCGAACGCATCAGCTGCCGCCGTGATCCCGTGGAGCCCTTGTTTCAACATCACCACGCGCGCAGGTACGCGTTTGGTTTGCATGCCTGGTGTGTGCTCTGTGTTCGTGCACAAACCCATGTCTGGTCGGACACTCTCAAACCATCTTCTTGTTGATCTGATGTGGTTCTCGGCATCCCAGGGTTCGTACAGCTGTCAGCCGCGCTGAACGAGTCTGATATTCTGACCTACCTTCACTCCAAGGGCCTGTTAGCTGATCCTAAGCCCGCCAGTGCCTCGTCAAGCATGGGCTCATCGAACCGCGACAAGGCCTCATTCCCGCACTCAGAATACGTGCGGTACTACCTGATCGACAACCGCTTGTGCCTGTCCGTCATCGAGTGGGAACAGCCTAATGTCACGGGCAACGAGAACAAAGGCGCCAACACCACACCGGCAGATGATCGAGCCACGTTGAAAAAGCGGTCGACTCAAGCCGTGTTCATCTTACGGTATGCTGGTGATTAGTGTGCGCTGTGATGATGATGATGATGATCATTGTGATTGTTGTGCTGGGCGCGGGGCCGCTGTGCACGTTGTGTGTGACAGTGACACCAGCGGCAAGTATGTGTGGCAAGCGGCGGGAGTGCATGCTCCGCTGTGGCCCGCTGCGCCTCCGGAGCCGCTGCCTGAAGAGAAGCTGAGTACGTTACGATTCAAATGGATATGTACATGGTTATAACCAGCTGCTCAATCAACGATGGATTTGTTTTACGCACGTGTATCGCATGCTTATTGAACTTGCTTCAATCCTATCGCACTCGCTGTGGGCAGGTGTGACCGTGTCAGCAGATACCAAGAGCAAGCCCGCTGCAGATGCCTCTGGTATTGTAGCGCCGTGCATTCACATCGACATGCTTGAGTGCGGTGAATGGCACCCGTGTGCTAAGCTCTCACATTTCCTGATACGTCCTTGCACTGATTGGCAGATGCGTCGGAAGCGAATCGCTCTGGTAGCGCCAGCGTGCACTCCAAGCCGAACGACGTGTTTGCCTCTGCCTTAGAGTACGTCTCCAGCCTAAAGGTAAGACCTCTCAGATTGCTGAGGTCACGTGCAGCTTCTCGTTCTCACCGTTTTCGAACGATCTAGCGGTCTGCCTCTAAGCCGGACGATGCGGCTGATCCGACGGGGGCTCGGAGCTCACTGACCGGTGGCGCCGGATCGCAAAATGATTCGTCTAAGGACAAGGATTATGATCGGACGCACTCGTTGCTGCTCCAAGTCATATCTGCGGATACAGTGGTGCCCAACCTGGCTGGAGCACCCGCTGGGCTCAACACGATGTCGTCCGACCGCAGTGCCGTGTCCCCGCCTACCTTCGCCAATAGCTACTCATCGCCTTCCCACGTGCCCGGGGTGGCTAACAGCCCCGCCTTTGGCACCTCGGTACTGGCGCGATCCAGCAGCCTCGTTGGTATGCGTGCTCATCACGTGACTAGGAGCTGTGTCTTGTTTGAACGTCGTGACGTGATCTCAACATCACACGTCATGTTCTATAGGCTCGCCTCCTGTTGATGTGAATCACACGGCACTGTGGATGAACAAGCAGCGGGAGGTGTTGTCTAGTGTCAGTACGGCACGCAAGTTCTCCACGCTAGTCGAAGTGCAGGTAAACAGCATATCAACCAGCTGATCTCCTGCCATATTCGCGTTCGCTGGTTCTGCGAGCGTTTTGTTGCATATCTTGGTGGTATGCAGTTGTCTGAGGTACCTGGTATCTTCTGCTCTCTTGTGCAGAAAGGGAACGAGGCGCGCCAAACCGTATCGGTCGCAAAGGGTGCTGCCAAGCCTGCCACCAGTGCAGAATCCGCTGCGCAAGGACCCACCCGATCAGTGTTGTTTCACAACTCCCGTCTGCTCTTGTCCAATCTGGGCTTGTTGACGCCTGTAGCATGCGTACCCGTGCCCTACTTTGCGCCCGGACTGGGCACCGGAGCAGTGGGAGGTGGATCCGGAGACTCGGGCAGTGACGAGCACCTTATCCCATCGACTGCGGCGCATCCGGCAGCCGCCAACAGCGCGCTTCAGCCGAGCATTCGAGTGTTGTCGCCCAATGGGGTGCTGTTAGCGCATTTGGCCAAGCTGGACAGCTTGCCCGAGCGCGAGTCACTGTCGGCCTGTATTCTCTACCGTCTGCCCGGGCAAACCAAGGTGCTGATTACTGTGCTTGAGTTGTATCGCCTCATGTGCAGCTGCGTTGTACTGATATATTATTGGTGATGGTGGCTGAACAGACGGATGAGATGCTGGGTAATCGACCTCTGGCTGCTCTGGGTAAGCTCAAACAACGCCATTCAGTATGCTGTATTTGATATTTGATTGCGGACGTTTGCACAATATTGTTGTACACCAGGCGCTGGTATTGCCGCAACCAGCAACTCCGGCTCCTCCGCCTTATCTGCGTCAGCGCTTTCATTCTTGGAGTTCTTGCACGGCCTAGGCACGATGGTCGACCTCAAATCTCATCTGGGATTCAAGTACGACACGTTATGCTAAGGATATAATCCAAGTGTAAAATGGAAGCTTACGTATGCGAGCTGCGGTCACTTTCGCGTTTCATTTTGTGTTCAGGGGCCGAGTTTCAGCGCGGGACTCTGATGCGACCCCGTATTATTCGTCGATGCGCTGGGAGCTGCTGTTCCACGTGCCGGCTCTCATGAAATGCAGCGTGCCCAAGTAATCGGATTCGTCCTGACCCGGTTCGTCAGCGTGGAGCTTTACGGGTCGTGTGTTTGTTTGTGCGTCACGTGCCATGACAGACGTCTGACGATCATCATGCAAGATCGCGTTCGAGTGATTTGGAGTGAGAGCGCTGTGGTGTTCACGCCGCCTCCTCTTCTAGACTCCGTGCCATCCATGCATATCGTGGTGTACGCGATGTCGAATGGCTTGTACAAGGTCAAGCTTTATCCATCGTCAGGTATGATTAACAATGCAGATTCTACTCGTGATTGAATGGTGCACGCTCATATGTTCGTGTGCAGGCTATCAACAATGGGTCGAAGACTCTGTCGCAAACCCCGAGCCTCACGCTGTGGACGACAGTGCCGCTATCGCAGCCAATGCCGCTGCCGCTGCGCCCAAGAAGGGCTTCCTGTCCAGTGTGAAGTCTCCCGTGATGCCTCAGGGCAAGACGATCACCCCTACGGCTGCAGCGGTATGGTTGCTTTGTTTGCTCCTGCCCTGTGGGTATAGCACGTGTGTCATGCGCGCTCTTCATCGTTGTCAGGGACCCAATCGCTTGGCTCGCGTCAGTCAAGTCTCTCAAACTCTTCCCGCTCCTCACGTCAAGCCTGGTGATGATACGAGTCTTTCATCAGCAGCTGCCAGCGCTGGGGGCAGTACGTATTTGTTAGTTCCAGGTGACCTTCATCCTTGCGCTATGTTAAAGTGATTGCGGTGCGTCGTTGCTGTAGTGAAACTGATTGACACGCCAGTGGGCGTCTCAATCGCGCAGAGTTTGCTGCTGGCCGGGCCGCTGTTAGATGAAATGGTCGTAGCTCGTTCTGTGCTGCCTTTTCTGGTGCGCGAAACCTGCATCAACGTTACCAGACGCATCTTGTCGTTCATGGTATGTCCGCGTTCGATGAATTGAAGCTGCCCTGGGCTCTCGCGATGTCATTTTTCGTACCGTTTGTGTTAGAATCACATCTCCAACCCATATGCTCCGCGGAAAGACGCCCTTAAGGCCCTGGCTGCGGACGCGATCGCTCAAGTTCAGCCTCAGCAGACTCTACAAAGCGTGTTCAGTGGATCTTTTTTCTGAGCTGTCATCAGTGCAATTGAAGACGCTGACCACGTAGCTTGATCCGAGCGACGGTTGTATTGATATAGCAATGTGCATCCTTGAGTGCATGGCACCTTTTGATCGTTCAGCGATTCCCCCATTTTGTACACATCATCACATCACATCGTTTTCAGCTGTGATCGAACACGTGCACTACAGTGGTCATGTAACGCGTGTGTCATCACATTGCCGCGCGATGATGCAAACGCGCCGGCTCGATTTCTTGGTGTGCCAATTTCATTGTTGGCGTGCCAACTTCGCATGTATAGATATAGAGCGACCATTGTTGGTTGAGGCAGGCTGCAGCTGGTTGTCTCATGATTTCATCAAGGCCACTGAGTGTGCTCAACGAACGGTTACGAATTTTGAGAACTTTTACGGGACACTTACCGCGTGCTCACGCCGTGGTATGACGCGCCTTGTGCACACTGGGATGACACAAAGCCGAGGCAAAGTCGAACCTCGTTCCACCTTGCACTTGAAACTGTCAACGAACCCATGGAGGCCGCTTGCACATAGCTTCAAGAAGCCGAGGATCGGCCCTTTGCTTTCAAAACAAGAGACAGAACGAAAGAGCTTTTATGATTGCGCACTCAAATCGCATCCGTGTGACCAACATCCACTGAAAGCGCGCAATCTTTCAGGTACAAAGTGACACGTTTTCTCGTGACTGGACCCGCGTTCGCGTGGCCGTTGGTATCAGGCGCGAAGTGTGTCCTGCAGCGCACGCACCTGCTTGAACTGTCTGCGAGGTTCAGGATGCTTGTCTGAGTTCGTTTGTGATTTCTGTTGCCAGCGAACTTCCATACATAGACTACATACGGCTCGTCAAAACACCTCCCTAAGCACGGCACGCGGGCTCGCCAGGCTTGTTATTGAAAATGGCCGATTCCAAGACACTACAGAGCCCTCCTCAACTGCTTGGTGATCCTCGCGGCGCACGACCGTGCCTGAGACCCTCACTGAAATGGACTTCCGTCATCTTTTCCATTGTGCTGGTCACGTTTTCCTGTCTGCTTGTGCTACGCTATTCGTTCCTGTCTGCGCGCGAAGCATCATCTCAGCTATCCCGACACCTCATCTACGACGATCTACGGCAAGCGCACGAGCGAGTGTGCTCCTTCATATCCACGCCATTGACCGCCGTGAACTCGCTCGTGAACACCTTACGCATGGTTGGCTCGTTGGAGCATGCGCTTGACGGGCACCTCATGGACAAGCCCGCCATCTTTTCGGCCCTCAGCGCGGTGTATTGGCCGACGCGCTCGACGTTTCCTCCGTTGGTGTCCCTCGGCTGTTTTAGCTGCCCCGACAATGGAGATACGAATTCGATGATCGATGGAGCTACAGCGTGGGCAATCTCATGGGACAAGCCGCTCAATCGCCATCGGTACTGGGTCGCGGAACAGGCCACGAACTACTCGTTTCAGGGCTGGGCCATGACGGATCACGCATGGGCTGATCGCCTGGTCTCCGAGGACGACGCGAGCAATTGCGATCAATCCGTCAATGCGACGGTCAAGCTGATCACCAAGGACAACGTCGTCGCCATTCTCGGCGCGATGAACAGCCCCTGCGCGCTGGCCATGGTGCCGCTGACGAAGCGTTACCGCACGCCGCAATTCACCGCCGGCGTCGGCACCTCGATTACGCAGCAAGGCTCCGAGTACGTCTTCCGCATCGCCGTCGGCGCGACCGGGCAGACCAAGGAACTCGCGACGGTCGCCGTCGAGAAGCTCGGTCATTACAAGATTTCCGTGCTCTATTCCGACGACGAGTACGGCGCGTCGATGGCCAACGGGTTCAAGAATGCGATGGCCGCGCGTGGCCTGCAGCTCGCGTCGTTCGAGAGCTTCCCGCGCGCCGACCAGGATTTCACCGGGCAGCTCGCCAAGGTGAAGGCGTCCGGCGCGACCGCGCTCTATTCGGTCGGCGCCTACACGGCATCCGCGCTGATCGCCAAGCAGGCCAAGCAGCTGGGCATGAATCTGCAGCTCCTCGGCGATACCGGAAACGCGTCGCCCAAATACATCGAACTCGGCGGCGACGCGGTCGAGGGCGCGGTGCTGGTCGAGCCGTTCACGCCGGCCGATCCCGATCCGCGGCTGCAAGCCTTCTCCAAGCGCTATCGCGATCAATACGGCCGCGACCCCGATGGCTGGGTCGCCGAGCTCTACGACACGGTGGAGATCATCCATCAGGCCGTCGCGAAGAGCGGCAAGATCGATCGCCAGAGCGTGCGCGACTTTGCCGCGAGCATGAAGACGCCCGGCATGTTCAAGGGCATCCTCGGAGACTGGAGCTTCGATGCGAGCGGCGAGGCGTTCTTCCCGCTCTACAAGGTCCAGATCAAGAATGGTCAGAAGACGATCCTAACGCGGTGAGTTCGACGCGCGCGTCGCTCGATCTCCCGACGGCGTCGCCGCGCTGATGGATCTCGCGACCGCGAGCCAGCTCGTCGTTTCGGGCCTGACGATCGGCTGTGTCTACAGCCTGGTCGGACTCGGCTTCGCGCTCACCCTGACCGCGACCGAGCTGGTCAATTTCGCCCAGGGCGAAATGGTGATGCTCGGCGCGTTCATCGGGCTGAGCCTCATCACGATGACGGGGATGCCCTACGTGATGGCGTTCCTGCTCGCGACTCTGGCGACCGGGCTGATCGGGGTCGCGCTGGAACGCGGCGTGCTGCGGCCGATCCTCGATCGCCGCGCGCCGCTGCTCAACCTGCTGATCGCGACGCTCGGGCTGTCGATCGCGTTGCAGGCGCTGGCGATCATCATCTGGGGGCGCGAGCCGATCGCCTATCCGCAGATCTTCTCGACGGAACCGATCATCCTGTTCGGCATCCGCGCCCAGGCGCTCAATCTCTGGATCCTCGGCCTCGGCTTCGCGGCGATGGCGGCGCTGCAGTATTTCTTCCGCTTCACCCTCACCGGGATCGCGTGGCGCGCCGCGTCGCTCGATCCCGCGACCGCCGCGCTCTATGGCGTGAGCCGGCGGCGCAACGTGGCGCTGACCTTCGCGATCAGCGGCGCGCTCGGTGGCGCGGCCGGCGTGCTGATGGCGCCGCTGTTCTTCGCCTCCTTCGGGTTGGGTCACACCGTGATCGTCAAGGCCTTCGCGGCCGCGGCGCTGGGTGGCTTCGGGATCGTCGGCACGATGCTCGGCGGACTCGCGCTGGGCGTCATCGAGACGCTGGCCGCCGGCGCCTTGCCGTCCGAGTACAAGAACATCATCACCTTTGCGATCCTGATCGCGGTGCTGATGTTCTTCTTCCGGCCCAAGCAGGCCGCGGGTCGATCGATCACCGAGACCGCCAAGGTGGCGATCGGCGACGCGGCGGGCTTCTTCGCCTCACGCACGAGGCGCATGGCCGTGATCGCCGCGCTTGCGCTGGTCTGGCTGCTGCTGCTCGCGTTCGCCGACACTTATGCGCTGCGCGTGCTCAACATGGCGCTGATCTCGGCGATCGCCGTGCTCGGGCTGCAATTGGTCGTCGGCCTCACCGGCCAGTTTCACTCGGACAAACGGAGCTTCGTTAAAGATCGACATCGCGTCCCTGCTGGCGAGCAACACGAGCGACCCTGATCTTCACGGTCGTGCGCTGGTTTCTGTCAGAAGCACGGCCGGTTCCATGATGAGCTCCAATGGCATCGCTCTCAGCACGAATGCCACGCATATTTTATTGCCTGCCAGCGCGTCCAGCGCGGAGGACAAGATTGATTACGTTGTGGTGGATCTGGCGCCTTATAGAGTCGGCGATTCATTCCGCTTCGCCACCAATACGATCACCATCACCACGGTCCCGGCGATGGGATTAGCCGCGAACTACGTATCGCTCACGAGTTCGGGTGGACCGAACCCGGCGAACACGATCAAGTTTGCCGGCATACCGGGTTACTTTTATGACGTGGAGCGAACGAGTGATTTGGGAGGTATGCCGATTGTGTGGACGGTGATTGGTGATGAGATTAAGGCTGATGATGCTTCGGGCATAGTTACCTTTATTGATTCGATGCCCACTGATCCCGCGTTTTATCGCGTTAAATTCGATTGATGAGGCTTGGTCTGTATTTCTGAATCTTGAGCCGTAAAAAAATTTACCAGCGAACTTGAATATCATGAATTATAAAAAATG
>ENA-ORBV01014493-ORBV01014493.1-microbial-mat-metagenome-genome-assembly--contig:-NODE-14493-length-11777-cov-3.082051_pt1 | contig 11777 bp, 14 predicted proteins | sample MGYA00237777_ERZ505514 | MGnify/ENA primary metagenome ERZ505514 (study PRJEB26160, sample SAMN06269048) | microbial mat metagenome | isolation source: Oligotrophic lake microbial mat | place... | reverse complement strand
GTGTGTGTGTGTGTGTGTGTGTGTGTGTGTGTGTGTGTGTGCATGGGGGTGCTGTCTACTCTTACGTTCAAGGCGCAGTGTGCCGTTGCGCTAAGTCCAAGGCTTTGCTTGTCAATAAAGGCGTACATCTCACTGTGGACCTGTTCATGTAGGCTATTCCGAGAAGTTCGAGCAGATCCAAACCACTCTAGCCCACAGCAATGGATTGTTTGCTAGCTTCAAAGGAGAGATCGACAAGGTATGGAAGCTTCTGTCTTCTAGCTTTGGACGGATTCGTCACTGTAGTGCCCCAGCCACAGTTCACTGATTGGTGGTGATGCTGCTGTATTGCACTCTCATGTTGGTGCTCTTGCTGTACTGGACTATTATTCAGATGCGTGAACAATTGCTGCAGAAGGAGAAGCAGTGTGCGCAGATGTCCATCGACCAGCAGGTGCTGGAGCACGCCAAGCTGGTGGCTGAGCGAGACAAGCTACAAGCTGGTAGGTGCACGCTGGCTAGCCTCTCCTTCTCTCCAACCAGACAGCGCTGTACCGATGCTCACGCTGACAGTATGATCTGTGGGTACGTCACTGAGCAGAGAAAGAGCGTGGCCTCGCTGATAGACAGGCTAGCAAACTGCAACTGAAAACTATTCAACTGATGGATGAGGTACCCCTCCTTCCCTCTGTGCCAGCGTGCTGTCAATCCATATGCGTGATGGCTCTGCTCGAATACGTGCAGGGCAAACGGGACAAGGCTGAGATCGATAAGTATAAGCGACAGAAAGAGAAGCTGGAGACCCTGTGTCGCATGCTCGGTATGGTCATTGGCTGTTGAAGCACACTGTGATGGCTGATGGGGTGCTCACCTTTCACGTGTGTGTCTTGTTGTATCACATAGAGAAAGATCGGTCAAAACTACGTGAAGGTACACGTGTTCGTCGCTTGTTGAAATCGTATTTTCTGTCGCAGAAAGTTGCAAGCTGCAACTCAGCATGGCTAGTTTGCTAACGCCCCTGGGCTTGCTGTGGGTTCAGATCTGCACGCATTGTCACAGAGATTGGCAACTTATGATCCCGACTTCAAGCCGGATCCGCGGCCAGTACCTGTATCATTGCTGCAGGGGCAGGATACTGATTCTACTTCAGCATCCACTCCCAGTGTACAGGCAGAGATTACAGCAGGTCAGCATGCTTTGAATTCAGCAGCATTGCGTTGCGTCGTTCACGCTGCCATTATGTTCTGATTGTATCTCACAGACCCGTCTTGTGCACCCTCAGTTGCAGCGAGTAGCGATGCCGTTAGCTCGCAGAGCTCGAGTCGAGCTGGACTCTCAAGCGATGCGGTTTCAGACGCTGTGGCGACCGCACCATCATCCTGACCGGGCGCTGACGCTGTTGCATCAGCCGCGCTCCTCAACTACTGATCTGGATAGCTGGATACAAGCCTGTGCATGTGGCATTGAGCGCAGTGGTGTGCCACCAGCACAGTATACGCTTCCACGAACAGTGCAGCCGTGATGCGGCCCAATTTTTTGGCGATCAAGGTCATTCCGTAGACTAGCCAAGTTATCGCGCCTTACGTATGCTGGTTTCCCGCAGTGTGCGCTTGGTTTGATCGTGATACCCATTCCCTGTGTTCATGTGTTTTTGGAAGCCTGAGCTGTTTGGTCGCTGCGTGCATGCGTTGACCATTGCACCAGGTAGCTTGCAAATACATTTACTGGTGGTCTACGCTGGATAATACGTCGAGTGCTTGTAGGGCACAGTACATCAGTGTCGATTCATGCGATGCAATCGGGTGCCCAGCGCTAGCGTCCCATGTTGATGCAGGTCAGCTTGTCTCCTTGACGCATCAACGGAGGCGGGTAGTCAAACGTGTTCTCACCCAGATCCACGAAATCATTGAAGTTGACTCGCGTCAGAGACCTGCAAGCAAACAGCAGACGCGATGAAACACAATGAGGGTGCCAGTAAAACATGCGGCAGCGTGTCTCTCACCCGTCCTGCTGTCCGCTGGTGTAGCACGCATCCAGCACACTCTGCGTGGCGAGCGAGATGAAGGGCCAGAACGGCTCCTTAGACTCCATGCCATCCACGTAATCGCGGCGCACCTCGTGTTTGTCGTTCAACACATAGTCGCAGAAGTGCCGGAACATTCGAACCTCTGCACAATCGGACCAAAGGGAAACTTTCAGTACATCAGTGTCAACCCTAGCAGGCGACATGCAAACCTTGTCGATCAATTTCTTCGTGAGGATCACACTTGACCGCTAGAGTGGTGCCATCCTCTTGATCGATCATGAACTGATTCTGTGCGCGAGTGCAGAGAGCACAGCACCAGGTTGGTGATACATGGGTAGCAGCCATATGCACTAACATTCAACCACTCTGCGGCATATGCATGGCGTGTGACGCGTGTAGTACCACATACATACCGTGACCAGCATGAAGGTGTCCTCAATTCTCATCACTGCCTTCTCCCCCACGATCTGCAAAACAGCAGTCAAGTCTCAATACGTGCCGGCACTTTCGTTCACAAACCACCCGCATTGCACACAAGCCTCACCTCCGAATACTGACGACCAAAGTGGCTGAACGAGCAATGGAACTCGGCGATTTTGCCGTCAGAAAACAGCAGCCGACCTATTGTACAGCACAGGCACTGAGTATCGATTGTGACTGATGAGATGATGCATACATTATGTTACCGCTGCAGTCTGTGGGAACACCATTGGTAGTTTCGTTGAAGAAGCACTGCACGGAGTGGGGAATCTCGTAATTGAACGCCCATAGCGCAAACCTGACCGTGTACCAGCCCAGATCGCCTAGAGCACCCAGCGGTTCATTCTCGGGCTTCACTCGAATGTTTTGGTCTGAACGGGCATACACATAAGTTACAGGACCGCGTTTCCCGGCAACATGCAACTGTACGCGCACCTCTCCAATCGCCCTTGGCGCAGAACGAGTGGACCGAGGTCACCCTGCTCGAAACCAACACACTCGCTGTGTATGTAATCGCACAGATGCCAGTGGCAACACAGCAGTACCTTGTTATCTTGCCAAACATATCTGATTTGGCCAGATACTCCCGCATTTTCTTTTGTCGAACGTTGTGCATGAACATGGTACTGCAGACATGTACAATGTATCAGCACAGAGAGCGCGCAGAAGCAGGTCACCACCGTGACCTACCCGTCCATCCAGACCACACCATTCTTGCGGCACGCGGTAATGCAGTCTCGCGCTGCACACCCACCAGCACATATCCAGCATAAGTGCATGGTGAATCTCGTGGTTCAGCAATGCATATTCAAGTACCCCATTGGGCGCGCCCCAGCGGCTTCTCGCTCAGAACATGCTTGCCCTTCATGGCAGCCTGCCATGAATACGGAGAAAGCAAAGCAACGCAGTCAAACCTCTCAAGTTGATTGCATAACACACGATCCATCTTGTAGCTGATTGCGTACCTTGACGACCCACTCTGTGCGCTGAGCCGTAGGCAGCGGAATGTAGACCTGTCGCAACAAGCTCAGACGTTGAGTGAAGCAACAGTATTGTTTCGTGAGTGCAGTTCGTACACACCGCATCAATGGATGCATCTTCCAGCATCTCCTCGTAGCTGCCAAAGCGCTTCACGATCTTGTACTTATCACCAAACTCATCTGGGGTCGATAGACGGTTACCAAATCAGACCGTACATCGCCATATTAACAGCAACCAGCTTTCATAATTCACCACATCAATCGCACATACTAGCCTTATTGATATCTCTAGAGGCAATCGCAACCAACTCGGCATTGGGACACTCAAGCAAGGCCCGCGCGTTCTTGTGTGAGATATCAGCAGCAGCCATGATGCCAAATCGAACCTGCAATGTCAATAACGGCACAGATTAGTACAGGTGCCAATCACCCACCGATACACAGGCAATGTAAGCTGATGCCACCTTCTTGTGATAACCAGTGAGGAACGGTGGGGGCGCCTTGCTGTCGAGGGAGGCGGCTTCAGTGCCACTACCGATGTCTGCCGCTGGTATCGCAGTGCCAACACCACCCGCAGCAGTGGAACCAGCATCGTTCACCAGGTCAGGTATCTTCTTCTGGTCTCGTTCAGAGATCTCGATGCTGGTATCTGCGCTGCTCTGGCCGGCTATGTTGTTGACTGTGGGGCCCCCGGTGGCACCGTACTCCCGCTTGCTGTCGGTAGAGGCATCTTTCAGCTCCATGTAGGGTGCAGTGCTGATATCCTTGCCCACCGATGGCGCCTCCAAAGCTTGGTTGCTGCGTGTAACAGTTGGAGCGGCAAACAGCTGCTCTGCGCTGCTAGCGCCAGCAGTGAGGGCGGGATTAGACTGAATCAGGCCCTGCTTCTGGTCGTCAATCGAGGCCAAGCCAGAGCCGAGTGCAGACTTGGACTCTGGATCTGCATTCAGAGTGCAAGCAGACAACAGATTATGTACATACACGGGCACACACAGAGATTGACTGTGCTCAGATAGGGGACGCCTGCCTCTTGAACAAGCTCTACAGCATCTATTATGTACCTGCACCAGTGGATTGCGATGCAGTCCGAACTCGCTTGTGGTCTGGTGAGCCTATTGGATCGGGCTCCTTGAATTCAGACGTGTCAGACCTGGGATGAGGATGACCGCTTATGGAGGTATCCTCCGAGCTGTTGAGTGCTGCAGGCCCAGGTGCGGCAGGAGGGTCGGCTGTGAGCACCTCCATATTGTCCGCATGCGGCACAATCTGGCCTGCACTGGTGTCCGCAGTCCAGGGACCTGAGCTCTGGTCCTGAATAATCATTGAGCTGGTGCCGGGGGCGGAGGCGTCTACAGGCACGATGCATAGGAGCAGATTGTACAAGTAATAGATGGATCTCAGTGAGTGCTGTGTGGTATGCAGGTCAACAGCGTTGACAGCAAGGATCGGTACCTGTGTCGACCCCTATAGCAGCATCAGCCTTGTGTGCACCTTCGATTGCTGTAGTAGCCCGCGACCTATCCGTCAGCAATGCGGAGGCAGGTACTGCATCAGTGGACACCGATGAGGCAGCACGTGCTGATGGCTGCAATGATGATGACGCATCAGATGGAATCAGCGGCTGAGCGGCCGCCCCCCCCAGATGGCCACCTGCTCCACCGCTGGCGGGGGCTCCCGTCTCGTTGAACAATCGAGCATCTGTGGACCCAGCAGCTGGTGCACTCTCGCCCAGTTTGGCAGGCATATCGACAGATGAGTGTGATGGTGTGAGGTCTGCTACTGGTCCAGAAGATACAGCTGCGTCATTCTTGATAGTAGACTCCGTGCTGACAGATGGTACAGGCGCTGCAGCCTGGTTGCCGATAGAAGTGAGAGGAGGAGCCGTCATTTCAGGGTACCCTGTCTGCGGCTGCCACTGCACCAACGGAGGTACGGTCGACACTGACGTGACTGCACCAGATGATGAGGCGGGCAGGCTGCTGACGTTGCTATCCCTGAAGGACTCGTCTGCAGAGCCACTTGAGCCAAACAAGCGATTCCGAATTCGCTTCATCAAGCCTGATAAGTGTTAGAACAGCAGCAAGCACGTGCATTTCTTAGTTCGTCATGCCATATTAGCAACAATAGCAAAGGTTGACCCAAACCTACTTGGTCTGCGCTGGTCGTTACGGGTGGAGCCGCTTGCGGACAGTCCTGTTTCCTGTGTGGTGGACCTTGTACCAGTTGCAGATCCTGCGTTAGTGCGACTGAATCCAACGAAGGTGGTCACCACTTCTCTCAATTCTCCAAACTGCAGGCCGCTTGGTCTCGTCTGCTGCGTGTCAGATTGGCTGCCGACCGCGGAGCCCGCTGCAGTGTTCAAGTTGGCAGAGGTCATATAGGATTGCTGCTGGAACGGAGACTCTCTGGCGTGAGCAGACTGTTGCCACGAGGGAATAACCTGAATAGGAGAGGCGCCACCGGCTCCAGTACTGGCGCTGGTGGACGCAAGCGAGAACGGGTCTCTTGTCTTCTTGCTTCTGGAGATGTGGCCGAACTCTGCGCTGGTTTGGGAACGCATAACTTTTACTCTGATGTGTGTCGCTGGTGTCTTCGAAGCAAAAATGAAGCACCGTGTAATCGCGCTGCTCTCGCTGCTGCAGGATCCAACAAGAGGTGGGCTGGTTTCAATTCACAGATCGCGCATCGTCGACAAAAACACTCGTCGTCATTCATTGTGCGTCATGGTGTATCTTGTCATACTAGCACCACGAGACGGGCCAGATGTTACGCAAAGGTCCAATTTGGGATGTCGACGCGTCGTAAAGCCTCATCACAGTGAGCCGCGTCCTCCTTGTCGATCACGTCAAGCAACTTGAAACAGCAAACATGCTGGCAACTTAGCGCGGATTACACATTGGCGATGGTGAAAGCAATGGTTGGTATGTTTGCAAAGCGAGCCAGACTCTGAATCGCACTGCATCGCAGCGATGTTGTAACTTGTCTGACGTCCTCAGAGAAGCTTCAATGTCAGAGCGGTTGACGAAAACTCACAGCAGAATCTGTACGCAAAAAATCGTAAAATGTGAAGATTGGAATTGGTTTCTGGGAGATCAAAAGCATCACTTCCAAGATGAACATTCAAAATGCACACGTAGCATAGATTGTGCAGATACGACCCTGCACTGCAATACATGCGAGGACCAGCTGCTCCAATCTTGCCGGGAAGGCAAACTAGGTGAGATCTTTGTACTCGTTCTCAAGATTCATCGCTTTCTTGACGTCTCTGACACGTTGGACTAGCAGCTTGCTGCTGGATGATGAAGAACCTGTTGTTTCGGCCATGAATGGCCGGGATCAGCTACCTGCTGACGGGAATGGCCCGAGTTATGGTGCAAATTCTGACACTGCCGAGACCTTCCAGCAGACCGGTGCAGTTAATGGTATCACTCCCGCAGTTTGTCGAGACACACCTTCATAGCGTGGTGACTTGTGTCATATGTCCTCCAGTCACATCGCAAGCAACCGCGGCCATTTTAGCCAGCGCACCCATCGCTGATGATGTAGCTTCTGGACCTGTGGAGCTGCCACGACCTGTGGTCATTCGGCACCCCGCCCTTGATATGATCAAGTGAGTTGGTCAGACGGTTGGGTCACCCGCTGTTGTGTACGCCACGCTGACACGGTTTGTGATACTCAGGCTGCAGCAGCCACAAAGCCAGTCAAGGATGCGATCATCGCATAGCTCGAAGGATCACGTGCGCGATATTATGGAATCCGTCCAGTCTGCCGATCGCTCCAGACATGGGCTCACCATTGACGACATGCCGCTGCTGGATGCGGTGTCTACCGACATCAATTATGCAAACAATGTGGACCCTCGGCACTTGCTGGTGGAGACCGAGCGGACGCAGTATGTCAATACCTCACAACAGCAGCTGCTTGGCATGCTCTGTTCATTCTCCTGCTTGCATGGCTCTGCAGGACTCACCCCCGTTTGGAGCTCAAATCCATGGACCCGTCAGAACAGGGCCCCCTCCGATTATCCAAAGCCGAGGTACCTACATATTGACTGCAGCATATCACGGGAAGCTGTTGCTTTGCTGTTGCTAATATCAAATGCACTGCGCGCAGCTCGCGGCTCGGATTGTATCTGAATCAGCGGAACAGACTGCGGCCGTGAAACGGCGGTCGGTAAGCACTGTGTCAATCATCATGCAGCATTTGCGTGGTTGAGTAGTGGATGGAGTTTGACATCTGCAACACGCTGAGCTTGGATATGTGGACCATGGCTGCAGCTTCAAGCATTCCACGATTCAGTTCACCAGCGAGTGGCAGATCACGAGCGTAAGCAACGCGCCCAAGAAGAGCGAAAGCAGAACCAGATGGTATGAACTCACCGCTGGGTTATTGAGTGATTCCACGTCAGTTGAAGGTGTTGGCAGGTCCTAATACATCGTGTTGTGTTGGCTCCTGCCCGCACCACAGGCTCACCGCATCGAGGCTATAGTGGCACAGACTGAACGGTTCATGCAGCAGGCTTCTCATAGTCTTCACAGCTCACTTGGGCACGACGAGCACATCGGCCCCACAGGCACTCGTGAAACACCGCTGCAGCGCGAGATGCGAAAGGTAATACTGATTCGTTTGTGAGCCTTGGCATTTCCTGAGAAGCCATCCTGTAATCGTGTACCCACCCACCTTTCCCATGCTCTGCTCTGCTCTGGTTGACAGATCGAGTCCCGCACGAGGCAGAGCTTGCTGTCGCTGCATCGCTATGCGCGGCCCAGTGCTCGTCATGACAGCTCACCGGTTGATCAAGCCCATACGCCTGCCGTCCGTGTGGTCCATTACAGTGTGTACGATGATCACACTGGACTGTCCGGACAGCAACAGGATCAGTATTCATCATCATTTGAGCAACCTCATGCAACCGGAGCCGCGACAAGCTCCCTGCCGCGTGATCAGGGCATGATGGCACCAATGTCAACCGGTGAGCTCCACGAATCAGCTGTGCCTCATCCGGAGCACTCTTACCGCGCTGCAGTATATTCGGACAATGCCCCAGCGCGAGATCTCAACGGGATTAGTGCGGGGGCTCGAACAGTACCACTCCAGCCACATCATGCGCCATCTTCGTTTGCTGGTGGACTTGCAGCTCGAGTATTCTCCACGGCAACGCATCTTCATCCCCCGGTATGGTCATGCTTTCCCGGTCCCTTAACCGAGGGTGGTTACTTTACTCAGCCGTCCGTGCACATCAATAGGGTCACGTCTCTATGTTGGAGCCCACCGACCCCTTGCCATCGTGGGATCGAGGCGTTCCTAAGGAGCTGCGGCTCTCACAATCAGAGGTACAGCGCTTTTTTGAACAGCCTTGTGCCTCCTATCCGTCACGCTGTGGCGTGTTTATGCAGGAGAAGAGACTGGGCCTTGCGTTAAGAAGGTATACCATGCAGCAGGAACGAGAGGTGGTCAAGGCCAGGTATATGGTTCTTGTCTCCTCCAACCAACCTGTTGAGTTTGCGAATGCTGACGTCTTCGCGTTCGTGCCCAAAGGTTGCCAGGTACATCATTGGGCTCTAAGGGGAGAGGTCCGAGCTGAACCAGGAGAGCCCACCCTCCGCGCTGACCATGCTGCGCCAGCTGATCTTTGTGCCCGCGTAGCGAGTCGTGGCAGCGTTAGTATGCTAGGCTACACCGTTGTTGTAATACTGATCTAAGTATGCGCGAGGTACCCGCAAGATTAAACTTGAAAGGATCACAAGCGGACTGCGCCTTAACATGTCTCAAGTTTAAGATGGTATTACAATTGGGGTGTGGCGAAAGTGCCGCGACATGTCTCCTAATATTGCAACCACGGATGGCTCGAAAAACACCGCTGCGCGCAGAAGCGCGCATCAGAATGCCCAAGCACTGTCTCCATCAGCATCAGCATCAGGTGCGGCGTCTTCGTCCAACAAGGACTGATCTTCGGCAGAGAGCGTGAGTGCTGCAGTACCATTCGAATGGGGGCGAGATTCAGCCTGAATAGACCGACGTTCAGCCGAGCCAGTGTCCGCAGCAGCGGCGTCCACATCCATAGGCGCAGACGACGTCTGAGCAGTTGCGGGGACTGCTGAAGTACTTGAATGCAAGTTAGCGTAAGGGGGAGTAGGCAAAGTCGAGGTGCCTTGAGCGTAGGTGTGAGATACCGTAACGTCAACGGGCATGGAATTCGGCGCGCTCGTCGGTACGGAGGCCGGCATAGCTTTCGCATGATCTACACCAACCGCAGCCGCAGTCAACGAATGTGGAGCATTCGATAGCGGGCTCGCTCCATGACTCACAGGGAGCGCGGGACTCGATTTCGGTAGAGCGGGGGACAAGTCACTAGCTACTTGGCCAAATCCAGCAGGCGGAGCAGGAGGGAAGCGAGACAAGTCGACTAGACTGTCTAGTTTCTGCTCGGACAGCGCCACATCTGATCCTTCAGCCAACGCATGCACGAATTCCAAGGGATTGAAGCTGCCAACAGCGGATGATGATGATCCCGCAGTTCCGATCGAGCTATGGGAACTCAGCTGTAACGCTGGACCGCGCGGCTGCGTAATCAGGGTGCAGATCGCAAGGCCTACAAGGCAGAACGGTTGGTTCAGAATCGAAATGTACTAGAGACTCGTGTAATCGCAACTACCTACCTGTTCGGCATGTATTCACGATAGACCACTCGCTTCGTCTGCGGCCATCGTCGAAGCCATCAGCAAACACTCGCACCATGAGCGACAGCAGCGGGTGTGCCCCGCCCGCGGTAACCGGACTCAACAGTGATCGCAGCAGCGAAGAGTATAGAGCGCTCATCAGCGGGGAGCTCAGCGGTCTGGGAGCAGCTGAGCCTGAGAATAGCAGCAGCAGAATGGTTCGATCGAGCACCAGCCGAGACTCCACAGACACCAGGCTACCGCCGACGGCCAAGAACGTCTCAACGAACATCAGGGCGTGTAGAGCTGTAACCAACAGACACCACTCCATCAGATACCATAACGACGAACATTTTTCATGCTCCTACCTAAATTATCGCAGACGGACACGTCAAGCTGCGCCAGCGCCGAGTCCACGTTGATGACCACCTTCGACTGAGAGCCGAATCCGTCAGAGGTGCCCGCCTGCCCTTTGGCTCCACTTCTCTTTCGTTTACCCGCCACTTGATTCGTATTAGCGGGAAGAAAATCTTCCGGGATATCCGCTTCTGTGAGCATAGAATCCAATGCAGTGGCTGCCTTAGCGCTGGTAGCTGCAGGCCTAACTGCAACTGCTGCAGCAGATGTGACTGAGGCACCCGCATCACTGTCAGTGAAGGAGGAAGAAGCAGCCCCGAGACCATAACTCGTTCTTCGCAGACGCGCGGCCAGCGAGATATCGTGAAGTATAGATGGAAATACTGCTGACGATCCCACAAGCAGGGCTTGCACCACACCGGAGCCACACACCTCACACAGCACGCTGAACGTGTCATACAGCTTACATCGCAACAGCACCGCAGCGGAATGCACTGCCCGTAGCGTGCTGGCCTTGTGAGAGTTGCTCTCCAAGGCCGTGACCTGTCCCTTCGCTCGCTTGGATGCACCTGGTCGGACTCCTGAATTGTGTGTTGATGATGCAGCGACTGAGGCAGACACGTCACACTGCCGCCACAGCTCCATGAGAGATGTCAGTATGTCACCAACATGAGGAAGAAGGCTGGATCGACCGATTGCTGAGCATGCGGCTTGCAACAGGTCCAGCATTTGCGTCTGCAGATGCGGCAGCAGAGCCATGGTAGCCACGCTAGACAGGGAGGAGGAGCCACTGTCGTTCAGTGTTTGCAGATCAGATACTCGAGGCTCGTAGCTTAACACAGTCCGCACTACGTGCAGCAGCGCTGTGACGGGTATGACACGAACACGCAAGCCGGCACCGCTGCTGTTGGATCCTGCGGTTCCACTGAACCGGCCCTCGCCTGCAGCGTGTGCTGGTACAGGAGAGGCAGGCGCAGTGAGTAACTTGAGGAGCAGCCCGGTGAGACCAGAGATTCGAACTCGATACTGCGCTGCCCTGAGCACGGGTTGCTGTTCATATTGAGGCTGGCTTGACGAGGAAATCAGATCCGAGCACGCAAACATATCCAGGGTGGCAGCGTCTGATGCTGACGAGTGGCTACCTCCACTCGATGCAGCAGCGCCTGATCGCTTGAACTCAGAGTGTGCTCGCAATAGCTCAGCGTGTGCTGATGAGCTCTTCGAATCCGCCATCGCCAGAGCGTCTGCCGTGCACCGATGTAACGAAAGCAGTGTGCGAACTGTCAAAAAGAACAC
>ENA-ORBV01014492-ORBV01014492.1-microbial-mat-metagenome-genome-assembly--contig:-NODE-14492-length-11779-cov-7.143138_pt1 | contig 11779 bp, 5 predicted proteins | sample MGYA00237777_ERZ505514 | MGnify/ENA primary metagenome ERZ505514 (study PRJEB26160, sample SAMN06269048) | microbial mat metagenome | isolation source: Oligotrophic lake microbial mat | place... | reverse complement strand
GCATCACCCACGGCGCGCCACCGCCCCGCAACCGGTGCCCACCGCGGCGTTTCCGGCCGGTGGCGCGCCGTGGGTGATGCAACACGCGATCGGCGGCTCGCCGATGTTGCTGAAAGACGGGGCGGTCGCGATCAGCGACGCCGAAGAGTTGATCGACATCAACAACACCACCTCGCGCCCGCGCTCGGCGCTCGGGCACACGGCGTCGGGCCTCGTCCTCGCCGTCGCGGTCGAGGGCGACAACGCCCCCGGTCCCGCCGGGCTCAACCTCGCGGACCTCGCCGCCGTGCTGCGCTCCCTCGGCTGCGTCGGCGCGATCAACCTCGACGGCGGCGGCTCGACCTCGCTCGTGGTGGGCGGCCGGCTCACCGTGCGCCCCGGCGACGCGGGCAACGAGCGCGCCGTGATCTCCGCCCTGCTCTTCACCGATCCGGCGGGCGCCGCGCCCGTCACCGCCGCGCCCGCCGTGGCGTATCCGCCGTGGAACGTCACGGCCGCGGCCGCGACGTTCGTCACGCTGCAATCCGGGTTCACCGGCGGCGGTCTCGGCTATCGCTGGACGCGCAACGGGGTGCCGATTCCCGGCGCGACGCAGCCGGGTCTCACGTTGCCCGCGGTCACCGCCGCGCAGGCCGGCGCCTATGCCGTGACCGCGACCAACGCGCTCGGCTCCGTCACGAGTCGCGCCGCCGCCCTCGCGGTCGTGCCGGGCGAGGCCGGCGAACTGGTCAACGTCGCCGTGCGCGCCAAAATCCGCGCCGGGCCCGGGCCTGGCGCAGTTTAACGTCACGGGATTTCTGAACGATCCGGTGCTGGAATTGCGCACGAGCGACAACCTGCCGGTGGCGGCCAACGACGATTGGAACGCCGCCCTCCTTGCGCCGCTGGCGAATGCGCTCGGCGCGTTTGCGGTGCCGGCGGGCAGCCGCGACGCCGCCCTCGTGCACGTCGTCGCCCCGGGCGGTTACGGTGCCCTCGCGGCGGCGGCGGATCGCGTCGCGCGCGGCAACGTGCTCGCCGAAATTTACGACGCGGGCGGCGGGCCGGGCGCGGGCCGGCTGGCGAATCTCTCGGCGCGGGCGCGGGTGCCGGCGGGCGACGGCGCGTTGATCGCGGGGTTCGTCGTGCGCGGGTCGGCGGCGATCACGGTGTTGATCCGCGGTATCGGCCCCGCGCTGCGGGAGTTCGACCTGCCGGACGCGCTGCCCGCCGTGCGCCTCGCGCTGGTGCGGCCCGGCGACGGCGCGACCCTGCTCGTCAACGCCGGCTGGGCCGGCGCGGCCAACGCGCTGGAAATCCGCGACGCCTCGCGCCGCAGCGGCGCGTTTGCCCTCGCGCCGGGAGCGGCCGACGCGGCGATGCTGGTCACGCTCGACCCGGGGGCCTACACGGCGGTGGCAACCTCGCCGGCGGGCGCGGGCGGCGTGGCGCTGGTCGAGGTCTACGAGGTGCGCTGAGACGCGCGGGAGTGCTCTCCGAGTTGGCGGAGAATCGCACCCGCATCGGTAGGCAGCTCGCTTGCGAGCGCTCGGCGACCGGAGCGCTCGCAAGCGAGCTGGCCTACCGCCGACCGGCTGATGCACCGGCACGCGGGTCCTCGCCGAAAATGGCGTGGCGTTTCGCCCATGGCCTCCGCAACTTCGCGTTCTCGTCCGTGCGTTCAGCAGCGTCTGCGGCACTCCGCCGCGGTCCTGCCATCCCCGCCCGGCCGAACTCACAACCATGGCTAAATCGCAAAACTCCAAGAAGCAGACGTTGAAGAAACCGTTGAAGACCAAGGACGAAAAGAAGGCCGCGAAACGCGCCAAGAAGGCCTAACGCCGCGCCGAGCGCCCAAGCCTTCAAAAATGCGCATGAACCCCAAAATTATCCTGCGCTTTCTGCTCCTCGGTTTCGCCGCACTCGCGGTGGGCGCACGCGCCGCCGAAGCCGACACCCGGCTCAACATCCTCTTTGTTTTCGCCGACGACTGGGGACGCTACGCCGGCGCCTATCGCGGTCTCGACGGCCGGCCGACGGCGAACGACGTGATCCAAACGCCGCACGTCGACCGCCTGGCCCGCGAGGGCGCGCTGTTTCGCAACGCCTTCGTCAACGCGCCGAGTTGCACCCCGTGCCGCAGCGCGCTGCTTTCGGGCCGGCATTTTTTTCAGACCGGGCGCGGCGCGATTCTGCGCGGTGCGGTGTGGGACGAGACGATCCCGGTTTTCCCGCTGATGTTGCGCGACGCGGGCTATCACATCGGGAAAACTTACAAGGTCTGGAGCCCCGGCACGCCGGTGGACGCGCCGTTTGGCGGTCAGGCCCACGCCTACCAAAAGGCGGGTGGCACGAGCAACCGGTTCTCGGCCAACGCGGCCAAACAGATGGCTGCAGGCTCGTCGTTGGCGGAGGCCAAGGCCAAGATCCTCGGCGAGGTTCGTGATAATTTCGACGGCTTCCTCGCGGCGCGGAAAACCGGCCAGCCCTGGCACTATTGGTTCGGCACGACCACGGCCCACCGCGCGTGGCAACGCGGCACCGGCAAAGCGCTCTGGGGCATCGAGCCGGATTCGCTCAAGGGCAAGCTGCCCAAATTTCTTCCCGACGTGCCCGAGGTGCGCGAGGATTTCGCGGATTATCTCGGCGAGTGCCAGGCCGTCGACGCCTACATCGGGGTCCTCGTCGCGCGGCTGGAAGCGGCCGGCGAACTGGAGCGCACGGTGATCGTGTTGAGCGGCGACCACGGCATCCCCGGGATGCCCGGCGGCAAGTGCAACCTCTACGACACCGGCACGGCGGTGTCGTTGGTCATCCGCTGGCCCGGAATGAAAGCCGGGCGCGTGATCGACGACTTCGTGACCTTGCCCGACCTGATGCCGACCTTCCTCGAAATCGGCCGGGTCGCTTCGCCCGCCGGGCTTTACGGTCGCAGTCTCGCGCCGCTGCTGCGGGCCGGGCGCGGCGGCCAGATCGATCCCGCCCGCGACGCGGTGATCCACGGCCGCGAGCGCCATGTGGGTGCCGCGCGCGCCGGGAATTTGCCCTATCCGATGCGCGGCCTCCGCACGGCGGACTTTCTCTACATCCGCAACTTCGCGCCCGACCGCTGGCCGATGGGCGACCCCTTTGCCGCAGACGCCGCCGCGCCCGACCTCGCGCAGATCGGAGCCGATACCCGCGCGGCTTTTCCCGACATGGACGCGAGCCCGACGAAGACCTGGCTCATCGCCAACCGGCGCGACCCGCAGTGGCGCGCGGCGTATGACTATGCTTTCGGCAAGCGTCCCGCCGAGGAGCTCTACGATCTCAAACGTGATCCCGACCAGACCAATAACGTCGCCGGCGATCCCGCGTATACCGCGAAACTGAAGGAACTCGGCGCGCGCCTGCTCGCCGCCCTCACGTCGGCCGGCGATCCGCGCGTGGTGGGTGATGGCGCGACGTTTGATCGCTCGCCGTTCAGCGACCCGGAGGCGCTCAACGACGGCGAAGCCCCGAACGCCGGCAAGCAACGCAAGGCCACGTCTTACTGAGGCTCGCAAAACACAGTGACGATTGTGACCGGGAGTAGGGCGGACTTCAGTCCGCCTTTTCAGAGCGCCGAAGGCGGTCTGAATCCCGCCCGCCGCTGGATTCCCGTGTCATGCTATGGCGCGAGAATCAGCAAGCCGGAAGCCGCGGCCCGGGGTTCCGCCAAGATTACGCTTCCGGTGTAGGCCAGCGCGCTTGCGCGCGCCCGGTCGCGCTCGACCGTCAGGTGATGCGCTAGGTTTTTCGGATCGAAAGCAGGAGCGGCTTTACGCCGCGATTCCGTCGGCCTCGCGCAAATCTCGCGGCGTAAAGCCGCTCCCACAGCGCAAACTGTCCCGCGCCCGAAAATCGGTAATCGGCGTGACTCGGCCGGAGGCCGCGCTACAGCATTCCCTCCTCCGGCACCGATCCGGCCGCTTCGTTCAGCCCCACCCCTCGCGCTTCATGAAATCGTTTAACATCTCCCGCCGGTCGTTTCTCAAGCGTTGCAGTATCGTCGCCGCGATGACCGGCGTGCCGGTGTGGTTCGTCGAGCGCCAGCTCGCCGCCGCCGAAACTGCGCCGAGCAAGCGCCCCGGTCCCAACGACCGGCCCCGCATCGCCCTCGTGGGCTGTGGCGGGCAGGGCAAGGGCATCACGACCAACGCCGCCAACCACGGCGACATCGTCGCGGTGTGCGATGTGGACCAGGCCCACGCCGCCGAAGCCGCCGCCAAGTTCACCGTCGAGGGCCGCACCGCGCCGCAGATCTACGGCGACTTCCGCAAGGTCCTCGAGCGCGGCGATGTCGACGTGATCCTCAACGCCACGCCCGATCACTGGCATACGTTGGTGAACCTCGGCGCCGTGAAGGCCGGCCTCGATATCTATTCCGAGAAACCCCTCACGCTCACGATCGACGAAGGCCGTCGCCTTGTAACCGCCGCGCGCGCCCGCGCCACCGTGTTGCAGACCGGCACGCAGCAGCGCAGCTCGCAACAATTCCGCCTCGCGTGCGAATTGGTCCGCAACGGCCGCCTTGGAAAACTGCTCGAGGCCAAGGTGTGGTTGCCGGCCGGCCTGCGCGGGGGGCCCTTTGCACCGGCGGCGACGCCGGCGGTCCTCGACTGGGACTATTGGCTCGGGCAGGCCGCGCGCGTCGATTTCGTGCCGCAGCGCGCCCATAGGACCTTCCGCTTCTGGTATGATTACTCCGGCGGCACGATGACCGACTGGGGCGCGCACCATAACGACATCGCCTATTGGGCCATCGGCCAGCTCGCGCCGCGCACGGTGGCCTCGACGGTCCTCGCGACCCCGATTCCCGGCGGCTACACCGCGATCAGCGACTACGAGGTGCGCTACGTCTACGCCGACGGCACAAAGCTGACGATCCTCACGACCAAGGACGACAGCATCTACGGCGCGGTGATCAACAAGGAAGGCCAGCGCAACGGCATCCGGTTTACCGGCACGGAAGGGGTGATCGATGTGGGTCGCGGCCGGCTGACCGCGAGCGATCCGGCGCTGATCAAGACGCCGTTGCCCGAGGGTTCCGTGCAGTTGCAGCGCAGCTCCGATCACATGCAAAACTTCATGGATTGCGTGCGTTCGCGGTCGGCGCCGATCTGCGACGTCGAGACGGGTCACCGCTCGGCGACGATGTGCCACCTCGGGGCGATCTCGCTGCGGACGGGCCGGAGCCTCACCTGGGACGCGGCCACGGAGAAATTCACCGGCGAGCACGCGGCCGAGGGCAACGCCCACATCGCCCGGGAAATGCGCGCGCCGTTTGACTACAGCTTCGTGAGCTGAGCGGGAAACAGGCAGAAGAGAAGCCCCGAACTACGCGCAAAAACGCGAAAGTGTAGAGGGCCCGCGATTTTCCGGTCTGGTTTCGCAAGCGTAGGCCAGCCCGCTTGCGGGCGCGGTTCGCGCGCGCTCGAGCGCGCCGGCCTACGGCAGGGCCGTTTGTGAAATCAAACCGAAAAGCCGTGGCTGAAACCCTCCGATCTCTGCGCCCCTTCCCGGCTCTGCGGTGTAAGATCCGAATTGCTTTTCGACCGAACACGCCCGGCGTTTTTTTCACCGCAGATGCGGGAGGCAACGCAGAGGCGGAACCGCCCGAACTCTGCGCCCCTTCCCGGCTTTGCGGTGTAAGATCGAAATTCCTTTTCGACCGAACACGCCCGGCGTTTTTTTCACCGCAGAGGCGGGAGGAAACGCAGAGCCGGAACCGTCCGATCTCTGCGCCCCTTCCCGGCTCTGCGGTGTAAGATCGGAATTCCTTTTCGACCGGACACGCCCGCCGCTCTTTTCACCGCAGAAGCGGGAGGCAACGCAGAGGCGGAACCCCGCGGTTTTCCGGTCTGGTTTCGCAAGCGTAGGCCAGCCCGCTTGCGGGCGCGATTGGGGCGCGCGAGCACGCCGGCTTACGACAAAGCCGTTTGTGAAATCGAATCGGAAAACCCCGGGAGAGGTCCGCCGCCTTTTATACCTTCCCCCTCATTCCGGATGTCACCCTTCGGCGATTGGATTGATAGCCCGTTTTCATTCGCGTCCTTTCGCGTGTTTCGCGGGCAACTGCATCGTTCCGGGTAAACGGTTGATCGCGGGCGCATCTCCGAGTCGGCGGTGGTTCGCGCCGGCTTCTGTAGGCAGTTCGCTTGCGAGCGCTCAACGACCGGAGCGCTCGCAAGCGAGCTGCCTACCGCCAACCGGCGATGCACCCGTTGATCGCGCACCATCCCTCCGGAGCTTGCCCGCTGCGGTGAACTCCTGCGAACGTGCGGGCGTGAAACTACGCGTGCGACTACCCCTCCTCATCACCCTGATCGCCGTCACCCCAGCCATGTCCGCGGCCCCCGCGCCCGCGATCACCGATGAGAGCAAGATCCCGGCCTATACGTTGCCCGATCCGCTTGTGGCCGCCGACGGCACGGTCGTGAAAGACGCGGCGGCGTGGCGCGCGCAGCGGCGGCCGGAGTTGCTGGAGCTGTTTGCGCGCGAGGTTTACGGGCGCACGCCCTCGGGAAAGCCGGCGGCGATGCGGACGGAAGTGACCTCGGTCGATCCGACCGCGCTGGGCGGCAAGGCCACGCGCAAGGAAATCACCGTGTATTTTTCTGAGCGGGCCGATGGACCGCGGATGGCGTTGCTGATCTACCAACCCAACGGGGTAAAGGGACCGCTGCCGGTGTTCGTCGGGCTCAATTTTTTCGGCAATCAGACGGTCCACGCCGATCCCGCGATCACGTGGGCGCGTTCCTACGAGACTGCGAATCGTGCCGGCCAACGTCCCGCCGCCTCGGCGGCGGCGGCCAAGAATCAAGAGCGGGGCTCTTGGTCGGAGAGGTGGCAGATCGAGACGGTGATCGCGCGCGGCTACGCGACGGCCACGATATTCTGCAACGACCTTACGCCCGACCGGGCGGACGGACTGGCGGAAGGCGTGCCCGCGATGTTGGGCACGGGCGGCACCGAGCAACGCGCCGGAGATGCGTGGGGCGCTCTTGGGGTCTGGGCTTGGGGCCTGAGCCGCGCGCTGGACTACATCGAGACGGATGCGTCGCTCGATGCGAAACGTGTGGTCGTGCACGGCCACTCGCGCTTGGGCAAGGCCGCGCTCTGGGCCGGGGCGCAGGACGAACGGTTCGCGGCGGTGATCTCCAACGAGAGCGGCTGCGGCGGCGCGGCGCTGAGCAAGCGCGTCTACGGCGAAACGGTGGGCATCATCAACGCGAGGTTTCCGCATTGGTTCGCGAAAAACTTCCGCCGTTACGACGACAACGAGGCGGCGCTGCCGGTCGATCAGCACCAGTTGCTCGCGCTGGTCGCGCCTCGGCCGCTCTACGTCGCGAGCGCGATCGAGGACCAGTGGGCTGACCCGCGCGGGGAGTTCCTGGGCGCGCTCGGCGCGGAGCCGGTCTATGCGCTGTTCGGCAAAAAAGGGCTCGGCGTCGCGGCGTTGCCGGCGGTCGATACACCGGTGGGCGAGACGATCCGCTACCACGTCCGCACGGGGAAGCACGACATGACGGCTTACGACTGGGCGCAGTATCTGGATTTCGCGGACCGTCACGTGAAACGTCATGCCAACGTTCGGTTATAAACGGACTCATGGTGCAGGGTAGATTCAGGCTGGAGGCGCCGCGTCCCGAATTAACCCAAGCTAAAGCCCAAGACGCTCGGGACGTTGGTATCAGCGGAGCGGATCGAGGTGCTGCGGGGGTGAGGGTGCTCAGCCGGAAGACTGCGGTTGAGAGTTCAGAGCTGAGAGCAACGTCACTTAATTTCCAGACTTTGGGTGAATCGAGGTAGAGCCGGGACCTCCGGGCCCGGCTGGAGGGGAGCCGTCGACCAAACCCGTCGGGCCCGGAGGTCCCGACGCTACCTTGAAGAGCCCAGATTTCATCGGCCGTTGGGATAGGAGCACAATCCTCAGCCGGAAGCATTCAATTGAACCGCGAATGAACGCGAAGAGACGCGAATGAAACCCTCCGATCGAGAGCGGTTCGGGCAACCCGCCAAATGGTGTAAGAAACACGGAGCCACGAAACCTGATCACCCCGTCCCGAGATTCGCGTGCATTCGTATCCATTCGCGGTTCTCAACGGTATGAGTTCGGCTCAGACGGCTCAGACGCGTGGCAGGACGGCAGATACTTCGCACAGGGACTCGCCGTTTGATTTCGCTCTCGACTCTCAGCTCTCGACTCCCGGCCGCATTTCTCCGGCTCAGGGCGCGAGGTCGACTTCCTGCCACGGAAACGAGTCGTTCAGGTTCGTGCGGAAACCGCGGACCTTGGTGCTGACGAGGCGGGGCAGGGTGGAGAAGTAAAGCGGGCAGACGGGCATCTCGTCGTTGAGGATTTTTTCCATCTGCCGATAGCGATCATGGCGGTCGGCGTCGGTCGGCGCGGCGACGGCTTCCCCGAGCAGGCGGTCGTAGTCGGGGTTGCTCCATTGCGCGTAGTTGCTCGCGTCGCCGGTGCCCCAGCGTTCGAGGTGAGCGTGGGGCTCCGCGGTGAGCCAGCCAGCCCGGGCGATTTGGAACGCGTGCGACTTGGACAGCGCGTCGAGGAAAACTTTCCACTCCTGGTTTGCCAGAGTGACCTCGGCGCCGAGGTTTTTGCGCCACATCTGCTGGATGGCCTCGGCGATGGCGCGGTGGTTGTCCTGGGTATTGTAGAGCAGCTCGATGGGCGGCAGGCCTTTGCCGCCGGGGAAGCCGGCGGCGGCGAGGAGTTGGCGGGCGGTGGCCACGTCGGCCCGAAAGCCGGCCGTGTTCTCGTAGCCAAGCAGGCCAGGTGGCACGAGGTTGTAGGCGGGCCTTTCTCCGGCGAGGGTCACGCGGGCGACCAAGGTCTCGCGGTCGATGGCCAAGGCAAAGGCCCGGCGCACGCGCACGTCGTCGAAGGGCGCGCGCTTCACGTTGAAAATATAGAAGTAGCTGCCGGCGTAGGGATCGATCCGCAGCTCCGCAGGGTTCTTGGCGCGGTAGGCGGCGATTTTGGTGTTCGGCACGGTGTTGGTGATGTGGAGTTGGCCCGCGCGGAACATCCGCTCTTCGTCCGTCGGATTTTGGACGGGGTAGAAATGGATTTCATCGAGCGGGACGCGGGCCCGGTCCCAATACGTGGGCGAGCGCGCGACCACGATTTTCTGGCCGTTGCGCGCGGATTTAAGGACGAAGGGGCCGTTGCCGACGTAGTTGCCCTCGTCGGTCCAACGGTTGCCGGGACCGTAGGCGTTGCCGTGCTTTTCGATCACCGCCAAAGGGACGGGCGAGAACTCGGAACCGGTGAGAAAATAGAGAAAGAAGGTCGCCGGTTCCCGGAGGTGAATTTGCAGGGTGTGCCCGTCGAGGGCTTTCACGCCGGTCAGGGCAAAGTCGGTGATCTTGCCGCGGTGAAAATCTTCGGCGCCGACGATCGGGTAGGCTCTGCCGGCATACTCGGCCCCGAGGGTCGGGGTGAGCAGGCGCCGGTAGGAGCGCACAAAATCCTGCGCGGTCACCGGACGCCCGTCGGACCAACGCGCCTCGGGGCGCAGGTGAAAGGTGTAAATCCGTTTGTCGGCGGAGACCTCCCAGGATTGCGCGAGCGCGGGGACGATTTTCGTGTTCCCATCCATGCGCACAAGGCCCTCGTTTAGTGCGCGGCTGATGCGGAACTCGGGCACGCCGGTCATGATTTGGGGGTCCAAAGACTGCGGATCGACGCCGATATTGACGTGGAGGATTTTCGATGCGCCGGCGGCGGTGGGCGTGGCGGCCGCGGCCGCGAACAGCAAAAGTCCGCCGGCGAGGAACGGGCGGAAGAGACGGGGTAGGGGAGGGCGCATGGGCGGAATCCGGGAGTGGGCTGCGTGCGAGCAGGGCCGCCCGCCGCAGGCTTAATTCGGAGTCGGCGCCGGTCGTTCGCCCGAGGAAAGCGCTAGTCCCTGCGAGGGCGACGGGAAAACATGAAGATCGCGCCGAGGCCGGCGGCGAGGAGGAGGTAGGTCGAGGGCTCGGGAACGGGGACGAAGGTGGTGAGAGTGAGGTTGCCGGTCGTCGCGAGTTGCGAGGTGTCCCAGACCCAGCCGCTTGAGGTGTAGGGCACGTTGATCGTGGCGAAGCTACCGGTGATGGTGGAGGCGCTGAAGAGGTTCCACGTCTGGCCGGAGGTGTAGGTCTGGGTGAGGGCGATGATGTCGAGCTGGCCGCCGAGCGTAAGGTTGGTGAGGCCGGTGATGCGGTCGGCACTGCCGGCGCCGAGTTCCATGATCGTCGTCGTGGTGCCGCTCAAGGTGAGATTACCAAGGAGGGTGAGCGTGCCTGCGGAGTTACCGGGGGCGAGGACGCCGCCGGCGAAGGTGAGGTTGCCGTTGATGGTGCCCGCACCGGTGATCGTGCCGGTGGCGCCGTTGGTGAGGAGGTTGTTGGTGTAGAGGGTGCCGCTCCGGACGTTGATCGTGCCCTGGTTGACGAGGGGATTGCCGGCGGGGGCTTGGATGTGGAGGTTGCCGCCGTCGGCGGTGATCGTGGCACCGGCGGTGTTGGTGAAGGTGTAGCCGGCGGCGGTGTTCCCGAGGTAGAGGTTGCCGTCGGTGGCGGTGATGTTGCCGGAGTTGGCGAAGGTCCGCGCCCAGAGGTAGCCGGTGCTGGAACTCGAGTTGGTGATCGAGCCCGAGTTGGTGATGGCGGAGCCCGTGCTGCTGTCGGAGTAGACACTGGAGTTGCCGGTGACGGTGGTGGTGGCGTCAAGGGTGAGGGAGCGATTGGTCCCGCTCAGGTAGATCGCCGCGCCGGGGGCAAGGGCGATGGTTTTTCCCGAGAGCGTGCCGGACTGCTGCCAGTAAAGGTAGGCGGAGCTGCCGAGGGTGAGGTTGGCGCCGGTGAAGGTGGTGCCGCCGGTGATGTAGGCGTAGGCGCTGGTGGCGAGAGTGACGTCGCCGAGGAAATTGGCGCCCGAAACGGTGCCGGCGCTACTGGTAAACGCGAGGGCGCCGGCGGCGATGGTGCCGCCGTTGATGGTGCCGCCGTAAAGTTCGAATGAGCCGCCGGAGGGGGCGGTGAGATTAGTATTGGTGAGGGTGCCGTTCAACAGGGCGCGGCCACCGGTGGCGATCTGCACGGTGCCGAGGTTGGCGGTGGTGTTGGTGCCATCGAAGAGGAGCTGACCGGAATTCTGGGCGCGGAGCGTGCCGGAGTTGGAAAAGTTACCTCGGAGGTAAACGGTCGTGCCGGAGCCGGTCGCGGTGATCATGCCGCCGGGCGCGTTGGTGGAGTTGTAGCCGGCGCTGGGGTAGCCGAGGTAAAGCGTGCCGGCGCTGGCGAGGATCGAGCCGGAGTTGGTGAACGTAGCGGCGTAAATGGAGCCGCTGCCCGCAGTATGGGTGAGGGTGCCGGCGTTGGTAAAAGCGGTGCCGGCCGAACCGTCGGAGTAAATGGAGAGTGAGCCGGTGGCGGTGGTGGCAAGATCGAGGGTGAGGGCGTTGTTGACGCCGCTGACGTAGAGATAAGCGCCACTGCCGAAGGCGAGGGCCTTCGAGGCAAGGGTCGCCACCTGCTGCCAGTAGATACCGGAGTTGGCGCCGAGGGTGAGGTTGGCGCCGGTAAAGGTCGTGGAGCCGCCGGTGAGGCGGACGCCGGTGTTAGCCGGCAGGCTAAGGTCGCCGGTGAGGGTGGTGTTGTTCAGGTAGCCACTGGAGCCGGTAAAGGTGAGCGCGCCGGCGGCGATGGTGCCGCCGTTGATGGTGCCGCCGTAAAGTTCGAATGAGCCGCCGGAGGGGGCGGTGAGATT
>ENA-ORBV01014489-ORBV01014489.1-microbial-mat-metagenome-genome-assembly--contig:-NODE-14489-length-11781-cov-3.212491_pt1 | contig 11781 bp, 14 predicted proteins | sample MGYA00237777_ERZ505514 | MGnify/ENA primary metagenome ERZ505514 (study PRJEB26160, sample SAMN06269048) | microbial mat metagenome | isolation source: Oligotrophic lake microbial mat | place... | reverse complement strand
GAGATTCGCCTTAGTCTCGTGGGCTCGGAGATGTGTATAAGAGACAGCCCCCGGGGCTACACTCCGCATTTTCGATCGGCTCATGGTTAATATCTACGTGTTCGAATCGAAGATGCGACGGTCTCGCCTCATCGTGGAGATGGCTAACAACCCAACCCTCAAGAGTCTTCCTTCGCTAGCGGAGCTGACCAATGGTGCCGTTCTGAACGATGAAGCCGCAGCTGCTGTAGACGGCTCTGTACTGGATGATCCCATGCACATTGATGATGAAGATGTTGGAGAAGGCGATGGCAAGAAATCCCACACCGATTCGCAGGTGTCTGCTGATAATGCCGCCGCTGCTGCTGATGCGCCGGTATCCAGCACCAAGAGGAAAGCAGCAGAGATCACCAACAGCGCCAGTGGGGCCGACAAGGCCACGAATCCAGTCACTGCGAAAGCACCGCACGTTGCCCCCATGGAGACAAACGGGTCTTCAAAGGCAGTGCCGAAAGCAGTAAGCGCCAAGCGAACCAAAAAATGAGCTACTGCATACTTCCAATAAAAAAATGCGCTAAAATCTCTCCGATATATGCTTATGTTATTGTTGGCATCACTGGCGACATTAATGCAACAGCGGTACAAGACAATTTTATTTGCGAAAAGCAAAAACAAACATATGCGCACTCCAGACCGAAATTACAAGCTAACTGAATAAGCATACATGCGATGATGATTTGATGCGACTAACCGTAAAGCACATTGGAAAAAATGACCGCAACTAAAGCTGCCCCAAAGGATTACACCGCGCTAACGCATAGTTCAAGCAGCAGGACAGGCTGCAAGCTACATGAATGCCGGTCCGTACGGTCTAGGATTAAGATGAAGCATCTGCAGAAGCCGTACGTCGACCGCCTGACTCGGCGATATCGGCAGCCCCGGTTCTGCTTTGACTGCCATCGGTCCCTGAAATTGACTGGTGGTTACATGCATGATCTGCAAGCTGGGCGCTGAACCCAGTGGGACGGATGGAGCTGTCATAGCAGATGCTGCAACTGTAACAGGCCGAGCAATCATAGAGCTGCGAGGTTGGTCCTCCAACCATATCAGCATGTCCACCATCAGACCTCCCGAAAACATGTTCCACTGCAACAACACATTCTGCACAAGGATCACCCCGTGCTGCAGGTGCCAGACCATTCGTAGGCCTTCTTGCAGTTGCTGCCACGTGGTAGCACCGAAGACGTTCTCAAGATTTGCCCCAACGACCTGCGGTCGAGACCTGCCTAGATGCTGAGTCCACGCTTCATTGCAGTCCAGCAACACGTACCGAACACGATTGACTGTTTGCGAATACGAGAGCAAGTGACCGGTGGGCATAAGATGAGGCACGGCGTGCGTGTCTGACACCACCGATGCACTGAAGATACACCGCGCTTCTGCTGCATCAGCAAATGCTTTAACAGGCCATGGGACTGGAGCATTGCGGTTAGAATCCTGAAAATTGGCCGCAGCAATCCTTGAACGGGGGGTGACTGTGTGCGCGAGCACCGGACTCAATACAGGTGCTGCCGGCGGATGAGCTCGCAAGGGCTGGTCTGCACCGCTCGAAGGAGCCTGTGCCGTCGCGGCAACTGCTTTGAGCTCGACTCCGTGTTTGGTGAGGCGTTTGGCCAGACCGTCATAGGCAGCGTGGAGCTCCTCAATCATGAACGCTGCGCGTTTCAGAGTGAAGTCTCGACCTCTCAGCATGGACTTGCCTACGCGTCGGCGCTTGCGATTTTGATCTTTTTGTTTGTCACCCTGCGCGGTTTCTGGCGAACCCGCTACAGCACCCCCCTCTGCACTGCCATCAGCGAGAGGATTCACGCTGCGTAGACTGTCAGCATCCCGATGGTCTAAATCAGCTCCACCGGAGGGGGAAATGAGACTGGTGTCACATTTGAGATCTGAAGAAATGAAAGCGGAAGTAAACATCAAGGCATGCTGATCATGTTGCACTGAAACACACCTTCTTGATCGATGTCGGCGGCTGCGAACTCCGTGATCAAGTTAAGCCAGCGAGCTTCCACGGCTGGATCAACCGAAACGTGCCGCTGCCATGCCGACCGTACGAGTGAATCCAGGGCGGCAAACTGAGAGCCTTGAGTCCGCATCACTCGACGTTTGGTGGACAGCACCCTTTCACTGGTCTTGTTCGGGCCATTTGTGGTGTCGCCATTGATCACAATGGGAGGCATGGATTGCGCAGCCATCGCGACGACACTACTAAGGGCCCAAGACGTGGTCTCAGTGCACTTTAGCTGACTCAGTGTTTGCTTGTACCTGCATGCATGTCCTTCGCATGTAACATACCACGTTTTTTCGGACAGAAGCAAATATTCGGATCACCAGACGCTGTCAGCTCATCAACCGAGTTAACTGACCTATGTCGATCTATGTCCTCTCGAGCTCGGATCAGTGCGAATATTATGCGTCACAGCTTGTGCCGGTATTCATAATTTCAGTTTATCCAGTATAATGAGTCAATACATCACTGGCGTGGAATAAGGCTGATCAATACGGGGATTGAGGTACAGCATTTGAAGATAGTTTGGGGACTTGGCGGCTCGATGATGATATAGTGGAGCTTGCTCGGATGTGTGTGTCGCCTGGATATCCGACGCAATAGCCTCTTGGGCCTGTGTGTCGTATTCGGGCCAGACGACCACATCCACTATGAGGCCGGAAGCGTTCACCGGCGTATTGCGTATCATGATGACTCCAAACTTGATGGTTTGCACCAAATCCAGCCCATCTTGCAAATGAAGAAGACCTTGTGGTCGGAAAATATCCTGCATTCTGAATTGGAGTACGTCACATTTTCTGAAACCCATCTGTGCACACCAAACGTCGTTGCAGTCCACCAGGATGTGATTCGAGTCTGCCGAAACCAACCACATGCAGCGAGCCTCGGCTGCCGCAGCAAACGCGTGCACGTGCAAGTCCTTCAAGTGCAAATCCTGCAATGAGGCAAGAGGAATAAGAGGGAGGTCGGTTATGTGCTCGGAAGTAGAGATGCCCGTCATTGGTTGCTGATGATGGTGTGACATCAGCATCTGTGCATCGACACCCAATGAAAGGCAGCGTGGAGTAGCCAATGTTGATGATGCTGTTGACTGCGGGCTGGGGCAGTTAGACACTGTCGCGCTGGACGAATGCAGCTTGGCTTGGTCTTGGAGATGACGAAATGTAGTTTGAAGAGCCGTTAGCAATAAGGTGGCTCGCTTCAACGTGTAGTCTCTGCCGCGACTCGTACGCTTTCGTAGTCGCAATGGGTCTTCGTCATCATCCTTCTGATCAGAGTCTGATTCATCTGGTGCAGGAACGCGTCGCCGCCGATCTGAACATCACAAACAAAAGCATTAAGCAGCCAGCAAACACGTACGATGTGTGATACAGTCAGGCGATCCATACCAGTTTTGCATCTCTTACTGGGTTTTCCAGCATCTTGTGCGTTGATGCCGTCCGCAACATGCCGATTCCAGGCCTCATCAACGGTCCGTTTGAGAACGAGGAATCGAGTCTTTTCAGATGCCTTCTGCTTGCCAAATACTTCATCATCCTCGTCTGCATCGTACCAGATACTGCTCGTCCCGACGCTAGCCATACTGCGGGATGATAACGGCAATGTCGGCAATCTTGGATTCTTGGCGGGGAGGGTTGGAGGAGATCTGTAGATCGTGTTATGGATCCGAACAGCGCGATGCGGTACTGACGAATTCGATGGATTGCCGTGTGATCTGGTGTTGATGGTGTTCGGACTGAAAACTCAAGTGAGAGCTTGTTCGGACGAAACTTGCACAGATAGGCAATACAGTTTGCCAACGGTTGTGCTCAATCTGAGCGGTTACACAACAAGTCGTTCAACAAATTATCGAGTCTAATGTGCAAGCATCGTTTGAACGTGACAACTTTTATGCCGGTAAATGTAGAGCGTTTTTCTTTGATCTTTTTATCTCAGCTGACAGAGAGCATGGCGCGTCGGAGCTAGCGGTGTGGTTTGAGAAACGCTTCAACGTGGGACGACATCACTAGTGATCACTAGTTTCGTCACCAGCAGTGCAGCATCGCGGGGTTGATATCATTATGATCTATTACAGTCTCGTCGGGATCAGCTTATCAGCACGATTGATCCAGTTAACTTGATGATGCTCATAACACCATGCTATGAGATTATAGAATGACAAGGCATTTGGACAAGGATGATCAAGGATCACAAGGCAACAGCGTTCGTCACATTCATACGTGATCATATATGTTCTGACCTGGCATCAGTGATGCATCATGACGGATCATGACGCATCTGAGTCCATCTCAGCCTAGCATATCTGAAATTCATATGATGAATTGAAGGCTGCAAACCCCGCCCGTCGCTAGGCAGCATGACGGCTTGCTTGCCATCATTTTGGATCATTTTGCTAGGTCGAAAGCATAAGCTCGCGTTGATATTTTGCTCGAAATCATCGAACGCGACCGCAGTACAATTTGCTGCATGTACGTGGGGTGGATGGCGATTCAAGTACACATTTACACGGCTCGATCATGATCTATGCGCTCAAGCTCAGGGCTTTACCGCTGGTGGCAGCTGGTGATGATTCGGTTGCCCGACTATCAACAGACAGCTTCCTCCACAGCTGACCACGGGAGAATACAGCGGTTCCTTCATGGAGGTGATGCGACTTGGTTGGTCTCCAAGTCGAAATCCCCACACGTACACCATCCCGGTTTCTGCAGTGCAAGCGGCGTTACAGTCTGTTTGCAAAGCAGCAGCAGGTGCTCCCAGTGGTACCTGATACTGCAACGCCATCGCTGAGCCCCAAACTGAGTTTGGTGATGACGGCACTGCTGGCTGGGACTGACTTCGCCTGTGCGATGCATATTTGAAAAGCAATCAGAATCTGTCGGCACATCAAGCAGGTTGATTGCCATACCGTTCCAGAGGCAATCGACGGGAACAGGAGCTGCTTGGGAGCAAGCAGATCATCCTCAGAGCCTGTTTGCTTTGTCTCTCCACTGCCCCATGAATAAACGTCCCCTGTTTTCCAATGGTCAAATCAGCTGCCTGGAGGCAAATCAACCACTTCAACATAAACCCATACCTGAAACGGTGAGACACATGGTCACCATTTCACCACATATCGCTTCCTTGGCCGGCTTGTTAGCCAGTGCACCCTTGACGATTTGTACACCTACCACGACGTTGGACAACAAATGACTCGTCATTGAGCAGCATATCCACCCCAGGACAAACAAGCAGCTGTCAGCCGGCTTACCAGTCCACTCGTTGGTGTCGCCCATGCCCAGCTGACCAAAGTCGTTATTGCCCCAGGTGTACACGGTGCCTTTCTTGTCGACAGCAACGCCATGCTGCCCACCGAGCGCCAGCGAGACGATCTGGTCCTTTGATAGGCCAGAAGCCAAGGCGGGCTGACCAACGCAGGCAGCATGTTAGCGATTGGTTGCGGTGAGCACGATCCAAGAGAACGTCCGCACGTACCGTCAGTCGGGGCACGTCATCCCCAACGGGCAGCTGACCACTGCCATTTGCGCCCCAGATGTAGGCTGTGCCCTGCTCTGTTAGAATACCAGTGTTATTTGGGCCGATGGCGATCGACACCGCCTTGACCCCTGCCATGTCAAGTATGGACGTAACGTCAGGCATTGATACGCAGACCCCACCGCAACACTCAAGCAGTACCTTGCAGACCGGATACTAGAGTCGGTCTCGTGACATCCTTCTCGTCTCCGTGACCCAATCGGCCCAGCGTGCCAGACCCCCAAGTGAACACTGCTCCACCAGCAGACAGGGCAGCAGAGTGCTCTGCCGAGCACTGGACGTCTCGAATACTGACGCGAAGTGACAACGTCATGGGCATGGAAATGTCGATGGTGTTGCCAGTACCCAGCTGATGCTCATCGTTCTTGCCTGAGTCATTTCACCAATCACAAACCATTGAAGTTGAGTTCTGATTGCCGCACGAAAGACGATCAAACGTACCCCAAACGAGGAGCTTGCCCGTGACCGTGACAGCCGCACAATGAGTCACGGAGCAGCTGACAGCCCTGAGCCACTTGCCGTGCAGATGAGAATATCTAGACGGATAAGACTCAGCAGCGGTTGCGCCGTCTCCATAGCTGGAATCAAACTGCCAGAAGTATGGATCCTGAACCATACCGCAGCGTTCAGGTCAGTATTCAAATCGCAACATCGCTAGTCGCTGCAACACCACCTACCTGTGGACTGCCTGTCAGAGCTAACACGTTCTCAGCGGAGCCTACAACGGCATCCTGCACCCACTCATTGTCCAGTTCACTCATGGCCTTGGGTGTTCCAGAGTCCACGCCAAAGCCCCAGGCATACACCCGGCCATCTGAGGTAACTGCGCTGGTGATGCCTTGACCGATGCAGATGCGTGAGATTACAAGGCCACTGCTACCGAACGCGGCAGTCACCGGACTGAAAGCGTCTCCATTGGGTGGTAAAGCGTTCTCTTCACAGCCGAGCTGCTGTGTTTCATTTGAGCCCCAGCTGATGACCCGCCCGTCCGCAGTGACCAGTGAGCAGTGTCGCTCTCCACACGCAATGTGTACCGCCCGTGTTGGCCCTGCGGCTGTTGTGGAGGGTGTTGAGGTGGTTGCTCCAGGCAGCAACACCGTGGCTGGTCGCATCGATCGCTTCGATTCCTCGGGTGAGCCAACCCGGCCACACTGACCGAACTCATTATCTCCCCACGTGTACACAGCGCCCAACGCTGTGAGGGCCATCACGTGACGTGCTCCCAGCGCCACAGCGACAACAGAATCCATGGGAGGTAGCGGTAGGGCAACCAGCTGCGGAGTCAATGATGGAGCCAGCTGCTCGTCTCCCAAGCCATACTGCCCGTTCACACCGGCACCCCACACGTATAGCTCTGTAGGATAATGTGTCTTGCTATCTGAGTCCTTGGTAATGTTTGCAGCAACACTCGCTTTGCCAGGAGCTTTGCCAGTACTGACTGCTGCTGTGGAGGTCACGGGGCGTCTTTCCGCCACGCAAGCACTGTTGTACTGGGAGCACGCAACCTGCCGCACGTGCAGATACGTGGCAGCACCGCCCGCTTTGGCTGGGCCTGGATGGCCGAACCCTTCGAGCACCGTCGGAGTATACTTATCTGCATCGGAGCCTAGCCCCAGCACACCGTGCATGCCTGCGCCCCACGCGAAGACGTGACCGGACTCGGTCACCGCGAGAGAGTGGGCGGGTCCCAAGGCGATCGCGACAACTTTCTGCTCCTCCCAATTGGCAGTGTCCTGACTTGCGTCACTGCTGCTATCCCGTGTGTCCCCAGCAGCTACGACAGGTGCGTTTGGATTGACCAATTTGCCATCCGCGCCTACGGACAGCTTGAGCGGACCGTTCAGAGAGCGATGCTTGGCTGCATTCAGACCGGTGGGTGCAGCCTTTGCTGCTGCAGCATTAGACGGTGACGAGGCCTTGGGTGGTGGTGGCGTGGGCATGTGATTGCCGTGAGTTGGTGATGGAGTCATGCTGGATACAGCTCGATCTACCGTTCGCTTTACGCGCAGCGACGCAAACTCGTTCGTGGCTTTCGCTGCGAGGGTATTGTTGACGACTGCTCCGGCTCCGGCTCGACTGGCGGGTGCTGCAGCACCACTGCTGTCAGCAGATCTTTTCAGCTTCAACGGCACATGCACCGGTGTCTCAAAGTACGCTCGTGAGAACACATCAGCCTCGCTCATGGTATTCGGCCCGGCACCCGCTGCTTGGCGACCCTTGTTACCCACTCCCAGCTGACCGTCGTCGTTCAGACCCCACATGAACAGCTGCCCGTCTCGTGTGATGGCACCACAGTGTCCTACGCCACACGCCACGCTCACGACCACACCGTGGAACGCCGGCGTGCGCAGTGACGCTGACAGCACTTTCAGTGCATGTCTGGGCCGCCAGTCATCCGCCTTCAGGGCAAACACCTGTCCATGCAGCTTGGACTGAGCCCATCCCTGTGGTGGTGCTGCTCGCTTGGCATCTGTTGCACCAGCCCAGGTTCGAAGATCAGGTCTGAGGCTCACGCACTGCTCCTCATTCAGAGCTCCAGCATCATCACCAGCCCCGTTGCGATATTGAGCGATGGCTCGTGCTACTGAGTCCTTGCGGTTGTGGCCGTTTGCTGTGCCGTCAGCGCCACCCCCTGCCTGAGAGCTCAGGAGGTCGTCCAGTGCCTGGTTGAATGCTTGACTGGGAGAGTTTTTGATGCCCTTCTGGGCAATGAGTGACCGACCTGCGACAGTTACAAAACGGATTGAGAAAACAAAGAACGTGTAAGGACATCGAAAAGAAATGGTGTACAGAGAAGACAAAAAGCTCGATTCGATAAACGTACGTTGTTGAACCGCTCCATGCTGCATGGTAACCGATGGCCTTCGAGCCACCGATATGGCAATGTCATCCGAGTGAGAGCTTCTATTGTCGTCGTGTTCCTCATCAACGGAGTGCGGGCTAGCGGGCTGTGATGATGATGCAGCATTGCCATTGCCGCTATTGCGACCACGGCCGAAGAAGGCAGCAATAGACGAGCCGATGTGACTGGAGGACATCTTATCAAGGAACGTCCCTCTGCGTGCCCCCGCTGCTGCCACTGAGATGGCGTCCGTGCCTGGCAGGTGTAGAGTGGCGCGTGCTTTGTTCGCATTCGCGGGACTGTTGGCATTCGGCTTGAGTGTCTGGCGCAGCATGCTGCTGCTAGTGGGTGGTACGAAAGGTACCCGCTTATGCTTGCGCATTTTCGCCGGCTTGTGGATACCTGACGAGACATATCACCAGCTGATGTAAGCGTTGATAAAGGGGATGTGACAGAATATAACAAATGGAGCAAGCGAGACATGTCAGGATCTACGACGCAATGCCGTGCGTGTCTGCGTGTGTACATACCTTCGTCGCAGACGGTACAGAACACGACAGATGAGGTCTTATCATCCCCGCAGTCTTCGCACTGAATGGTCGGAGTGCGATCTGGCTGCTCGCAGTTCGTGCAAAGAATCACAATAGCCGACGCGAATACGGTGGTCTTGCCGCTATGATCATTGGACTTCACAGCCAGGATGGATCGCAAAGGACCCGCTGTCGACCCAGCTTCTGATGGTTTGGCCAACCCAGAAAGCGTGTTCCGCTCCAAGGACGCTCTGTGCACTGCATGTGGCAATGCTCTTGAAGTGGGATCCTCTGCGTGCCCGTGTTGAATGGGCCTTAATAGCAGTCCCTCATCCTGTGCGTACATAAGTGCAAAAATGAAACAAGTGAGTGATCTCAGAAACATAGACACCACCTCGCCATACTGCGTAGTCACCTGTTTTCTAAGCTCTTCAATCTCCGCTGAATCTGGCTCCACATCATAATACGAATCCCCCTTCGATGCACGGTGCGCGTGTGCGGCTATACCGACCTCTCGGGCGCCCAACAGCTCCTGCAGTGCTCGACTACGACGAGCCGAGCGAAATGCCTGTGTCCGTTTGATTGTCTGTGTTTCTGATGGATCAACAGTGTCCATCCTGCTGATGCCTCCAAGCAATCCGTTAGCTTGCTGCGTGGGCAGGCGGGCTGGTACCAGTAGCGTGGACGGTCGAATCAAGGTGGGCTGCGGCTGAAGACCTGTGATGTTCTTGCCCGCCATTGCCATGGCTGTGCTGCTGCTGCCACTTTTAACAAGGCCGTTTGACGGACTGACACTTCCATCTGGCTTGTTTCCCGAGCGACCGAACAAGGACGACAGCATGCTTTGTAACGCGGAGATGTTACACTGTAATATCAACAGTCTCTCTGCAGCGCTTCCCGAACTGCGACTTCAATGTTGTCGCAGCAGATCCAAAGCGAACTTTGAAGGGTTGAATCGTTTTACGTTTTTACAACGCGCGAGCGAATTTCATTCAGCACGTCGAATCGCGTGCTGTTTCCAAGGTGGTAAAAAACGTGCCCGCAATACAAAGCTAGGCTCTGATGCCTCTAGAGAGAGACGAGAGTTGAGCTGTGCACTTGACAAAAACAAATTAAAAGCACGCTGCTAGCGCTGCGCTCTGGTCATCGTTATCGGCGTTCGAATACGGCAATACGCAAACCAGTCGGTGTCTTGTCTGTCGCATCAATGGGATGAGACGATTTCAAAGCCACTGTGTACGATTCGTAACGGTTTGGATCTTGATTAGGTCTAATACATGGTTGAATAAGTTCTAAGAAGAAAGAGCCTGGGCACGTCAGCAAGTTCAAGGGCCACGCCGCACGATTTGTTGGTTTGTCATCTTTCTCGTCGGTGGACATGAATCGCGATCACGTTGCAGGAATAGTAATTGGTGGCTCCATCGCTGGCATCTGTGCGCTGTGTTACCGTGGTCTACGCGCTGCTAGGGCTACCGATCTACAGAACGCAAAGGTCATCGGCGTTTCAGAGGTCGACACCACCAAGGATCGACGCTCCAAATCCTCCCTCACAGAGGAGGACGAGCGAGAGTTGCAACAAGCTATCGCACAGAGGCGAACCCTGCCTTTGGCCTCGGATGTGCTGCGACCGCAAGTTCGCAGTCGCCTCGGCTGGACGTATGGATATTTCGCCTCGTCAGTCGCTCTGACCGCTGGAATGGGAGCGCTCCTGTTCAAGGCGGGGGCCGCAGAGCAACTGATCCAGACGTCGCAGACCCTGCTGGGCCGCATCGCAGTGGCTGGCTGCTCCTTGCTGGTGTCGTTTGGCTCCATCATCGGGATGATGGTCATCCCCAAGCGCCGCTATGTGTTGCGCCATCTTGCGTACGCCGGCTTCATCTTACCAATGGCTCTCGGCGCATCTGTGCTTGGTATGCTGCCTTCATGGCACTTGGCTTATCTGGTCCTGCATTGATGCTTTCATAGTGCGTTTACAACATTTCCTGGCTTACGCATTTGTGTACTCAGGCTTCTTCAAGCCCGCTCTGGTTGCCAAAGCTGGTCTTATGACTTCCGCTGTGGTCGCATCTCTGTCCGCTGTGGTAGCTGTGTCTCCTACCAAGACGTTTCTGAAGTGGGAGGGAGCCCTCGCGGCCGGCTTTGGAGCGCTAGCTGCAGTTAGTCTGGGTATGCAGTGCCATACATCAAAACGTGTCATTAGGCAGATGGCGTTTCGACACTCTGAATATCAATTGACCTTCTGGTTGCTCTAGGTCAATTGCTATTCCCCAGCACGGTGCTGTTGGCGGATCTGCAACTATATGGCGGCTTGCTAGTCTTTTCTGGTGCCTTGCTGTACGACACTGCGGAGGTCATCGAATTTGCAGAGCTGACTCCTGCTCGTGATCCGGCGACCGGAGAGGATCCGTATGATCCGATGGTGCAGAGTCTGAACGTGTATCTGGACTCGATGAGTATCTTCTGTACGTATTCACATATTCTGTGTTCATAAGATGTGGTGCTGAGGGTGGAATGTGCAAATGCTGCGTCTTGTACGGTCGCACAACGCAGGGCGCATCTTCGACATTTTGGCGGGCAAAGAATCCGGTCGTCGCAAGTAATCTGCGAGTTCAACCGGTCAGCCCGGCCAGAACATTCGGATTGCAGTCGTGCTGCTTTCTAAGATCGATGCTGTTTGGTCGCTATCCTGAGCATGAATCCGTGCATTTTCGCAATAGTACGGCTAGGATATGTACTTTACCCTCTGCACTCACTGTTTGTGCACATCAACGTATTTTTTCAAGAACTCCTGATGTTTCTTGTACCTGTCTATTATACACATCTCTGAGCCC
>ENA-ORBV01014487-ORBV01014487.1-microbial-mat-metagenome-genome-assembly--contig:-NODE-14487-length-11783-cov-3.993422_pt1 | contig 11783 bp, 13 predicted proteins | sample MGYA00237777_ERZ505514 | MGnify/ENA primary metagenome ERZ505514 (study PRJEB26160, sample SAMN06269048) | microbial mat metagenome | isolation source: Oligotrophic lake microbial mat | place... | reverse complement strand
CCACCGAGATCTACACCTCTCTATTCGTCGGCAGCGTCAGATGTGTATAAGAGACAGGAATACAAGATCTCCACCGCCGGCAACTCCTTCAGCTCGCTCACATCGAATTCGGAACGCGCAGTATGCCGCCGCACCGGAGCCCGATAAAAACTAATCCGGTCCCCATCGACATACCCCAAATACCCTAAGTCCGGCGACCGAAACGTCTCCACCCGCAGCGTGTTCGTCTTCGTCACCTCCCGCGCCGCGTTAATCTCGTCGTTCAACACCACCAGCACACCCTTCCCTCGAGCTTCCGTCGAAGCCGCTACCCGCACCGCGTTCAACAAATTCAACGGCCCATCCGCGCTAATCGCCGTCCCCGGCCGCATCGACCCCACCAGCACCACCGGCCGGTCATGCTTCACCGACAAATTCAGGAAATACGCCGTCTCCTCCATCGTGTTCGTCCCATGCGTAACCACCACGCCCGCCGTCCCCGGATCCTCAGCAAAAATCTGGTTGATCCGCTTCGCCAGAGTCAGCCAATGCGCCAAAGTAATATCAGCGCTGTTCACATTCGCAATCTGCTCCACCCGGACATCGGCAATCTGCGCAATCTCCGGCACCGCCTTAACCAGCGCCGCCCCCGCCACCGACCCCGACTTATACTGCGTCAAACTCGTCGACGACGCCCCCTGCCCCGCAATCGTCCCGCCCGTCGCCAGCACCCAAACCACCGGTTTCTGCCCAAAGCCCTCTAAGGCAAAGCCAATCAACAACAAACCAAAGCGACATAGAAACATGTGGTGAGAGTAACACGCACTAACGTATCCTCAGGTCATGGAAGTCATCTTCGAAGTCCGCGATGCCGACGAAGGCGGCCTCTTCGCCCGCGCCCTCGGTTACGCCATCTTCACCGGCGCCGAGTCCTGGCAGGACCTCCGCGCCAACGTCATTGAAGCCGTCCTGCTCCACTTTGAAGAAGAACCCGTCCGCCCCCGCATCGTCCAACTTCACTACGTCAAGGACGAATTGATTTCGCTCGAATCCCTATGAAACTCCCGCGAAACGTCTCCCCGGTTCGAGTGATCGCGCTGTTGCAATCCCTGCATTACCGGCTCGCGCCTCAGCGGGGAAATCACATTTGCCTGCGCCGCCCCAGTAAACCCGTGCATGTCGTAACATTCCTCAACCAGGACCCCCTCGAAGCGCGCACGCTCCGGGGGATAATCGCCGAAGTCTCCTACGAAGCCTTCGTGCCCGTGGCAGCCCTGATCGGCCGGCTCTAATACGACTTCGCAATCACCACGCGCTGGGCTACTTCCTCACCGGTCAAAATACACTTCCCCGGCCCGTCATACTCGTCCACCAGCGGAATATTCCGAATACTAGCCCGGAACTCTTTGATCGCGGCATCGTTCGCCGGATCATTCTTCAAATGCGCCATCACAAACTTGCCGCCGCCCTTTTCCGCGGTGACATCGTCTAAAATCTCGCGCACCTCGCCAATCGAATTCGCGACCACGGTGTTATCCGCCAGCCGCTGCTTCGCCTTGGCGAACATGTCCTTCTGCATCGCCTCCAAAGTAGCGGCAACTTTAGCCGCCAGCTCCGTCTGCGGAATCACTTCCTTCGTTCCCGTGTCGCGTCGCTTGATAACAATGTTCCCCGCCGCCACATCGCGCGGCCCCAGTTCCAGCACAATCGGCACACCGCGCCGTTCCCAATAGAAGAACTTCGCTCCCGGCGATTGCGCATCCCGCGTATCGATATGGGCCCCCACTTCCGCCGCCAGTTTCACCGCCGCTTCCATCACCAGTGCCCGTTCATCGTCCTTGCGGAAAATCGGCACCAGCACAACTTTCCGGTGCGCCATCTTCGGCGGCAAAACCAATCCCTTATCGTCGGAGTGCGTCATGATCAATCCGCCGATCAACCGCGTCGACACGCCCCAGCTCGTCTGCCACACGTAGTCCAGCTTGCCTTCCTTGCTCTGGAACTTCACGTCAAACGCCTTCCCGAAATTCTGTCCCAGATCGTGCGAAGTCCCCGCCTGCAACGCCAAGCCATTCTGCATCATCGCTTCAATGGAATAGGAACGCAGCGCGCCAGCGAACTTTTCCGCGTGCGTCTTTACCCCTTGGATCACCGGCATCGCCATCACGTCTTCCGCCACTTCGGCGTAGACCTTCAACATCCGGATCACTTCCTCCAACGCTTCTTCATGCGTCGAATGCGCGGTGTGCCCTTCCTGCCACAAAAATTCGGTCGTCCGCAGAAACATGCGCGTCCGCAGTTCCCAGCGAATCACGTTCGCCCACTGATTAATCAACATCGGCAAATCCCGATGGCTCTGAATCCACTTGGAGAAAAAGTGCCCGACGATAGTCTCGGAAGTCGGCCGGATCACATAAGGCTCTTCCAGCTTCTTCCCGCCAGCAACCGTAACAACAGCCAACTCCGGCGCAAACCCCTCCACATGCTCCGCTTCTTTCTTCAAAAAGCTCTCAGGAATCAGCAGCGGCAGATAAACGTTTTGATGCCCCGTCGCCTTAAAGCGCGTATCGAGCTCGCGCTGCATCACTTCCCAAACGGCGTACCCGTTCGGTTTAATGACCATGCAGCCTTTCACAATCTCGGCCGGCTCGGCCATGTCGCCTTGGATAACGACGTCTTGATACCAGGTTGCGAAGTCTTTTTCGCGCGAAGTGATAGGTGATTCGGCCATGTTGCTGCTAGCCTTTCATGGTAACGCGCCGGAGTCACTTAAACCGCGGCAGCGATGACAGTCCGGCCAGATTTCCGATCATACCGGCCGGATTCGTCCGGTATCCGATGAGTATCCGTTGCATGTCGAAGAGCTACCGGATAGACTTGAGGCACCGCATGGCTAAAGAAGTGCAAATGTCGATTAAAATGGAACCCGCCTTACGCGACCGGTTCATGGCCGTGGCGGCTGATCGCCATCGCCCTGCTGCGCAGATCATCCGTGACCTGATGCGTCTCTATATTGCTGAGAGCGAAACGCCCAATGCTCTGACTGCCGAAACCCTACGCAAGAGCCGCGACGGGGACGACGTGTTTCACGCTTCCAGTGTGTCCGACCTGTTCAAACAGTTGGACATTTGATGCGTTCGCCAAGCTTCACCGGGCAGTTCAAACGCGACGTGAAACTGGCTGAAAAACGCGGCAAGGACTTGAGCAAACTGCGCGCCGTTATCGAATTGCTGTTGGCCGGATTATCTCTTCCCCGCGAGCTTGGTGACCACGCGCTGAAAGGGGAATGGAAGGCGAGCCGCGATCTTCACATCGAGCCGGATTGGGTTCTGATTTACCGCGTGGACGGCGACGCAATTCGTTTTGAGCGCACCGGTACACATTCTGACCTGTTCGGTAAATGACAGTTCTTATTCTGAACGAATTGACTTTCCTGAATGCTTGCTCCCCTCCAATATCCATACTGACTGCACAACTCTAGCCGGAGGAGATGGCGTCGAACCGGTGAAACCCATATTGTGTGAGTTCTGATCACCTAACAGCCGCGCTCCTTTCAATGCACGCCGGCAGGCTCGAAGCTGATATGCAAGCGCGTGCCGGTGGCAATAGCCAAGCGTTCAAGCGTCTGTGTCGATGGCCGCGAACGTCCGCTCTCCAGCCGGGCAATCACAGATTGCGTGGTGTCCATGCGCTGCGCCATCTGCTCCTGGGTCAGACCGGCCATCACCCGCGCATTGATGACCGCGCGGGCAACCGCGCATTCTGGCGCGAGATCTGTTGGAACCACATCCTCTCCTCAGACTCATCCTGGATTGGAAAAAACTCCGGTTTGCGTCGATTCCGAGCGGCTGTGATATATTGAGGGATGTTAATGTAGTGATTCTTTGCGAAGTATCTTCCTCTGCTGGCGCTATTCGTTAGGGCGGACCGGAGTACCAAATTCGAGCCGAGGTTGGGGTGGCTCGATGTTCCGGATCAGGGAGAAGAAGAGGGTCTGGATTCCGAACGAGATATCCGGATGATTGGTCGCCTTCATTAGGCGCCTCTTCGCGAGGGGAATTGGTTTATCTGGGCGCTCAAGGAATAGAGAGCGCGCGGTCACTATTTGACAAACAATCAAAAGAAAGCAATGGGTCTATTTATGAATCACTTACGGTTCTCTTTTTCTATCAGCCTGGCACTGATGACAGCTGCCGGGGCGGCCGCGCAGGATCGGTCTTGTAAAACAGCTGAGCCGGCTGATGGCGAAGCATTTTTTTATACGAAACCGAATTACGGGGGCAAGTGCGTGAGCTTGGGCAAAGTTGGAACCAATATTCCTCACACCGAAGCCCTCGGAATTCATGATGACACGTCCTCGATCAAGGTGGGCAATGGTATCCGCGTGCTGCTATTCGAGCACATCAACTTCACCGGCAAGGCTCATTCGGAGATGAAGAGCGTGAAGGATCTTTCGGGTACGTGGGTCGGAGAAAAAACGATATCCTCCATCAAGATTCTCGCAATGCGCGCTCCTGTCGGGATGAATATCTCAAATAAGGGCGGTAAGGATGTAGATATTTTTGAAAAGGTGGGCGGCGTGGATAGCTACCTTGGCCGGGTAACGGCCAATGAACAAGCTCACCGGATCTACAGCGATGTGCTCACTACAATCGTCGGCAAGACGACGGATGGTAAACCGATCGCCGGCGGGTTTCAGCTCAAGGAAAACCCCAAAACAGTCGAAGTTTCGATCGCGCCCAACGATAAAGGCGTCGCCCAGCTGATGTTGAAGCAGTAGTCATCAAACCGAGCCAGAAGTCTCGGTTTGAAAGCAACCAGCCAGAGCACACCCTGGCTGGTTGTCTGACCGTCGCTGCGGACGGCCACAGGGTGCTGCTCGGATTCCCAACAGATTACAAGCGTCGGGATAGAGCGATTACGTCCGGGCACTACTGCTCTTTCTCTTTCCACATTACCGGATATGTGGGAGGCTGTCACGGAATTCAAGGGTTACACGGTTTGTCTCTCCCTCTTGGAGACAGCCGTTCTCGCCAGGAATCCTCAAACCCCGCCAAGAGCCTGGATATGGTTCCTCTTCAGATTCTTGACGATTCATCCCAGTGATTATTGCGCCGTTCCCCGCTTCTCCGCAATCACTTCCCGATAACTCTCCGCCAGCTCACGCGTAATCGTCGCCATATCCCACTCCGCCATCACATGCACCCGCGCCTTCCGCGCCAACTCCGCCGCCCGCCCCGGATCCCCCAACAACTCCACCGTCTTCGCCGCAAACTCCGCCGGGTCATCCGCCAACGCGCAAGTATCCCCATCAAACGCCGAAAGCCCTTCCGCCCCAATCACCGTCGAAACCACCGGAATCCCCGCCGCATAAGCCTCCAACAATTTCACCCGCACGCCGCTGCCCGTCAAAATCGGACAGATGAAGACCGCATACCGCGCCAACGCATCGCGCACATCATCGACAAAACCCACCATCTCCACACGCCCCACATCCGGCAGCGAATGGCGCGGCGGCGGATCGCTGCCGATGATGATGAGCCGCGTCTCCGGCCGCGCCGCCACAATCAGCGGCCAGACGTTCTGCGTAAACCACTCCAACGCTTCCCGATTCGGAATGTGCCGGAAACTGCCCAAAAACAGCAGCGTATCCGGCTCCCGCCCATCTGGCTTGAACACATACCGCGAAGTGTCGATCCCCGCCCGCAGCCCCGTCTGCATCTTGTCCTTCAGCTCCGGCACAAACTCCAACAGGAAGTCCTCATTCGCCTGGCTGCACATCTGAATGCGATCCATCCTCGGGAGCAGTTTCAACTCGTACCGCAGCGCCCGCAAATACTCATAAGCGGCCGCCGGCCGGCGCATCCACGCGCCATCCTTCGCCAACGCCCGTCCAATCGATTGGAAATAGACATCGTGCTCAAACAGCACATTCGCAATTTGCCGGTACTCCTCCGCATACTGCCCCATATTGGTGTAGTCCAGTTGCACAACGTCCACCCTGTGTAGCAACAGCGTCCGATGGATCGCCCAACGCAAATCGTCGTTGGCAAACTCGCGTACCGCGAACGGCGTGAGCGAACCAAAACCCCTCGGCCTCCCCTCGAGCCGGACCAGATACTCCGCCGTCTTGCACTTCGCCGTCAACTCGTCATGCGCCTCGCGCTGCCATTCCTCATCCAGCAGAATCACCAGATGAACATCGCAATGCTTCACTAACTCCAACAACGTCTGATAGATAAACACCCCGCCGCCATGAATAGGCGGACACACCGGATACGGCGATAGGAATAAAACAGACGTTCGTACTTTTGTTTTGGGAAGCAAAACAAACCGATCAAGAAAGTATCCCGGCAACGGCCGCCGAAACGCCTCCGTGTCGCTAATCGCCGCCAACCGCTGCGCCCTGGCCCGGCTGCGCAGCGCCGCCGGCAATTGCAAAAAGGCTCGCCAAAGCGCCAATGGATTCGGCCGCTCAAACGAATCCCCAAACAACACACTCAGCCCAGCCCCCGCAAACGCAAAGAAGAAATGGGAACCCAGCCGCGGCCACTCATGAATGTTCTTCCAGCAAAACAGCAGGAAGTTCTTCTTCAGAATCGACTGAATATACTCCTGGGAGAACTTCTTCCCGATCGTTCCGCGATGCTCGTGCCACACCACGCTGCGCGGCTCATAAAATACCTTCCAGCCACGCTTCCAAGCCATATACCCCAGGTCGGTGTCTTCCAGGTAAAAAGGAGCCAGCAATTCATCGAAGCCGCCCAACTCCGCGAACTTCCTCCGGTCATACGCACAGGACCCGCCGCCACCGTAGAAACACGGGAACGCCCGCGTCACCCGCTCATCAATCCGGTGGCGAACCCGCAGTCCGCCGTTCTCCCACCACGCCTGCGTCAGTCCCGTTTCCTCGCGCAGCTTGTCCGGATCGGTGAAAAAGATCTGGCACGAAACGGCAAACACGTTCTCGTCGTCGAACCCCTCAAGCAATGGAGCTAGAAAATCCGGCGCGACCCTCATATCGCTGTTCAACAGCACGACAATGTCATTCTTCGCCGCCTCAAACCCCCGATTGGAGCCGCCGCCAAACCCATAGTTGCGTTCCAACTCCAGCACCCGCACCGCAGGAAACGCCTGCTTCAAATAAACTGCGCTGCCATCCTCGCTAGCGTTATCGACCACGATGATCTCATGCGCCGGATTCCCCTTCGTCGCTTCCAGAATCGATGGAATATACTTTTCCAGAAGATCCCGCCCATTCCAATTTGGGATCACGATGCTCGCCGCGCCAGTATTCGGCCGCGTGCTCGCCGGTAGCGTTTTTCGCGGTCCGAGCCGTCGGATCAGATCCGCGAACATCATCGCCATCGCCGGAATGCCCAAAAGGATTGGGGACAGTATCAGCAGGGGCAGGTTGCGCAAAATGCGCCATAGCAACGCCATCAGCTACTCTACCTTCGGACCAATTCCGATACTTCGCCCCAGCCGGAGCCACTTCGACGCACGAATCGACGCCAATTGCGCGGTCAAATTCCCTATCTCTGACTGCAGTGACTGCGCCCACATCGTCCGCTCCTCAATCGTCACTTCCGCCTGTTGAAACACAGCGAGGCACTTTGCATATTCCGCCCGGCTGGCGTCCAACTCACCCAGTAGTTCCGTTTCCTTCGCCTGGCCCCAAGCGATTGCTGCCGACCGCTCCCGGTCCAGCCGCTCGATTTCGGCCGCTACATCCTCCACCTCAAACACCGGCTTGAATGGCATCTCTTCCCGCGCCGCCGGCGGCGAAAGAATTTCGATTTCCGCTGCTATCGCCGCGGGGATCGCATGCAGCGCGAACCCCTCAAACTCCACCCATGTCTCTGATTGAGATTTCAAAGGCAACCCCAGGACTTCGCTGTAAAATGCGGCCATCCGGGGAAGATCCTTCACGAATAACATCGCCAGACGCATGCGCATAACGCTCATGATAACCCTGACAACACTCGTGAACCGATTGCGCCTGAGCGAGTATGGGATGGTTACTATCTTTCGCCTCCGCGGTCATCGCCGCTATCGTCGGCTGCGGGTTGGCCTTCTTTCTCGCCGGGAAATGCGTTGCGTGGTACCGCCTCGGCAACTTTGAAGGCGGCTCGGGATACTTCGTCATTTTCATGGCGTTTTTCGGCCTCGTCGGCGGCTTTACGATTGGATTTGTCGTAGCCAAAAACTTCGGAACCGGCTTCATGCAGGGCGCCGCTCTGGGCCTGGGAGTCCTCGCCGTGGTATTGGGATTGATCGGTCTCTGGGCGCGGATGGGCGGCGACGTGCCACCGCGGATCGACGGCGATACGTTGGAAATGATGGTCGAGATGCGGATGGCCCCGCACTGGCAGCCGTCGAACCTGGCGCTGGCGGGTGAGAACTCCTGCACGCTGACTTCGATCGGCGGCAGTGAACGGCGGCGGCCGGAGTTTGGCCTCCTGAACATCCAGCAGGCGACGCGGCGCGATGGCCGCTGGGTGGTGCCGTGCGAAGTTTCGGTGCATTCGGGCCGGGAACCGCTGTTGGTGGGCATGCAGCTGGGGAAGAAAACGCAGTTCGAGTTTGTCTCGCCTCTGCCGGGGCGCCCCGAGCCAAAGCACGAGCAATGGAGCGACTGGAATACGGCAGGCTTCGCCGTGATCTCCGGGCAACCGCCCCACGACGGGTACTCGTATCGCGTGCGCGTGAAGCGCAACGCCATCGCCTATGCGGAAAAGCTCGCCGCGCAGACCGCCGAAGAGGAACAGCGGAAGAACGGCATCGCGGCACTCAACGGTTTATCGCCTTTAAAGAACTGGCTGCCTTACGCCACCGATTACCGGAGGGATGCCATCGCCGGAACAGCGGAGCGGTATCTGCAAACCAGGATCGGGGAAATGGCCGGACCCCTACAGGACGATGACATCACGGTGGTCCTGCAAACCATCAAATTCCTGGAGGCTCAGAACCAGATTCCGGCTGCATTGCATGCCCCTCTGATGACCGCCGGACGACGGGTACTGCCACTGATTGCGAAGGCCAAGCTCGCGACCGATCCCGACGATCCGGATCAGGTAACCGCTAAACTTGCGGACGAATTCGGGCGTGCCTGGTTAGGGGCCGCGGCGAAGACCGGACTGCCGATGGACGAGATCAGGGCGGAGATTCAAGAAGCCGCTTCGTATGCACAGGCGGGCGAGATCTACTCGTTGGCCCATATCATGCGCACGTTCAGGCCCTAAAGCGACGAAGCAATGTTAGGCTGAGTTTTGATGACGCCGCCTGACGCTGCAATCCGCGAACGTGCCCTCGATATCACCGGGTCTTTTCTGGTCCAGGCGCCCGCCGGTTCCGGCAAAACCGAACTCTTGACGCAGCGCTTCCTGGCGCTGCTGGCGGTGGTCGAAACGCCGGAGGCGATCGTCGCCCTCACCTTCACTCGCAAAGCCGCGGGAGAGATGCGCTCTCGCATCGGCGGCGCGCTGCGGAAAGCGTTGGGTGAGCAACCGGATGAGGCTCACGCGCAGCGGACGTGGCAACTCGCTCGAGCGGCTCTGGACCGCGACCACGCGCTCCAGTGGGGGCTCCTCGACAACCCCTCCCGGCTGCGTGTAATGACCATCGATTCGCTCTGCGCCTCGCTAACCAGCCAGATGCCCTGGACAAGCCGCATGGGCGGCCCGCCCGCACTCCACGACGATCCGGGCGTTCTCCACTACGAAGCAGCCCTTCGTACCCTAAAAATGCTGGAGGAGTCGACGCCATTCCAGCCTCTGCTCGAACGCCTGCTGCTCCACATCGATAACAACCTTCCACGCGTGGCGGAACTGCTGATGCAGATGCTCTCCCGCCGCGACCAATGGCTCCGTCATGTGGCCGGGGGTCTCCACCGGGAGCGTCTGGAAGCGAGCCTGCGCGCTATCTCCGAAGCCGCGCTGGAACGGGTTCGTCATCGAGTCCCCTTCAACGCCTGGGACCTGATCCGGTACGCCGGATTCGAAGAGGAATGGGCTCACGAACTGCCTCGGCATCGGGCGCTTGCGGAGTTCCTGTTGACAAAGGAAGGCGCCCCGCGCAAGCGCATCACGAAGAACGAAGGCTTCCCGCCGAAAGATCCGCGGAAGGCGGAAATGGAGTCGCTGTGCACCAATCTGGACTCGGCGTTTGCGGCGGATTTGGCCGCGCTCCGCAACGTGCCTCCAGACCGGTATACGGACGGGCAGTGGGCGGTCATCGAAGCGCTCGCCGGGGTCCTGACCCTCGCGGTTGCCCAACTCCGCCTGGTGTTTCAGGAACGCCGGACCACGGACTTTGTCGAACTGACGCTGAGCGCGACCGAAGCCCTGGGATCGGATGCCGAGCCGACGCCGCTCGCCTACGCGCTGGACTTCCGTATTCAGCATTTGCTGCTGGACGAGTTCCAGGATACATCCCGGTCCAAGCTGGGCCTGCTGGAGCGCCTGATCGCCGATTGGGCGCCCGGCGATGGCCGTACTGTCTTTGCAGTCGGCGATCCAATGCAGTCGATCTACAGCTTCCAGGAAGCCGATGTCTCGCTTTTTGAACAATGCCGGCGTCATGGATTGGGACGGCTCGAACTCGAATCCCTCGTTCTTCGCGCCAACTTCCGTTCGAGCCTTAACCTCGTCGAGTGGTTCAACGCAACCTTCCCCTGCGTACTCGCGCCCGAGGATGACCCGGCATCGGGCGCGGTCGCCTATTCCCCAAGCCAGGCGCAACGCGGCGAATTGGAGGGCGTAGCCGTGGTGTGCCGGCCGGCAACCGCTGCTGAAGAACCTGCGGCCGTAGCCGACGCAATCGAGCGCGCCGAGGGAAAAGTAGCCATCCTGGTTCGGCGCCGTGCCGACGCGCATGCCATCGTTGCCGAGTTGAACCGCCGCAAAATTGGATTCCAGGCCGTGGAAATGGACCCGCTGGCGGAGCGGTCTATTATCCAGGACCTGCGCGCCCTGACACGAGCCCTCCTGCATCCGGCCGACCGCGTGGCCTGGCTCAGCATTCTGCGCGCGCCCTGGTGCGGACTGGAACTCGTCGAACTCAGCCGGATCGCCCAATCCCCCGTGATCGCGGATGCTCTCGCGACGCTGCCGGGAGAGCGCCTGCAACGGGTTGCGTCCGTGTTGGAGGCCGCGCTGCTGGAGAGCCGGCGGCATAGCCTGCGCCGCCACGTTGAGGAGACTTGGAGAGCGCTGGGAGGCCCTTCGTGCCTCCGGGACGCCGCGGAGCAGGAAGATGCCAACACATTTTTCACACTGCTCGATACGCTCGATGAAGCTGGCGATCTGCCGGATTTCACTGCGCTCGACGATGCGTTGGAGAAGTTGTACGCGGCCCCGAATCCGCTTGCCGGGGATCGGGTTCAGATCATGACCGTGCATAAGTCGAAGGGTCTGGAGTTCGACAATGTTCTGCTGCCGGGCCTGTCAAACAAGCCTCGGACCGGAGGATCGTCGCTGCTCCGCTGGAGCGAGCGGGAGGACCTGATCATCGGCTGCATTCGCGCGACCGGCGGGGATCGGGATGCGGTCTACGATTACCTCGCCGTTCACGAGCGGCGCAAGCAGGAACAGGAAGGTTCCGACCACTACCACTTGTATACGCTGCTGTATTTCTTCTTCCGTGTGCGTATCAATAGCCGAAGCACTCACCAAGCCACCTAACGTGATGCCGCCATCCGTGCCACTCCCATCCGAATCGAGCGTTACACTCGCGCCCAATCGCGTCGGACTGCTAATGCTGATCGCACCTGCATTTGTCCCCGCGTCGGTGTTGATCGATGC
>ENA-ORBV01014484-ORBV01014484.1-microbial-mat-metagenome-genome-assembly--contig:-NODE-14484-length-11785-cov-4.925094_pt1 | contig 11785 bp, 9 predicted proteins | sample MGYA00237777_ERZ505514 | MGnify/ENA primary metagenome ERZ505514 (study PRJEB26160, sample SAMN06269048) | microbial mat metagenome | isolation source: Oligotrophic lake microbial mat | place... | reverse complement strand
GGTATGAGTGCCAGTGCCGATGGTATGAGTGCCAGTGCTCAAAGCGAGAAAAGCCATACCAAGTCGGGGGGCAAATCCGGGAGTAGCAAAAGCAGCAAGGCCAAGTCGCGCATGAAGGACTTGTTTCGATCGTCGAAACGGAATTCTGGGACGAACCACAAAAAGACGGACATGGTGACGGAGGATGCCGTAGGCTACGTGGACAATCATTTGCAACACATGGATGCTTCCGTTTCAAGTTTTAGTATGAGTCAAGCAGCGCCATTGGGCAGTCATAGTTTGCCGCCCCTCTTGCCGATTACACCTGCGGCTGGCGGTGGTGGTGGCACGGACGAAAAAGCCGAAAGTGCTCCCCGAGTGGACAACGGTGATGATGACATGCCGGAACTGACGGCAGCTCCCATCCCCTCGAAGAACAACAATAACAGTCGAGGAGCCGTGACGGTTTCAGCCATGCGTGCTTCTACCAACAGCAACCCCAACCCCAACAAGACCAAGTCTAGTTTTTCTCCTCCCACGGCATGGGATGCCTCCAAAAGTGACAACAACAATGATGATTCCTTTAATCAAATTGAAATTGAAGACATGGATTTCAAGTCCGTAAAAGACAAGTCCGAGAAAAAACCATGGCATGATTCCTTTGACTCGATCATAGTAGAAGATATCGATTTACCTGCCCTCTTGACCGAAGAAGAAATGGAAGCCTCCAAACAAGAACAACAACGAAAATTGGACCAACAATTGCCCAAAAGTGACAATGACCATAAAAAGAAGAAGGACGGTGATAATATGGACGACGGATCCCTGCACGAAAATGACTTGTTGGGTTCGCCGGTCCAGAAAAAAGACGACCCTACCCACGACAACCATCGGAGTATGGCCTTTCGTGGATTGATGCGGACGTTGACGTCGACGGGTCGCGAATTTTTATTGGACAATATGAAGAGTCAACTCCAACTCATACATGAACGACGAGCGAAATCTCCGGCGAGACACAAGCTGCTCGCCGCGGAAATTGCCGTGGCGGCGGCTGCCCGGGCCGCTGCTGGACCGGCACCACCACCACCTTTAGAGAGAACGCCATTGTTGTTGATGAGGTTTACGCCCAAGGCCACTTCCAAATTGGTGGATTTGGTCGAACAACGATTGCAAAAAACTGGATTGATTATCTACGATAAAGTGGTCTCCCAAACGGCTCCCTTTTACACGTATTTGTATTTGACGGCGGCCACGGAAGCCATGGAAACCTTGGCGGAACAAAGTCGGTGGATGAAACGGACCAATGATACCAATGTCGTGGAATATTTTACCGTGCCGACCAAACGCAAGTTTATCACCAAGGCCAAAACGAAAAAATCCAAAAAGAACAAACACAAAAAAAACAATGACGACAGTACTGACAACAATCCCGACTTTGATGATTTGGATTACACTATTTTGGGTGGGGACGAATTGTTTACGTCCAATGAATGGTGTCACTTGGCTTTTTCCTTATTGGACAGTGTCGAAGTTTGGTTGGACAATTCCAAAACGGCCACCGAACATAATTTATTCGAAATGCTCCAAGACGAAAATATCGTCCACACCGATTTGCAAGATTCCTTGGATGAATCGCTGGGAGGAAGCAGTGCTCGACGACGGTTTCTACAACGGAGTTACACTGGTGACTTTAATACCAGCACTCGAACTTTGCAACGCAACAACAGTGGCAGCGCGATGGGCAGCAATCGATCCTTGCAACGCAACAACAGTGGTAGCAGCAATCGATCCTTGCAACGCAACAACAGCGGTAGCGGTATGGGCAGCAATCGATCCTTAACGAAAGGACACAGCCGGCGATCTTTGACCCGAGGTCATCAGGGTCAAAGTTCTCGGTCTCTTTCTCCCAGTCGCAACATGTCCAGTCGCAATATTATGAATGATAATCGCGGTGGTGATACCAACAATAATACGGGACGTTCGTCCCGACGAAGTCGAATGAACCATCAACGCGGGCCATCCTTTCGGAACCAAGGATCCTCCCATGCCCGCAGCAAGAGTCCTAGTTCACGAAGTCCTTCTCGCCGCAACCTAATGAGTGCTACGGAAAGTCGAGATCGACGCAAAGCCGCCTTGGAACGACAATATAGTCAAAGATCCAATAGTAATTCCATTCCTTCTTCTGTGGCAGCCTCGGGCGGTGCGGTTCCGGCATCGCCCTCCTCGTCGCCACACCGCAATGTACCCATCATCAATCGACGAACCGAATTTCAAAAGCAACTGAGTGAACGGTTGTCCCAACAAAGCCTCAATGCTGCTGCTGCTGTGGACGGTGAAACTGGCAAGCGATCATCGTCCTTGCGGCATGTCCTGGAAGCCAATGAATATGTCGACGTGGTAACGCCCGTACATTGGGGTCCGGCTCGAAGTGCCATTGTCAAGGAAACCCTCAAACCCAAACGATTGGTTCCGCCGGTGCAAGATATTCGCAACTATTATGGTGAAGATGTGGCCTTTTATTTTGCTTGGATGGGGACCCTGAGTCAATGGCTCACCGTCCTTGGTTTTATGGGTCTCGTCACGCACATTGTCCGATGGTATCGAGGGGATAGTTTGGACGAAGATGAATATACACCCATGTATGGGTTGTTTACCTTTGTGTGGGGGGTCTTGTTTTTGCGGTTTTGGCAACGCCACGAACATCGATTGGCCTATCGATGGGGCACGTACTCACCCAGTTTGTACGATAAGCAAAAGAACATGGCCACACGACCCGAATTCCATGGCGAACTACGGATTTCGCCCATTACCGGGAACTATGAAACGTACTATCCTACGAACATGAGGCGGATGAAATATCTCGTTAGTGGATTGGTGACAATTGTGATGCTCAGCATTGCCTTTTGCATGATGATTCTGTCGTTGAATATGCAAGGATTCATTCATCGTACGTATTCGATTCTACTGCATATGATTGAGTCAGGTAGTATATTATATGTGTATTTCACCATTTGCTAACGAGGTCCTCTCTCCCTATCGTGTTTCAGCCGAACGCAACCCTGAGAGATGGAATCCAAACAATCCGCACCCTTTTCATTTTCCTTCCTTTGCTTCCTTGGCAGAACGAGGTGCTATCTTCGACCAATACCATCCTTGGAAGTCCTTTATTCCTACTATTATTCATGTGGCCATGATTTTTACGCTCAACTCCACGTACCGGAACATTGCCGAGATGCTGACAGTATGGGAAAACCACGAGACCGAAGACAGCTTTCGCAATTCGTTGGTTCTCAAGCGGTTCCTTTTTGAAGCGTTCGATTGTTATGTCGCTTTGTTTTATTTGGCATTTTACGAACGCGACGTCGATCGATTACACATGGAACTCAAAACTGTCTTCAACATTGATACTTTTCGGCGGTTGACAATGGAGTGCTTCATTCCACTTGGTATGCAAAAGTTTCAGAAATGGACCGGTAGAGCACCCTGTAGTAAGACAGCAAACCGCAGTGCTATGATGACCGACGATTCCACGACAAGCGACGACGAAGTGGACAGCGATGGTGCCCATGAGAGGAGGAGACGCAAACCTAGGGGCTCTATCAGCGCGGATTCACCGGCGTCAGTCATAACAGCATCCACGGCATCAACAGCCATAGATGAGGAGGATCACCTGGGCGACACTTCGAAAATTAACAATGCCACCAACAATGCCGCGGGGTTTTCTACGTTGCGACAATTGGCGGAGGAGGCGGACAAGGACGAATATGTAAGTTAGTTTTTTTCGCACGCGGATTCGCTCTGCGCTGGAATCTTTGAAATACTGAAAGTCTCGAATGCCTCATCTTCAAAATGAAAATAGGAACAATTTGACGATTACATGGAAATTGTCATTCAATTTGGTTATGTCACCTTGTTCGCTTCTGCCTATCCCTTGGCCTCGTTGGTGGCTCTGGTAGCGAACTGGGTTGAGATTCGCTCGGATTGTTTCAAATTGGCAAAAGTTTGTCGCCGACCGCGCTCCTACCGAGCAGATGGGATCGGCATTTGGAATACCATGTTGAGTTGCATCGTTTGGATGAGTGCCTTGACCAATTGTTTGATCGTTGGTTTTACCAGTGATCAATTAAAGGAAATATTTCCAAACTTTTATATGGTGGATACGCATGGCGACACACACCTGGTTCATGACAAGGGCTGGATTGCAGTATTTGTAATTTTCGGCCTGGAACGCTTAATGATATTGATTGGATTGATGATTTATGCCATTGTACCAGAGGTGCCTGAGGATGTTCACGATGAAGTGGAACGGTTGCAGTACGTCCGTGCCCAAGAACATGAAGCTGTGATGCGACAAGTGATACGAAACAGAAAAAACAAAAAGAGAGCATAATTGCAATCCCACTACTTCACGGCATTCGCAAAAACAAGTTGCGCGATTGCTACGACAGCCAAACATTTACAATTTTATATTACTTAATGAAATATGCATGCATTAGAAATGTAGATCATTTCTGCCTGTCCCTACGATCGCACAATGTGGTGCTATTCTCCGTGCAAGGTTGAATGGCAAACAGGTGGCCGGGAAACGCCCAGGTACAAAAACTGTTGCCAGCAACCATGACACGCAATTGCAAATAGCTGCAAGCTCGGCTGCAGACCAAAGTATGTATGTATGCTCATCAAGATGGGCTTCTCTAGCTCCATCACAATAGGTCTCCAAAGCTGATGGATCATGAACTCCTTTGTGCCAAAACCTTTAAAATCAACTCATAAAATGTGGTCATTATTGCTGTTGGCCTTTGGTGTCCTCATCAAGACCACCTGACAAATTGAAAGCACTTTGTGGTTGTTTGGGTAGTGTTTCAAAAAGATTGGCCCCAACAATAAGGGAGGAAGTTCTAGTAGCCTTTGTTTTTGCAAGTTTATTTTATGTTAGCAATTGACAAAATGATGGTGGCAAGTGCACATCAATTGTAGGCAAGTTTGTTGTTGTTAGCAAATCACTTGTCAGTGATCTCTCTGAAATCCTGAAGCAAACAAAGTGTGTCAAGTGGGCACATCCAAAACAGAGAAGTGCAAACAGCCGGTGGGATGTGAGGAAAACATGCCTTAAGTGCACCTAACTTGTTGGGACGCATTACATTTTTTGTCAGAACTTGATGTTGTTTCATGCATTGTTGTTTTTGTTTTCACTTGCTTGATGTGAACCTTCACAAACATGTTTGATCTTGTCATGTGTCGCTTCTGCAAGGACATTGACGCAAACTCTGGCAGCTTTGTCGAAGGCTTCAAGGCAAAAAGTTTGTCACATTGTTGTTGTTGCTTCTTTGATTTCATTGATCTGGCATCAGAGACCTTTGCTGGGGGTTTCAAGGTGTGGCTTCAGTTTCAACAGTGTGAGCAATGATGACAACAGATGAAAATGGATCTAGGCAATCAAAGATGTCCGTTTGGAGAAGATTAAAAAACTTGATGTTTGTGATGATCTGATTGCTGCATTTCATCAAGAAGACACCACTGAAGATGCACATTGCTTGAGATGCATAGCAGATGCTGTCACAAAGAAGGTAGATCGTTTGTTAATAAAACCAGCATTTTGGACAAAAGATTGTTGAAAAAATCTTCAAGCAATCTGTCTGTGCTGCTGAACTCCTTCACAACTGGAAAGGACAAGATCGGATGCCAACAACAACATGACAGTGTTGAATTGAAGCCAACCTGACAAGCATGCTGGAGAAGAGTCTTTTGAGAAAAGATTCAACTGCATGTGCTAGTCTGCACTCTGCTCTCAATGCCAAGATCACAAAGTCAATTAAAAGAGCATTTGGTGGCTTGTGACTGAATGAGCTTGCTGTGTCAGTGAAGGTTCAAGCACATGAATGCAAATGTGTCTGCACCAACAGAGAATGTTTGAGAAAGACTTTCAGAGCTAACACCCTGATCCAATCAGAATTGAAATGAGAGATGTCCGCATAAAGAAAGATGTGAACATGTGCATTGGTCCACTTGACATCCAACTGAAAGAGCAAAATGTGCAAATGAACAACATAATTTTTTTTTCTTAACCTTTGTTCTGTAAAAATTAGTGAAATTGGACTTAAACGCAAATCAGCATTTGCCCTTTTTCACAATTCTACAATCATTGATGCCTAAGAGCACAATGTGCGTTTTTTAGCATGCAAGCAGATGTGATTCTGATTCAACAAAAAATGACATTTTCGAGTGTTTCTAATTCTGTGCAGCGCTCCATGGTTGAAAACTTGCAAGTGCGCAATGCAAAAGTCATTTGCAAAATGAGAATGGGACATTGGATGTTGCCGATGCAAGACAAATTAACAGGTCAAACATTCATTGTTCTGCATCTTCACATTGTTGAAAAAGTTGGAACAATTCCTTTGACATCAGGTTTGGGTCGATTCAAAAAACAAAAGAGGTTAGGAACAATGTGCAGCAGTGCCGTTGACACAAATCAAACGATCCACCATTAACACACTTTTATGGCAATGGCGCCAATCATTGGACTCAAATTCTTTGTTTTGGTCAATTGCGAATTTGTCACATGCAATGGTTTGATCTTTGTGCCACATGAGGATTCACAAGGTGGGCAATTTGACAGAGCACACTTGAAAACCAAGAGTCTGCACAGTTGCCAAACACTGAACTGCCTTGCTGTCCTTGAAGCCCATGATAGCCAAGTGTTGAAGGTCATGGTGTGCTGCCTCTCAAATGAGATTGGCAATGGCCCGAGTCAATTTGGTTACACGCAACACTGCACATTCTTCAAGTTGCGACACCCTACTAGCTAGCTAGTAGTTATCATGCAAAGAGAAGGGGAAACAGAATTGTTAAAAAAAACGGTAGAAACAAACGATCATCAGAAATTCTTACTAGAATGAGGAAGCGATCGAAGCTATTCTTTATTCTTTGTTTTCGTTTCAACAGCCCCAGTCATTTTCTCTTTATTCCTAGCCTACGCCAAATTACTTGAGTGTTGCGTTTCTTTGAGATCCCGGCGGAACGATGTCATTGCAACTTTGCAAGGTTCGCTTTTTTCAAATTAATATTGCCCACGGAGTGAGGTTAGTACTTGTACACCCGCTGTGCATGAATGCATGGACCCCGTAGACATACAGTACGTCAATTTACTAATGGCACATATTCTATGCAAATTGATCTACGCAGAGTATCTACAGTTGTAGTATTTAGTACGAATCTGAGGAATGTCCGTGAAGTAAAAGAAGACATTTTTTGTCAAAATGAACCGATCCAGTCATTCTTAATTGCCCCCCATCTATAAGCATTCTTAACCACTAGAAAGGTGAACCTCAAAATACATAAGCAACAGTTTAGTCACACAATTGAGAATGACGTCCTTCAACGAAGTGACACATATTCCTTAAATTCAATATTACTTCGTCCATTTTGATAGTGGCTGCAACAATTGCCCCTATTTCAAAATTCGTACACGTGGCTTCTTCCTCACGTGAAGAAGAAGCTTCTCCCTGTATGTTGTTCATGCCAATGTAAGTAAACAAAAACAGTCTTTGCCCAAGAACTTTAATACTACTCGAGTACTACAGTAGCTAGCTAGTATGTACAGTAGCTGGCTACTAGTGGTTTCATTGACTGGTTATTGCAAGCGAACTAGCTAGCAGCAGCGTCTTTGGAATTCCTTTGTGCCTCCCCTCTTTTACAACCTCCCGCCCCATTTGAGACGATTCCAATGCAACTTACAAACCCAAAACCCAGTCAAGAAACCAAGGCACTTTTTGTGCACACTAGCCAAGACATACCGTAGATAATAGCCATTCATAGAGCCAAACGAAACAATGACCAACCGATATAGCAGTTCGCCTCCTCCTCGTACCAATCCATATTTGCCAAGTAGCAGTAGTCGTTGGCAAGAGGATTATTGCAGCCAGCAGGAACAGCAAATCATGCCCTGTCCTACTAGGCAACAACCGCCGTTGTCAAGATGGGACAATGGCTACAAAAGCCGAAGCGCATCTGCAATGACTCCGTGTCCCACTCTGGATAATGCTAGCAGTCCTCGCAACGAGGAGGACGAACTGGCACAGTTGCAAAAAGCCAAAGAGCAATGGGAAGAACATCGACGGACCATTCGCGCCAAGGTTCAAGAGGCTCGCCAAGAACGCTTGCGACAACGATTTCAAATGGGCGTCTTTTCCGTTTCCACCAACGAAGATGACTCTTCCTCTTCTTCGGAAGAAGAAGAAGATTATTCCGAGTCTGACGACGAAAGCAGTGTCCATCTGTACGACGACGATGACGATGAAAGCAGTACTGGTTATTATAGTGAAGACAACAGTGACTTTGACGACGACACGGCCAACTCTTCCTTGACCACCTTGGCTTCGGCCCAACTCTGCTGTGAAGACTTTGCCTTGGAAATGGCCACAGTCTCGAGCACTGGAAGTGGCCATAGTGTCAGTAGTGAAAGAAAGGAGGACAAATGGACGGCCGACTGGAAACAGCTCATGGCCAAAGCTGCCCACGATGCCTACTTGATGGAGCAGCAGCAGCAACAGCAGTTGCTGTTCCCAAGGACAAGATCCTTACCGAGCCTTTTTGCTGAAGAAGCCAATGTCAGTCCTTCCATTGTGCATAGAAGCCATGAGACAACAACGGATTATTCTTTGAGACATCAACATGTCTTCAAATCCTTTTCCCATCCCACCCGAAAAGTGAGCTTTTCGTCGTCTCCTCCCAAATGGATTCCCCTGGACGAGAAGACCACTACCGCCCAAGTCACTACCACCAAACCTGCTTCTATTACTATTTCACCCATGTTTCCACAACCACGTAAAGGTGGCATGAAACGTTCCTTGTCCAATCCTTTGCTGTCACAACCCTGTCATCATCATCATCATTATCCACAACTGCAGCAGCAGCAGCAGCAGCAGCAGCAGCAGCAGCAGCAGCAGCAGCAGCAGCAGCCTTCCCTTGTAACGGTAGCCTGCAATCGTTGGCAATAATGAATAGAAAACATAAAACGTGGTTCTTTCACACAAAAGAAGTTTCGTAGTGCACTCTAGGATTCCTATTTTGAACTTTTATAGTAGGATTTGCCGCCATTCTCACGTATGCTGCTTGTCCCGGACCCATCCACCCATCGTCCTGCCTTCTCATTTATATATATATATATACGTGGAGCTTGTGCTTTCTACTACTGTAATATCCTAATAATGCACCATCAAGAACTTTTGCCACCAACTGCTGTCTGAGGCACAGACCAATCCGTCTGCAGTCGAGTGGCCGGCCCAGCTTTCTCCTACCAAAAAAAAGAGCAAATACCCAGGTTCACTCATTCCTCCGCAGGTATAGGATTGTATACCCCCTATAGAGTTACCCACGCCAGCCTCTACAACAGCCAGTATTGGCCAAAGCATACGTCTTTTTGTGTCGATTCTTCCTTTTTGCTGCTGCCAGCCATGCATGGAACGAACGAGGCCACCCATAAGACTATCACAATCAATGGTGGTCCTATCGTAATTGCGCTCCTGCCTATGTAGTGGTGGTGGTGGTGTCGTGTTGTTGTTGTTGTTGTTCATCTTGGAGGGAGGCTACACTCGTCCTGATAATACTCCTAATGCAATGCGGGCTGGCGTTGTTCTTCTTGCTGTGGTGGTGGTGGTGGTTGTCCGGCATACCGAATGGTTGTCGCTGTTTTGTGTTGGAGGAGGTAAAACTCGTTCGTAATCATAAGACAGGCTGTGCTCTTATCCTTCTTCTTGCTGTTGTAGTGGTTGTAGTGGTTGTGGATTGGGTGGACGGGGTTGCAAGACAAAGGTTTCTTGATAGGTCATCCAAGCTTCCAAAAAGGATTGATATTTTTGAAACAACCGTGCTTGGGCAATTTCGGGAGTGGGCATTTTATAGAGCTCATCCAACCTGGAGTAAGCATGTTCGGCATTGTCCAGGGTACATCCCATTTGAATTTTATTGCCAAACTCTCGATTGAAAGATTTAAACATGGAATGGGTCATGGTTCCAATGACGGAGGAATGAACCCAATGAATTTGTTGTATGTGCAGGGGCATGAATTCGTATACTATTTAATTCGAGGAAAGAGAAGGGGAAAAAATGTAGAATATATAGAATGAGTGAGTGAGTGAAGGAGTGAGAGAATTTCCTTTCCCAAAAAATACTCCCAAAAAAAAACTCCCAAAACCAAACCCACAAACATACAATACAATAATACACTTAATATATAATATGCTATACAATACGTACAATGATACCAGACTTTGCGAAACATTTCGAGGGAAAAGTTTTGCCATCCGCTCCCCAAGGTCTCACAGACATGCGTGGCACCCTGTCGGATGCTGCAAGGATTGACGTGCGTCAACTTGTTCTGGTAATAAATCCCCCCGAGGTAGACCCGCCAATCCTCGGGCGTATCAATGGCCTTGGGGTTGCAGGCACCATAATCGTAAATCAAGACAAAATGGCCGCCTTCCAAGCGAGTGTTGGTATTGTTTTGTTGTGGAAGTTGTTGTTGTTGTTGATTGTCGGCCAACAATAAAGGATGGGCGGGATTTTCGGGTTGTGGTGGTGCCTGTTGTGCGGCTCCTTGTGGTCGTGTGGCATCATCTTCATCTTCCTCTTGCTCTGCCGCTGCTTCCGCAGCAGCATTCTGTAAGGATGCCGTGGTGGTGTCCTGCCCATTGGTAATCGTTCGCAAGGGCAAATGCGACAAATCCAATACCAAAAAAGGTTGTTGCTGATGAAAGGCCTTTAATATGGCCATGCCTTCTTCGATCGTATCGTGAATTTTGTATTCTTGTTTAAAGTATTGCAAGCCCTGAATTCTGTGCAGGGCTTCCTCCAAATCGTCCTTCAAGACCATGGCAAATTGCGCGTATTCGTAATCGGTCAAATTGATCAAGTCAGAATTGGCTTCCACGGCTTCTTTAATGTTCAACGCCCAGTGGAGTTCTTCGTCGGTGAGTAAGGTGGAAGAAAGCAGCATTTCGCGAACGGTGTTGTCAATGGCGCTGTAGCTGGGATTGGGATCGTTTGGATGATTGTGATCGTCTGGATGATGGTTGTGATTGTGATGATCGTGGTTGTTGTCCATACTGCTCCTTTGCCTTCCTTTGCTGAAGTGTACTTAGCTATAAGACAACAGCAACAAAAGTGGTGAAATTACCAGTAAGAGTCGTCTACAGTTGTAGTTCGCTTGAGTAGTTGGATGGCTTTCGTGGTGTATCTTCAGTATTTGTGTCATGCTCATACAGTGGCGACAGTGCGGCGACGACGCGGATCGATAGCGAAACAAACATACATACTATTCTACTGAAACAACGTAATATCATAACTACAATGTACCGTACTGTACACAGACTAGCACCTTGCTTCACCTAAACCGCACTGTACTGGTCGTACAAAAAGTCAAAAACCCCTTATGTCTAAATTTTAGGCGTCGTCTATTGAAGTTCACGATATCAAGACTAAACTTCGTGAACTTTGTTTAATGCTTAAAACCAAGAATTAGAACAGTTTGGGAATCAGAACAGCAAAGAATCCTAGCGAGCAAGGCGCCCTTCTTCCGCGTACTACTACTGTACTTTAAGCTATAGCCCTAATGTACTACAATAGTGGCGTTCACGTGCATGTCTCCCGTGTCGTCGTTGAATCGTTGTTGCTGGGACTCGTACAAGAAAAATACAGAAATGTCGGTTCAATCCTACAGTATGTATGGCGATCTGGGTTGGCTACCCGATTGGTAACGGTTATCGGGTAAACGTTACGAATCGGTTATTTAACCGGTTACGTGGCAACC
>ENA-ORBV01014481-ORBV01014481.1-microbial-mat-metagenome-genome-assembly--contig:-NODE-14481-length-11785-cov-11.301418_pt1 | contig 11785 bp, 9 predicted proteins | sample MGYA00237777_ERZ505514 | MGnify/ENA primary metagenome ERZ505514 (study PRJEB26160, sample SAMN06269048) | microbial mat metagenome | isolation source: Oligotrophic lake microbial mat | place... | reverse complement strand
TTCAAGCAGAAGACGGCATACGAGATTCGCCTTAGTCTCGTGGGCTCGGAGATGTGTATAAGAGACAGTCACTATTGTTGGGGACCCACACTACGGGTGAACAAAATTATTTAATGATGGCCAGTTGCGTCATTCCCACAGATGAAGATACCGTTGAATCCAATGCGGAGGCTGCTGCTGCGTCGGCCGCCAGCGAAGGCAAACGAGCTGCCGAAGTACAATACGATGAAGAAAAGAATGAAATTGGAGGCTTTGGACAAAATCCTAATTCTGCCGTCGGAAAGATTGAAATTCGCATGAAAGTCAAACACGAAGGCGAAGTCAATCGAGCACGACACATGCCTCAAAATCATTTTATTGTCGCCACGCGAGGACCCAATCCCGAAATTTATATTTGGGATTTGTCCAAGCATCCTAGTTTTCCTGCCGATAATTCTCCCTTTTCTCCTCAGGGAGTCTGTGTGGGCCATTCGAAGGAAGGATATGGTCTCGTCTGGTCGCCACATGCAAGCCAGCCAGGATATTTGCTCAGTGGTAGTGAAGACAAGTCGCTGTGCTTGTGGAACGTGGAAAGTGTGACTAAAAATTCAACTGCCGAATCGGGAACACAGATTCCTACCATTTCGAAATTTTTAGGACATACGGATGTCGTGGAAGACGTCGATTGGCATCCCAAGGACGAAAACATGATCGGTAGTTGTGGAGACGACAGAACCGTTCGGTTATGGGACATTCGAAATTCCCAAAAAACGACTCAAACGATCACCGACGCTCATGATATGGACGTCAATTGCATCGCTTTTAACCCGGAGAAAGAATTTTTGTTTGCCACGGGAAGTGCAGATAAGACTGTAGCCATTTGGGACATGAGAAACCTGAAGTCGTAAGTTGATATTTTGGCTGGCTGTTTCTGCTTTCTTATATTTTATGGCGATGACGATTTACTCATTTTCTTTGACTTTTGTTGATGTAAATAGAAAATTGCACACTTTGTCTGGACACATTGATCAGGTTTACCAGATCGAATGGGCACCGCACAATGAATCTGTATTGGCCTCGTGTAGTGCTGACCGTCGTGTTGGCATTTGGGATCTTTCGCGCATTGGCATGGAACAAACCGTCGAAGATGCTGAAGATGGACCTCCGGAATTACTCTTTTTGCATGGTGGCCACACCTCCAAGGTTTCGGATTTTTCTTGGAGCCGCAAATCGGAATGGACTATGGCAAGTGTTTCGGAAGACAATGTCCTCCAAGTATGGAACATGGCAGAGGAAATTTACGACGTTGGTCATTCCGAAGACGAGATGTCCTCGGGAGAAGGCGAGGATCTGCTCTTGGGAGAAGATGAGTTGGAATGAGCGGAATCTTAGAATTGTATTCAGAAAGCGTCTATCGAAACACGCGAATCAATATTCTTGTGCGCGCAATTGGATCAAGTTAGCGAAAGTTTTTCCTACATTATAATTACCAACTCATTTATATGATTCCTTTGTGTGCTGCAAGATATTTAAATTTCGGATAACCTATTGTAGCCAGGAAGACATGGCCGAATTCAAGTCTTCAACTAGCAAAGTATATTTGGTTTTCCACAGCAGCGACCCCCCTTTTTGCTGCTGGCTGATATTGCACAGTTGACTTCGCAATTGTTCACTGGCTGCAACAATCGAGTGCTTCAAGTTCACATTGACTAGGTACTGGTAGTTGATATACTTCTATTAGGCTTGGGCAGCAATCTGTTCATTCCTTGGCTGCCAGGACGGAATCGTCATACGCCATACTTATGTTGGTACTGTGTTTGTGGTTATCCGAGTGGACCGGACCACCGCGTAGACCAAGCTCGTCCAAATCAATCTTTTCGATCTCCCGCCCGGTGGACTTCATTTCCCAGTAAAGCTGTGTGGCAAATCCACTGCGCGAATGGATGAGCTGGTCGCATTTTCGGGCCAATTGAAACTCTGTTAACAAGACTTTCACTTCATAAGTAGGATCATTCGAAGGTATCTGGAAGGTAGAAAAAGGAAATGAATATATGCACACGCAACGCATCGAAACAGTTACAAACCAGGTTTTTGCCTACCTGTTTTTCCCAGCCTCCTTCTGCAGCTCGATATCGGGGTCGATCCAAGAACATCCAATTTGTATTGGGAAATTCCACTTTGGCCTCGTTGATGGCATTTTTGTCGTCTGTCAAAAGGTAAACGCTCTTACGGATAGTGTCACTAGCTTCCATATACTCTGCAATGGGATGGTATCGCCGTTTGAGCGAGCCCCCGTGTAGCACAACATCTCCTCTGCGAGGTTGGATCAAGCATAATTGAGTTGATAAAATTTAGCAATATAGTTCCAAGTGAGTCGGGGATATTCAAGACAAATCAAGATGAATTATTCAATCACAAAGGAATGCAGCACCTACCTTCGCACGTGAATGGCAGTACATGGTCCTTCCACATTTTGTTTCTTTGCAAAATCATAGATTTGTTTCCTGAGCCATGTTTGCCGTCTTGTTGCGTATTCGTAATAGGTTTGATATTTCCATGTTCCCGTCATTTTTCGTTCTAAAAATTGTGATTTGCTGCCCGTTTCGGCAGGCTTGCAATTGGAAAGTGGTAGAAAGTAGCAAAACATATTTTTGCGAGGACATGCTGGTGGAACGTGTCGATTTTCCTTGGTTGGTTTTCGGGCTGGATGGGCAAAATGCCATGGTTTGGCTTCCACAATTTGGACTGGCTTTTTCCTCAGTTCCGCGTGACTCAGGCCATCCACAACGTTTGTAAAATCTGCGGACCATCCCGAGTTCCACATTCTCTTGGTATGTACATTCGTGCAATTCCCACTGAATTGAACTTCGTAGAGAGCTTTGTATCGTTGTCGTTTCTTTTCGCTTTGGATTTCTTGAAAGCAGTAATGAGTGTCGTTTTCAGCTCCCATTTCCCATTCCGGGTGATGAGTCCACCAAAGGTCACTATTCACGTCCCAAGGCACACAAAAATTCTCCGAAAATTCGGCAGTTTGATCCAAATTACTGGAAAATTCGTGAATGTGAGTTTCCGAGGTGATTGGAAGACCGTTAATGGTTGGATTATCAATCGTGGCCTTATTGTTGCCTGTTTGTGGATTGGAATCGGCCCCTTCTGATTCTGGTTCTGACTCTTCTTCTGCATCGGGAGATTCGGACTCTTCTTCGCTTTCTTCGGCAACTTCTTCGGTCGGTTTACTGTCTTCTTCGGGTGGGTTATTCTCTTCGCTTTCATCTTTCTCAGTGGCAGTGTTGGCATCCAAGGTCTGTTTATTCTGTTTCTTTCGATGCTGTTGTGGCTGCTTTTTGCTGAGTCTTGAGACTTTAAAATCTTGTTTGGACGTCATGGGGGTAGTTTGTTCTTCCACGAGACTCAACGAGGAACACCCGATCTTACTGTGCGCGATAAATAATCGCATCGTTTCTACGAAAACAACCACAAAGCATACGATGGTCACCATTCGATTCGATTGCGGTTTTCTTCCGTTTTGATTTATTCGCGTCATGTTGCTCTATTTTCTTTTCCTTCTCTGTTGAATATCCTTGATTGGGGTGGCCTTGTCTGCTCTTGTTTAGTACTACAATTCATATGGCTCTCATGCTTCAATGAAGTTTCGTCAATCTCGGTTGACTTCAGTGTTTCTCATTTGTTTCGCAACCTGTCGTCGAATTTTTCTTGGCGCGAACCGTAAAAAGGTCATTCTGGAAGTCGGAAGAGTTGGACACGGCCTACAAGACGCACACGTATTCCTTTCCGTTTACTCTTTCACGCCATGTAGGCCAGCAGCTACTTAACTATCTAGCTATAGCTAGCTAGAACAGTATCGTAGGACAGAAGCAGGTCAGGAGTCAGACTACTTGTAGCTAGCTAGGCTGCTGCTGGAATTGCCATTACGCACATCTGTAAACCTACACCAGTTGCTGTAGCTGAACGGGCCTACCTTTGCTTTTGTGAAATTGCATTTGCTTGCTGGCATTTTTTTATGTGCATCTAGCTCACAGCTCCTAGGATTACTATTTTCAGTCGTCAAGTTTAGGTCTAGATTCCATGCTAGCAATGGTGATGCTCTCTAAGTTACACTCTATGATTGTAATGTTTCTGAATCTCTCCAAGCCGCAAAATAAATCTATGCGTCGTCATCGTCGTCATCATCATCTTCATCGTCGCTATCATCATCTACTGAAGCGCTCGACGCCTGGACATCAATAGTGTCCGGGTCGTCAGCCAAACTTACAAGGTTCATTGTGTCCTCCAGATACCGACGCAAGTTTTCAACGTCGGTACTTTCCACATCCACGCTTCCATCGTCTGTCCTCAAGATTCCATCATCAAACTCCACATTGCCTTCTGTGAATTCAAAACCCAATGTCTTGGCCAAAGTTTCCATTTGCTCGGCCTCCTCGCCTTGCTTCAAAATGGAGATGACGCGACCACCTCCTCCCAAAACACTACCCATTTGTCCGATCCTTCCAACGCGGCCGGATAAGTGGATATATTCTCGCGGATCGTCAATTGGCAAGTACATGGTGTAAACATGCGACACGGAGGGGAAATCAAGCCCTCGCACAGAATTGGCCGTCGCCAGCATTACCGAGGTTTCTCCATTCTTGAACTGCTCCATAATGGTCAGAGGATTGACGCCCGTCTTGGGGAGCAAAACGCATAGTCGGTGCTCTCCCCACATGGCGTCGCGAAGAGGCTCAATGGCGGCTCTGGCCTGAACTTCATCCGGAAAGAAAACCACCACTCTGGGTCGCTGTAGCAGAGGATTCTCCTGCGCTCTTCTATCATAATCTCGCAATTCCTTCCGTAACAATCGAGTCAGAACTAGGAGCCCGTTGCTATCTTTCTTCTCCACAACAACTCGTTCGTGCCGGAGACCAGGGTCGAGACAAACATTCAAATCCTTCAGCGTTGCAGTCTTTGGTTGTTGACCAACGATCTCATCTTTGATGTCTGTGCCAGAGTCGGCTGGATCGGTCGCAAGTGGAGCGAAACTGGTTGCGGTGGCAATGTAACTCTTCCCCTCGGGCAACACATGAGCGCTAACTGCCAGATTACCTAAGGATTCTGTGACACTAGCCCCTACGAGAAATGTCAAGCGTGGATTTTCTCGTTCTTCCTTGTCGTCTTCAAACAGGTTTTTGAGGTCCTCAATCGCCGTTTCCTCCAATGCCAAATCCGCTTCATCGTAGATTACGACTCGTAGCTTGGAAGGGATGATATCACCATCGGCAATAAGTTTTCCTAGGAATTCAGGTGTTGTGATTGCAACATCGGTTTGTAGCTTCAACCCAAAGCTTGCTTCTTCGTCATCGAGGACACAGCCTATTTTGACCCCTTTCGGGCCTTTGTATTTGAACATATTGGCTCTGCCGCTCAATTCCGTTTCGTCTTTCTTGACATTGCCACCTACTAACGAGTACAGCAACATTGCGATTTGAATTCCAAGTTCTCTTCCTGGGCAAACAATAAGCGCTAGTGGAGATTTGAGGTCTTCTCTATCACTCTTTCCAAGTGTTGATAGAGATGCACCAGTAGCAATGGCTCCCTTTTGTCGAATTTGTTTTCGTGCCCTCGATCGGACCACAGGCGATGTTACCACAGCGACTCGATCCATCAAGTCACCCATGGTATCTCCTACTGCTTCTTCCCATCCCACTCGCAAGCGTTGTCTTGTAAAAAGAGAATCACTCAACGTACTCAAGAGTGGAACTAAGTATGCAAGTGTTTTTCCGCTGCCCGTATTACCAGAAATGACAATGCCCATATTGGTAAAGTCCATGCCTATTCTTTCTTCCAAAGACGTACTTTCCACCAACTCATTGGTCGTATTGAGAATGGCATTGACGGCATCCATGGAATTGATTTGAATGGTCGTTGGAAAGGTATAATTGATGGAATCCAAGCGATCCACCAACCATGGCGCGGCACCCAATCCTCGCCAGGACATTTTTCGTTTTTTCTGGCGACGTGTTTCCGGATCCAGGTCGCTCATGTCACCGTACAATCGAGTGGCCAACGCATCCGATAATTTTCCAGCTTCCACATAGTCTTGCTTTTGGGCCGCCTTTCGTAGGAGTGTCTGAAGTTCGTTCAATCCCATTTCACCATCACTATTATTGTCATTGTTGCCGTTTGAAGAAGAAGCCGTCAAGAATGTTGGGCATCGTTGTTGTCTTACTATCGTGGGACCCATCCAAGACCATGATGGCACACAACAAAACAGAAACAACCATAAGACATACATAACTTTGCAAAACATTTTTCTTCGATGTGTAGCAGCTCTACTCTTTTCTATTTTGAAAGAAAAATGAAAATAAAACAGAGATTGCATGACCGATGATTTCTGCTTTTATTTTCGTGATCGATCTTCTGTGATCGACTCATCTGCTTTTCGTCGGCGGGTTGCGTTGTTTCCACGTGTACCTCGTACTGTGTATAAAACCTTCGATTTTAAAGGCTGAGGTGCGTCTTAATACACTTATGAACGCACAGCTGTCCCAAAAATCCAACCAGCGACGATGCCACTTTTTTCTTTTCTTCTCACAACCTCGATTTCGGTCCAGAGCTGCGTCGATGATACTACTAGCTACCGGTATTAGGCACTCTCTACCTACGAAGCAAGCAGTACCTATTACCTGCATAGAATAGAACTTACTTAGCGGAAGAATAGATCAACAGTGATTGTAATTTGCAAGATGAGCCAACAAGACAAGGAACCAGAAAATAGCAATACGAATAATAATAATGACAACGAACCAAAAAAGGCCGCCCCACCAACCTTCAAAGGTGCCGTGATGGCCCCACCCATTTACGACATTATCATGTCGAATCGTTTGACCCAGTGCAAATACGATCATAAAGATGCGCTTCATCGCGAAGTACCTCGCAAAGCAGTACCCAATGGAAAAAATCCCGGCTTGGCACTGGACAACATCACGCGTCTGTCACTTCCCTACGTCCAACCCTGGAATATTTCTCCTGCTCCCAACGCACAAGCTCCGCCCGACTTTTCCTGGTTGGCCAACAGTTGCAGTGGCAAAGCCGCCATTGGTGTCTTTGCGGGCGGTGCCATGGGCGCCGTCATGGGCATCTTCTTGGGCGCCATGTCCGATGCCACTCCACCCGTCACGGTGATTGCTGGAAAAGAAGTGCCCCAGGCACCCCTCCGAGAACAAATCAAGGTGACCATCCGAGCCACGGCAGAAAAATCCAAGTATTGGTGTCGACAGTTTGCCTTTATTACAGGTGTTTTTGGAGGAACGGATTGTTTGGTAGAGAAATTCCGTGGTAAGCATGATGTCTGGAACAGTGTCGCCAGTGGTTGCATTACAGGAGCAGCGCTGCAAGCCAAGCAAGGACCGCAAGCTGCTGCCATGGGATGTGGAGGATTTGCCGCCTTTTCGTTGGTGATTGACAAAGTGATGGGCACACATTAATAGTTGCGACTCTTTTGTCTAGTTTTTAATGATCTAATCCAGTTGTGTACTTGCATCAAAATTATTATACTGTGTGGATAACTGAATAAATGTGAAACTACATGGTTGAAGCAATGTTTCTACTGTAGTGCACGGCACTGGATTCGTTGTTCGAAGGAACACTTCCAAATACTCTCTACCTTGCCACAGGCAAAGGTGCTCAAAAAAGAAGTTGACATTGGATGGTCATGTTTATCCTGTTCTGCTCAGTTTTGTTCATTGGTTGGGTACGCCTGCACTCTCAAACCATTGAAGGAGCTACTTCAAATACTCGTATGTATATTTTGCCACTGATAGGTACACAAAACGTAGCTGAGTTGAGGGGCTGATCAATTCTACAGGATTCATTCGATGTATGACCCAAATACCAACCGCCAAAAAATAATACAACGTCTAAATTTACTAGCAAAACCATTTTGTCAGTTTTTAACGTTCACTTCAGTACAACTATTTTTGTAACGTGGTTTTCCCACAGAAGGGTGTAACAGACTACTCCCATTCCACGTTCATCCAAAAGCCCCGTCAGTCTGACACGGTCAAACGATCCGACCTTGCTTTACGCAAGATGTCCATCCATCCAGACGAAGAGGTAGAGATCTGGTGGTGGGCGGTCGGATCGAGCAATGTACTTGTATCGCATGCCTGTTTCAACAACAAATCATGGTTTGATTTGTTGATCAGCCTAAAATCCATCGAACACAACTTGCTCGGAAGGACTGAGTGGGGGCTTCTTGGACGGTGGTTCGTTTTCGAGATGCCGGTAAGAATCAAAGTGAGTGGCATCCAGCGGATCCTTAATCCTTGGCACCCATGGTGTGGGCCACTGTTTGCGGAGGAGTTTGTCGACGTCAATGATGTTAAACCACATGTGGTCACGGATATCCATGTCACCGCGCGCTAGACAACCAAGACGATTGGACTGCCGTCTTACGATCAACCGCTGAATTAGGTCTTGTGCCAGTTCGTGAACCAAACCGCCTGGAGGGAAAGAATACTTAACCTGTACAATTCTCTTGAACAGACTCACTTGATCCGTGCCGTAAGAATAGAAAGGTGAGCGCCCAACCACCATCTCGTAGATCAATACTCCATACGCCCAATAATCCACACCCTTGTCATGTCCTTTCGAAAGAATAATCTCAGGAGCGAGGTACTCGGGGGTTCCACAGAGCGTGTATGTTTTGTCCACCACCACTTTCGCGAATCCAAGATCCACAAGCACACAGTATCCTTTCTGATCAATGAGAATGTTCTCAGGCTTCAAATCTCTGTAGCAAATGTTTCTGCAATGGAGATGTGACAGTGACTCCAGAATGCACGCAGCGTAAAATCTTGCATTTCCGTTGGGAATACCATCTCTTGTCTCTGTGTGGATAACAGAGAAGAGTTCTCCTCCTTGCACAAGCTCAATCAACATGTACAAATTGCGTTCATCTTGGAATGTGGAAACAAGGTTGACAACAAAAGGGTGGTCCAGCGACGCCATGATATTCTTTTCTCGAATCACACCATCCACTTGATGGTGACCCATAATTTCCCGCTTGCTCAACTGTTTCAGTGCATAAGGAGTGCCTGTTCGCTTGTGACTAACGAGCCAGACCTTACCAAATGTTCCAACTCCAAGGATTCTAAACTTAACAAGATCCTTGTAACGGATTGACTTGTTCAGCTTCGTCGAACTCGGAGCGAGAGGCTTTCCGAGACGTGAGATGTTACCAATCACACTTTCAATGTCTCTCTTAGCGAGCACACCGCAAGTCGTCTCGACCTGGACTGTAATCGTTTGCGGGCTTAAACAGCCGTCCGGTTCTTTGAGGAACTTGTCTCCAAAATAATCAGCGTCCTTCAAGTTGTTGATGACACCGTCCGAATTGACCACAGATACCTTTCCCGAACGAATAATATACAGGTTTTGGACCAAGGGCTTGCCCTGTTCTGCTAAAACAGTTCCGGGCTGAAAGGTGGTCTCCACAATGAGGTCAGTGAGCCTCGACATTTCGAAGGGCTGGAACTTGGAGTTGGAAAAGATGGGAACTCCCAAGAGCGTTCGCTTCTTCATGGCACGGTCAATGGCACCTTGCAGTGGACCAAGGACTTGGTCGAACGTGTCACGGGACAAACACAAACAAGTACATTGGGTAGTGGCTGTTACGTGGGCCACACGCGGGTCTCCAGTTAACAAAGCGCGCTCACCAAAGAAGTCTCCTGGACCCAAAGGCTGTTCAATATAAGTACTGTCGCCAAAACCAATCTCATGCACTTTCGCTGTACCTTCTCGGATGATGTAGAAGACTTCACCGACATCACCCTTGTTAATAATCCGCTCACCCTCCGGAAAACTCGCCGTTGTTAGAGCATCTGAAATCCTGATGAGATCGCGGTTATCTAGTTCTGACAAGAAAGGCACCTTGCGCAGCACGTCGTGGACATCCTTCTGTTGTGAATTTGTATTGTTTGCAAGCATGTATCGAAAGGTTTTCTGGTCCACCTTCCATAGACGGCAAGCCGTGTTTGCCAAACATGTGGCTGCACGAGGACAGTTGTAGAGCAAGGCAAGTTCTCCAAAGGAACCTCCACGGCCACAGGATCCTACATGCTGATTATCTACTGCAAAAGAGACTTGCCCCTCGTCTACGACATAGAAGAAATCGCCAGTTTCGCCTTGCTTGATGATGATCGTCCCAGCCGCGACAGTGTCCATGAGCATAGCGTCAATGAGCAACCGCCGTTCCCTGGGTGACAGGGATGCGAAAATGAAATTGTCCTCTAATGCAGCGTCAATAAATTGGATGGCCGCATCGGATTTGGGATAGCGCGGGCTTTGAAAGTTATCATGCATGTCCAGAGGTTGGGCAAAGATATTCTGCCCACGTTGTGCACGGACACGACTGTGCATATTGATATTCTTCTCCCGTTCCGTGCCCACATCATCTCCAGCGCTCTGTCGTGAACAACGACAACCAGGGCAGGCAAACACAGCAAGCAGCGCCAAGTGGAGAGTCATTACAGTTAGTTAGTCAGTTAGCTGGTTGGATAGCAAGCGATAGCACAGAGTACGCAAGACTACATAGCTCCACGTATAAATTTTTTAGCATCCTAGCCTGCTCATCACGTCCACCGACGATGTAGCGTTGCTGGAAGCCGAGGTGCAAAATTCCGTGTGGACGCTACGTAGAGCCTACTACGGTCATCTCTCACTACGACGCACCTTGGATTTACTACTGCTCGACCGACTCTTACTACTAGTGGTTTTGGTGTCTGGAGAACTACTACTCGGTTTCGAAACTCCATCTCCCCTTGAAGAGCTCTTGGACTTGGCCTTCTTCTTCGTTAAAAAGTTCCTCATGGTGGCTCCTTAATAATATACTTTAGTTAGTAGTTGATAGCTGCTCCAAGGACAACAACAAGGTGGGCGCACCACCGCACGCAACAGCCTGTCTGGTGTTGGTGGATTCCGATCACTCGATCTGGGTCGGCCGCCATACACCACGAGCTACGGTCAATAAACTACGCGGCCCTTTTCGTGCGCTACGAACACAAGGCAGGGCACTACAAGTACTTAGCTTCACGTTATTTCTCAGTGATGAGTGGTTGGAGCCAGTGAGAGTGAGTCCTTTCTGAGAAATTTAACGACTGGCTCGCTCGCAACTTAACGGAAATTAGACGCTTCAGACATTTAGATGACGTCATGATGAACCCCGTTGGCTCGCGACTCAACGTGCAGCCAGGACAGGACAGGACCCACATCTGGAACTGTCCTTCCTTTCTTTACTGGGATGATAATTATGGTACCACTATGAGGACCAACAAAATCATGTAGTGCTTATGTAAGCAACTTTGTGTCTAGGCTATTGGATTGGTTTTTAGCTGTTCTTTATCCTAGATTTCCAGGCACCATCACATGCAAAAAGCAATTCATTTCTTTCAAAATGTTGTCACAGACAGTCATGAATCAATCCAAATTGTCATTTTGCATCATCATCCTATTATTAACTCAAAGATTAGTATCATTAGGGTAAACTACAGCCAGCGGTAACCAGATACTGTTTCGAAAGAAACTTTAAAAGACACTCGATGTGGAACAGCCACCCCTCATTGCCCGTAGGGTAAGGTTGAGTATGTCATTGCAAAATAGGATTGGAAACAAATAAACAGAAGGAAATAGGAATAGGACACATCATGGAACTCCTTCGAAATTCACTTGAGAGATGTGGATACAAAAAGATATAGATAAACCGAAAGACGACCTCTTTTGGAGTCGAATTGGATCAGAGAGAAGAGAGGGA
>ENA-ORBV01014480-ORBV01014480.1-microbial-mat-metagenome-genome-assembly--contig:-NODE-14480-length-11786-cov-3.465198_pt1 | contig 11786 bp, 7 predicted proteins | sample MGYA00237777_ERZ505514 | MGnify/ENA primary metagenome ERZ505514 (study PRJEB26160, sample SAMN06269048) | microbial mat metagenome | isolation source: Oligotrophic lake microbial mat | place... | reverse complement strand
TTCAAGCAGAAGACGGCATACGAGATTCGCCTTAGTCTCGTGGGCTCGGAGATGTGTATAAGAGACAGGACCAATACGTCCAGATCGATGGCCACTTCGATCATTACCTGGAAGACCCCTACACCCCGGTCGTGCCGCGGGAATCCAAGACCGATCATGTGACGGTCGCGATCATCGGGGGTGGCTTCGCGGGGCTGGTGACGGGGGCCCGCCTGAAAGAGGCCGGCGTCACCGACGTCCGGGTGATCGAGAAGGGCGGCGACTTCGGGGGCACCTGGTACTGGAACCGCTACCCGGGGGCCCAGTGCGACACGACCTCCTTCATCTATATGCCGCTGCTCGAAGAGACGGGGCACATGCCGACCGAGAAGTACGCCCACGGGCCGGAGATCCTCGAGCACAGCCGGTGCATCGGCCGGCAGTTCGGGCTCTACGACGGGTCGCTCTTCCACACGCGCGTGACCGACCTCGAATGGGACGACGCCCGCTCCCGCTGGCTCATCCGCACCGACCGCGGCGACGCCTTCACGGCGCAGTTCGTCTCGATGGGAACCGGCCCGCTGCACGTGCCGAAGCTCCCCGGCATTCCGGGCATCGAAAAATTCCGCGGTCACTCGTTCCACACGAGCCGCTGGGACTACGCCTACACCGGCGGCGACCCGAACGGCGCGCCGCTCGACAAGCTGCGCGACAAGCGCGTCGCGGTGATCGGCACCGGCGCGACCGCGGTGCAATGCGTCCCGGAGCTCGCGAAGGCCTGCAAGACGCTCTACGTGGTGCAGCGCACGCCATCCTCGGTCGACGTGCGCGACAATCGTCCGACCGACCCGGAGTGGTTCAAGGCAATGGCGACGCCGGGCTGGCAGAAGCGCTGGCTCGAGAACTTCGCGACCGTCCAGACCGGTCTCCTCGCCGAAGAAGACCTCACGCAAGACGGCTGGACCGACATCGCGCGCCGCGTGCGCAGCAAGATCATGACGCTCTCGGCCGAGGAGTTCACCCCCGAGGGCATGCTGCGCGCTTTCGAGGACTCCGACTTCGAGAAGATGGAAGAGATCCGCGCCCGCGTCGACGAGATCGTGCAGGACAAAGCGACGGCGCAGCACCTCAAGGCCTGGTACCGCCAGCTCTGCAAGCGCCCCTGCTTCCACGACGAGTATCTGCAGGCGTTCAACCAGCCGGGCACCCAGCTCCTCGACACCGACGGCAAGGGCGTGGAGCGCATCACCGAAAAGGGCATCGTCGTGGCCGGCGTCGAGTACGAGGTCGACTGCATCATCTACGCGTCGGGCTTCGAGGTCGGCACCGAGCACACGCGCCGCATGGGGTTCGACCCGGTCGGACGCGGCGGCCAGCACCTCTCGCGCTACTGGGCCGAGGGCATGCGCACCAAGCACGGCATGTTCGTCCACGGCTTCCCCAATCTCTTCGTCGTCCAGGTGCAGCACGGCGCCAACTTGATCTCCAACGTCCCGCACAATCTGACCGAAGCCGGCAAGACGATCGCCATGATCCTGCGCCACGCGCTCGACAGCGGCACCGCGCAGGTCGAGGTCACCGAAAAATCCGAGGACGACTGGCTCGAGCTCATCCATTCGGGCCCGGGCACGTTCCTCGGCACGACCGAATGCACGCCCGGCTACTACAACGCCGAAGGCCAACCGACCGTCGCCGGCCGCGACTTCCTCCTCGGGTTCCCGCTCGGCGCGATGGCGTACTTCGAATATCTCGAAGGCTGGCGTTCCGGCGGCAAGTTCGACGGCCTGGAGTTTCGCCCGCCCGAGTGACCGCTCAGCCGCGACCGCTCAGCCGCGGCCTCGTAGCCGCTGCACGCGCCGCCGCAGCACGCGACTGAACACCGACACGTTGCGCGCGAGGAACCCCGGGGTCGCGGCGATCGGCCACCCGCGCAGCAAGGTGGCCGCCTCACTGCCGCGTCCCAAGCGTACGGCCAAGGCAATGGCGTGCAGCCTTAGATAGAGCGCCGTATCCGCTCTCGGATCGGGCCACGCGGCAGCGGCCGACGCGAACGAGCCCAGGCGCGCGGCGGCCCCGAACCGTAGGAGCGCGAGCCGGTTCGCGACGAGCTGCGGCTCGCGCGAGAGCGCCGGCAACGCGGCGCACGCGGCGGCGAGCTTGGTCCGCGCCATCGGGGCGTCGTCCCGGCCGAAGGCTCGGAGTGCGTCGATGTAGGCGCCGAGCCCGGCGACCCGCTCGCGCAGCCAATCGCCGTCGTTGCGTGCACCGACCCCCACCTCCAGGGCGGCGATGCGTTCCGTCATGAGGTCGAGCGCTCGCAGATACTCGCCGTTCCGCGCGCTCTCTTCGGTCAACGATCCCCGCGCCGAATGGAACACGATCGTCCGATGTCGGAGCAGCGCGAACTTGCCGACCAAGGCCAGCCGCAGCCATAGATCCCACCCCTCCATGACGCGCAGCCGCTCGTCGAAGCCGGTGACGGCGAGCAACGCTTGCCGGCGAACGGCGACGCCCGAGGGGTTGCCGACGAGGTTCTCGACGAGCAGCTCGGGGAGGGCGTCGACGACCTCGGCGTCGATGGGCGCTTGCCGGCCTGCGATCTCGAACCGCGGCGACGTCGACGAAAGCACGGCCGCCGGATGGCGGGCGAGCACGTCCGTGGTGAGCGCCAGATGGTTCGGCAGCCAGCGGTCGTCGGAATCGAGAAACGCGACGACGTCACCGCGGGCGAGCGCGATGCCGGCGTTCCGCGCCGCGGACACCCCGCGGTTCTCCTGCCACGCATAGCGGATGGCGTGACCCAGGCTGCGGACGGCCTGCTCCGAGCCGTCGGTCGAGCCGTCGTCGATGACGATCACCTCGAAGTCGCGGAAGGTCTGCGCGAGCACGCTCGCGATGGCACCCCGCACCAACTCGCGGCGCTGATGGGTGGGGATGACCACGGAAACCGCCGGCCGCGATGCAGGGTCGTCGGTCACGCGGCGTTTCCATACTCTCACGGCGCGCCGCGCGCCACGCGCCGTTTGACACTCCGCCCCCCACAGTCGACTTAGCCGGTCATGCCGCCTTCCGGTGCGATCATCGTCGGCGGCTTCGCGAACGGTCTCGGCCTCGTGCGAGCTCTCGGGTCGCGTGGCATCCCGGTCGTCGTCATCGGGACGCAGCCGTACGACGCTGCGGGTGAGGGGGATGCCCGAGCGCTTCCGTTCCTCGGCGGCGGCGTGTTCGGGGTCGCCCGCGACCAGAACGGGCCGCGCACGATCGAGCGGCGGCGTGTCGTGCAGGGCGCCGATCATCGCGTCGAGGTCGGCCGCGAACTCGCCGACGGGTCGGAACTTCTCGACGTCGAGCGCGAGGAAGAAATGCCCCGTGCCGCCCGGGGAATCGGGAAACCAGACCCGCGGCCGCACCCCGGGCAGGAAGGCCGACAGGATCTCGACCCATCGCGGCGAGCCCGTAGCCTTTGTGGCCACCCGTCGCCGACCGGCCGCCGAGCGGCATGAGGCGACGCTCCGTGAAGGCGAGGCGCGCCGAGCGCTGCGGCTGGCCGTATGCGTCGAGCGCCAAGCCTGCGGGCAACGCGTCGCCGCGCCGCCACGCCGTCGCGAGCTTGCCGATCGCGGCCGCGCTGGTCGCCATGTCGAGCAGGAAGGGCGGCTCGTGTCCGGCGGGCGCGTCGAACGCGATCGGGTTGGTGCCGAACAGCGCGCGATTGCCGAACGTCGGCACCAGCGCCGGCTCGCGGACGCTGGTGAGCGCGAGGCCGATCAGGCCTTCGCGCACCGCCATGGCCGCATAGCTGCCGGCAGCGCCGAAGTGTCCCGACCCGCGCACGGCCACCACGCCGACGCCCGCGCTCCGACACTTCGCGATCGCGAGCCGCATCGCCTGGTCGGCCGGGACGTGGCCGAGCCCGCCGCCGCCGTCGAGGAGCGCCGTCGTCGCGCTTTCGCGGACCACCGCCACGATCGGTCGCATCTCGAGCCGACCGGCGGCGCGTTGCCGATGGTAGGCGAGGAGCATGGCGCAGCCGTGGGAGTCGATGCCGTGGAGGTCGGCGTACAGGATGTGCCCGATCGTGATCGGCACGTGCTCGTCCGGCATGCCCCAGGCGCGGAGGATCGCGTCGACCTGAGCTGCGAGCCGCTCGCGGGTGACGATGCGGTCGCGCCAGAGGCGCATGACCCCGAGCGGCAGCACGCGATCGGCGACCAGCGCCGCGGTCCAGCGCACGCCCGAGCAACGCAGGGTTTCGCGCAGGTGGGCGAGCGCGCCGGGCGGCGGCGGCACGGGTCGCGTCGTGTCCGTCACGCGCGGTTCGGTCCGAGGGGTCGCGCTTGGTCGGCGTCGCGCATGGGTTCCCGAGGGGTCGCGGGCGCGCGAGCCTACTGGCACTTCGTGGCCGCACGCAAACCGTAGCGTCGCCGCCAGCGCCGCCAGCGCCACGAGCGCCACGCGCCACGGGCTGACGGCGGCTGACGGTCGTCGTTGACGGAATTTCTTTCGTGCGAGAAGACATCGGCCGTGCGCATCGTCTTCGACCCCACCTTCGATGCGACGCCGTGGCCTGGACCGCTCGCGGCGCGTGACGCCTCGGCCGGTGAGGCGTGGGCCGGGCCGCGCTTTCTCTTGAACCTCCTCGAGACGCAGCTCGGGCTCGGGGGTCCCGCCGTTCCCGCCGCGCTCCGCGCCGCGAGCCTCGTGCCGACCATCGCGGCGACCGAGGGATTCTGGAGCGCGTCGGCGATCGTCGATCCGCTCGGCACCGCGCGGACGCTGCTCGATTGGCGCGACGCGCTCTGGATGGCGGGTTGGCGTGGCGAGGCGCTCCGTGCCGGTCGGCTGACGGCGCTCGCCACGGTGACGAGCACGGCACTGCCCGGCATTCCCGATCGGGTCGCGGCCGTCGCCGCCGCGTTGGACCGTCGCGCCGCCGACGTCGAAGAGCTCGTGCTCGTCGAGCCGACGGACGACCTGCCGCCCGCGTGGCGCGGCGTGATCGATCGGCTCGCCAAGCGGGGAACACGCATCACGTCGACGGTGCTCACGCCGGCCGATGCGCAGGGTGATCTCGCCCGCGCCCAGATGCTCTCGTTCACGCCCGCGGCGGACGGAACGATCCAGCTGCTCCGCCCGCACGGCCCGTTGCAGGCCGCCGAGGAAGTGGCCGCCTGGTTGGCCGCGCGCGCGTCCCTCGCCCATACGCTCGTCATCGGTGCCGATCCCGTGCTCGATGCCGCGCTCCGTCGGCACGGCTTACCGACGACCGGCAGCGTGCGCCCGTCGCGTGACAGCGCGCTCATGCAGATCCTGCCGCTCACGCTGGCGCTCGGCTGGGCGCCGCCCGATCCCCAGCGCGCGCTCGAGCTGCTGACGCTCTCCGACGGTCCGGTGCCGCGCGGCATCGCGTGGCGGCTCTCGCGCGCGCTCCATGAGCAGCCGGCGGTCGACAGCGATCCCTGGCGCGCGGCGCTCACGGCGGGGCTCGCCACCTACGAATCCGCCGCCGATCGCGCGCGCGTGAGCACGCGGCTCACGGCCTTGTTCGACGCGCGGGTGCCGCGCGGGAGCAAATATCCGGTGACCGAAGTTCGGCGCCGGCTCGACGTGCTCGATTCCTGGGTGCGCGGTCGCATGACGAACGCGACGACCGACCTGGCGGCGTGGCACGGGCTCCGGAACGCGGCGCTGAGTCTCCGCGCTCTCGTCGATGCCGCGCGGCTCGACGGCCTCGAGGCGCCCGAGCTCGAACGCTTTCTCGACGAGGCGCTCGACGGCGATGCCCCGTTGCCGGCGTATCCGGCCGAAGCGGGCCTGGTGGCCGTGCAATCGCCGGGGGCCGTCGCTGGGCCGGCGACGTGCGTCGTCTGGTGGAGCTTCGATCTCGAATCGGTGCCGCCGATTCCCGTGTTGCCGCTGTCGACCGCGGAGCGTCGCGCCCTCATGGCGGCGGGCATCGTCCTGCCCGAGCCGGGCGAGCTCGCGGTCGCGGCGGCGGCGCGCTGGCGGCGGCCCCTGCAGCAAGCGACCGACGCGCTGTTGCTGGTCTGTCCGCGGACGGCGCCCGACGGGACCGAGCGCCACCCGCATCCGCTCTGGGACGAGCTCGAAGCCGATCTCGCACAGGGCGGGTCGCTCGCGGCGCTCGAACGCGCGACCCCGTTCGCGGCCCCGGCGTCGATCCGCCGGGCACCGCGGGCCTTACCGCTGCCGCGCCGGGCCTGGAGCATCGCGCCCGGCCTCGTCCGGGCGCGCGCGGCCGAGTCGCCGTCGAGCCTCGGCACGATGCTCGGCTGCTCCTTCAAGTGGGCCGTGTCCTACCAAGGCGGCGTGTGGGCGGGCGGCACGGCGTCGTTGCCGGAGACCGAGCGCCTGCTCGGCACGTTGACGCACCTCCTGCTCGCGCGCTTGCTCAGCGAAGGGATCACGTCGCCCGCCGCCGCACAGGCCCGCGCCGAAGCGCTCTTCGATGCGGAGGGCGCGCGCATCGCGGCGCCGCTCTTTCTCCCCGGCTTCGACGCCTCGCGGGCCGACGCGCGGAAGATCTTTGCGCTCGCCGCGCGTGAGCTGACTCGCGTGCTTGCGGCCTCCAACCTCGGCGTCCAGGCGGTCGAGACCGCGGTCGAACGCAGGCTCGACGACGGCCGACTCGCCGGCACGCCCGACCTCGTCGTCGGTCCGCCGACGGCGGTCATCGATCTCAAATGGAGCGGGGCGCGCTTCCGCCGTGATCAGCTCGTCGCCGGGACGGCGCATCAGCTGGCGGCCTACGCGCATCTCGTCGGCAATCCCGTGGCGCCCACGTTGCCGCCGGTCGCGTTCTTCATCTTGCGTGCGCAGCGCCTGCTGACGACCGACGACACGGTCTTTCGCGACGCCGATCGTCTCGAGGGCCCGGCGGTCGGCGAGACGTGGGCGGCATTCGCGGAGGCCTACCGCCGTCGCCGCGGCGATCTCGCGAACGGCGTGCTGGAGGCGTCGGCGCTCGTCGGGACCGACGGGCAAGCAGGCCTGGAGGACGACGCGATCATCGACGGTGCGCTCGCGTTGGCGGCGCCGTGCCGGTTCTGCGACCTGCACACCCTCTGCGGGCGGGTCTTTCTGGAAGACGGGGTCGAAGCCTGATGGCGCGGATCGAGATCATCTCGGCGAGCGCCGGCAGCGGGAAGACGTATCGCCTGGCGAGCGTCCTGAATGACGCCATCGCGAGTGGCAGCGCGCGTCCCGATGCCGTGCTCGCGACGACCTTCACTAATCGCGCGGCCGCCGAGCTGAAAGAGCGCACGCGGACGCGGCTCCTGCAGGCGAATCGGGTCGAAGACGCGCATCGGCTCGGGGCGGCCCGCATCGGCACGGTCAACGCCGTCTGTGGCCGTCTCGTCGCCGACTTCTCGTTCGAGCTCGGCCTCGCCCCCGACCTGCGCGTGATCGACGAGCGCGCGGCGGCGGTGGCCCTCCGGCAAGCGATGTCGCGGGTCGTGACGGCCGACGAAACCGAGCAGCTCGCCGACGTGAAGCGGCGCTTCGACGACGAATGGGATTGGCAGCGCGACGTCGAGCTTCTCGTCACGTTGGCGCGCGCGAATCGCGTCGGTGCGGACGCCTTCGAGGTCTGCGCCGCGCGCAGCATCGAGGGCTTGCTGGCGCTCTTTGGCGAGCCCGAGGCCGACGGCGCCGCGCTCGAGGCCGCGCTCGCCGACGGGATCACCCGCTTCGTCGACGAGGTGGATTTCGCCGTCGACACCACCAAGAAGACGAAACAGGAGTGCGACAAGGCCAAGAATATCCTCGGGAAGATCCGGCGCGGGCTGCCGCTCCAGTGGGCGGATTGGTGGCGCATCGAGGGACTCGACGTCGGCGTGAAGTCGCGCGCCGTGGCCTTGGCGGCCAAGACGGCGGGCAGCGCGCACGACCGTCATCCCGGTCTGCGCGCCGATCTCCGCACCACGTGTGGCCTCGTCTATGGGATCGCCGCCCGGACGCTGCAGGCGTACGAAGACTACAAGCGCGCGTGGGGCGCCATCGACTTCACCGATCAAGAGGTGTTCGCGCTCCAGCTCCTCGATCGGCCCGAGGCGCGGGCGCGGCTGCGTGGCGAGCTCGATCTCGTGCTCGTCGATGAGTTCCAGGACACGAGCCCGCTGCAGCTCGCGATCTTTCTGCGCCTCGCCGACATCGCCACGCGGAGTGTCTGGGTCGGCGATCAGAAGCAGTCGATCTTCGGCTTTCGCGGCACCGATCCGGCGTTGATGGACGCCGCCGTCGACACGATCCTCGCCGGCGCCGAGCCCGAGACGTTGGCGCAATCGTGGCGCAGCCGGCCGGAGCTCGTCGCGCTCACGTCTGAGGTGTTCGCGCGCGGGTTCGGACGCGACGGCGTGCCCGAGTCGCGCGTCCGCCTGGTCGCGTACTCGTCCGAGGAGCCGGCGGGACTCGGGCCCGTCGTCGAGCGCTGGCGCCTCCCGGCCAAGAATCTCTCCGAGGATCCTGCGTATCTCGCGGCGGCGGTGCGCGATCTGCTGGTCGATCCCGAGGTGCGGGTCCGTGATCGGGCGACCGGTGACGCGCGTGCGCTCCGTCCGGGTGACGTTGCCGTGCTCTGCTATCAAAACTCGACGTGCGCGCATCTTGCGCGTGAGCTCGCGGCGCTCGGCGTGCGCGCCGTGCTTCCGCGCGCCGGCCTGACACGCACGCCGGAGGCCCTGCTCGTGCTCGCGGGCCTGCGGCTCTTCGTCGACGCGCAGGACGCGTTGGCGACGGCCGAGCTCGCTCGCTTGGTCGCGTATCCCGCGTCCGGCACCGAGTGGCTGGGCGACCTGATGGCGCGTCCCGCCCGGGAGGCGTTCGCCGAGCTCGACGTCGTGCGCCGCGTGGCCGCCGCGCGTGCCGCCGAGCCGCATGCCGGTGCGCTCGCCGCGTTCGACGCCGTGCTCGAAGCGGTCGAGGCGCGCGAGCGGTGTCTCGAATGGGGGGATTCGGCGTTTCGTCTCGCCAACCTCGATGCGCTGCGCGCGCACGCCGTCACCTACGTGAACCTCTGTGCCTCCGGCGGGCGCGGGTGCACGCCGGCGGGTCTCGTCGCGGCCTTCGTCGATCTCGAGGCGTCGGCGCTCGACGCGCGCGCCGTCGTCGCGCAGGACGACGCCGTCGTCGTCAGCACGTGGCACAGCGCGAAGGGCCTCGAGTGGCCCATCACCGTGCTCTTCGACCTCGACCGCGATCCGTATTTCACGGCGCTCGGGGTGCAGGTGGTCGCCGATCGCCCCGGCTTCGATCTCGCCGAGCCGTTGGCGGAGCGCTGGGTACGCTATTGGCCGCAGCCCTATCACCCGATGCAGCGCAAGACGCCGTTCCATCAGCGCCTGCTGGAAGCACCCGCAACGGCGGCGGTCCGCGAGCGCGAAGAGCGACAAGCGATGCGGCTCCTGTACGTCGGCTGGACGCGGGCGCGTGATCGCGTGGTGCTCGCCGGCCGGCCGACGTTACCGAAGGGGATGATCGCGCAGCTGAAGGACGCCGACGGGGGCCTCTTGCTCGCGGAAGCGCCGAATCCCATCGCAACTCCCTGTGCCGAGCTCGTGTGGGCGGGGCGGCCGGTCACGCTCCGTGTGCGCGACGCCGTGCCGCTGCCACCGGTGAGACGTGACGTGACGCCGGGGCTTGGCTACGCGGCGCGCGGCCCGCAGGCGTATCCACTCGCCGTCGTCGTTCCGTCGGACATGCTGCGTGCTGACGGAATCGAGGCCGATGTCGCGACCGTCGCGGCCGGACTCACGCTCGCGCGCTACGGCGACCGTTTGATCCTGAGCGGCGATCCCGAGATGCAGCTCCTCGGTGACGCAATCCACGGTTTCCTCGCGGCCGACCGTCCGACACTGGATACCGAGGAACGCCGGGAGATCGCGCGCGGGATCCTGGTGCGGTGGGGCGTCGCGTTCGCGCTGAAGCCGGACGACCTCTTGTGTGCGAGTGACCGGCTCCGTGCCTGGGTCGACGCGCGTTTTCCCGGCGCCGTCTGGCACCGCGAATGGCCGCTGCTCCATCGCCAACCAAACGGCACCATCGTCCGCGGCACGGCCGACCTGGTGATCGAGTACGCCGAGGGTTACGCGGTAATCGATCACAAGAGCTTCCCGGGCTCAGCGGAACAGGCGGCGGTTCGCGCGGTGGGCTTCACCGGCCAACTCGCCGCCTATGCGGCCGCGGTCACCGCAGCGACGGGCCGGCCGGTGACGGGGTGCTTCGTTCACCTGCCAGTCCTCGGCGCTGTGGTGCCGCTGACGATCGCGAACGCCGGCTAGCGCCGATACTCGATCACCCGTTCCTCGGTCTTCACGGTCTTGTCGCCCTCGGCGTTCAGCATTACGACCTCGACGCGCCGGTTCTGCTGACGGCCCGACGACGTATCGTTGCTCGCGATCGGGTGATCCTCGCCGAGGCCGCGGACTTGGAACCGCTCCGGGTCGACACCGTTCCGAAGGAAGAACGTCTCCACCGCAGTGCCGCGCCGCAACGAGAGCTCGTGATTGTGGGCTTCGGTGCCGGTGCTGTCGGTGTGGCCTTCGATGAGCACCTTCTGGGTCGGATTCTCTTTCAGATAGGAGGCGATCGACGCCAGGTCGCGCTGCGCGCCGGCCTTCAGCTCGGCCTTGTCGACCTCGAAGAGGACGTCGGGAATCGTCAGCACGATGCCGCGCTCGCTGGTGCGGCTTTGGACCATCGTGAGCTCGTTGCGCAGCAGCGCGAGCTCACGCTCCCGCGCCTTCAAGACCTCTTCGGTGACGCTGCCCTGGAGGCGGGTGTTGTCGCGCTTCGCAGTTTCCTTCTGAGCCGTGACGCGGGCGATGTCGACCTGGCGTTCGACGACGTAGCCCAGGTGCTTCATCTCGTTTTTGTCGTGATCGGCATCCCAGCGCCTTTGCGCCTTGGTGAGCGTCTCTTGCGCGTCGTGCAGCTGCGCCGCGCCGTACTGGCGCACCCCGGGATCGGTCGAGGCATTGTTGTAGGCGGTCTCGGCGCGAACCAGATTCAGGTCGCGTTGATGGGCACACGCGCCGAGCGCGAGGCTGCTGCCGAAGGCGGTCAAGACGAGCAGGCGTTTGGTCGGATGCATGATCGTTCCCCTCACTGGATGTGCGTCTCGATGGTTTTGATCGTTTCGTGGCGTTCGACGGCGACGCCGCGGTTGGCCTCATTGCGAATCGTCTCGATGCTGGCTTTGGTCTTCGCGGCGTCGTCACGCGCCTCCGCCGACTCGGCTTTCACCTCGGCGAGCTGGGCGTCGACGAGCGCTTCCTCGGCGAGCCACTGCGCGGCCTTGTGGTCATCGTCGTCGAGGCGCTCTTTCGCCTTCGCGAGCTTCTCGCGCGCGAGCTTGAGCTCGAGCTCCGCGTGTTGCGGCGCCGTGCTCTCATCGGCCTGCTTGACCGCGAGCTCGGCCTTGGCGACGGCCGCTATGGGTTTGCGGTGTGCGCTGCAGCCGCCCGCCATCAGTCCAATGGCAACGGCGGAGGCTGCGATTTGAAACGGAAGTCGTCGATGCATGTCGTCTCCTCTGAGTTCGCTGTTGCGAACCCACTCGGAGCAGGCACCGTGCCATGGCAGGTAACGCTGTAATCGCGAGTGAAGTGCGGCGGGGCGCTCAACGAAAAGACGGAAGTTTGCAGAAACTTCAAAAACGGGCGGCGCGTTCGGCGCCGCCCGCATGACGATCACAGGACAGTGAAAGGTGGAGTGTTAGCGGTGACCGCGGTGTCTGCCGCCGCCGCCATGCCACCCGCCGCCATGTCCCCCGCCATGTCCACGAT